>Ga0209859_1000173_pt1 | contig 14901 bp, 13 predicted proteins | sample GWRWS3_50_60_FD_187241 | JGI IMG/M metagenome (GOLD analysis project Ga0209859, IMG submission 187241) | Riverbed sediment microbial communities from areas with vegetation nearby in Columbia River, Washington, USA - GW-RW S3_50_60 (SPAdes)... | ecosystem: Environmental > Aquatic > Freshwater >... | reverse complement strand
CCTCAGGGTCCGACGTTCACGATCGACGCCCCGGCGACGGATGCGCGCGCGGTGGCCTGGGCCGCCTTCAAACACGGCGTCGACGTCTACTTCTACTGGCACGGCGTGCACTGGCGGCACAACTGGCAGAAGCAGGGCGAGCGCAACCAGGACGTGTGGCTCCATCCCGTCACCTTCGACAACCGGGGCCAGCCCGACAAGGACGACCACGGCTACATCAACGGCGACGGCGTCCTGATGTACCCGGGCGAGGAGCGGCTCCACCCGGAGCAGGACCGTGGCCTCGGCGGCCCCGTCTCCACCGTGCAGATGGCCAACCTGCGCCGCGGCCTCCAGGACCACCAGTACCTCACCCTCGCCCGCCAGCTCGGCGACGCCGACGGGCAGATCTTCGCGCTCACCGTCATGGTCGTCGCCGCCGCCGAGGCCGTGCTCGGGCTCGGCCTCATCGTCGCCGTCTCCCGGAAGCGCGTCGAGCTCGACGTCGACAAGCTCACGACCTTGAGCGGGTAGCGATGCGCGTCAGCCTCATTCAAGCTCCTTACCACCTCGGGCGCGCAGGGGTCGACGTGGCCGCGGGCCCGATCAAGATCCTCGAGGCGGGCGCCGCGGAAGCGCTTCGCGAGGCCGGGCACGACGTCGAGGTCGAGGCCGTTCTGGCCCGTGAGGAGCGGGACGGCGATGATGTCTACTGGAACAACAGGCTCGGCGCCTTGCGCGAGCGCGTCGCCGACGTCTATCTCCATCTCGACCTGGACGTCCTCGACCGCAGCGAGGGGATCGTGAATCACGACGCGGCCCGCGGGCGGGCCCTCCGCCGCGGACATGGCGGCGACGATCCAGGCCGTTGGAGAGCGATTCCGCATTCGCGCGGCCGCCATGACTGCAGACGACGCGAGCGCGGATCCCGAAGGACTGGTGCCGCCGACCGCCGTCCACCTCCTCGTGCACATTGCCCGGGCGGCCGCGAGCGGAAGGCAGTGACGGCGTGACCGCCCTCGCCTGGACCGCGCTCTTCTCGCCCGCCGCGGCCGCGGCGGCGATCGCGCTCCTGGGCAACCGGATCGACGGCCGCGGCGCGGGCCTCCTCGCCGCCGGCGCGACCGGGTTCTCGTTCCTCTGCTCGGTCGTCGTCTTCTTCGACCTGCTCGGGCGGCAGCCCGAGGACCGGTCCGAGGTCTCGACGCTCTGGACCTGGCTCACCGCGGGCGACCTCCGCTTCGGCGCGGAGATCCTCGTCGACCCGCTCTCGGTCTTCATGATGCTCGTGGTCTCCGGGGTCGGCTTCCTCATCCTCGCCTACGCGATCGGCTACATGGCGGGCGATGAGGAGGAGCGGCGCTACCACGCCTACAAGGCGTTCTTCGTCTTCTCCATGCTCCTACTCGTCGAGGCGGGGAACTTCCTCCTGCTTCTGGCCGGCTGGGGCCTGGTTGGGCTCTCCTCCTACCTCCTGATCAACTTCTGGCACCGGCGACGGGAGGCCGTCGACGCCGGCAAGAAGGCGTTCATCATGAACGCCTTCGGCGACGCCACCTTCGTCCTCGCGCTCTTCATCCTCGCCCAGCAGATCGGCTCCCTCGACTTCGACACCGTCTTCGCGGAAGCCCCGGAGGCGCTCGGAGAGGGAAGCACCCTCTCCGTGCTCGTGGCGCTCGGCCTCCTCGGCGGAGCCGTCGCGAAGTCCGCGCAGGTCCCGCTCCACACGTGGCTCCCTGATGCCATGGAGGGCCCGACCCCGGTCAGCGCCCTCATCCACGCGGCGACAATGGTGACCGCGGGCGTCTACCTGATCGTGCGGTCGAGCCCGCTCTTCGAGCTCGCTGTCGACGTCCAGGACCTCGCCGGGATCCTCGGCGCGGTCACGCTCCTCGTCGCCGGGCTCGTCGCGCTCGTGCAGACGGACATCAAGCGCGTGATCGCCTACTCGACGATGAGCCAGATCGGCTACATGTTCGTCGGCGTCGGCCTCGGCGCCTACGGCGCGAGCCTCTTCCACCTGATGACGCACGCCTTCTTCAAGGCGCTCCTCTTCATGGCGGCGGGCCTCGTCATCCACGCACTCTCCGGCGAGCAGGACATTCGCCGCATGGGCGGCCTCGCGCGCGAGCTCCCCTGGACGTACCGCGCCTTCCTCGTCGGCTCGCTCGCGCTCGCGGCGATCCCGCCGTTCGCCGGTTTCTTCTCCAAGGACGCGATCCTCTCGAGCGCCGCAAACTCCGGGTCGCTCGGCTGGATCCTCTGGAGCGTCGGAATCGTCGGAGCCTTCCTGACCGCGCTCTATGCGTTCCGGCTCCTCTTCGTCGTCTTCTTCGGTGAGGTGTCCGCCTTCGCGCGCGAGCACCTGCACCGGGGGCGCTTCGAGGGCCCGGTCGTGATGCTGTGGCCGGTCGCAGTCCTGAGCGTCCTCTCGATCGTCGGCGGCTTCCTCCAAGTCCCCGGAGCCTGGGCGGGAGTCGACACTTGGATCGACCCGGTGGCCGAGTCCGTCGAGGAGGCGAGCGGCGCCCTCGCCGTCTTCTCGATCCTCGCCTCGCTCGCGGCGGCGCTCGCCGGCATCGCCGTCGCGTGGGCCTTCTACCGGAGGCCGGGCGAGCGGCCTGCGTACATCCGCCGCCGCTTTCCCGGGGCCGTGCGCACGCTGGAGCACAAGCTCTACGTCGACGAGGCCTACAACCTCGCGTTCTACGAGCCCTCCTCGCGCCTGGCGACGTGGCTAACACGGCGGATCGAGGAGCCCCTCGTTCTCCGCTCCCTCGGAGGCCTGGGGATCGGCGTCCGCGACGTCTCCGACCGGGTCGCCGCCGCCCAGACCGGGCGCGTGCGCGGCTACGTGCTGGCGCTCGCCGTCGGCCTGGCCGTCCTCGCAGTCGTCTTCCTCCTGGTGGCCTGAGGCGTGATTACCACCCTCCTCGTCTTTCTCCCGATCGCCGCCGCGGTCGCGCTCTGGGTGACGCCGTGGAGCTCGTCCAGGACGGCCGGGGGCTTCGCCCTCCTCGTCGCGCTCGGCGAGCTCGCGCTCTGGGTCGGGACGGCCCTCAACTTCGACTTCGGCGCCGCCGGGCTCCAGGCCGAGGCGGACGTGACGTGGTTCGCCGACCTCGACGTCTCTTTCAAGGTGGGCCTCTACGACTACTCGCTCTGGCTCGTGGGCCTGACCGTCGTCGTCACCGCCGCGGCGGTCGGCTACGGCTTCTGGGTCGGGCGCGAGCGGAGTGGCGTCTATTTGAGCCTCCTCCTCTTCCTCGAGGGGGCGACGATCGGCGTCTTCATGGCGCAGGACCTCGTGCTCTTCTACGTCTTCTGGGAGGCCATGCTCATCCCGCTCTACGTCCTCATCGGCGTCTGGGGCGGGCCGGGGCGGCTCAGGGCGACGTTCAAGTTCGTCGCCTACACAATCGCCGGCTCGCTCCTCATGCTAGTCGCGATCATCGCCGCCGGGCTCGGCGCGGGCACCTTCGACATGGCCGAGCTCGCCGGGCGGGGGACGAGCACGTGGATCTTCCTCGGGTTTGCGATCGCCTTCGCGGTCAAGGCGCCGGTCTGGCCCTTCCACGGCTGGCTCCCCGACGCCTACCGGGAGTCGCCGGCGGAAGTCGCCGCGGTCCTCTCGGGAGTGATCTCGAAGACGGCCGCGTACGGGTTCCTGGCTATCGCCATCCCCCTCTATCCGGGCCCGGCCGAGGACTGGCGCACGCCGGTGCTCGTGCTCGCCTCGATCGGCCTCGTCTACGGATCGCTGCTCGCCTTCCGCGCGCCCGACGTCCGCGGCGTGATCGCGTACTCGAGCCTCGCGCAGATGAACCTGATCGTGATCGGGATCTTCGCGGTCAACGCGTCCGGCTACACGGGCGCACTCCTCCAGATGGTGAATCACGGGCTCATCTCGGCCGCCCTCTTCCTCCTCGCCGGCGCAATCGAGCGCCGCACGAGCACGGGCGAGCTCCGCCTCCTCGGCGGCATGGCGCGCGGCCGGCCCGTGCTGGCCACGATCCTGATCACGACGGGCGTGATCGCGCTCGCCGTGCCCGGCTCGACCGCGTTCGCGGCCGAGTTCCTGGTCCTGAACGGGATCTTCGACATCGGTTGGGGCTGGGCGGTCGTCGGCGCGGTCGCGATCGTCCTCGCCGCGATGTACATCCTCAGGCTGATCTCCGCCGTCCTGCACGAGAACGTCGGGAGCGCCGTGCCGGCGGAGGCGCTCGATCTGCGCCCGGCCGAGGTCGGCGTAATCCTCCCGCTCGTCCTCGTCCTGCTCGCGCTCTCGTTCTGGCCGGCCGCGGTCACCGAGCGCGTCTTCGGGGCGCTGTTCTAGTGCCACTGATGAACGAGTTCACTGCGCCCTCGATCGACTGGTCGGCGCTCTCGCCCGTGCTCGTCTCGCTCGGCGGCGCCGTGGTCGTCCTCCTCGTCAGCCTCTTCCTTCCCGTCCGCATCCGCCGCGGGTTCGGCGCGGTGGTCGCTTCGGTCTGCTTCCTGGCCGCCGGCGCCGCCGCGATCGCGCTCTTCGCCGCCGACGAGACCGGCCGCGGCATCGTCGCCGACGCGCTCCGCCGCGACCGGCTCGCCGAGCTCGCGGAGATCTTCGTCATGGGCGCCGGGCTCCTGACCGTCGGCGTCTCCTTCCGCGAGCGGGGCGGCGGCGACCGGGCGGGCGAGTACTACGCACTTCTCCTCACGGCGGCGAGCGGCATGGCCTTCTTCGTCTCCGCGTCGAACCTGATGACGCTGTTCCTCGGGCTCGAGTGGTTCTCCATCTGCCTGTACGTCCTCACGGCCATCGCCGTCGAGCGGCTCTCGGGGCTCGAGGCCGGCCTCAAGTACCTGATCGTGGGGAGCTTCGGCTCGGCGGTCCTCCTCTTCGGGAGCGCGCTCGTCTACGGCGCCACCGGCGCCATCGGCTTCGAGCAGATCGCCGCGGGGACGGACGACGCCGAACGGCTCTTCGTCGTCGCCGGGCTCGCCATGATCCTGGTCGGGCTCGCGTTCAAGGCCTCCGCGGCCCCATTCCACATGTGGACGCCGGACGTCTACGAGGGCGCGCCGACCCCCATCACCGGCTTCATGTCCGCCGCGACGAAGGTGGCCGCGCTCGTCGTCACGCTGCGCGTCCTCGTCACCGTCTTCCCGAGCGAGGCCGAGCTCTGGACGGTGGCACTCGCCGTGATCGTCTGCATCTCGCTGGCCTGGGGGAACCTCGCGGCGCTCGTGCAGACGAACGTAAAGAGGATGCTCGCGTACTCGAGCATCTCCCACGCGGGCTTCCTGCTCATGGCGATCGCTGCCGGGAACGCGCTCGGCGGCCGGGCGCTCCTCTACTACCTGATCGCGTACTCGGCCGTGAGCGTCGGCTCCTTCGCGGTCGTCGCGATCCGGGAGCGGGAGCTCGCCGGCCCCGTCACGCTGGCCAGCCTCGCCGGTTTCGGGTGGGAGCGACCCTTCCTCGGCACCTCGATGGCCCTCTTCATGTTCGGCTTCATCGGCCTGCCGCCCGCCGGCATCTTCCTGGGGAAGTTCTACGTCTTCTCGGCCGTGATCGACCGCGGTTGGACGTGGCTCGCCATCGTCGGCGTCGTCGCCACAGTCGTCTCGGTCTACTACTACGCGGGCGTCATCCGGGCGATGTTCATGCAGCGTCGGGAGCTGGCCGTCGTCGCGGCCGGCGGCTCCCCGCCGACCGACCGGGCGCTCGTGGCCGCGGTCGCGGTCGCGGTCGTCGTCACCATCGGAAGCTTCGTCGCCGCCGACCCGCTCCTCGAGATCGCCCGCGACGCGGTCGCCCTCCTCCCCTTCCCCGAGGGCTAAGTGAAGCGAGTCGTCGTCCTCGGCGCGGGGGCCACAGGAGAGGCCTTCCTCGCCGCGCTCGCCCGCCTCGATCCGGACGCTGAGATCACGGTCGTCGAGCACGAGCTCGTCGGCGGCGAGTGCTCCTACTGGGCCTGCATCCCGTCGAAGACGCTCCTGCGGCCGCTCGAGGTCGTCGCCCGTGCGCGCCTCGCGCCGGGGGCGGCCGAGGCCGTCGCCACCGTAGACGCAGCACGGGTCTTCTGGTGGCGGGACCAGGTGGCGGAGAAGGACGACCAGAGCCAGGCGGAGTGGGTGCGGAAGCAGGGCGCGACGCTCGTGCGCGGGACGGGCGTCGTCGCCGAGCCCGGGCTCGTCAAGGTCGGCGAGCGCGAGCTCCCCTACGACGCGCTCCTCCTCGCCACCGGCTCCCGACCGGTCGCGCCGCCGGTCGAGGGCCTGGCCGAGGTCGCACACTGGGGAAGCCGGGAGGCGACGAGCGCGAGCACCGTCCCAGAGAGCCTCATCGTCGTCGGCGGCGGCGCCGTCGGCTGCGAGCTCGCGCAGGTCTACGCTCGCCTGGGCTCACGCGTGATGCTCGTCCAAAACGGCGACCGCCTCCTTCCGCAGGTCGACCCGGAGGCCGCCGACATCCTCGCCGAGACCTTTCGGGAGGAGGGGATCGAGCTCCGCCTCGGCGCGACGGCGACCCGCGTGGAAGGAGGAGGAGGAGGAGGAGGAGGAGGAGGAGGAGGAGGCGGCGCACCCTTCCGGCTCGAGCTCGAGGACGAGGAGCCCGTCGAGGCCGAGCGGCTCCTCGTCGCCACGGGCCGAAAGCCCAACGTGGACGGGTTCGGCCTCGAGCGCCTCGACCTGACGATCGGGAAGAGGGGCATCGCCGTCGACGAGCGCCTCGCGGCCGGGGAAGGCGTGTGGGCAGCGGGGGACGTGACCGGCGTCGCACTCTTCACGCACGTCGGGAAGTACCAGGGCCGCGTCGCGGCGGCCAACGTCGCCGGGAAGGGCGCACGCGCCGACTACCGCGCAATCCCCGCCTGCGTCTTCACCGACCCGCAGGTCGCCGTGGCAGGTGACACGAGCGGCGAGGGCGCGGTCACGTCCTCGTGGAGGCTCGAGTCCGTCTCCCGCACGTCCACGTTTCAGCGGCCGAAGCGGCCCGGGCTCCTGAAGCTCTACGCCGATCCCGAGCGGCGCGTGCTCGTCGGGGCCACGGCCGTCGGCCCCGAGTCCGGCGAGTGGATCGGCCAGCTGACGCTGGCGATCCGCGCCGAGGTGAACGTGGACGTCCTCCGCGACACGATCCAGCCGTTCCCGTCCTTCTCCGAGGCCGTGCACTTCGCGGCCCGGGATCTGGAGCTGTAGCCTCGCGCCGATGAGCGTCGCTCGCCTTCAGCTCGCTCCCGCGGGGGAAACCTTGTTTCCCCCGCGGGCCCCCTTCCTTGATCGAGTGAAGGAACCTCCCGGTTCCCTCACATACCCTCCACTCGGTCATGGGTCGGTAGGCCCATGACCGAACGCGACGACCTCGTCCGCAGCCTGGCGGGGCTGGCGCTCTTCACCGACCTCGGCGACCCCGATCTCGAGGCGATCGCCGACCCGGACTGGGAGCGCCGCTTCACCGACGGCGAGCGCGTCCTCCGGCGAGGGCTCTCCGGCGGGGGCCTCTTCGTCATCCTCGACGGAGAGGCGGCGGTCGAGATCCCCGGGGACGACGAGCCCAGGCGGCTCCGCCGAGGGGACTTCTTCGGCGAGGTCTCGACCCTGCTCCGCTGCAAGCCGACCGCGGACGTCGTCGCGCGCTCGGCCCTGCACTGCCTCGAGATCCCGGGGCCGCAGCTCGAGGCGTTCCTCCTGCAGTACCCGCACGTCATGTACCGGATGCTCCAGACGGTCACACGCCGCCTCCGGGACCTCCTCGAGTAGGTGCCCGCGGTCCGGGAGGAGGGGCCGTTTCCGCCCGGGGACTACCCCGTCGTCGTCGTCGGGAGCGGGCCCGGAGGCTTGCAGGCAAGCTACTGCCTCTCGCGCCTCGGGGTCGAGCACGCGGTTCTCTCGCAGGACGATACGCCGGGGGGCATGTTTCGCCTCTATCCGATCTTCCAGCGGCTCCTCTCCTGGTCGAAGCCGGACGCCCCAGCGGAGCCCGGCACGCGCGCCTTCGAGTGGTACGACCACAACAGCCTCGTCGCGGACGAGCGGGAGCACCAGGCGCTCGTGCCGGCAGTCATGGACCGGGCCTTCATGGTTCCCTCCCGCGAGGAGATGGAGCGCGGTCTGGCCACGTTTGCCGCGCGAGTCCCCCTCGACGTCCGCTACGGCTGCCGCTGGGAGGCGACGCGGCGCGAGGACGACGGTCGGCTCGTGCTCGCGACCTCGGGCGGCGAGTACCGCTGCAGGGCGGCCGTCGTCGCCGTGGGCGTGACGACGCCGTGGCGCTCGCCCATCCCGGGCATCGAGCAGGTCCCGCACTACGTGGACTGCAGGCAGCCTCCCGAGTACCGCGGCCGGCGCGTCTTCGTCATCGGGAAACGCAACTCGGGCTTCGAGATCGCCGACGGCCTCCTCCCGTGGGCGCGACAGGTGATCCTCGGCTCGCCGCGACCTGTACAGACGGCGGTGATCGCGCAGGCGACCGTCCGCGTTCGCTACCTCCAACCGTACGAGGACCACGGCCTGGGGGGCGGCACGCTCGCGCTCGATCTCGCCGTCGAGCGCATCGAGCGGCTCGAGTCCGGCTGGCGCATCGTCGGCAACGGGACGACGTGGCCCGGCGCGATCGACCTCGAGGTCGACGACGTCATCGCGGCCACCGGCTTCTCGACCTCACTGCTCGACCTCGAGGAGCTCGGAGTGCGCACGGTCGCGCAGGGCAGGATTCCGGCGCTGACACCGTTCTGGGAGAGCGAGCGGGGCTCGGGCATCTACTTCGCCGGCAATGCGACGCAGGGCGCCGCCGGGCTCCGCAAGCACGGCGTCGGCGCCTCCTCGGCGGCCGTGCACGGGTTCCGCTACAACGCCAGGGTGATGGCGCGCCACCTCGCCGAGACGCACCTCGGGATCGCGCCGCCGCGCGAGCGGGTGGAGCCGGACCGCCTCGCGCCCTATCTGCTCGAGGAGCTGACGACGGCGCCCGAGCTCTGGGCGCAGAAGTCCTACCTCGCCCGCGCGGTGTACGGCGAGGGGGAGAGCGAGATCGCGCCGCTCGCCGGCTTCCTCGACGAGAGCGGTCCGGACGCGGTCGCCGTCGCCGTGGAGACGAACGCCGCCGGTGACATCTACCCGGCCGTCTACGTCCGGCGGGACGGGAAGATCGCCGAGCGCCTGCTCCCGCCCCACCAGCTGAACGACTTCCGCGGCCCCGAGTACGAGCGCGAGCTTCGCGCGGCGCTGTGAGGCGCGCCGGCCTCACGGCCGTCATCCTCGCCGTCCCGCTCACGGGCTTGTTCCTCCTGCTCGGCGTCCCCCGCCTCGACGTGACCTGGGAGCACCACCCCTCCCACTTCTGGCTCGTGCTCGCCTCGGCCCTCCTCAGCTTCCTCCTCGGCTTCCTCATGGCCGAGGCGGCCGCACGGCGCGGAGACGCCCGCATCCTCCTCGTCGCGCTCGCGTTCCTCTCCAGCTCGGGGTTCCTCGCCCTCCACGCCCTCGCCACGCCGGGCGTCCTCCTCGCCGGGAAGAACGCCGGCTTCCAGATCGCCTCGGCGATCGGGCTCCTGATCGCAGCCGGCTTCGCAGCCGCCTCGGCGCTCCCGCTCGGATCCGCAGGGGCGGAGGCGGTCGTCGGCAGACGTCGGCTCCTCCTCGCCTCGGTCGGAGCCGCGCTCGCGATCTGGGCGGTCCTCGCCCTCGCAGCGCTCCCGCCGCTCGACGAGCCGATTACGCCCGAGGCCGCGCGCGGACCGCTCCTCGTTCTCTGGGGCCTCGGGGTCCTGTTCTACGGCTACGCCGCCTACCGTTATGGGCGCCTCTACGCGCTGCGGAGGTCGCCGGTCGCGCTCTCGGTCACTGCCGCCTGGGTGCTCCTCGCGGAGGCGATGCTCGCCATTGCAGTCTCCCGCAACTGGCAGCTCACCTGGTGGGAGTGGCACCTGCTCATGCTCCTCGCGTTCGCGCTCGTCGCCCGCAGCGTCTGGACCGAGTGGAAGCGCGAAGGCTCGAGCGCCGAGGTCTTCGCCGACCTCTACGAGGAGCGGACGCTGGGCCGCCGGGAGGAGGTGAGCGTCCTCTTCGCCGACCTGCAGGGCTACACGGCGTTCGCGGAGCGGGCCTCGGCCGCGGAGGCGCGAGCGATGCTCGACGAGTACTTCTCGGCGATCGCCCCGGTCGTCGAGCGGGAGGGAGGCCAGGTCGTCCAGACCGTAGGCGACGAGATCTTCGCCGTCTTCCAGGCGGAGGGCCACGAGCGGCGGGCCGCGCGCGCCGGCCTCGGGATCCAGGACGTGACGGGAAGCGTCGCCGCCCGCCATCCCGGCTGGCCGCGCTTCCGCGTAGGCGTCAACTCCGGCGAGGCCCACGTCGGGCTCGTGCAGGCGCCGGGAGCCAGGGCGTTCACGCCGACGGGAGACGTCGTCAACACGGGCTCTCGCCTCGAGGGACAGGCCCGTGCGGGCGAGGTCGTGATCGCCGAGACGACCCGGGCGGCGCTGGGCGACGGTGCTGTCGTCGAGGATCTCGGCGCGCTCCCCGTCAAGGGGAAGGAGCGCCGCGTGCGCGCCTTTGCCCTACGCTCGCTGGCCGCGGGCGGGGGCGAGCGCGACGAGCGCCTGGAGGACGAGCACTCCGAAGGCGAGCGCTAAGGCGCCGCTCGCCGTCGACGGCACGACGCCTTCCGGCACGACGGGAGCGCGGGCGGCCGCTCCCAGGACGATCGCCAGGACGAGCACCGTCGCGAGCATCGCCTGCACGCGGCCGAGCGTGTCCCCGTTCCCGCCGTTGGCGGCGTCGACTACACGGCCGAAGCAGATGAGGCCCGCGATTGCCGTCACCGGGACGCCCAGGACGAGGAGGTAGAAAGAGGCCGCAGCGTGACCGAGGGCGTCCGAGACGGCGACGGCGAGGAGGAGGGCTCCGGCCAGCTCCACGGCCATCGCGCCGGCGCCGCTCCTGGTCTCCCACATGAGGCGTCGGATTCGATGCCCGGCCCCGTTCTCCTCCGTTACGCTGACCCGGAGCAACCACGAGGAGGCTGAATGGCGGAAACGGCGGTCACCTGGCTGGGCCACTCGGCCTTCCGGATCGACACGCCGGGGGGCAAGCGGATCTACGTCGATCCTTGGCTCGAGAACCCGAACTGCCCCGAGGAAGAGCGGACGCCCGAGCGCGTCGACCTGATCGCGCTCACGCACGGCCACGACGACCACGTCGGCCAGACCGTCGGGCTCGCACAGCGGTTCGGCTGCCCGGTGCTCGGGGTCGTGGAGCTGCGCGGTTGGCTTTCGACTCAGGGCCTGCCGGAAGAGATGACCGAGGCGGCCAACAAGGGCGGCACGGTGGAGACACACGGTGTCAAGGTCACGTTCACCGACGCGAAGCACTCGAGCAGCACGTTCCAGGACGGGAGCTTCCTCTACCTGGGGGAGCCGGCCGGGATCGTCCTCGAGGTCGAGAGCGGGACGAAGATCTACTTCGCCGGCGACACGTGCGTCTTCGGCGACATGCAGCTCATCGGCCGAATCTACCGGCCGGACGTCGCGGTGCTCCCGATCGGCGGCCACTACACGATGGACCCCCGCGAGGCGGCCGTCGCGCTCGAGCTCCTCGGCGTCGGGCGCTGCATCCCGTGCCACTACGGGACGTTCCCGCTCCTGGCCGGGACCCCTGACGAGTGCCGGAGCTTCCTGACGACGGCGTGCGAGATCGTCGCGCCCGAGCCCGGCGGAACAGTGACCGTCTAGTCGTGGCGGTCCGCGAGCGCTGGTTCGGAGCGACCGGGCGGCGGGTCCCGGAAATCGCCGTCGAGGGGGAGGACGAGATCCCGCTCGAGGAGGCGCTCGTCCTCGACGACGTCGCCGACCTCGAGCGGCTGCGCGAGGCCCATGCCAGCGGGACGCCCGTCGTCGTGCGGGCCGCGGACGCGGAAGGGGTGACGCGCGCCCTCGCACGCCCCGAGGTCGCCTGCGTCTTCGTTCCGGCCGACCGCCGCGACCTCCGCGACCTCGACCTCCGCAAGCTCACGTACGGCCCTTAGCCGCAGCTCGCGTCGCGCATGTTGTCGGCGAACGTCACGCTGTCAGCGCCGCGCAAGCCTCCTCGATGCGCCCTTCGAGGCTGTGGTGTGGCTCCAGGATTACCTCGCCGGTCTGGAGGTCAATCTTCAAGACACCGGTGAATTCGAACGGGATCTGACCGATGATCATGAGGATCGTCGTGCCGTCCTTCTTGACCTGGACGTGGTCCGCCCCGACGTCACGGAACCTGTAGGTGTTGGCCCCCGCCATCGCCGTGAGAGCGATGTTCAAGGTTGTGATCTCGGCCGGCCCCGCCCCGCCGCCTGAGAACGTTCGGACGGCCACGTGCCCCTGCGCGTGCGTCATGACGGGAACGCCACAGGCCTCCGTCAGGAAGTCGTCGGGAAAGGTCTCGTCGACGTCGAGGCGATCAATTGTGGGCTTGCCCGCGGACGCGCCGGGGGCAACGACAGCCGCGACTACCAGGATGCCCGCCAGCCATACGATGACGCCTCGTCTACTCATGCCGCCCCTTTCGAAATCGTGTCGCCAGCCCAGCCGGCGCTTCCCGTGACGCCCGGTCCTACCACGATTGTGACGACGCGGCAACCGCAGACGGCTGTGGCTTGATGCCCGGGGGAGGAAGGAGCGATCACCGTGTCAGCCGGCGCCGTCGCCGGGGAGGCGGACGCCGGCGGCCCGCTCTCTGAACGCCGGCACGGGGTCGGCCTCCGGTCGCGCGACGAGGAGGACCGCGCCGTAGCCCTCGCCGGCGAGCGCGTCCACGAGGAGCTGGAGGCCGACCGCGAGGGCGAAGGCCTTGTGCGCCTGCTCGCCCCCGAAGGGAACGAGCTCCTCCGGTGTGGCGGTCCCGGCGAGCACGTCGCCGTGCGTGACCTTCCCCATGGAGACGTCGGCGACGACCGGGTCTCCTGCCGAGCTCGGGATGGCGATCGCGAGCGGGTTCGTCCCCGCGAGCGGCGGGCCGCCGTCGGGGTGCGCGAGCCGAGCCGGTGAGCTCGCCGTCAGGGCCGCGGCGAGCCCGCCCTCGGCCAGGCGCCGCACCCAGTAGCCGAGGACGCCGGTGGGAAAACACTCGCGGGCGACGACGAGGCGTGCGTGCGGCGGCGGCGAGCCGAGCTGTGCCTCCATAATTGCCGCCAGCGTGAGGTAGCCGAGCGCGCCGCGGCCCTCCCAGCGCTCGTAGCCCTCCTCGGCCAAGACGCGCTCCGGGCGCGCCGAAGGATCGAGGTCGGCCAGCCCCGCGAGCCACTCGACTCGCGCGGTCCCGTGGCTCGGGCGGCCGCGGGCGTCAGCGTCGAGGAAGTGGTCGGCGAGGATCTCCGCCTCGCGCTCCTCGAACCCGAGCGCGCGCAGGCGGCCGGAGGCCTCCTCGGCGCTCAGCTCCGGACGAGGGGGAGCGGCTTCACGATGCCGACGCCCTCTTCGCGACGCGTGGCGGCGACGGTCTCGGCGAGCGACGCGATCGCCTGCGAGACCTCCGCCTCCGGCTCGGCGAGGACGATCGGCTCGCCCTCGTCGGCGAGGGCGCCGAGTCGCGGGTCGAACGGGATCCGGCCGAGGAGCGGCGCCTCCACCTCGGCGGCGAGCGCCTCGCCCCCGCCGGCGCCGAAGAGCTCCTCCCGGGAGCCGTCCTCGCGCGTGAGGTACGCCATGTTCTCGACCACGCCGAGGAGCCGCATGTTCGTCTTCCGGGCCATCTGGGCGGCCCGGACCGCGACCTGCTGGGAGGCGCGGTGCGGCGTCGTGACGACGATCGCCTCCGCGCGCGGAAGCAGCTGCCCGAGCGAGATCGCCACGTCCCCGGTTCCGGGGGGCATGTCCACGACGAGCGTGTCGAGCTCTCCCCAGTGCACGTCCGAGAGGAACTGCTCGAGCGCCCGGTGGAGCATCGGGCCCCGCCACATCACCGGCGTGTTCTCGTCCAGGAAGAACCCGATCGACATCACCTTGAGGTCGCCACGGACCGGTGGGACGATCATCGCCCGCTCGCCGTCGTCGACCGACACGGGCCGCTGGTGAATGCCGAGCATGTGCGGGATCGAGTAGCCGTAGACGTCCGCGTCGAGGACTCCCGTCCTCTGACCGAGCTCCGAAAAGGCAGCGGCGAGGTTAGCCGCGAGCGACGACTTGCCCACGCCGCCCTTCCCACTGGCCACCGCGAGGACGCGAGTCCCAGCGTCGACCGAGATCCCGGGAGTCCGCTCGGAGACACCTCCGCGCAGGCGCGCCGTCAGCGCCGCCTTCTCCTCCGGGCTCATCACGTCGAAGGCGAGCTCGACCTCGTCCACGCCGTCGAGCGGGAGGAGGGCGCGGTCGACCTGTTCCTGGAAGCTCGCGCGGAGCGGGCAGCCGGGCACCGTGAGCGCAATCGTGACGCCGACGCGGGCACCCTCGACGAACACGTCCCGGACCATGTCCAGCTCGATGACGGAGCGACCCAGCTCTGGGTCGATCACGTCTTCGAGGGCGCGAAGGATCTCCTCTCTCGACGCCACGCACCTAGGCTAGCAGCGGCGGCGTGCAAGATTGTGGCCGTGCCCGCCCGGGTCCTGCCGAGGCCGCGCTGAGTGGAGGCGCGCATCCTCCTCGTCGAGGACGATCCCTCCATCCGGGAGACGACGTCGCTCGGCCTGGCCGGCGCCGGGTTCCGCGTCACGACCGCGGCCGACGGCCGTGAGGCGCTCCTGCGGTTCCGGCAGGAGCCCATCGACCTCGTCGTCCTCGACCTCATGCTGCCGGAGCTGGATGGCTACGAGGTCTGCCGCGAGATCCGGCGGACGAGCCGCGTGCCGATCGTGATGCTCTCAGCGCGGAGCGACACGGTCGATGTCGTCGTCGGACTCGAGCTCGGCGCCGACGACTACGTGACGAAGCCGTTCGAGCTCGCCGAGCTCGTCGCGCGTGT
>Ga0209859_1000172_pt1 | contig 14912 bp, 13 predicted proteins | sample GWRWS3_50_60_FD_187241 | JGI IMG/M metagenome (GOLD analysis project Ga0209859, IMG submission 187241) | Riverbed sediment microbial communities from areas with vegetation nearby in Columbia River, Washington, USA - GW-RW S3_50_60 (SPAdes)... | ecosystem: Environmental > Aquatic > Freshwater >... | reverse complement strand
CGCACCCGCTCGACGACGGTCTCTACCGCCTCGACAGCCGGATCGGAGAGGTCAATGACGCCAAGCATGATTGTCTTGCCGGTGAGATGGGCCAGCGCCGAAGTGTCCAGGTTGGACTGAGCTGTCTCGATCGAGATCTGGTCACAGGTGCACTCGGCGAGTTCGGGCAGGAACGAGTAACCCGACGGTCGCTCGTGGATGATCGCGGCGTAGCCGAAGCACAGGTGCACTGCGGTAGTGCCGACCACGCCGGCCAGCGCCCGGTTCAGTGCCTTCACGCCGTACTCTCGAGCGGGCTCCGGTCGGGCCTGCAGGTAGGGCTCGTCCAGCTGGACGATGTCCGCGCCCGCGGCGAAGAGGTCGTGTACCTCCGTGTTGACGGCATCCGCGTAGGCGTTGGCCAACTCCTCCGGATTGCCGTAGTAGTCGTCCTGTGCCTGTTGGGACATGGTGAAGGGTCCCGGCACGGTGATCTTGATGGTTCGACTGGTGTGCTCGCGCAGGAATCGCAGGTCGTCGATCTGCACCGGTTTCGGTCGACTGATCGGCCCTACGACTCTTGGCACCGGGTTGGGATGCCCGCTGCGGTCGAGCGCCTCGCCGGGGTTGTCGAGGTCGAGCCCGACCAACGCAGTCGCGAAGTGGTTCGAGTAGCTCTCCCGTCGGATCTCGCCGTCGCTCACGATGTCCAGGCCCGCGTCCTCCTGCTCCCGGATCGCCAGCAGAGTCGCATCGTCCTGCGCCCGCGCGAGGTGTTCCGGTGCGGGTCGCCAGAGCTCCCGCGCGCGAACTCGCGGAGGGAACCGGCCGGCGAGCTTGGCGCGGTCGATCAGCCACTCAGGCTGGGGAAAGCTGCCCACCAGCGCAGTCGGAAACAACGGAAGGTCCGGCATGCTCCCTCCAATCGCAAGCTGAGTGCAGTCAACCGTACGCGACGCCCGGGTCCGCGATCAGGGCCCCAGACCCAGGTGAACTCCCTATCCTGAATGGGGGAAGGAGTGTCAATGATGGCTACCGACAGGCGCGCCCTCGCGGGCCGCATGTACGAGCTGTTCGATCGCGGGGATGTCGCCGGCCTCGACGACGTCCTCGACCCGGGCCTGATCGATCACAATCCGATGCCGGGCGCGAGTTCCGGCGTCGAGGGCATGAAGGCCCTGGTCGCGGCGGTGCGCGACGGTTTCACCGACACGCATCATCAACTGGTCTACCAGGCGGATCCGGGTGACGGGTGGGTCGTGACGCATTGGCGGATGACCGGCAGGCACACCGGGGACTGGTTCGGCACGCCAGCCACGGGTCGGGAAGTCTCCATCACCGGTACCGACATCGTGCGGGTGCCAGACGACAAGATCACCGAGATCCGACACGTCGAGGAGTTGCTCCAACTCCAGCAGCAGCTCGCCGGCTAGCGGCTCCGCGCGATGCGACCGTTCGCACTGGTCACCGTGGATGACGTGCGCGCGGCCGCCGCGCATATCGCCGGAGTCGCCGTCCGGACGCCGCTGCTCGCGCCCGTGTCGTGGCCGGGCCTGTGGCTCAAGCCGGAGAACCTGCAGCCGATCGGTGCCTTCAAGGTACGCGGTGCGGTGCACGCGTTGGCGTGCCTGCCTTCGAATGCACTGGCTGGCGGTGTGGTGACCCACTCCTCCGGCAATCACGGGCAGGCGCTTGCGTTCGCGGCCCAGCGATGCGGCGTCAGGTGCGTCGTGGTGATGCCCGATGTCGCGCCGCCCATCAAGGTGGAGGCGGTGCGTGCACTGGGTGCGGAGGTCGTCCTAGTCCCGCCCGCCGATCGGGAGGCCCGAACGGAGCAGATCGCGGCGGCTCGCGGCCTCGTGGTGATCCCGCCCTTCGACCACCTCGACATCATCGCCGGCCAGGGCACCGTGGGTCTGGAGATCGTGGCGGACCTGCCCGATGTCGCCTGTGTATTGGTGCCGGTTGGCGGCGGTGGTCTCGCCTCGGGGGTAGCGACCGCGGTGAAGGGCCTCCGGCCATCCGCGCGCGTGGTGGGCGTCGAGCCGGAGGTCGCCGCGGACGCGGCCGAGAGCCTACGCGAGGGCCGTGTGGTCACCTGGCCGACCGAGCAGACCTACCGCACCGCGGCGGATGGCCTGCGGACCAACCTTTCCGACCTCACCCTTGCCCACCTGCGCGAGCGACTCGACGGCATCATCACCGTCACTGAGGCGGAGATCCTGTCAACGGTGGGTGCGCTTGCCCGCTCCGCCCGCATTGTCGCCGAGCCCAGCGGGGCGGTCGCGCCCGCCGCCTGGCTGCACCGGCGGGATGAACTGCGGGATAGGTTCGGCGTTGTCGATGGTCCGGTGGTCGCCGTCGTGACCGGAGGCAACATCGATCCCACCCTCCTCGCCGACCTCATCCTCGGGAACACCTAGCCGGCGGATCTAGCTGGCGGAGACACCGGCCTGGGAAATGATCCAGGCGGCGATGAACGCCTCCTCTTTCCACGCGTCATATCGGCCGCTCGGTCCGCCGTGGCCAGCGCCCATCTCCGTCTTCAGCAGGAAGTCGCCGTCGGGCGCGACAGCCCGCAGCCGCGCGATCCACTTTGCCGGCTCATGGAAGAGCACGCGGGTGTCGTTCAGGCTCCCCAACGCCAGGATGGCCGGGTAGGCGATCGGGGCCACATTCTCGTACGGAGCGTAGGACTTGATGTAGCCGTACACGTCGGCGGATTCGAGTGGGTTCCCCCACTCCTCCCATTCGGTCACGGTCAACGGCAGCGACGGGTCGAGGACCGTGTTCAGGACGTCCACGAAGGGCACCTCCGCGACGATGCCCTCGAACGCCTGTGCCGCCTGATTGGCCACCGCGCCCATGAGCAGCCCACCGGCCGAACCGCCGCGCGCCACGAGTCGCTCGGGCGAGGTCCAGCCGGTCTTGACCAGGTGATCGGCGCAGGCCACGAAGTCCGTGAACGTGTTCATCTTCGCCAGCAGCTTGCCGTCCTCGTACCATCTGCGGCCCATCTCCCCACCGCCCCGGACGTGCGCCACGGCGAAGACAAAGCCTCTGTCCACGAGGGATAGTCGGGCGATGGAGAACCACGGGTCCATGCTCGCCTCGTACGAGCCATATCCGTAGATAACAGCCGGGGCAGACCCGTCCCGCGGTGTGCCACGGCGGCTGACAATCGAGATCGGCACGCGGGTGCCGTCCGGCGCCTGCGCCCACTCGCGATGCTGCTCGTAGTGCTCGGGATCGAACCCTCCGAGTACCGGCTTTTGCTTGCGCAGGACCATCTCGCCGGTGTGCAGGTCATAGTCGTACACACTGTCTGGGGTCACCAATGAGGCGTAACGCAGCCGGATCGAGGATGTGTCGTACTCCGGGTTCGCGTGGAGCCCGACACTGTAGAGAGGCTCCTGGAACACGAGATCGAACGGCTCCCCCCCGGCGGGGAGAACGCGCAGGCCGGTCAGCCCCTCCCGGCGCAGGGACACCACCACATGGCCGCTGAACGCGTCCACGCCGAGCAGGCGGGTGCCGGGCGAGTGCGCAATGACGTCATGCCACTGGCCCGGAGGGTCGACCGGTGTCCAGGCGAGCGCGAAATCCTCCGCACCGTCGTTGTGCAGGACCAGGAAGCGGTCGATCCCGTCGTGCTCCACCTGGTACTCGACGCCCTGACGGCGAGGTGCGATCAGCCTGGGCGCCTGCGTGGGCTGCGACGCGGGGATCACGTGGACCTCGCTCGTAACCTTGCTGTGAATGTCGATGAGCAAGAAGGCCTCGGATCGGCTCAGCTCAATCCCCACGAAGAAACGCTCGTCGGTCTCCGCCAGGACCATCACGTCGTCGGCGGCCGGAGCTCCGATCGTGTGTCGCCAGACCTGGTGTGGCCGCCAGGCCTCGTCCACGGTCAAATAGAACAGGGTCGACGCGTCGGCCGACCACGCTGAGCCGTAGAAGACGTTTCGCACCTCGTCCGCTAGCACCACACCGGTGCGCAGGTCCTTCACGCGCAGCGTGAAACGCTCGTCGCCGGCGAGGTCGACGGAGTATGCGACTAGGTTGCCGTCGGGGCTCACGTCGAACGTGCCGAGCGCGAAGAACTCGGAGTCGCCCGCCTCGACGTTTCCGTCGAGCAGCACGATCTCACCGTCGAGCGGACTGCCGTCGTCGGTCGGTGGTGGCGCGACCTCACCCTCGGCGACGGCGCGACGGCAGTGGATGCCGTACTGCTGACCCTCGACCGTGCGGGTGTAGTACCAGTACGCCCCCTTGCGCACGGGCACGGAGAGGTCGGTCTCCTTCGTCCGCGCCTTGATCTCGTTGAAGATCGTTTCGCGCAGATCGGCCTGGTCGGCGGTGCGCGCCTCGGTGAAGGAGTTCTCGGCCTTGAGGTAAGCGATGGTGTCCGGATCGTTCTTTTCTGCCAGCCACGCGTACTCGTCGACAACGGCGTCGCCGTGATGGCTCCGCTCGGTCGGGATGCGTTTTGCCGTCGGCGGCGTGGCCTGCGTGGTCATGGTGCACCACGCTACCAGCCACAAGATCACCGTCATGGGCGATCATGGTGGGGCGCGACCAGGTACGGCGGTCCGGGCTGACAGAATGGCCGTGCCGTGACCGAAGAGTACGAACGAGACGCTCCTGCCTCGCAGGACCTCTTTGACCGCGCCCGCGCTATCGTGCCGGGCGGGGTCAATTCGCCTGTGCGCGCCTTCCGGGCGGTCGGTGGTACGCCCCGGTTTATGGCGAGGGGCGAGGGCCCGTACGTGTTCGATGTCGACGAGCGCCGCTACGTCGACCTCGTCTCGTCGTGGGGGCCGCTGATCCTTGGCCACGCTCATCCCGCCGTGATCGGCGCGCTCAGCGCCGCAGCCGCCCGGGGAACGAGCTTCGGCACCCCGACACGCGGTGAGGTCGACCTCGCCGAGGAGCTCGTATCCCGTACCCCGATCGAACAGGTACGGCTCGTCAACTCCGGCACCGAGGCGACGATGAGCGCGATCCGGTTGGCTCGAGGCGCCACCGGCCGCCCCAAGATCATTAAGTTTGCCGGGTGTTACCACGGTCACGCCGACGGGCTGTTGGCCGCGGCCGGATCCGGCGTCGCGACGCTGGGGCTACCCGACTCGCCGGGAGTCACGGCGGCGGCGGCCAGCGAGACGATCGTGCTGCCCTACAACGATCCGGACGCGGTGACCGCGGCGTTCGCCGCAGACGGTGCGAACATCGCCGCGATCATCACCGAGGCGGCCCCCGGCAACATGGGTGTGGTGCCGCCGGCCCCCGGTTTCAATGCCGGACTGGCCGAGATCGCGCACCGTCACGGTGCGCTGCTGATCCTGGACGAGGTGATGACCGGCTTCCGGGTCGCCCGCGGCGGCTGGGCCGACCTCACTGAACGAGCCGGCGAGCCGGTCGACGCCGACCTCTTTACGTACGGCAAGGTGATGGGCGGTGGCCTGCCCGCCGCGGCGTTCGGCGGCCGGACCGAAATCATGTCGCTGCTCGCCCCCGGCGGGCCCGTCTACCAGGCCGGCACGCTCTCGGGGAATCCGCTCGCCTGCGCAGCCGGCCTCGCCACGCTCCGCCAGTGCACCGACGATGTCTACGCGCGGCTGGACAAGACGTCGGCGATCGTCGGCGACCTCGCCGCTCAGGCGTTGGCCGCCGCCGGCGTCGCGTACCGCCTGCAGTATGCCGGCAACATGTTCTCGGTCTTCTTCACCGACGACGAAGTGCGCGACTATCCGGCCGCGCAGAGTCAGGACCTCGCGGCTTTCAAGGCGTTCTTCCACGCGATGCTGGCGCGCGGGGTCTACCTGCCACCGTCGGCGTTCGAGGCGTGGTTCGTCTCGGCCGCGATCGACGATGCGGCGCTGGAGATCATCGCCGCCGCGGTGGGGCCGGCCGCAGAGGCCGCGGCGAGGGCGGCCGCATGAGTAGGGAGACCGTCGTCCACCTGCTTCGCCACGGCGAGGTCGAGAACCCCACCAAGATCTTGTACGGCCGGTTGCCCGGTTTTCGCCTATCCAGCCTCGGCGAACAGATGGCGAAGGCCGCCGCGTCGGCGCTCGCCAGCCGCGACGTCACTCACGTGGTGGCCAGCCCGCTCGAACGCGCGGTGCAGACCGCCGAGCCGATCGCGGCCCAGTTCGATCTGCCCGTCGCCGTCGACGAGCGGCTCATCGAGAGCTCTAACTTCTTCGAGGGCAAGAGGGTCAGCGTCGGCGACGGAGCCCTGCGTGACCCGCGCAACTGGTGGGTGCTGCGCGACCCGTTCGGCCCGTCGTGGGGGGAGAGCTACACCTCCATCGCCCAGCGCATGTACGCCGCCCTCCAGGCCGTCCGCGCCGAGGCCGAGGGCCACGAAGCGGTGTGCGTGTCGCACCAGCTTCCCATCTGGACGCTGCGGCGGCACCTCGAACGCAAGCGCCTCTGGCACGACCCGCGCCGGCGCCAATGTGGCCTGGCCAGCCTCACCAGCTTCCACTTCGAGGGCGCGGCGCTCGTGGGCGTTGGCTATAGCGAGCCGGCTGCACACCTGGTCACCCGGTCTCCAACTGCCCGTACGGCCAAGGGCGCCTAATGGCAGGCTTCTCGGCTCTTCATGATTGTCGTTCTCCGACGGAACGTGCAGCCAGACTGCGCCTTTCGTCGGACGGCCACGATCTTCCACGCCGATCGTTTGTTGTGGTCGCGGTCCTCGTGCTCCTCGTTCTGGTGGCGGGGTGTACGGGCAGCCAGGCCACGTCCGTTCAGGGCCTTCGGATGTTCGCCCCGGCCGATCGCAAGCCCGCGCCGGCGTTGCGTGGTGAATTGCTCGACGGCTCCGGCAGCTTCGACCTGGCCGACCACGCCGGTGACGTAGTCGTCGTGAACTTCTGGGCGCAGTGGTGTGCTCCGTGCGTCGTTGAGGCAGACGATCTCGAGCAGACCTACCAGGCCACGAAGGACGACAAGGTCAGGTTTCTCGGCATCAACACCCGCGACCAACGGGACCACGCCAAGAGCTTCGTCGCTGGGCGGGCCACCTATCCGAGCGTCTTCGACCCCGCAGGCAAGCTCGCGGTTGGATTTAAGGTGCCGCCGACCAGCATTCCCTCGACGATCATCATCGATCGCCAGGGCCGCATCGCTGCGGTGGCTTTCGGCGCCGTGCTCCGCGTTGAGCTGGAGCCGATCGTCGTTGAGTTGGCCGGGGAGTCCCCGTGACACCCAAGATCACCGTGATCATGAGCTGGCCGTCGCCAAATAGCGTCGATCATGACCTCCAGGTCATGATCGACGGGGGTGGGGCATAGGGTGGCGCGCCGTGGGTGAGACGTTCGCCGACATCGCCAGCGGCGGGCCGCTGCTCGTCGCGGTCGGCGTGGCCGCGCTCGCCGGCTTGGTCAGCTTCCTCTCCCCGTGCATCCTGCCGCTCGTGCCGGGCTACCTCTCCTACGTGACCGGCCTCGCCGGTGCTGACCTCGATGACGCCCTCAACCGCCCGACCAACGCGGCGCGTGGGCGGATCCTCCTCGGCACGGGCGGCTTCATCGCCGGCTTCACGGTCATCTTCACGATCACCGGCGTCATCGCGGCGAGCCTCGGCCGGACGCTGCTGGTGCACCAGGGTGCCGTCCAGTTCGTCATCGGCCTACTGATCATCGTGCTCGGGCTCGCGTTCCTGGGTTTCATCCCGGGCCTGCAGCGCGAGTGGCGTATCCACAAGCTCCCCGCCGCCGGACTTGCCAGCGCACCAGTACTCGGCGCGGTGTTCGCGCTCTCCTGGGTCCCCTGCCTCGGCCCGACTCTGGGCGCGGTGCTCGGCCTGGCCGTGATCGACGGCTCGACCGGCCGCGCGGTGACGCTCACCGTCGCGTACTGCCTCGGCCTGGGCCTTCCGTTCCTCGTGTTCGGACTCGGCTTCCGCAAACTGATCGGGCTCCACAAGGCAGTGCGCCGTAACAGCGTATGGGTGACCCGCGTCGGCGGCGCGATGCTTATCCTCGTCGGCCTGGCGCTGGTGACCGGCGTGTGGGGCGAGTTCATCAACTGGCTTCGCGCGACGGTGGGAGCCGGGGAGGTGGGGATATGAGAACGGCCAGGGCCTTCTGGCGCTCCCTCACCAGCATGCGCACCGCCCTGATCCTGCTGCTGTTGCTCGCCATCGCGGCGGTCCCCGGCTCGGTGCTGCCGCAACGCAGCGTGAACCCGGAGAGCGTCAACGCCTACCTCGCCGCCAACCCCGGTTCGGGCCGATGGCTGGACCGGCTGTGGTTCTTCGACGTGTACTCCTCGCCCTGGTTCTCCGCGATCTACCTGCTGCTCTTCGCCTCGCTCCTGGGGTGCCTCGTTCCCCGACTGCGCCAGCACTTCACGAACCTGGTGTCCGCACCTCCGGACGCACCGTCCCGCCTGGATCGGCTGCCGCACTCCGCGACCGACCTGACCGGCGCCGGCGACCCGCCGGCAACGGCGGCCAAGCTCAAGGCGGGGCTCAAGGGCCAGCGGTGGCGGGCCGTCGTGCGGGACCAGACCGACGGCACGGTCACCGTCTCCGCTGAGAAGGGCTACGTCAAGGAGACCGGGAACCTCGTGTTCCACTTCGCGCTCCTGGCCCTGCTCGTCGGCGTGGCGCTGGGCTCGTGGTACGGCTGGCACGGCAACCGCCTCGTCGTGGCCGGCGAGGAGTTCTGCAACACGTTGATCCAGTACGACGAGTACGGGCTCGGTGCCCGCACCACGGCGAGCGACCTGCCGCCGTTCTGCGTGAGGCTCAACGCCTTCCGCGCGGAGTATCTCGACAACGGCCAGCCGGTCCAGTTCACCGCCGACATCTCCTATGTGGAGGATCCGGCCGCAGCGCCAAAGGCGTGGCGGCTGGAGGTCAATGATCCGCTGCGGCTGGATGGCGGGAACGTCTACCTGCTGGGCCACGGCTACGCGCCGGTGCTGCGCTACACCGACCGCTACGGGGCCGCGCAGACGACGGTGGCGCCGTTCCTGCCCGATGACGGGATGCTCACCAGCAGCGGGGTAGCGAAGTTCCCCGACGCCAATGTGGACCCCGACGGCACGAAGCCGCGCGACACCTCGGCCCAGGTCGCGTTCGCCGGGGTCTACCTGCCCACGCTGCCGGCCGACCCGTCGGTGGGAAAGTCAGCCTTCCCGGCAGAGCGGGATCCCGCGCTGATGATCGTGGCCTATCAGGGCAACCTCGGCCTGGGCTCGGGCATCCCGCAGTCGGTGTATGAGTTGAGCCACCGTCAGATCGCCTCCGGCGAGCTGAAGCAGGTGGGTGAGCGGATGCTGCGGCCGGGCGAGACCTGGACGCTGCCGGACGGGTCCAGAGTGGAGTTCGTCGGTACTCGACAGTGGATCACCGTCTCGGTGCGGCATGACCCTGGCGAGAAGATCGTGCTGTTCGGCGCGGGGGCCTTGCTGGTGGGGCTGATGGTGTCGCTGTCCGGACGGCGGCGGCGGGTGTGGGCACGCATCGCGCCGGCCGGTGACGGGCGTAGCCTCATCTCGCTCGGTGGACTCGCCCGTAGCCAGCAGCCGAGTTTCGCCGACGAGTTCGCCCGGGTGGTCGCGCTCGCCGGCCCGCCCCACGAGACCGAGCGCCCGCTCGCGGTCGCAGAGAAGGGACACTGATGGCTGAGCTGTCGAACCAGCTGCTTCCGGTGGCGGTGCTGGCCTACCTGGCCGCGATGGTGGGCTACCTCATGGAGTACTCCTTCGGCGGCCGCGGTGCCGTCGCGCGTACCGCCGTGCGCCCGCCACGCGAGCGGGAGCTCGTGGGTACGGCCGCCGGGCGGGTGGCTCCTCCCACTGCTCCGACCTCGCCCGCTCCGACCTCGCCCGCTCCAACTGCGACGATCCCATCCAAGCCGGCCGGGCGCGCCGTCGTATTCGGGCGAATCGCCGTCGGGCTCACGGTGGTGGCCGCACTGGCGCACGCGGGAGTGCTGGTGACTCGCGGTCTGGCGGCAGGCCGGGTGCCGTGGGGCAACATGTACGAGTTCGTGGTGGCCCTGAGCCTCGTCGCCGCCGTGGCGTGGTTGGTGCTCCTGATCGGTCGCCCGACGCTTCGGCTGCTGGGCCTGTTCGTGACACTCGCGCTGGTGCTGGTCCTCGGCTTCGCCGGAATGGTGCTCTACACCGAGGCAGCTCCCCTGGTTCCGGCCCTCAACTCGTACTGGTTGAAGATTCACGTCTCCGCGGCCGCGACAGCGTCGGGGCTGCTGCTGATCGCGTTCGTGCCGGCGGCGCTCTTCCTCATCCGGACTGGGTACGACGCAGGCAAGCGCCGGTTCCCGTACCCGATCGGGGCGAAGCTGCCGGCCGCGGAGAGCCTAGAGCGTCTGACCTTCCGGCTGCACGCGTTTGCGTTTCCGATCTGGACGTTCGCCGTCATCTGCGGCGCGATCTGGGCCGAGGCGGCCTGGGGTCGGTACTGGGGCTGGGATCCCAAGGAGATCTGGTCCTTCATCTCGTGGGTCGCCTACGCCGCGTACCTGCACGCGCGAGCCACCCCGAGCGTGAAGCGGACGACGGCCACCTGGTTCGCGGTGGCCGCCTGGGGCACTATGTTGATCAACCTATACGTGATCAACTTCGTCGCTGTGGGGCTGCACTCCTACGCCGGCGTGGAGTAGTCAGGTCCGGTAGGTGAGACTGATCGGCATGGCGACACCCCGGTACCCGTACTCCGATCTCAAGGAATTCCTCGTGGTGCTCGAGCACGCCGGCGAGCTGCACCGGGTCAAGGCCGCCGTTGACCCGACGCTGGAGATCAGCGAGATCGTCACGAGAACGGTACGGGCGAAGGGGCCGGCGCTGCTCTTCGAGCGCCCGACGCGGGGTGAGATGCCGGTCGCCATCAACCTGTTCGGCTCCCACCGGCGCATGGCGATGGCCTTGGGTGTCGAGGACGTCAACGAGATCGGCGCGCGGATCGGCGAGCTTGTCAAGCCCGAGTTGCCGGTCGGCTGGGCCGGGATCCGCGACGGCCTCGGGAAGCTACTTCAGCTCAAGTCGGTTCCGCCGAAGAAGGTGAGGACGGCTCCCTGCCAGGAGGTCGTCCACAAGGGCGCGGAGGTCGACCTGGGCCGGTTGCCCGGGTTGCAGACGTGGCCCGACGACGGCGGCATCTTCCACAACTATGGGTTGACCCACACCAAGCACCCGGAGACGGGCAAGCGAAACCTGGGCCTCTATCGGTTGCAGCAGCACTCCCCGACCACTGTGGGCATGCACTGGCAGATCCACAAGGACTCGACGGCCCACCATGCCGTCGCCGAGCGGTTGGGCCAGCGGCTGCCGGTGGCGATCGCTTTCGGTGCGGACCCCGTTGTCTCCTACGCCGCGTCGGCGCCGCTCCCGGGCGACATCGACGAATACCTCTTCGCTGGGTTTCTGCGCGGCGAGCGGGTCGAGATGGTCGACTGCCTCACGGTGCCGCTGCAGGTACCAGCGAACGCCCAGGTCATCCTCGAGGGCTGGGTGGAACCAGGCGAGCGGGCGCCGGAGGGCCCATTCGGCGACCACACCGGCTTCTACACGGGGGTCGAGCCGTTCCCGGTCCTCCACGTGGAGTGCATGACAACGCAGAAGAACCCCGTCTATCATTCGATCATCACGTCCAAGCCGCCGCAGGAGGACGGCCCGATCGGGCATGCCACCGAACGAATCTTCCTGCCACTCATCAGAATGCTGGTGCCGGACATTGTGGACATGTCCATGCCCGAGCCGGGTGTCTTCCACAACTGCCTGATCGTCTCGATCCGCAAGCGGTACCCGAAGCACGCGCAGAAGGTCATGAGCGCGGTGTGGGGTGCGCATCTGTTGTCGCTGACCAAGCTCATCGTGGTGGTGGACGATGACTGCGACCCGGCGGACTATCACGAGGTAGCCTTCCGCGCCTTTGGCAACGTGGACTACGCGCACGACCTGGTGCTCACCTCCGGTCCGGTTGACCACCTGGACCACGCCTCATACCAGCAGTTCTGGGGTGGCAAGGCCGGCGTCGACGCGACCCGCAAGCTGCCCACCGAGGGGTACTCCCGCGGATGGCCGGCCGAGGCGGTCATGTCTCCGGAGATCGTGGCTAAGGTCGACCGCCGGTGGAAGGAGTACGGCCTGTGAGTGCGCCTGAGTTCCGTGAGATCTTGGATGATGCCGGGGGCCAGAGCGCCGAAAACCATCCAAGATTCACTGGGGTGGGAGCGTTCCTCAAGCTGGTGGCCATCGAGCACTCGGTCTTCGCGCTCCCGTTCGCGTTCCTGGCGGCGCTCACGGCCATGACCCTCGCCAGCGGCCGCGTCGACTGGTTCGACCTTGTGTTGATCACGATTGCGATGGTGGGGGCGCGGACTTTCGCCATGGCCGCGAACCGGATCACCGATCGACACATCGACGCGCGTAATCCCCGTACGGCGCATCGGGAGTTGGTCACTGGCGCGCTGAGCCTTCGAACGGCCTGGACTGGAGCGGCGGTTGCGCTCGGCGTGTTCCTCGTCGCCGCAGCCGCCCTCAACCCGCTCTGCCTGATGCTCGCCCCGCTCGCCCTGGTCCCCTTGGTCGCTTATCCGTACGCCAAGCGGTTCACTTCCTGGCCGCACGCCATCCTGGCGCTCGCCCAGCTCATCGGACCGGTCGGAGCCTGGCTCGGCGTCACCGGAACGCTCGTTGGCTCCGGCTCCGCATGGGTCCTCGGCGTCGCGGTCGGCCTGTGGATCGGCGGGTTCGACCTGATCTACGCCTGCCAGGATGCCGGGGTCGACCGCGCGATCGGGGTGCGCAGTGTGCCGGCGCGCTACGGCGTGGCGTTCGCGCTGCGGCTCTCTACCGCGGTGCACGTGGTCACCTTCGCGCTTTTCGTGTGGTTCGGTGTGCTCGTCGGGCTGGGCTGGCTCTGGTGGATCGGCCTAGCCCTGGCGGCGGGGGCATTCGTCTACGAACACGCGATCGTCAAGCCCGACGATCTGTCTCGGGTCAACCGCGCCTTCTTCACCGCCAACGGCTTCGTCGGCATCGCGTTATTCGTGTTCGCGCTAGCCGACCTCGTCGTACGGCTAGGCCTGCGTCCCTAACTATTGCTGCGTGTGCCGTCGAGGAGGCTGCGATGAAACTCGACACGTTCGACCGTTACCCGCTCATGTTCGGCCCGTCGCCCGTGCATCCGCTGGACCGGCTGACGAACCACCTTGGCGGAGCGACGCTCTGGGCCAAGCGGGAGGACTGCAACTCTGGTCTCGCCTACGGCGGCAACAAGACCCGCAAGCTGGAGTACCTCGTCGCGGACGCCCTGTCTCAGGGCTGCGACACGTTGGTGTCGATCGGCGGCGTGCAGTCCAACCACACTCGTCAGGTCGCCGCCGTCGCCGCCCGCGTCGGCCTGAAGTGCGTGCTGGTGCAGGAGAGCTGGGTCGACTGGCCCGACGCGGTGTACGACCGGGTGGGCAATATCCTGCTGAGTCGGCTCCTCGGCGCCGATGTCCGCCTCGTCCGTGCCGGCTTCGGCATCGGCTTCAAGGAGAGCTGGGAGCAGGCTCTGGCGGAGATCAGCGCGGCCGGCGGCAAGCCATATGCGATCCCGGCCGGGGCGTCGGACAACCGGCTCGGTGGCCTTGGCTTCGCCGGCTGGGCCGTCGAGGTGGCGCGGCAGGAGCGTGAACTGGGTGTCTTCTTCGACACCGTCATCGTCTGCTCGGTCACCGGCAGCACTCAGGCCGGTATAGTGGCCGGCTTCGCGGCCGTGGACGCGGGCGTGGACGCGGCCCCTGGTCGCGAACGCCGGGTCATCGGCGTCGACGGCTCAGCCAAGCCGAAGGAGACCTGGGACCAGGTCGCGCGCATTGCCCGCCGTACCGCCGAGCTTATCGACGTCGGTCGCGACCTTCGCGACGATGAGATCATCCTCGATGACCGCTACCACGCGGGCGTCTATGGCATCCCGGACGAGCGCACTCTGGAGGCGATGCGGCTCGCCGCCCGGATGGAGGGCATGATCACTGATCCGGTGTACGAAGGCAAATCCATGGCTGGCCTGATCGACCTCGTCAGCACCGGGGAGATCGGCAAGGACTCGACCGTGCTCTATGCGCATCTCGGCGGCCAGCCCGCTCTCAACGGCTATAGCGCTCTATTCCACTGAGCCAGATTCCGCTGAGCCAGGCCGGGTACGGTCGATGGCATGCGCACGCCGTGGATCGTGGGTGTGTCCGGGGCCTCCGGCACCCCGTACGCCGCCGCGGTGCTGCGTGGCCTGCTCGACGCCGGCCTGGCGGTCGACCTGGTTGTCTCCCGCGCCGCGCGGCTGACGATTCTGGACGAGACCGGCAATCCATTTCGCGACGCGCACTGGAAGGACGACCTCGCCGCCTGGCTCGGTCCGCCGGCCGACCTCTCGGCCGCCGACCTCAACTACTGGCCGGCGGGCGACCTGGCCGCCGGGCCGAGCTCGGGGTCGTACCCGGCCTGCGGCATGGTGGTGGTGCCGGCCAGCACGGCGGCCTGCGCCGGCATCGCGATCGGCCTCTCGAAGGATCTGCTCCAGCGGGCCGCCGAGGTCTGCCTGAAGGAGCGCCGCCCGGTGGTGGTCGTGCCCCGGGAGACGCCCGTGACGCGCAGCCATCTCGTGCACCTCATCGAACTGCACGACGCGGGCGCGGTGGTGCTGCCCGCTAGTCCGGGTTTCTATTCGGCCGGCGCAGAGGCCAGCGCGGACCAGTTGGTTGACTTTGTGGCCGGCAAGGTGCTCGACGTGCTCGGGGTGCCGCACTCACTCTTCACGCGTTGGGCTGGCGGGGTCACTCCGGCCGACCCCCCAAGATCCCCTCGATCATGAGCTGACCGTCGTGAAACAGCCTCGATCATGACCTCCAGGTCATGATCGACGGGATCTTGGGGCGTCAGCGGCCGCGGACCTGATGCTCGCTCGT
>Ga0209859_1000171_pt1 | contig 14928 bp, 15 predicted proteins | sample GWRWS3_50_60_FD_187241 | JGI IMG/M metagenome (GOLD analysis project Ga0209859, IMG submission 187241) | Riverbed sediment microbial communities from areas with vegetation nearby in Columbia River, Washington, USA - GW-RW S3_50_60 (SPAdes)... | ecosystem: Environmental > Aquatic > Freshwater >... | reverse complement strand
TGGTGCCCCGCGAAGGCGTCCGAACCGCTCCTCCAGCTCTGCATACGCCGCGACGGCGTCCTCAAGGAGGGACAAGGGACCGGACTCGTAGGCTTCGTCTTTGAGCGCCAACCCCCGGTCGAGGAGGCGGAGCGCCACAGAGGCCTCCTCTGAGGTCACCGCGTGAACCGGATCGCGCGAACGCCCCATCCGAGGAAGGGCTGGCGGATGCGCCCCTCTTTGGCGACCACCTTCTGCCCGCTCGGGTAGAGACGGCCGGTTCGCGCCCAGGGCGGGAGACCGCGGATCGTCACCGTCTCTGCCCGCGAGCCGTTGTGGGCGGCGAGCACCCACAGCACGCGGCTCCCCACTCGGCGGCTGATCGCCTGCGTCGTCTCGCCGCTCGTCCTCAGCTTGACCGTCGTCTCGGGACGGAGAAGAGCCGGGTAGAGCGGGCTTCCCTCGCCGATCTCGCGGACGAGGTCCTCGAGCACTGTGTCCCAGAACGTCCAGTTCCAGCCGAGGGCAGCGTCCCTCGCGTTGTGGCAGATCGGGTCTCGGCCGCCGAAGAAGAAGAGGCCGCGGGCGCCGTTGATGATGGCGTCGTAGGTCATGTAGCGCTCCTGGCGCTTCGTCGGGAGGATGAACGCGCCGCTCCCTGCCGGATCGTCGCTCCCCGCGAAGCAGATCTGGAGAGTCATCGTGAGCGCGTTCCTCCCCGTGGCGCCGCGGAGCGCCGCCATCCAGCGGCCGACCATGTGCAGCCTCGGCTGGCGGGCGCCCTGGAGGTGGTAGTAGACGGGATAGACGTTGACGCCGTGGGTGTCGGTGACCTCGTTGTACGGCCGGAGGTCGGGAGGGTCCGGTGGACGGAGGAGCATCGTGTCGTCGAGGCTGAACGGGCCGAAGATCGTGTGGAAGACGTGAGCCGGATCGGCTTGCTTGACGACGGCGTAGGCGTGGGCGAGCTCCTCCGGTGCGAGGCGAGGCCAGGGCTCGTCCACCCCCTTCCAGAGACCCATGCCGGGACTGTCCTTGAGAGTCGCGACGACGCGCAGGAGCTCCGCCTCCTCAGCGGAACCCGGCAGCGCCTCGGCCAGCTCGCGGAGATGGATCCACGTGTAGACACCGTGGCCGGCGGCCGCGTCGTTCCAGGCCTGTGCGTCCTGGAGTAGCTGCTCCGTCCACGGGCCTCCGAGCGGGCCGGCCCTGAACACCGTCACGCCGGCGTCGACGAGCTCGTCGACCGCGTCCGTGCCCCGCGGCGTCGTGCTTCCGAGCGGTGGAGGCATCGTGAGCCCGATCGGAAAGAATCGCCGGCCGTTGACGCGAAACGCACCCTGGGCGTCATAGCTCGTCACCGTCGGCGCCGCCTCGGCGCTGCTTCCGCCTTGCGCGTCGGCGGGCGTGACCGTGCCCTCACCGTCCGCCAGGACAACGATGGTGAGGACGATGACAAGAGACGCGAATAGACGAGGCTTCATCGAGATCCCCGAGCTCTGACCCTCCCTGGGAGTGTAAACCGGCGAATCAGCAGGTGGAATGCGGGCGTCGGGTGGGTCTCGCCCCTCAGGAGTCCGAACGGTGCTCCGCGGCATGCGCGCTCGTTGCTGCGCAAGGCGGCGCCTACAATCCGTTCATGGAGCAACCGGGCCCGCTCACGATCACCCTCGAGCCCCTCGACGACCACCTCATCGTCGAGCCTGTCGACGAGGACGTCGAGACGCGAACCGGGCTGATCATCCCGCAGAGTGCCGACGCGGGCTGCCGCTCCGGGATCGTGACGGCGATCGGCATGGAGGCCAGCGGGATCGAGCCCGGCGACAAGGTCCTCTTCCCCAAGGAGGCCGGCTACGACGTCAGGCTCGGCGGCGTCGCCTGCAAGGTGCTGCGCCGCAGCGACCTGATCGCCCGCGTGCACGACTGAGCCGGCCGCCGGACTCAGGACCAGCCGAGCTCGGCGAGGCGATCCTCGTCGATTCCGAAGTGGTGGGCGATCTCGTGGACGACCGTGATACGGATCTCCTCCTCGAGCAGGGCGGGGTCGTCGCCGAACTCCTCCTGGAGCGGGATCCGGTAGATGGCGATCTTGTCCGGCAGCACCCCGGCGTAGCTCTCGCCGCGATCGATCAACGGGATGCCGAGGTAGAGGCCGAAGAGATCGGGATCCTCCCGGTTCTCGCCCTCGACGACGATCTCGACGTTGGACATCGCCGTGCGTAGCTCGGCGGGGAGCGACTCGAGAGCGGCGCGGACGTGATCCTCGAAGTCCACTAGTAGTGCCCCTAGCGAATGACGAAGGCCATCAACGCCTTCTGGGCGTGCAGGCGATTCTCCGCCTGATCCCAGACGGCAGAGCGGGGGCCGTAGAGCACGTCCTCGGTGATCTCCTCACCGTAGTGAGCCGGCAGGCAGTGGAGGACGATCGCGCGTTCGCTCGCCAGCGAGACCAGGTCCTCGTCGATCCCGTAGCCGGCGAGATCGGCAAGTCGTTGCTCGCGCTCCTCCTCCTGGCCCATGCTCGTCCAGACGTCGGTGTAGAGGACGTCCGCGCCCGTCGCCGCCTCGCGCGGATCGGTCGTCAGCTCGACGGTGGTCCCCTCCGCCTCGGCTGCGGCGCGCGCCCAGCCGACGACCTCCTTCGACGGCTCGTAGCCGCTCGGCGTCGCCGCGACGAAGTCCATCCCCAGCTTCGCGCAGGCAACCATTAGCGAGTGGCACACGTTGTTGCCGTCGCCGAGGTACGCGACGCGGCTGCCCTCGAAGCCGCCGAGCCGCTCGCGGATCGTCAGCACGTCGGCGAGCGCCTGGCAGGGGTGGAACTCGTCGGTGAGCCCATTGATGACGGGCACGTCGGCGTGCGCGGCAAGCTCGTCCACGTCCGCCTGCTCGAACGTCCTGATCATGATCCCGTCGAGGTAGCGGGAGAGGACGATGGCCGTGTCCTTGATCGTCTCCCCGCGGCCGAGCTGGAGGTCGCCGGCGGCCAGGTAGAGGCCGGTGCCGCCGAGCTGCGCGATCCCGACCTCGAAGCTCACGCGCGTGCGGGTCGAGGGCTTCTGGAAGATCATCCCGAGCGTGCGACCCTCGAGGAGGAGGTGCGGAACGCGCTCGCGCTGGCGGGCCTTCAGGCGGTCGGCGTGATCGAGAACGAGTACGAGCTCCTCGGGCGCCCAGTCGTTGACGCGGAGGAAATCGCGGCCCTTGAGGTGGGCGGGAAGCACGCGCGCATCCTAGCCCGCGCTCAGCGGTCGGAAACCGGAACAACCCTCGTCCCGGCCCCGCCGTTCCCGACGGCCTCGGCGCTCGTGATCAGCGCCTCGCCGCCGGTCTCGCGGACGAACGCGAACGCGGCCTCGACCTTCGGACGCATGCTTCCGGCCGGAAGCTCGGCGACGAGCCCGGCGTCCCGATCCGGCCGGAGCTCGGCGATCAAGTCGGCGGGCTCGTCGCCGCCGAAGTCCCGGTAGACGCCGGGGACCTGCGTGAGGACGACGAGCCGCTGGGCGCCGAGGCCGACGGCGAGGAGGGCAGAGGCGTGGTCCTTGTCGATCACGGCGTCGATTCCGTCGAAGGCGCCGTCCCGGCGGACGACGGGGATGCCGCCGCCGCCTACGGCGACGACGAGCTGGCCGGCGCCGAGGAGCGTCCGAACGGCCTCGAGTTCCAGCACCTCGAGCGGGCGGGGCGAGGGAACGACCCGGCGCCACCCGCGACCGGCCTCCTCCCGGAGCGTCCATCCACGGTCGCGTTCGAGCTCGTGCGCGCGGGCGCTCGAGTAGTGCGGGCCGATCGGCTTCGTCGGGTTCCCGAACGCGGGATCCTCCGGGTCGACGACGACGTGGGTTGCCACGACGACGACCGGCCGCCCCGCAACAGGGGTGAGCTCGGCGGCCACCAGCGTGCCGATCTCCGCCTGCGTCTGAGCCACCGCCACCCAGAGCGGGAGCGGGGGCGCCTCGGCCGCGGCGAGCTCCTGGCGGAGGAGCTCGTTCCCCACCTGCGGCCCGTTCCCGTGCGTGATGACGACCTCGCCCGCAAGCAGGGGCGCGACTGCCGCGAACGTCGCGGCGAGATTGGCGCGGTGCTCGGCCGCCGTCCCGCGCTCCCCGGGGCCGAGCAGGGCGTTCCCCCCGAGCGCGAGGACGGTCAGCACGCGGCGCCCGAACCGAGCTTGTGTTTCACGCGCACGAGCAAGGATCCGCCGAGCGCCGTCTACGTCAGCGCCGCGGCCGGCTCGATGATCCCGCGCCCCTCGAGGATGGAGGCGAGCGTCGGCTCGCCGAGCTCCTGGAGCCGGTAGGTGACCCGGAGGGCCGGCTTGTCGACGTCGATGACGCGCCGCAGGTCGATCGGCGTGCCGATGAGGACGAGGTCCGCGTCCGAGCGCGCGATCGTCTCGCGGAGTTCCTCCATCTGCCGGCGCCCGTAGCCCATCGCAGGCAGAAGCTCGGAGATGTGCGGGTAGGCCTCGAACGTCCGCTGGATCGAGCCGACAGCGAACGGTCGTGGGTCGACGAGCTTCGCCGCGCCGTGCTGCTTCGCGGCGAGCACGGCGGCGCCGTACGCCATCTCCCCGTGCGTGAGCGTCGGCCCGTCCTCCACGGCCAGCACACGCTTGCCACGGATCTCGTCCGTGCGCCCGTCCTCCACGTGGAACGGGGAGGCGGCGAGCACGACCTCCGCGCGCGGGTTCAGCCGGTGGATGGAGTCGAGCACCGCCTCCACGCCCTCCGGCGGGGCGGTGTCCGTCTTGTTGACGACGCAGACGTCGGCCATGCGCAGGTTCGTCTCGCCGGGGTGGTACCGCAGCTCGTGGCCGGGGCGGTGCGGGTCGCAGACGACGATGTGGAGGTCGGGGCGGATGAAGGGCGTGTCGTTGTTGCCCCCGTCCCAGACGATCACGTCCGCCTCCCCCTCCGCCCGGGAGAGGATGGCGGCGTAGTCGATCCCCGCGAAGACGAGGTTCCCCTCGGCGAGGTGCGGCTCGTACTCCTCGCGCTCCTCGATCGTGCAGTCGGCGGCGTCGAGGTCCTCATAGCGCTCGAACCGCTGCACGGCCTGCTGCGTGAGGTCGCCGTAGGGCATCGGGTGCCGGAGGACGGCCACGCGCTTGCCCGCCTCGTGCAGGAGGCCGGCGACGTAGCGCGTCGTCTGGCTCTTGCCGGAACCCGTCCGCACCGCGCAGACGGCGACGACCGGCTTCTCGGAGGCGATCATCGTGGCGCGCGGCCCGAGCAGCGCGTAGTCGGCTCCCGCGGCCATGGCGATCGAGCCCACGTGCATGACGTGCTCGTGGGTGACGTCGGAGTAGGAGAAGACGACCTCGTCGACGTTCTCGCGGCGGACGAGGTCGGCGAGCTCCTCCTCGGGGACGATCGGGATCCCCTCCGGATAGCGCGACCCGGCGAGCGCGGCCGGATACACGCGGCCCTCGATGTCGGGGATCTGCGTCGCGGTGAACGCGACGACCTCGACGTCCCCGCGGCCCCGGTAGACGACGTTGAAGTTGTGGAAGTCGCGGCCGGCCGCGCCGGCGATGACCACCCGCCTCATACGGATACCTCCTCGCGGATTCTCTCGCCCACGGCCCCCAGCTCGAGTCGCGCTCCCGCCACCTCGCCCAGCAGCTCGGCCGCCGTCAGTCGCTGGCCCTCGCCCCAGAGCTCCCTGAGGAGGGAGCCCGCCTCCGGGCGGGTGAACCACGCGCTTCCGAACTCCTCCCGCAGGAACGACCGGAGCTGCGCGTGCATCGCCCACGCGCGCAGGTAGCAGGAGGAGTAGAACCCCACGTCCACGTCGGCGAGGAAGTCGGCCGGCGAGGGCTCGATCTTCGTCGCCTCGCGCAGCCACTCCACGTAGCGCGCGCGCATCGGCTCGAGCTCGACGTCGCCGTGGAGCTCGAGCTCGTAGAGGAGCTTGCCGGCGTAGCGCCGCACCAGGTAGAGGAGGCCGACGGACGCCTCCTCGGCGAACTGCTCCGGGCGCGCGAAGTCGAGCCGGCGCGAGAGCCAGGCGGGATCGTTGACGAGGTGCTCGAGGAGCATCGCCCAGCCCTCGGTGACCGAGTTGTCGCCCAGGCGGCGGAACTCGACAGGCAGCTCGGGGGAGACGTGCGCGAAGTGCTCAGCGTGCCCCGCCTCATGGAAGAAGGCGTGCCAGTCGTCCGGGCCGCCGATCGGCTTGATCACGAGCATGATCCGCCCTGGGACCTCGATGGGGGCGCAGAAGGCTCGCGGGCTCTTGCTCGGGCGCGCCTCAATGTCGAGCCGGACGTTCTCCTGGGCGTGCAGGTCGATGCCGAGCCCGTCCAGCGTCCACTCGAGGGCAGGGACCATCCTGTCCGCCGGGAAGCCCTCGTCCCACTCGCTCGCGCGGAAGACGCGCGGGACGTCGGAGCGCCGCGCCTCCTCGAGCGGCACGCCGGAGCGGCGGCGGAGCAGGCTCCCGAAGGCGGCGACGTAGAGGTCCTCGGTCTCCGCGAGGAGCTCCCGGCACTGGCCGGCAAGCTCTTCGAGGGGGAAGCCGAAGCGCTCGTAGAGCTCGCGGTAGGTGGGGACCCCGAGTGCGTGGGTGCCCTCACGGCGCTTCTCCGCGAGCGCCGTCCAGCGCGGCGCGAGGTGCTCCTCGGCGAGCTCGACGCGGGCGGCCTCGAGCCGGTCGCGCCGGCCGCGGTCGGCCTCGTTGGCGATGGCCGGCCGCAGCATGCGGTAGGGAATCTCCTCGCCGTCGACCGTCGCCGTGAGCGAAGCCTCCAGGCCGGCGATCTCCTCGGCCTCCGCGCGCGTGAGGTTCCCGAGGTAGCCCTCGCAGGCAAAGTGCCAGAGCTCGAGCTCGCCGGCGCCTCCGGCCTCGGCCCGCTCTCCGAGCCGGCGGCACGCCTCCATCGTCGTCAGCTCGGCAAAGCGCTCGTAGATCGGCTCGAGCTCGAAGCCCTCCTTGTGCCCCGCGTAGTGGAGGTAGTACTCCTCGTCCAGGGCGGCGATGAACCGGTCCGCCTCGGCGCGGTAGGCGTCGAGGCTGCTCGCGGGGGCGGTCGCCATGGGTCGCGTAGGATACCCGCCGGTGCGGGAGATCCAGGTCACCACAGAGCGGAAGACGCAGCTCCTGGACATCACCGCCGACGTACGCGAGGTGCTCGCGTCCAGCGCGGAGGGGAGCGCGGCTCTCGTCTACGTCCCGCACACGACGGCCGGAGTGACGATCAACGAGAAGATCGACCCCGAGCTCCTCGTCGACTTCGAGATGGCACTTGCCGAGATCGTCGCCGACGGACTGCCCTGGCGGCACGTCGACGCCGACGGCCCGAACGCGCCCTCACACCTGCGCGCGTCGCTCGTCGGCCCGCAGGTCCTCGTCCCGCTCGAGGGAGGGGAGCTCGCGCTCGGGACCTACCAGGGGATCTTCTTCTGCGAGTTCGACGGGCCGCGCTCGCGGAAAGTCCTGGTCACCAGCCTCATCTAGCGGCTGCGGCCGTGGCCAGCGCCTCCGCGAAGCCGACGAGGAGCGGGTGCGGCTCGGCGGGGCGCGAGCTCATCTGCGGGAGGAAGAGCGTGGCCAAGAAGAACGGATGCCCCTCGAGCTCGACGATGCGGACCTCGCCCTCCTCGTCCTCGGCGCTCACGTGGAGCCCGGACTCCTCCAGCGCCGGCCGGTACGCGGGGTTGAGCCCGTAGTTGCAGTAGTAGCGCTCGACCGTCTCCTCGCGGCCGTAGAGCTCGGCGCAGCGCGTGCCGGGGAGGATGCGGACGGCATGCTCCTGGCCGACCAGTGAGCACGAGAGCGGGGTCACGACGAGCGTCTCGGCGTCGGGACTCGTCTCCGCGTGCTCGGCATCGGCGATTCCCAGGACGTCGCGCGCGTACTCCACGAGCACGTGCTGGAAGCCGCCTCAGGTGCCGACGAGCGGCACGCCGCGCCCCCGCGCGTAGCGGACGGCGGCGAGCGCGCCCTCCATGCTCCGGTACGGGCTGCCTGGGGCGATGAAGACACCGGCGTAGCCTCCGAGCCGCCACTCCGGTTCGGACGGCGGCACGTCGTCGGTCGGCACCCACTCGAACTCGATGCCTGCGTGGGCGAGGCCGGCGTCCGTTCCCAGGTGGGTCTCGTTCCCCGGGTCATAGTCGCCGACGACGCCGATCCGCATGAGGCCGAGTCTACTCCGGCTACGCTCCACCGGATGGCAGCCCCCGTGGCTAAGAACCAGGAGCTGGAGCTCCGCATCGACTCGCTCGCCTACGGCGGCAGCGGTGTCGCGCGGCTGAACGGCTTCGTCGTCTTCGTCCGGCGCGCGCTGCCCGGCGACGTCGTGCGCGCGCGGATCACGAAGGTGAAACGGAGCCACGCCGAGGCGGTCTCGCTGGAGGTCGTGGAGCCGGGCGCGCCGCGCGTCGAGGCGCCGTGCGTCCACTACCCGGAGTGCGGGGGCTGCCGCTTCCAGGACCTCGCCTACGGGGCCCAGCTCGAGGCGAAGGCGCGTCAGGTCGCGGACGCGCTCGCGCGCATCGGCGGGCTCGTGGACGTCGAGCTCGAGGCTGCCGTGCCGGCGGAGTCGCTCTTCCACTACCGCAACAAGCTCGAGTACTCGTTCACCGAGACTCCGGACGGGGTGGGCCTCGGCTTCCACCGGGCGGGCCGCTGGGACGAGGTGCTCGACCTCGAGCGCTGCTGGCTCACGACCGACCTCGGCAACGGGATCCGCGAGGCCGTGAAGGAGTGGGCGCGCGGCCAGGGCCTCCCGGCCTACGACCAGGAGCGGCAGGACGGCTACCTCCGCCACCTCGTCGTCCGGGAGGGCCGGAACACGGGCCAGGCGCTCGTGGTTCTGGTTACCGCGCCCGGCGATCTCGCGGGCGCCGACGCGCTCGTCGAGGCGTTGCGGCGGTTCCCCGAGGTCCGCTCGGTGCACTGGGCCGTGAACGACTCCGCGGCGGAGGTGACGAACCTCCCGACCGACCTCCTCTGGGGCGACGAGGCGATCGAGGAGGAGATCCTCGGCCTGCGCTTCCGCGTGCGGCCGAACGCCTTCCTGCAGACGAACACGGCGATGTGCGAGGTGCTCTACCGGCTCGCGGGCGAGTACGCGGGCCTGACCGGTGAGGAGACGGTCTACGACCTCTACTGCGGCACCGGGACGATCGGGCTGACGCTCGCGCGCGACGCGCTGACGGTGTGGGGGATCGAGCTCTCCGAGGAGTCGATCGCGTGTGCGGTCGAGAACGCGGAGCTGAACGCCGTCGCCAACGCGGCCTTCTTCGCCGGCGACGTCGCCCGCGACCTCGACGAGCTCCGCGACCGCGCCGGACCGCCGGACGTGGTCGTCGTCGACCCGCCGCGCGCGGGGCTCGCAGGGAAGGCCGTGCGCCGCATCGGAGAGCTCCGGGCGCCCCGGCTCGTCTACGTCTCCTGCAACCCGACGACGCTGGCCGGAAACGCGAAGGAGCTCGTAGGCGAGTTCGGCTACCGGCTCGAGCGCGCGCGACCCGCGGACATGTTTCCCCACACGCCGCACGTGGAGACGGTGGCGCTCTTCACCCTGGGCGAACCGACCAAGTAACAGTCTGTTACTTGGGATCGACGGTTGCCCCGGCCAGGCGCTCGAACTGCTCCGCCGCCTCGTCCGGCCCCGGGGTCGTGAGGACGTTCTCCGCGGCGAGCACGTCCGCGCCGGGGAACCCGGTCGCGCGGATCGCTGCGGCCGCCGCCTCGACGTCGTAGGGAGTCCGACGCAGCTCCACGTCCGGGCCGAGCAGCGCCCAGTAGGCGCCCGGGCTGCCCTCGTAGGGGAGGCCGACGCTGCCCGCGTTCACCAGGCGCTTCCCCGCCACGAGGCGGTCGAACTGGACGTGCGTGTGCCCGCAGACGACCAGACGCTCAACGACTCCGGAGAGCATGGACGCCGCCCGCTCCTCGGGCGTGAGCGCGGTCACGATCTCCTCGTCGCTCCGGGGTGAGCCGTGGCAGAAGAGCGCGCGGCCGAGGCCCTTCACCCCCACGGTCTGCGTCAGCGGGAGCCCGGCCAGGAACTCGAGCTGCTCGCCGTCGAGCTGCTCGGCGGCCCAGCGGGTCCTCGCGGCCCAGAGATCGTCGTCGTGCCCGGCCGGCAGGGCCTCGGCAACCTCGCGGTCGCCATTGCCGCGCAGGAAGAGCGCCCGGTCGCCGAGTGCGCGCAGTCGCTCGAGGCACTCCCGCGGCATCGGGCCGATCGCCACGTCGCCGCCCACGACCACGAGGTCCGCGCGGCAGCGCTCGACCTCCGCGAGCGCTGCCTCCAGCGCCGGCAGGTTGCCGTGCACGTCGTAGAGGGCCGCCACGCGCACTCCACGTAGCTGCCGCCAGATCCGGTCGCCATTGGCGAGGACGAAGGCCGCCGAAAGGAGCGGCAGCGCCGGCAGCCCACCGATGTCGAAGGCGACGGCGAGCGCGAGGGTCGCGCCGAACGAGAGGGTCATCAGCACCCACGTGAGGCCCGGTCGCAGGCCGAAGCGGACGGTCGCGCCGAGGAAGAGGGCGAAGAAGAGAACGTCCGGGAGGCCGAGCTGGGCCGAGAACTCCTCGCCGGGAAGGGGGAAGGCGATCGAGAGCGCGTCGAAGACCTGCGGCTGCTCCTCGACGATCACCTTCGTCGGCCCCCGGAAGACGGAGAAGGTGTCCACCGGGATGATGAGGAGCGCGACGAGGAGGACCCAGCTCACGGCCTCGAAGAAGCCGAGGAACCACCAGCCGGCCGCGGTCACGGCCGCGAACTTGACGAAGTTCGCCGCGACGTCGAGGCCGGTGAGCTCGAAGAGGACGGCGAGGAGGACGAGCGCCGCGACCGCGCCTCCGAGCGCGCTCGGGGAAGCGACCCGCCAGAGCGGGAGCGCCAGCCAGGTCAGCGAGAAGAACGCCGGCATGAGCACGAAGCCGACGAACGCCACGTCTCCCCAGGTGCCCAGGTCGAAGAGCGCCTCCGAGACGCTGTAGTAGACGGCGAGAAGCGTGAGAGCCGCTAGTAGGGCGGCAGCTCGGACCACCAGGGGCCAAGCGCCTTGAACGCCTCCCAGAACGCGCGCTTCGAGCGCTGCTCGTCCAGGGACTCGTCGACATCTGGCGTCTGGAGGGCGTCGATCGTCGGCGTGAAGCGCTGGATCTCCCCCAACCGGTCCTCGATCTCCGTCGCGAGCGGAAACCTGACGGCGTTCAGGCATGTCCTCGCATCTTGCCCCATGACGACGACGATCTTCGGCTGGACGACGTGGAGCTCCCGCGCGAGCCAGCGGTGCGCGTCCTCGTCGGCGACATCCTCGAACTTGAGGCAGTTCGTCCCGTAGATCGCCATCGGGTCGACATGGAGGCGCTGAATCGACTTCAGAACCGCCTGGCCGGAGCGGCCGAAGAACGCGACTCCCTCGTGCACCTCCGCGGTCTGCGGGCGGTGCTTGAGCAGGAGGATGTCGGCGAGCGGATGGCCCGAGCCGAGCACGGGGACGCGCTCGGGGCCGGCCGCCTGCGCGATCTCGTGGCCGAGCTCGTTGATCTCGGCAATCGTTTTCTTCAGGTAGCGCTCGGAGATGTCGTCGGCGGACACGGGCACGGGGATTCGCCTTCGCCGACTCCCTATCGATTCACCGAGCTCATCTTGCGTAGGGATTCGCGCCGCGAGGCGCGAATCCCTGCGGCCCACTTGAGGCCCTGCAGATACAGGAGCGACTTCGGGCGGCGCACGATCTCCGCGCTCCGCAGGCTGATGAGGAACTCCTCCGGCGTCTCGAAGGCGCGCAGGCGCACGAGCCCGGTGCCGACGCCCTGGAGCACGTGCGCGTCCGAGCCCGCGCCCATCGTCAGGTTGTACTTGCGCGCGAAGCGGAGCGCCTCGTCGTTCATCCCCTCGAAGAGGAGGCGCGCGTTGTAGACCTCGAAGACGTCGATCTCGGCCAGGTGGCGGTGGAGGGTCGAGGCGTCCGGGATCGTGTGCAGGCGGTCGAAGGGATGGGGGAGGTAGACGACGCCGCCCTGCTCGCGGATGGCGGCGATCGTGTCTCCCATCGACAGGCCGCGCGGGATCTCCTCGCGGAGGAAGAGGCCGATCACCTCGCCGGCCTCGGTCTTCACCTCCTCGCCAGGGATGACGGTGAGCGCCCGGCCGCGCGCCAGCTCGACGGCCTCCTGTGCCCCCGCGAACACGTTGTGGTCGGTGATCGCGATCGCACCGAGGCCGATTCGCTCGGCATGGTCGAGGAGGTCGGCGACCGGGACGGCGCAGTCGTGGGAGTGCTCCGTGTGCATGTGGAGGTCGGCGAGGACGAGTGGGCGGTCGGCGAGCGGGTCGGAGATTGGCACCATGGGCGCTCGCCGTTTGCGGAGGACGGCGCCGTAGATCCGCTCAAGCTCGTCCGCCAGGCGTTCGAAGCTCTCCCGCTCAGCCTCGCGCCTGGCCCCGGCGGCGCGCTCCTCCCGCCAGCGCTCGTCCTCGGCGAGCCGCGCGAGCGCGGCGCCGACGAGCTCCGGCTGGTCGTACGCTCCCGGCGGGTCGACGAGCGGGACGCCGGCAGCCGCGGCCTCGAGCGCGAGGCGCTCGCTCCCGCGTGCAGCGGGGACGAGCCCCGCCGCGCCGGCGAGTTCGACGGCGTGGCCCCGGGCGTCGAGAGCCGTGCGTACGGTCGCCCGCCCGCGAAGCGCGCGGGGGACGTACGGCCGCCCGGAGAGCGACGTCGTCCGCAGGACGACGAGCTCCCACTGGGGGAGGGCGCCGAGCGCCCGGAAGGCGGCACGCAGGCGCGGCATCTCCTCGACGCGCCACTCGAGAACGAAGCGCCGGCGCGCGGTGGCCGGCCGGAAGAGCGCGAGGTCGACGCCGCGCGGCAGCACCCGGTAGTCCCCGGGGAAGCGAGTCCTCGCGGCCTCGACTGTCTCCTTGCTCGTCGCGGTGAGGGCGTCCACTCGGGCGAGGAGCCGCTCGCGCTGCTTGCGCCCGGGCGGGTAGCCGAGGCGCTCGGGCGAATGGAAGGTCGCCACGGCGAGTCTCCGCGCGTCGCGGAGCGCGAGGTAAGAGAGGCTCGGGAGCCCAGGCTCGTGCACGTGGACGACGTCGAAGCGGTCGCGCGTGAGCGCAAGCTCGAGGTTCGACTGCACGCCGATCGGGACCCCGAGGCTGCTCCGGCGCGAGACGGGAAGCGCAGGCCCGAGCGCGACGGAGCCCTCGAGCGGCGTCCCTTGGCGGCCGAGGCGCCTGAGCGAGCGCCGTCCGGCGGCGAGGTCGGTGGCGCGGCCGGAGGGAGCCAGCACGACGACCTCGTGGCCGCGTCGCCGGAGCTCCTCCACGGCGCCCGCCACGTGATCGTTCACCGCGTGCGGCTGCGAGAGCGTGAAGGGGGTCACCATGCAGATGCGGAGGCTCACGAACCCGATTCTAGAGTTCCCCTTGAACCGGCCCCGAGGCCGCTGTACGGTCGCTCCCTCAACCCCGTGGAGAGGAGGAAGCATGTGTCTTCCGGGCACGGTCGAGATCGTGCGCGAGCAGATCGAGGCGGAAGGGGCGCCGAAGGTCGACCGGCGCACCGCCATCTTCGGAGCCGCCGGCGTCGCGCTGGCCGCGGCCTTCCCGGCGAGCGCGCTTGCCAGCGGATCGCGGCGAGGGGACCGCATCGCCGACCTGACTCATACGTTCACGGCGGGATTCCCCGTCTTCGCCTTCGATCCGCCCTCGCGCAGCACGCTCGTCACGATCCCGACCGGCGGTTTCTACGCGCAGCAGTGGACGTTCGGCGAGCACTCCGGCACGCACATGGACGCGCCCGGGCACTTCGTCCTGGGCGGGCGGCTCTCGCCCGAGATCACGCCGCAGGAGCTGATCGTGCCCATCGTCGTCGTCGACATCTCCAAGCGCGCGAAGGACGATCCGAACGCCATGGTCGAGGTCGACGACCTCAAGAGGTTCGAGCGGAAGCACGGCCGGATCCCGAAGGGCGCCATCGTGGCGATGGACTCCGGCTGGGCGGACAAGGTCGACGATCCGCTCGAGTTCAAGGGCGGGCCGGCCTTCCCGGGCTACAACTTTCCGGGCTTCAGTAACGACGCCGCGATGTGGCTCGACCAGAACAGGGACGTGACCGGAATCGGGGTCGACACGATGAGCCTCGACCCGGGCAACTCGTCGACGTTCGCGGTCCACGTCAACTTCCTGGCCACGGACCGCTACGGCCTCGAGAACCTGAACAACCTCGACAAGATCCCGCCGAGCGGTGCGACGGCCTATGTCGGGCTCATCCCCTGGGAGGAGGGCTCCGGCGGCCCCTGCCGCGTGATCGCCACCTGGTAGAGGTCGAGGGGGCCGGCGTCGGCCGGCCCCCTCGCACGTTCGAGCTACGCCTTGGCGACGGTCTTGTTCGCCTTGCGCGCGTAGCGCTTGATGAAGGCCTCGACCAGGTCGCGCGCCTCGTCGTCCTGGACCTGCTTCGGGGGCGATTTCATCAGGTAGGCGCTCGGGCCCTCGAGGGCGCCGGACACTCCATTCAGAAGCGCGAGCTTCGCCAGGCGAACGGCGTCGATGACGATGCCGGCCGAGTTGGGGGAGTCCCACACCTCGAGCTTGAGCTCGACGTTCAGCGGCACGTCGCCGAAGGACGTGCCCTCCATGCGGATGTAGGCCCACTTGCGGTCCGTGAGCCACGGCACGTAGTCCGAGGGGCCGACGTGGACGTTCCCGGCGCCCATGTCGTAGTCGAGCATGGACGTCACCGCGTTCGTCTTGGAGATCTTCTTCGACTCGAGGCGCTCGCGCTCGAGCATGTTGAGGAAGTCCGAGTTCCCGCCGACGTTCAGCTGCATCGTTCGGTCGAGGTGGACGCCGCGCTCGCGGAAGAGCGTCGTCAGGACGCGGTGGGTGATCGTCGCGCCGACCTGCGACTTGATGTCGTCGCCGATGATCGGGAGCCCGTGCTGCTCGAACTGCTTGCCGAAGTAGCCGCC
>Ga0209859_1000167_pt1 | contig 15427 bp, 19 predicted proteins | sample GWRWS3_50_60_FD_187241 | JGI IMG/M metagenome (GOLD analysis project Ga0209859, IMG submission 187241) | Riverbed sediment microbial communities from areas with vegetation nearby in Columbia River, Washington, USA - GW-RW S3_50_60 (SPAdes)... | ecosystem: Environmental > Aquatic > Freshwater >... | reverse complement strand
CCATGAAGCCCGCCGGGCGCCGTGGCCACGATGAAGCCGTGCTCGGCGGAGATCTCCGCGCCCATCCGGTTGAGCCCGGCGACGTGCATGTCAAGCCCGCGGGATCCGATCGCGTCACCACCCGGGTGCGCTACACGCACGTGGCCACGTCGGGCTAGCAGCGGGCCGAGGACGCAGATCGACGCACGCAGCCGTCGTACGAGGTCATAGTCGGTTTCGGCACCAGGCTCCCCCGGCGCGTCGATGATCAGGTCGCCGTAATCCTGGGCATGTACGGTGCAACCCAGCCGGCGCAGTACCTCCGCCATGATCGCTATGTCCGTGATCTGCGGAACATTCTGCACAATCGTCTTTCCCTCGGCGAGCAGCGCCGCCGCCATCAGCTTGAGGGTGGAGTTCTTCGCGCCCGCCACGGTCACCTCACCCGCGAGTCGGGCCCCGCCCCACACCCGCATCACGTCCACGGCCGACATCGTAGGGTCCGTATCCAACGCGGAAGTCTCGCCGGCTCCGAACGCCGTCGCGGGCACGCCCGACGCGGTGCCTAGGCTGTACGCCATGGCCGTTCACCTCACCCGCATCTACACCAAGACCGGCGATGCCGGCATGACCGCACTCGGCGACGGGTCCCGCGTCCCCAAGACCGATCCGCGCATCGAAGCGTACGCCGACGTCGATGAGACGAACGCCGCTCTCGGCGTCGCACTTGCGCTCGGCGACGTCCCCGAGGAAATTCGCGCGGTGCTGATGATCGTACAGAATGATCTCTTCGATGTGGGTGCAGATCTATGTGCGCCGATCGTTCCCGACCCCAAGTGGCCCCCGCTGCGGGTGACCGAGACCTACCTGACCCGGCTGGAGGGCTGGTGCGATGAGTTCAACGCCCGCCTGTCCAAGCTGGATTCGTTCATCCTGCCGGGCGGTACGCCGGCAGCAGCGCTCCTGCACGTCGCACGAACCGTCTGCCGGCGGGCGGAGCGGCGCGCCTGGGCGCTGATCGAGGCCGATGTCGAGCGCACCAACGCGCTCGCGGCGAAGTATCTCAACCGCCTCTCGGACCTGCTTTTCATCCTCTCCCGGATCGCGAATCCGGACGGCGACGTGAAATGGGTCCCCGGCGGGGGCACCTCGGCGTGACGGGCGGACTGCACCACGTCGAGCTGTGGGTACCGTCGCTGGCCCGGGCCGAGGAGAGCTGGGGGTGGCTGCTCGGCGAGTTGGGCTGGGCCCGGCACCAAAATTGGGCGGCCGGCCGCTCCTGGATACTGAATACGACGTACCTCGTCATGGAAGAGTCACCGGCGTTGACCTCCGATAGCCACGAACGGCTCCGGCCGGGGCTCAATCACCTCGCGTTCCAAGCCGGTACGCCGGCAGAGGTCGATCGACTGGTCGAGGCGGCCCCGTCCCGTGGGTGGTCGCTGCTCTTCGCGGATCGACATCCGCACGCCGGCGGGCCGGACACGTACGCAGCCTATCTCGAGGACCGCGACGGCTACGAGGCCGAACTCGTCGCCGGTTCGCCGCACTCGACGTCCTATTGATAGTGGTACCGGCATTGGGCGATACGAATCTCGTCGTCGCTGATCTTGTAGACAAGTCGGTGCTCATCGTTGATCCGCCGCGACCAGTAACCCTGAAAACCGTGCTTCAGCGGTTCGGGCTTTCCGATGCCTTCGTTGCCGTTGCGGGCGATGTCCTGGATCAGCGTGTTGATGCGCCTGATTAGCCTCCGGTCCTGGGCTTGCCACCAGACGTAGTCGTCCCAGGCATGCTCGTCCCAGACGAGCTTCACTCGGCGAGTTCCCGGACTACGCCGCCGCCGTTCTCCAGCCGGTCTATGGACGTGAGCAGGCGACGCGCGTTCTCCGGGCTCCGGAGCAAGTATGCGGTCTCCTTCAGTGACTGGTAATCGTCGAGCGAGACGATGACCACGGGCTCGTGGCCGGCACGTGTGATGACGACCTCTTCTCGATCGTCCGCCACGGCACTGAGCGTCTCGGCGTACCGTGCGCGCGACTCCGAGTACGTCATGACTCTCATGGCTCCGCCCCTCCCATAAGCGCGTACAAGAACTTGTACGTACAAAAAATTGTACGCCATTGGTCGAGCGAGTGCTAGACCGCTCGGCCGGCTGTGGGTCAGGTACGGCGGAGGGCTCCCGGCGGGGCGGCCTCAAGCCACGAGAGGAAGCCGGTGAGGGCGGACTCGGCCAGCGCCATCTCGATCGGGGCTCCCGCGGTGCCGCGAGCGCGACAACGGACCACGACCCACCCCTCGGGCATCGCCATCCGCTCGACCCCCTCCAGCGGGCGGCGGCTCTCCACGACGAGGCTGTGCCGCACGAGCACCCGCCGTGGGCGCACTCCGAAGCTGAACATCCGGTACCAGCGCAGCTCATCCCCGGCGAAGCGGCCAACGCCGGGCGCCCAGCCCCGACCAGGCGCGAACGCGGACAGGCGCAGGTTCATGTCGATGGTGCCGCCCGCGCGTGAAATCAGCTCACGCCGGATGAAGATCGCCAGCAGGCCGACGAGCACGATGAGGCCCCCGATGCCAATGACTTCGAAGATCCTCAAGGCCATGGATCAGTGCGCTTCGGCCGTCGCCGTGCCGCGTGCCGCAACTGCAGCCGGGTCCTCGCCCTGCGCCGGGTGGGCGGTCTCGGCGAGCACCGTCACGTCGTCGTTGCTCACGGAGAGGAATCCGCCGGCGACATCGAAGCCGATCTCGTCACCGCCGTTGACCTTGATGCGCACCCGGCTCGGCTCCTTGAGCTGGCCCAGCAGCGGCGCATGGCCCGCGAGCACGGCAAGCTCACCCTCGGTGGTCCGGGCGACGACCATCTCAGACTCGCCCGACCAGACCAGGGCCTCGACCGACACGACCTGGACGCGGAACTGCTTCGCCACCGTGGATCTCCTCGCGCACGCAGCGCCCCGCACGGACGCCGCGATGATGTGCCGAGTCTAGATGATCCTCACCGCGACCCCGACGGCGGAGTCGGCCGACTCAGGCGTACGCCGCACCGCTGGTGCTGGCCAACTCGGCGGCGACCTCGCTCATGCTGTTGCGCCATTCTTCCTCGGGAACCTTGGGCAGCAGGTCATCCCCAGAGCGGCAGGCACTCGACGTAGGGGCTCGGCGTCTCTCCAGGAACAGGCGTCCATTCAGGCACAGGCGTCGCGGGTGTCAACCCTGCCATACTCGACGAACTTCGATAGCATGCGCCTTTAGCCGACCCTGTTCGGCTAAAGGAGGAATGATGACCACCCCTTCCGACCCGACTCCCGGGCCCAGCTTCATGCGGAGCCTCTCGTCGCCGCGGGCACTCGCCGCGTGGGCACTCGTCGCGTACGCCGCCCTATCGCTGCTCTTCTCGTTGATCTTGTGGATCGCCGGTGACGGCAGCTTCAGTGGCCGATCCCGCGACGCCGGCTTCGACAATCTCGTCGTCGGGGCCATGCCAGTGGTCGCGGTGCTGCTCGCGGTGCATCTGGCGCCGGTGCTGCCCGGATCCAAGCTGATCGCTACGGTGGCATTGATCGAGTACGCGGTCGCATTGTTCTTCGGCGTCGTCACCCTGCTCGTCGGCCTGGGCGCCGTATTCGACAGCGTCAACGACGCCAACGACTGGCTGTACGCGTTGAAGTACCTCCTCATCGGCCTGGCGAATCTGGGCCTTATCGCGGTGGCGGCTTATGTCGTGCTGCGGGCATTTGTGAGCCAGGGCGGCCGGCTTCCGGTCAACTGGCCGGCCAGGACATCCTGACGACCAGCGGACCAAGGCCACCTCGTGTGGATCTAGAAGAGTTGTTGTAGCCATAGCGCTATAACTCGTCTAGATCCACAAAGGCCACGTCGAGCGCACCGTGTCACGCCACGGCGACCGGGTTACTCCCCCTTGAGCTTGGCCGCGTTCCGCTCGAGGTCGTCGAGACCACCGCACATGAAGAAGGCCTGCTCGGGGTACGTGTCGTACTCCCCCTCGCTGATCTTCTTGAAGGCCTCGACGGTGTCCTTGACCGGGACGAAGGAACCCTCGATGCCGGTGAAGACTGTCGCCGCGTACGTGTTCTGGGACAGGAAGCGCTCGATCCGGCGGGCCCGGCCCACGGTGATCTTGTCTTCCTCCGACAGCTCGTCCATGCCGAGGATGGCGATGATGTCCTGCAGATCCTTGTACCGCTGCAGGATCCGCTTTACCTCCGCGGCCACGTTGTAATGGTCGACCCCCACAAACTCGGTCGCCAAGATACGAGACGACGAGGCCAGCGGGTCCACAGCTGGGTAGATTCCCTTGTCCGAAATGGACCGCTCGAGGTTCGTGGTCGCGTCGAGGTGGGTGAAGGCCGTGTGTGGCGCTGGGTCGGTGTAGTCGTCGGCCGGCACGAAAATCGCCTGCATGGAGGTGATGGCCTGGCCCCGCACCGACGTGATGCGCTCCTGCAACACGCCCATCTCGTCGGCGAGCGTCGGCTGGTAGCCAACCGCCGAGGGCATGCGGCCCAGCAGGGTCGAGACCTCGGAGCCGGCCTGGGTGAAGCGGAAGATGTTGTCGATGAAGAGCAGCACCTCCTGCTTCTGCACGTCGCGGAAGTACTCCGCCATGGTGAGCGCGGAGAGCGCGACCCGAAGGCGCGTGCCCGGCGGCTCGTCCATCTGGCCGAACACGAGCGCGGTCTGCTCGAGAACCCCCGACTCGCCCATCTCCAGGATGAGGTCGTTGCCCTCGCGGGTGCGCTCACCGACGCCGGCGAAGACCGAGGTGCCGCCGAAGTTGCGCGCAACCCGGATGATCATCTCCTGGATAAGCACCGTCTTGCCCACGCCTGCGCCGCCGAAGAGACCGATCTTTCCGCCCTTGACGTACGGCGCGAGCAGGTCGAGCACCTTGATTCCGGTCTCCAGCATCTCGGTCTTCGGCTCGAGGTCGGCGAAGGCCGGCGGCTTGCGGTGGATCTCCCACCGGTCCTTGATCTCGAGCTTCTCGCCCGGCTTGAGGTTGAGGCAATCGCCGATCGTGTTGAAGACGTGGCCCTTGGTCACGTCGCCCACCGGCACCGAGATCGCCGATCCGGTGTCCGCCACCGCGGTGCCGCGGACCAGCCCGTCGGTCGGCTGCATCGAGATGGCCCGGATCATGTTGTCGCCCAGGTGCTGCGCGACCTCCAGAGTCAGCTGCTTCGTTCCCTCGGCGAGGGTCACGTCCACGTGCAGCGCGTTGTATATGTCGGGCATGGCGTCGCGCGGGAACTCGGCGTCGACGACCGGGCCGATAACCCGGACGACCCGGCCGGTGGCTGGCGCAGTTTCGCGACCCAGTGTCTCTACAGCAGTCATCACACTTCACTTCCCGCAGCGGAGAGGGCGTTCGCCCCACCGACGATTTCACTGATCTCCTGGGTGATCGCGCCCTGGCGCGTGGTATTCATCTCGCGCGTCAGACTCTTGATCATGTCTTCCGCGTTGTCCGTCGCGGCCTTCATCGCCCGCCGGCGCGCCGCCGACTCACTCGCCGCCGCGTCGATCAAAGCGGCGTAGATGCGCGTGTTGACGTACTTGGGCAGCAAGGCGTCGAGTAGAGCGTCCGGGTCGGGCTCAAACTCGTACGCCGGGAGGATGCCACCGGGGTGCTCATCCATCTCCGTCTCCACCACCTGAAGCGGCGCGAGGAAATTCGCCGTCGGCACCTGGGTCAGCAGCGAACGGAACTGCGTGTGCACGATGTGCAGCTCGTCGACACCCAGCACGCCGTCGTGGCCGCCGACATCGTCGACGTCATCCGCGCCAGCCACGAACGCGTCGATCAGCGTCCCACCGATCTCCCGTGCGTCGGCGAAGGTCGGCTGCTCGGAGAATCCGGTCCAGCTCGCCTCGATCGGACGGTTGCGGAAGCGGTAGTACGTCACGCCCTTGCGGCCGACGAGGTACAGCATCACCTGCTTGCCGTCCTCGCGCAGGCGTGAGACGAGCTGCTCCGCGGTCCGGATCGCGTTGGCGTTGTAGCCGCCGCACAGACCGCGGTCGCTGGTGATCACGAGAACGCCGGCGCGGCGCACCGCCGGCCGGGCCTGCAGCAACGGGTGGTCGATGTTGGCGTTGCTAGCCAGGGCGGTGAGCACCACCGTGATCGCGGTCGAGTACGGCAGCGACGCGGCCACCCGCGCCTGCGCCTTGGCGATGCGGCTCGTAGCGACGAGCTCCATCGCCTTCGTGATCTTCTTCATCGAGCGAGTGGTCCTGATCCGCTGGCGAAGAACGCGAACCGAGCGAGCCATCGCCTACCTCTTTCCCGGCGACGGTGGGGGTGGTGGTGGTGGTGGCCTCCTCTTCACGCGTCTGACCGTCTCCTTGGTCTCGACGCCCTCGGCCAGCGCCTCCGCGTCCTCCTCGTGCGGGACGATCCCGGCGCTTTCGGCCAGGAACATCTGCTTGAAGTGGACGATCGCCTCGTCCAGCGCGGTGACGATGTCGTCGTTCCACTCGTTGTCCGCGATCGTCGCCAGCACACCTGGGTGCGCATGGCGCAGGTACTGCAGGAACTGCGCCTCGAACCGGCGGACATCCCCCACCGGGATGTCATCGAGCTTGCCCTCGGTGCCGGCCCAGACCGAGATGACCTGCTCCTCGACCGGGTACGGCGTGTAGTTCGGCTGCTTGAGCAGCTCGACCAGCCGGCCACCGCGCTCCAGTTGGTCGCGCGAGGCCTTGTCCAAATCGGAGGCGAACGCGGAGAACGCCTCCAGCTCACGGAACTGAGCGAGGTCCAGGCGGAGGCGACCGGCGACCCGCTTCATCGGCTTGACCTGAGCGGCGCCGCCCACACGGGATACCGACGTTCCGACGTTGATAGCAGGGCGCACGCCCTGGTTGAACAGGTCCGCCTCGAGAAAGATCTGGCCGTCGGTGATGGAGATGACGTTGGTCGGGATGAAGGCGGAGATGTCGTTCGCCTTCGTCTCGATGATGGGCAGGCCGGTCATCGAGCCGCCGCCCAGTTCGTCGGAGAGCTTTGCGCACCGCTCGAGCAGCCGGGAGTGCAGGTAGAAGACATCACCGGGGTAGGCCTCGCGTCCCGGCGGGCGGCGTAGCAGCAGCGACACGGCGCGGTACGCCTCCGCCTGCTTGCTCAGGTCATCGAAGACGATGAGCACATGCTTGCCGGCGTACATCCAGTGCTGGCCGATGGCCGAACCGGTATACGGGGCGAGGTACTTGAAGCCGGCGGGGTCGGAGGCGGGGGAGGCAACGATGGTCGTGTACTCCATCGCGCCGCGCTCCTCGAGCGTGCCCTTAACCGAGGCGATGGTCGAGCCCTTCTGGCCGATCGCGACGTAGATGCACCGTACCTGCTTGGTCGGATCGCCCGACTCCCAGTTGGCGCGCTGATTGAGGATGGTGTCGATCGCGACCGTCGTCTTGCCGGTCTTGCGGTCGCCGATGATGAGCTCGCGCTGGCCCCGGCCGATGGCGGTCATCGAGTCGATCGCCTTGATGCCGGTCTGCAGCGCCTCCTTCACGGGCTGGCGCGCCATCACGTTTGGTGCCTGCAGCTCGAGCTCCCGGAAGCCCTCGTTTTCGATGTCGCCGAGGCCGTCGATCGGGTTTCCGAGGGGATCAACCACCCGGCCGAGGAACTTGTCGCCGATGGGCACGGAGAGTACCCGGCCGGTTCGCTTGACCTGCTGACCCTCCTCGACCCCGCTGAAGTCGCCGAGGATGACCACACCGATCTCTCGGACGTCGAGGTTTAGCGACACCCCGAGCGTGCCGTCCTCGAACTCCAACAGTTCGCTCGCCATCGTCGAGGGCAGACCCTCCACGTGCGCGATTCCGTCGCCGGCGTCGGAGACGACGCCAACCTCCTCGCGGGAGATCTCCGGCGTGTACGACGAGACGTAGCGCTCCAGAGCACCGCGGATCTCGTCGGACGAGATGGTCAGCTCGGCCATCCTCTTCTTCCTTATGGGTCTCGGCAGGTCCGTTACTGTGCTGGGGCCGCCTGGGTGAATCGATCGGGTCAGTGTTTGCCGGCGAGCGCGGCACGGGTCTCGTTGATGCGTCGCAGAACCGTGCCGTCGTAGAGGTCGTGTCCGATCCGGACACTCATGCCGCCTAGGATCCCGGGTCGGACGGAGACCTTGATCTCCACCCGGCGACCGTACATCTGCGACAGCCGAGCGCCCAGCCGCGCCTCGTCCGCGTCGCTGAGCGGCGTCGCGGCGGTGACGTAGGCGATCTGCCGATCCCGCCGCTCCGCGGCGAGTTCAACCAGCCGGGTCAGCGAGCCGGCGAAGTTGCGTCCGCCGAAGCCCTGCAAACAGAGATCGACCAGGCGAACCGTGGCCGGCCGAGCCTTGCCCTCCAGCAGAGCGTGCGCCAGCTCGGATCGGGGCTCCACCGGCGCTGTGGAGGCCCCCAGCACCGCGGCCAGCTCGTTGTTGCCGTCGACGACCTGGCCGAACCGGAAGGTCTCGTCCTCTACCTCGGCTAGTTCTCCAGCGGAATCGGCGCTCGCGAGCAATGCCTCGACCCCGAGTCGCTCGGTGGCGGTGAGCAGTTCGGTCGATGATGACCACCGACCGGCCACCAGCGCGCGCAGCAGTGCCGCCGCATCGTCGGAGACCTTGCCGTCGATCAGCGAACCTAGCAGACCGGCGCGATCCTCGCCCGTGCGGGCGGGGTCCGAGAGCGCGCGACGCAGGCGCGGCTGCCGTTCGAGCAGCCGGGCCACCGCGAGGACCTCGTCCGCGATGCCGGCGAGCGGCACGGGCCGCTCACCTGTGACGAGTGCCTCGAGGCGCTCCGCCGCGGCGGCATAGGACTCGCGGCTGGTCAATTCCACTAGGCCCGACCTCCCGCGGGGGCGGCGTCGAGTTCGGCCATGAACCGTTCCACCGTCCCCCTTTGTCGCGCCTCATCGGCCAGCGACTCACCCACGATCTTGCCGGCGAGGTCCACTGCCAGGGTGCCAATGTCGGCCCGCAACTCACGGACGATGGTCTGTCGTTCGGCCGCCAACTGGTCCTTGCCGGCCGCGATGATGCGGTCGGACTCCTCCCGGGCTCTGGCGAGGAAGTCCTGCCGGATGCCGTCCGCGTCGGCGGCGGCCTCGGTGCGGATGCGCGCGGCCTCAGTGCGTGCCTCGGCGAGCTGCAGCTTGTACTGCTCGAACAGCGCGTTGGCCTCGGCCTGGCGCTCCTCGGCCCGCTTGATGCCGCCCTCGATCGCCTCGACCCGCGCCTTGAACATCTGCTCCATGCGGGGGAACACGAACTTGATCAGCACGTAGCAGAGGATGCCGAACGCAATCGCCCCGACCACGATCTCCTGCCAGATCGGCACGATCGGATTAGGTGTGTGCGGTGCCTCTTCGGCCAATAGCCGCGCCGCCGTAGCCAGCATGATCAACCTCCCGGTCTCCGAGCTCAGGCCCCGAAGACGAAGCCGAAGGCGATGCCGAAGAGCGCCAGCGCTTCGACCACGGCGAAGCCGATCCAGACGAAGGGCAGCGTGATGCGGCCCGACTCGGGCTGGCGCGCGGTCGACTGGATATACGACGCGAAGATGATGCCGACCCCGATGCCGGGGCCGATGGCGGCGAGGCCGTACCCGACCGCGCTGAGGCTGCCAGTCATGCCTTGGGTCCCTCCTGCTTAGCACGCGTGACGTTCACGCGGACGGTTGACGGTGGTGCTGGTCAGTGCTCCTCGGCGAGGGCACCGGAGACGTAGCTCGATGTGAGCACGACGAAGACGTACGCCTGAAGGACGATCACCAGTGCCTCGAGGAAGGTCAGCGCTATCGCCAACGCCCAGGAGAGCAGCGAGATCGGCTTGATGAACCAGGAGTTGGCGCCGAGCAGCGCGAAGCCACCCAGGCTGAAGACCAACAGGATCATGTGCCCGGCGAACATGTTGGCGAACAGACGCACGGAGAGCGTCACCGGACGCACGATGAACGTCGAGAAGAACTCGATCGGGATCAGGATCGGTTGGATAAACCACGGCGCCGGTGGAACGAGCGAGAGCTTCATGTACTTGCCGAAGCCATGCCGACGGATGCCCACGTAGTTGAACATCACATAGCTGATCACAGCGAGCATGACCGGGATGGCGATGTGCGCGCTCGGCGATATCTGGATGCCGGGGATGATGCTGAAGAGGTTCGTCAACAGGATGAAGCAGAAGAGCGTCGTGAAGTACGGCGCGAACTTGACGCCTTCGTGGCCGATCATCTCCTTGGCGATGTTCTCCCGCGAGAACCCGTAGATCGACTCCGCCATCCATTGACCCCTCGACGGCACCATCTTCGGGTTCCGGTAGGCGACGAGAAAGAACACGATAAGCAGGCCGACGGCGATCCAGACAAGCAGCGTGAACTTGGTCAGCCAGGGGTAGGTGCCGTCAACCAGCGCGGGCGGGAAGAACTCCTCCACCGTGGGTGGAAACGGAAGGTCGTCCCGCGCCGGGACGATCACCAGAGAGTGCACCGCATCCCTTCCGTCAGGCGCCCAGTCGGCGCACGATCAGATAGACGCCGCCCGCAGCGCCCAGCACCGCGCCGATCGCCGTCGCGATGCCGCCGGTGCCCAGCCACCGGTCAACCAGCCAACCGATGAATCCCCATACCAAAATCCCGCCGATGAGGTAGGAGATGGCGGACCAGCCCTGACCGGCGCTGGCCGCTGCCTCGTCTTCATCGCGGCGACGCTGGGGGAACTGTGCCACGTTGATCGCTCCCGCGAAGATGTCACCGGCCATGACGCGCGAACCATATCAGCCGTGGGGACGAGATCAGCCGCCGACCCCCGCGCGTGCTTCGCGTGGGGATTCGGGGTCAACGGACCGGGTTCCTCACGGTACTCCCGATGACCCCGGCGCTGTCCAGAGTGGCGCGAAACTTTGGTGAAGCCGTCACGATCAAGCACCGAGATCGGCGTTGACCAATTCGAGCCGCCACGGCCGCCTCGCTCATCGAGGAGCGACGTAGGGATGGGCGTTCCGCACGGTCCACCAGATCTGCGTCGCCGTCCAAGCCACTACCCCCGCGACTATCCCCATCGCCATCGGGATCTTGCCCGGCCACTCCGTCGCGCCCACGAAGATCAGCAGGGCGCCAAGGAGGCTGAACTTCGTCACGTACATGCCCATGCCCACGGGGAGGACGAGCCGCGGGTTGACGGTATCTGCCCACGCGATGGCAAGCGTCGACGCGGTGTAGCTGCCCGCGACCAACGCAACCCCGGCCGCCACGCCCAGCGCTCCCGCCGCTCCGCTCACCGCCCAACCCACAGCCGCACCCACCACGATCAGCGCCGCACACACGCCCAACGCGACCAGCAGGTGCCGCACCCGCTCACGCACCGTCCGACCCCCCTCCAAGATCGCCGTGATCACGGTCTGACCGTCGTGAAACAGCGTCGATCATGACCTGGAGGTCATGATCGACGGGATCTTGGGGAGTCATCGGGAGTCATCGACGGGATCTTGGGGGGTCATCGGGGGTAGGCGGGGAACTTGGCGACCAAGTCGCTCACCTCGGCGGCCACGTCCGCGAGCGCCGCGCGGCCGGTGTTGGTCTCCGGATCCGCTGCCACCGCACGCGCGATCAGACTCGCCACCTGGCGCATCTCGCCCTCGCGCATGCCCTGCGTGGTTACCGACGGCGTGCCGACCCGGATGCCCGAGGCGACCATGGGCTTCTGCGGGTCGTACGGGATGGCGTTCTTGTTCAGTGTGATCCGAGCGAGGTCGCATCGCGCCTCGGCGTCCCGCCCGGTAACGCCGGCGCTGCCGGTCGGGCCGCGTAGGTCGATGAGGGCGAGATGGGTGTCCGTACCGCCGGACACCGGACGCATCCCCTCCGCGACGAGGCCGTCGGCGAGCGCCTTGGCATTCGCGATCACCTGCCGGGCGTACTCGGCGAACTCGGGTTGAGCCGCCTCTTTCAGCGCCACCGCCTTCGCCGCGATCGCATGCATGAGCGGCCCGCCCTGCGTGAACGGGAAGACGGCCTTATCGATACGGCCGGCGACATCCTCACGGCAGAGGATCATGCCGCCGCGCGGGCCACGGAGCACCTTGTGGGTCGTGAAGGAGACAACATCCGCGTACGGCACGGGCGAGGGGATGGCACCGCCGGCCACCAAGCCGATGAAGTGCGCGGCGTCGACCAGCAGGTAGGCGCCCACCTCGTCCGCGACGGCTCGGAACGCGGCGAAGTCGATGAGCCGTGGGTATGCCGTAGCACCACAAATGATCATCTTAGGCCGGTGCTGAATGGCCAGGTCGCGTACCTCGTCATAGTCGATCAGCTCGGTGTCCTGGCGCACTGTGTAGCCCACGGTCGAAAACCAGGTGCCGGAGAAGTTGACCTTTGAACCATGGGTGAGGTGGCCGCCGTGCGGGAGATCCATGGCGAGCACGGTGTCTCCAGGCTGGACCAGCGCCGCGTACGCGGCGAGGTTGGCCGACGCGCCACTATGCGGCTGCAGGTTCGCATGATCGGCGCCGAAGAGCGCCTTGGCCCGCTCGATACCGATCTCCTCGGCCTTGTCGACCTCGGCGCAGCCGCCGTAGTAGCGACGCCCCGGGTACCCCTCCGCGTACTTGTTCGTCAACGTCGAGCCGAGAGCGGCGAGCACCGCGGGCGAGGTTAGGTTCTCGCTCGCGATCAGCTGCAGCCCCCCACGTACGCGGTCGAGCTCGCCCAGGACCACCGCCGCGATGTCCGGATCGGTCTGGCGAAGCTCGTCGAAGTCCGGACCCCAGAACGTGCTGCTCATAGATGAGCATTCTATTGCCCAGCCGGAGAATGCTCAGCCGGAGAATGTTCAGCCGGTGAGGGCGGCGGCGAGCGGCACCACGGTCCGCTCGATCTCATCGGCGACGCTGGCGAACTCGCGGTCGGCCATTCCCCACGGGTCGCGAAGGTCGTCGCTGTGGTGCGAGGGCTCAGCACCCCGCGCGGCGTCGACCGCGGCCACCAGAGCTAGCCCGCGGTCGTACGCCTGCGCCGCGGTCTCACCCGCGGGCGGCAGCACATTGAGGTCGAGCTGGGCCAGCAGCCGGCCGAACTCGCCGAGCACGAAGATCTTCGCGGCCGCATCCGGCCGCAATTCGAGCACGTAGGCGACCTGCTCGGAGGTGGCGCACAGGACCAGGTCCGACGTGTCAATCATGGCGGCGTTCACCCGCCGGGCTCTGAAGCCAGTGGCGTCGCCACCGCGCACCGTGAGCTGGCGGGCGGCGGGCGCGTTCATAGCCTCGCCGACGTGCCACGAGCCGGTACCGGCGCCGTGACTGAGGTAGAACTCGTCCACCCGCTGCCCCGCGCGCCGACGAAGCGCGAGCAGGAAAAGACGTTCGGCCATCGGCGATCGACAGATGTTGCCCACGCAGACATGCAGCACGGTGAAGGGTGGCAATAGACGCGTCCTCGCTTCGCGGTTACTCCTGGTTGTCCGGCAGCTCCGGCAGACCCGGCAGGAAGGGCTGGGCGAGCACGAAGGGCTGGATCGACGGGACAACCTCGCGCAACTTCTCCAACGGAATGGCACCATCGCGCAGTACCCGCGGTTCCGGGCCCGTGCAATCCACGATGCTCGATGGTATCGGGTCGGAGCACGGGCCTGCCTCGAGGTAGGTACTCACGGCGTAGCCAAGCTGTTCGCGGGCCTCCGCCGCGGTGACCGCCGGCGGCAGCCCGGTGCGGTTGGCGCTCGACACCGCGAGCGGTCCGGTGTGCGCGAGCACCTCCAGGGCCACCGGGTGCAGCGGCATACGGACGGCGATCGTGCCGTACGTGTCGCCCAGATCCCACTGCAGGGTCGGCGCCTGTTCCACGACCACCGTCAGCGGACCGGGCCAAAACGCTTCGACCAGGTCGCGCGCCTCCTTGGGCAACGAGAAGACCAGCCCGTCCAGGGTCTGCCGGGAGCCGACGAGCACGGGCGGCGGCATGTGCCGGCCCCGCCCCTTGGCGTTCAGCAGCGCGGTGACCGCCCACGGTTTGAACGCGTCGGCAGCAATGCCATACACCGTGTCGGTCGGCAACACGACGAGGTCCCCCCGGGCGATCCCCTCGATGGCGGCCCGGATCCCCCAGTCGCGCTCGGCGACGGTACGGCAGTCGTAGAGCATCACATTGCCAAGTCTGCCAGGTCGGTCCATCCATGACGGCACGCCACCCGCGGTAACGCGACGGATCGTGGCCGCTCGGCGCAGGAGCGCCGCCGAAATGCGACGGTAGCGCGCAAAACGGCCATCGGTACAGCCGGCGGCGAGTCTAACGGGGTGTCCCTTGTGGACATCGCTGACCATCTCCGATGATATTCGTCGATGTACGACCGCCGCACCCGACGAAGGTGTGACCATGTCGGCATGGCACAGGAGACCGACAACCTAAGGCTTGTGACCGCCGTGACCACAGAGCCGCCGACCTTCAGCATCACCCTTCGGGGCTACCACAAGCGGGAGGTTGATCAGTACGCCCGGCTGATCGAGGCACATCTCGGCGCGGTCGCCGCCGAGCGTCGCGAACTGCTGGCTCGAGTACGTGCCCTGACCGAACAGCTGCAACTGGCCCAGACGGAGGTGCTGGACCTGCGTCGGCGGCCAGCGGTCGGCGACAAGGTCACCTTCCAACACCTGGGACCGCGGGTCGAGCACATCCTGGCCGAAGCGGAGGAGCAAGCGGCCGCGATCCGGGAGGCGGCTGCGCGTGCCATGGCGCGGGAGCGCGCCCGGGCCGATCAGGAGCTGGCCGAGGCACGTGAGCAGCACGCTCGGGCGGTGCAGGAGTTCGAGGTCGAGATGACCAACCGCAAGCGCGAGCTGGACGAGGACCTCGTGGGAAATGCCGCCCGAGCGGAGGTGCGCGAGGCAAAGGCCCAAGCACAGCGGATCCGGGCTGAGTCTGATGCCGTGCTGGCCTCCGCGTACTCGGAAGCGAAGCGCCTAACGGCCGCGGCGACGGTCGCGGCCAACCAGGGCCGCGCCGACGCCGCGGCCCGCCTGCAGGCCGTGCACGCCAGGGCGGAAGAGGACGCGGCCGCCCTTGGCGGCACCGCCGACACATACGCGCGGCAGGCGCGGGAGGCGGCGGAGGTCGACGCCCAACAGACCCGGGCGGCCGCCGAGCACCACGCCCAGCAGACCCGTGCCGCCGCGGACCAGGCCGCGAAACAGGTACGCACCCAGGCCGAGCAGCACGCGACCCACGTGAGAGCCGCGGCGGAGGAGTACGCGGCCAGCATCCACGCCGGCGTCCGCCGGGCAGCCCTGCAGCTCCCGGACGCCGAGGTGGTCGCCGACAGCCCCGCCGCCGACAGCCCCGCCGCCGACAGCCCTGGCGCCCACGAGGACGCCGACGTCGCGAGCGGCGCGGCCGACCGGGGACCCAGCCGGCGAGAACACCGAAC
>Ga0209859_1000166_pt1 | contig 15470 bp, 15 predicted proteins | sample GWRWS3_50_60_FD_187241 | JGI IMG/M metagenome (GOLD analysis project Ga0209859, IMG submission 187241) | Riverbed sediment microbial communities from areas with vegetation nearby in Columbia River, Washington, USA - GW-RW S3_50_60 (SPAdes)... | ecosystem: Environmental > Aquatic > Freshwater >... | reverse complement strand
CGATGTCGGGGGTGCCGAGGACGCCGTTGACGCCGGGGCGGGAGAGGGCGAGGCAGAGCCGGTCCAGCAGCTCGACGCGGTCGGCCATCGCCAGCCCCCGCGACCCGGCGCGCAGCGCGCCGCGGGCCGGGTGGTCGGCCGCGATGACCATGAGCTTGCCGTGCTCGTTGAACAGCGAGGTGGGCCGTGCCCGCTGTCGTGCCGCCTCGACGATCGCGCCGGGGTGCCGGATCCGCACGTCGAGGACGGCTCGGTACTGCTCATCGCGCATTGACGGCCTCCTCGAGCACGGCCTGCACCTCGGCGGCGTCGGGCATGGCGTCGGCGCAGGCGAGCCGGGCGGCGACGATGGCGCCGGCGGCGTTGCCGAACCGCATCACCCGCTCCAGGTCCCAGCCGGCGAGCAGCCCGTGGCAGAGCGCGCCGCCGAACGCGTCGCCGGCGCCGAGGCCGTTGACGACCTCGACGGGCACCGGCGGGACCTCGACCTCGCCGTGGTCGTCCCTGGCCAGCACGCCCTTGGGACCCTGCTTGACGACCACGACGTCGACCCCGCGGTCGCGCAGCGCCTGGGCCGCGGCCCGCGGCTCGCGCTCCCCGACCGCGGTGTCGCACTCGTCGAGGTTGCCCACCGCGACGGTGACGTGGGGCAGCGCCCGCTGCACCCAGGTCCTGGCCTCCTCCCTGGAGGGCCAGAACGCCGGCCGGTAGTCCAGGTCCAGGACGGTGATGCCCGACCTGGCTCTGGCCTCCAGCGCGTGCAGCGTCGCGCCGCGGCTGGGCTCCTGGGACAGGCCGGTCACCGTCACCCAGAAGACCCTGGCCGCGCGGATCGCGTCCAGGTCGAGCTCGCCGGCGGCGATCTCGAGGTCGGGCGCCTTGGGGTAGCGGTAGAAGTAGATGGGGAAGTGGTCGGGCGGGAAGATCTCGCAGAAGGTCACCGGCGTCGGCAGGCCCGGGACCGCGGTGACGTAGCGGTCGTCGACGCCGAACTTGCGGAGCGCGTCGTGGAGGTATTCGCCGAACGGGTCCTGGCCGGTGCGGGTGATGACCGCGCTGCGCCGGCCGTAGCGGGCGGCGGCCACCGCGACGTTGGTGGCGCTGCCGCCGAGGTACTTCCCGAAGGTCTCGACCGCTCGCAGCGACACCCCGACCTGGAGCGGGTAGATGTCGACGCCGATCCGCCCCATCGTGAGGACGTCGAACGGAGCCACCTGCATGGTGCCGCCTCCCACCATGCTGCCGAAGCAGAGACGCTAGCTTGTCAGGTGTTCAAGAGTTATTGTTGTACTGACATAGCTACTGCTTCCTAAGGTAGCTGTCAACTCCTTGTCGTAACCTAGTGACAAGGTTAGGTGAGGAGGCCATGGGGTTCTCTCCCGCGTCGATCACGGTCGACCGCACCAGCCCGGTCCCGCTGTACTACCAGGTCGCGCAGCGGCTGGAGCAGGCCATCGAGTCCGGGGAGCTGCCGCCGGGCACCCGCCTGGAAACCGAGCTGGTGCTGGCCGACCAGCTCGGCGTGTCCCGCCCGACCCTGCGCCGCGCCATCGAGTACCTGGTCGACCGCGGCTACCTGGTGCGCAAGCGTGCCGTCGGCACCCAGGTCGTCCATCCCAAGGTGCGGCGGCCGGTCCAGCTCAGCAGCCTCTACGACGACCTCGCCACGGGCGGGAAGAACCCGCGGACCACGGTGCTGTCGCTGGAGACCGTGCCCGCCGCGGACCTGGTCGCCCACGCGCTCGGCGTCGAGGAGGGCAGCCCGGTGGTGGCGCTGGAGCGGCTGCGCTACGCCGACGGCGACCCGCTCGCGGTCATGCGGAACTGGCTCCCCCCCGACATGGTGGAGCTGGACGCGGCGACCCTGGAGCGGACCGGGCTGTACCAGCTCATGCGCGCCGCCGGCGTCGGGCTGCACCTGGCGTCGCAGACCATCGGCGGGCGGGCGGCCACCGCGGCCGAGGCGAGGCTGCTGCACGCCCGCAAGGGCGAACCGCTGCTGACCATGCAGCGCACCACCTACAACGAGGCGGGGCAGGCCGTCGAGCTGGCCGACCACCTGTACCGCGCGTCGCTGTACTCGTTCGAGATCGTGCTCGTGACTCGCTGATAGGCTGGCCGTCATGCAACTGGGCATGATCGGCCTCGGCCGCATGGGGGCCAACCTGGTCCGGCGGCTGCTGCGCGGCGGCCACGACTGCGTCGTCTTCGACGTCAGCCCGGAGTCCGTCGAGCGGCTCCAGGCCGAAGGCGCCGTCGGTGCCGCCTCGCTCGACGATCTCGTGGCCAAGCTCGCCCCGCCGAGGGCGGCGTGGGTGATGGTGCCGGCCGGGGTCGCCGGCCGGGCGGTGACCGAGCTGGCCGAGCGGATGGAGCCCGGCGACGTGGTGATCGACGGCGGCAACTCCTACTACCGCGACGACGTCCACCGCGCGCGGGCCCTGGCCGCCAGGGGCGTCCACTACCTGGACGTCGGCACCAGCGGTGGGGTGTTCGGCCTGGACAGGGGGTTCTGCCTGATGATCGGCGGCGAGGCCGAGGTGGTCCGGCGGCTGGAGCCGATCTTCCGGACGCTCGCGCCGGGGGTGGAGGCCGCCGCGCGGACCCCCGGCCGGGACGGCGAGCCGGCCGCCGCCGAGCACGGCTACCTGCACTGCGGCCCCGCCGGCGCCGGCCACTTCGTGAAGATGGTCCACAACGGCATCGAGTACGGGATCATGGCCGCCTACGCCGAGGGCCTGAACATCCTCCGCCACGCCAACACCGGCACCTACCCGGATGCCGCCAGCGCCGAGACGGCCCCGCTGCGCGACCCGGAGTTCTACCGCTACGACATCGACACCGCGGCGGTCGCCGAGGTGTGGCGGCGCGGCAGCGTCGTCGGCTCCTGGCTGCTGGACCTGACCGCCCACGCCCTGCTCCAGGACCCCGAGGTGGCCGGCTTCAGCGGCCAGGTCTCCGACTCCGGCGAGGGCCGCTGGACGGTGGCCGCGGCGGTGGAGACCGGCGTCCCCGCCCACGTGCTGACCACCGCCCTGTACGAGCGGTTCGCCTCCCGCGGGCAGGCCGACTTCGCCGACAAGCTGCTGTCGGCGATGCGCAAGGAGTTCGGCGGTCACGAGGAGCTCCCCACCGGTGAGTGAGCCGCCCGCCCGCAGCGACCCGTCCATCCGGGTCGGCCGCTTCGACGGCGAGGCCGCCGTGACCCTCGCCGCCGGCGAGCTGGAGGCCACCTTCCTGCCGGGGCTCGGCCTGCTCGGGGTGAGCCTGCGCCACCGTGGCGAGGAGCTGCTCGCCCTGCCCGGCGGGGTCGCCGGCTACCGCGACGGCAACGTCACCGGGCTGCCGATCCTGGCGCCCTGGGCCAACCGGCTGGCGGGCCGGCGCTACCGCGCCGCCGACGTCGAGGTCGACCTGGAGGGCCTGGCGTTGCACACCGACCCTGGTGGGCTGCCGATCCACGGCACCCTGACCGCCCATCCGGGCTGGCGGCTGGAGCTGCTGGCCGCCGAGGGTGAGCGGGCGGTGCTGCGGGCCAGCTTCGACTACGGCGCCTGGCCGGAGCTGCTGGCCGCGTTCCCGTTCCCCCACGAGCTGGTCGTGGAGGCGGCGGTGGCAGGGGCGACACTGGCGGTGGCGGCGACCCTGCGGGCCGGCGCGCGGCGGCCGGTGCCGGTGGCGTTCGGCTGGCACCCGTACCTCCACCTGCCGGGGCCGCCGCGGAGCGCCTGGCGGCTGCTGCTGCCGGAGCGGGAGCACCTGGAGCTGGACGGCCGCGGGCTGCCGACGGGGCGCGCCGGCCACGAGCCGGCCGAGGCCAAGGCGGTGGGCGAGCGGACCTTCGACGACCTGTACGCGCTCGGGTCGGAGCGGACGCTGGGGCTGGAGGCGGGCGGCCGCCGCCTGCTGGTCCACTACGGCGACGGCTACCGGTACGCCCAGGTGTTCGCGCCGCCCGGCGCCGAGTTCGTCTGCCTGGAGCCGATGACCGTGCCGACCAACGCGCTCGGCGCCGGCACCTGCCCGCTGGTCGAGCCCGGCGGCGCCTTCACCGCCCGCTTCGCGCTGCGGGTGGAGGAGGAGGCGTCGGGGTAGCGGAGGTGGCGCCCGACCGGGTGGCGAGCCCGCAGGGCCGAGCCTAGTCGGGCAGGCGGGCGCCCTCGTCGAGCTGCAGCCAGGCCATGCCGCGCAGGTCCAGCCACCAGCGGCCGCCGCCGCGGGCGACCCGCAGCAGCGTCTGGCCGCAGCCGGGGCAGCACATCACCGCGCCCATGCCGTGGGCGTACACCTGCAGGGCGCCGAGCTGGTTGCGGGCGCCGCAGGCGGCACAGCCGCTCCATTCGACCGTCATGTCGAACTGGAACACCTCGGCGAGCAGCCCGGCCACGTGGTTGCCGTCCAGCCGCAGGTCGGCCTCGTCCAAGTCACTGCACCCCCGTCGGTCCGAAGCGCTCGGTCCTGACCCGAGCCGGGTCGTGGCCGAGCGCGACCAGGTCGCCGGCGACCGCCTCGACCAGCCGAGTCGGGCCGCACACGTAGGCGAGCGGCCGCTCGTCCGGCCGCCAGCCCACCTCCTCCAGCATGACCGCGTCGACGCGCCGGTCGTAGCCCCGCCAGCCTGGCGGCTGCGCCCTGGTCAGCGTGTGGGTGACGGTCAGGCCGTCGCCGGCGGCGGCCAGCCGCTCCAGCTCGTCGCGGAAGATGACGTCCTCGAGCGTCCGCGAGGAGTACAGCAGCCTGGTCGGCGCCTGGCTGCCGGACGCCGCGCGGTGCCGCAGCATCGCCATCAGCGGCACCACTCCCGACCCGCCGGCGACCAGCAGCAGCGGCCCGCCGAGCCCCGGCTTCCACACGAAGTAGCCGCCGATCGGGCCTCGCAGCTCGAACTGGTCGCCCTCCCGGATCTCGCCGGCCAGGTACGGCGAGACCTCGCCGTCGTCGAGGCGCTCGACGGTGAGCTCGACCCGCTGGCCGTCGGGGGCGGAGGCGATCGAGTAGCTCCGCTCGGCCTGGTAGCCGTCCTCGGCGGTGAGGCGCAGGTCGACGTGCTGGCCGGCCAGGTGGCCGACCCAGCCGGGCACCTCCAGCGCCAGGCTGGCGACCCGGGAGGTCTCCGGCCTGACCTCGGCGACGCGGGCGAGCCGCCAGCTCAGTCGCCCCAATAGCGCTCCTCCCGCCAGGGGTCGCCCCTGTTGTGATATCCAAGGCCCTCCCAGAACCCGGGCCGGTCGTGGTCGAGCAGCCGCAACGCCATCAGCCACTTGGCGCTCTTCCAGAAGTACAGGTGCGGCACCAGCAGCCGGGCGGGCCCGCCGTGCTCGGGTGGCAGCGGCTGGCCCTCGTGCTCCCAGACCACCCACGCCTTGCCGCCCCGCACGTCCTCCAGCGGCAGGTTGGTGGTGTACCCGCCGTGGCAGGACGCCACCACGTGGGTCGCCTGCGGGAGCGGCTCGGCCTGGTCGAGCAGGACGTCCACCGACACCCCGGCGAAGCTGGTGCCGAGCTTGCTCCACCTGGTGACGCAGTGGATGTCGCCCTCGAAGGTCGACCGCGGCAGGGCCTGGACCTCCTCCCAGGTCCACTCGCGCGGCGTGGCGACCAGGCCGTCGACCCGCAGCCGCCACTCGGCCAGGTCGACCCGGGGGGTCGGGCCGGCGGTCAGCACCGGGAAGCCCGGCTCGGCGTACTGGCCGGGCGGCAGGCGGCCGGCCTCGCCGTCGCCGGCGCGCCGGCGGCCCCTGAAGCCCCGCGACACGTACCCCGCCACGCGCACCTCCTCAGGCCCCGCGCTGCGACGACCACCCTACCCGGTCTCGCGGTAGCCTTGCGCCATGGCCACCCGCATCGACCAGACCCCCGAGTGGGGGGCGCTGCAGCGGCACCACCGGGAGCTGGACGGCGTCCACCTCCGCGACCTGTTCGCCGCCGACCAGGACCGCGGCGAGCGCATGACCGAGGAGGCCGGGGACCTGTACCTCGACTGGTCCAAGAACCTGGTCACCGACGAGACGGTGCGGCTGCTGGTCGCCCTCGCCGAGCGGGCCGGGCTGCGCCGGCGGATCGACGCCATGTTCGCCGGCGAGCGGATCAACGTCACCGAGGACCGGCCGGTCCTGCACGTCGCCCTGCGGGCGCCGGTGGGCAGCTCCATCCTGGTCGACGGCCGCGACGTCGTGCCGGGGGTCCACGCCGTGCTGGCCAGGATGCGCGCGTTCGCCGAGGAGGTCGGCGCCGGCCGCTGGCTCGGGCACACCGGCCGGCCGGTCCGCAACGTCGTCAACATCGGCATCGGCGGCTCCGACCTCGGCCCGGCCATGGCCTACGAGGCCCTGCGCGGCTACAGCGACCGGTCGCCGACGTTCCGGTTCGTGTCCAACGTCGACGGCGCCGACGTCGCCGAGGCCACCCGCGACCTGGACCCCGCCGAGACCCTGTTCGTGGTCTGCTCCAAGACCTTCACCACCCTGGAGACGCTGACCAACGCCCGCACCGCCAGGGACTGGCTGCTCGGCGCCCTCGGCGACCCGCAGGCGGTCGGCCGGCACTTCGTCGCCGTGTCGACCAACGTCCAGAAGGTCGCCGAGTTCGGCATCGACCCGGCCAACATGTTCGAGTTCTGGGACTGGGTCGGCGGCCGCTACTCCTACGACTCGGCGATCGGCCTGTCGCTGATGGTGGCCATCGGGCCCGACCGCTTCGACGAGATGCTGGCCGGCTTCCACGCGATGGACGAGCACTTCCGGACCGCCCCGTTCGAGCGCAACCTGCCGGTGCTGCTCGGCCTGCTCGGCGTCTGGTACACCGACTTCCTCGGCGCCGAGACCCACGCCGTCCTGCCCTACAGCCAGTACCTGTGGCGCTTCCCCGCCTACCTGCAGCAGCTCGACATGGAGTCCAACGGCAAGTCGGTCGCCGTTGACGGCGAGCCGGTGGCGGTGCCGACCGGCCCGGTCGTCTGGGGGCAGCCGGGCACCAACGGCCAGCACGCCTTCTACCAGCTCATCCACCAGGGGACCAGGCTGATCCCCTGCGACTTCATCGGCTTCTGCCGGCCCGTCGAGGAGGTCGGCGATCACCACGACCTGTTGATGGCGAACTTCTTCGCGCAGACCGAGGCGCTGGCGTTCGGCAAGTCGCGCGAGCAGGTCGAGGCCGAGGGCGTCCCGGCGGCGCTGGCGCCCCACCGCAGCTTCCCGGGCAACCGGCCGACCACCACCATCCTTGCGCCCCGGCTCACCCCCGGGGTGCTCGGCCAGCTCGTCGCCCTCTACGAGCACAAGGTCTTCACCCAGGGGGCGATCTGGAACGTCGACTCGTTCGACCAGTGGGGCGTGGAGCTGGGCAAGGTGCTTGCGACCCGGATCGCCGGCGAGCTCGGCGGCGACGAGCCCGCCCTCGCCCACGACGGCTCGACCAACGCCCTGATCCGCCGCTACCGGCGCCAGCGCCGGGGCTGACGGCTGGCGCTCCGCGAGCCTGCGCCTCAGACGACCGCGCCGCGGCGGACGGAGACGCCGAGCGCCAGGGTGACCATGCCGATGACGGTGAGGGCGAGGAACGCCGCCGTGAAGCCACCGGTGGCGTCGTACAGGCCGCCGACCGCCGCCGGGCCGGCGGCGGCCAGCAGGTAGCCGACCAGGAACGCCATGCCGGACAGCCGCCGCGAGGCCGCCGGGTCGGCGGCCGCGTCGACCAGCAGCGTCAGCGCCATCGCGAACTGCCCGCCGGTCCCGAAGCCGATCACGGCGGCGACCAGCCATGGCGCGGCCAGCGGCGCCACCGCGAGCGCCAGCAGCCCGGCGGTGCAGGCGCTGACCGACAGCGCGATCCAGGGTCGCCGGTCGCCGGTCCGGTCGGCCAGGACCGGCAGCCCGAGCGTGGCGACGAGCTGGGTGAGGCTGAACACCGCCAGCAGCGCGCCCGCCCGCTCCGCGCTCCACCCGCGCGCCTGGAACAGCGGCGACAGCCAGGTCAGCGACGCGTAGAACAGCAGCGACTGCAGGCCGGTGTACAGCGTCACCCGCCAGGCAAGGCCGCTGCGCCACGGCAACCCGCCGCGCGCCGGCGGCGACGCCTCGGCCGGCCCGGGTCCACCCGGGCCGGCTGGCGCCGCGACCTGCCGCCAGACCGCCAGCGCGGCGACCGCGGGGAGCGCCCAGACGGCCAGGGCGGGCGCCCACGAGCCGCCGAGCAGGTTGCGCAGCGGGACGGTGAGCGCGGCGGCCAGCAACGCCCCGCCGGCCAGGCCGGTGGTGTACATGCCGGTGACGGTGGCGGCGCGGTCGGCGGCGAAGTTGGCCTTGACGATCCCCGGCAGCAGCGCCCCGCCGACCGCCAGGCCGATCCCGGCGACGAAGGTGGCGGCGAACAGGCCAGCGGCCCCGCCCACGGCGCGGGCGAGGGTGCCGGCGCCGAGCACGACCAGGGCCCATGCCACCACCCGGTCGACCCCGAAGCGGCCGGCGAGCCGCGCCGCCACCGGCGCGAACAGCCCCAGGCACACCACCGGCAGGGCGGTGAGCGCGCCGGCGGCGGTGCCGGACAGGCGCAGGTCGCGCTGGATGTCGGGCAGCACCGGCGGGACCGACGCGATCGCCGGGCGCAGGTTGAGCGCGACCAGGACCAATGCGAGGACCAGCGCCCCACCGCCCGGCTGGCGCGGGCCCGGTGGCCGCACCGCATGCGGGCGGCCCCTCACGCTCTGGGGCTGCGCGCCGGCGCCTGGCGGCCCTGCTCGGCGAGCAGCTCGTCGAGGCGGGCGCGGGCCGGCTCCAGGGACCCGGCCCGGTCGGCCATGCCGGCCCACGGGTCGGGCTTGCGGGCCAGGCGGCGGCGCAGGTTCCCCACCCGGTAGGAGCGCGGCTCGACCCGCCCGAGCTCGTCCCAGTCGATCGGGGTGGCGACCGGCGCGCCGGGGCGGGCACGCACCGAGTAGGGCGCGACCGCGGTCTGGGCGTAGCCGTTGCGGCCGGTGTCCAGGAACAGCCGTCCCTGGCGCTTGGCCTTTCGCTGCTGCACGGTGCGGCCGCCGACCCGCAGCGGCCCGTCCTTCACGGCGCGAGGCATACGCCCAGGCTAGCGCCCGGGGTCCGCCGCCGCAGTCGTCAGCCGGCCACGAGCCGCCGGATCAGCGGCGGGATCACGGCCGCCCGCGGGGACGCGCCACCCGCCGCCTGCGCCTGGGCGGCCGGCTGCGCGAACGGCACCACGTCGGGCTGGCAGACCGTGCCCTGCGGCGGCACCTGGGTGGTGAGCAGGTAGCGGCTCACGTGGTCGTCGATGCACGCCGACGAGAACAGCGTCGTGTGCCCCCAGCCGTCCAGGGTGAGCAGCCGCGACCGCGGCAGCAGCCGGTCCAGCGTCACCGCCCCGTGGATGGGGGTCGCCGGGTCGAAGCGGGGGTTGACCACCAGCACCGGGTTGGCGGTGCGGCGGGTCCAGGGGCCGGCGTAGCGGTCGGCGTCCCAGCCGGGCCACGGCTGGCAGATGCTGGTGATCCAGGTCCAGGGCCGGCCGAAGTAGCGGAACTGCTGGTCCTGCGCCCGCGCCGCCCGCGCCCAGGCGCCGACGTTGTTCGGGTTGTCGGTCTCCGAGCAGGCGACGCCGGGGAAGCCCTCGACGAAGTTGGGGTAGTCCTCCTGTTGGAGGCCGCCGAGGTGGGCACGCAGCGTCCGCAGGGTGGCGGCCGCCGCCTCCGGCTGGGCCAGGTCCCAGAGCTGCTGCAGGAACTCCGCCAGGAACGGCCACTCCTGCGGGGAGTACATCGCTCCGAGCGCGGTGACGACCAGGTCGGCGTAGGTGAACGGGAAGGTGCCGCCCTGGTCGTCGGGGAGCTGGACGGGCTCCTCCAGCAGCCGCTCGGCGAGCTCGGCGAAGCGGTGCTGGGGGTTGCCCTGCGAGAAGGCGCAGTTGTCGGCGCCGGCGTCGCAGAGGCGGAAGAACTCCTTGAGGGTCTCCCAGGTGCCCTTGGCGCTGCGCAGGCGGGTCGAGAACGGCAGCGTGCGGGCCTGGTCGCCGCGGCCGGTGGTCCAGGCGACCGGGTCAAGGACGCCGTCGACCACCAGCGCGCGGACCTTGCCCGGGAACAGGTTGGCGTAGGTGGCGCCGAGGAACGAGCCGTAGGAGTAGCCGACGTAGCTCAGCTTGTCGTCGCCGACGGCGCGGCGCAGCAGGTCGAGGTCGCGGGCGACGTCGCCGGTGGCCATGTGGTTCAGGATGGGGCCGCCGCGCTGCGCGCAGGCCCTGGCGAGGGCGCGGTCGAAGCCGACCCAGACGCGCTCCTCCGCCCGCGTCACCGGGAAGGCCATCGGCGGCAGCACCGCCAGGGCCTCGTCGAAGGTCTCGAAGCAGCGCAGGGGGGTGCTGCCGATGATCCCGCGGGGGTCGAAGCCGACCAGGTCGAAGCGGGCGCGGACCTCGGCGGAGTAGAGCACCGTGGCGAGCGCGCGGACGAACTCCACGCCGGAGCCGCCCGGCCCACCCGGGTTGAAGAAGATGGAGCCGATCCGCCGGGCGGGGTCGCTGGCGGGCAGCCGGATGAGCGCGAGCGAGATCTTGGCGCCGTGCGGGTGGTCGTAGTCCAGCGGCACCCGGGCGGTGGCGCACTGGAAGCCGTCGCCGCAGTCGGTCCAGTCGAGCGTCGGGACCGCGGCCGTGGCCGTGGCCGCGGTCTGGGTCGGGACGGCGGCCGCCGTCGGCATGGCCAGCAGGCCCGCCGCCGTCGCGATCGCCACCAGCACCAGCATGACGCGGCGGAGCATGGCGCCCTCCCTCGACCTGCACCGGCCGCCCGACACCGCCGGCGATCGCCCGAATGCTACCCCCTGGTGCCTGCTTGCCGGCAAGACCCAGAATTCACCGATGCTGATCGAGTGCGAGGTGCTGGCCGGGCTGAAGCCCGTCGTCGTCGAGGAGGTCCGACGGGCGCTCGGCCGCCAGGCGGAGTTGGTGGCCGACGACGACCCCGGCGCCCTCCGCTTCGGCTACTCGGGCCCGCTCTCCGCCCTGCTGCGGCTGCGGACCGCGGTGGCCGCCTATCTCCTGGTCACCGTCCCTGGCCGCCGGCCAAGCGCGCTGCTCGGCGACACCACCCTGTTCGACCAGGTCGAAGCGGTCCGGAGGCTGCATCCCCCCGGCGCGTTCTCGTCGTTCCGGATCAGCGCGGCGGGCAAGGAGTCGGCGGCGCTTCGCCGGCTGCGCGAGGAGCTGGCCCGGCGCTCCGGGCTGGTGTACGACCCCGAGGACGGGGACCTGCTGCTAAGGATCCGCCGCGCCAGCGGGGCGGACGCCGGCTGGGACCTGCTGACGCGGCTGTCGCCGCGCCCGCTGTCGACGCGGGCGTGGCGGGTCCACAACCTGCCGGGGGCGTTGAACGCCACCATCGCCGCGGCGGCCGTGGACATGACCAGGCCGAGGCCGCGCGACCGGGTGCTGAACCTCATGTGCGGGTCGGGGACCCTGCTCGTGGAGCGGTTCACGCGTGGCAGGCCGGCGCTGGCGCTCGGCTGCGACATCGACGCGTCCGCGCTCGCCGGGGCCCGCAGGAACCTCGCCGCCGCCGGCCTCAGCGGCTCGGTCGGGCTGGCCCGCATGGACGCGACCGCCCTCGGCGTCGGGGACGCCTGCTTCGACGTCCTGCTGGCCGACCTGCCCTACGGGCATCGCATGGGCTCCCACCACGACAACGCCGCGCTGTACCCGGCGGTGCTGGGGGAGGCCGCCCGCGTGGCGGCTCCCGGCGCCGCCCTGCTGCTGGTGACCCACGAGCTGCGGCTGTTCGCGCGCTGCCTGGTGGCCGCCGGACGGTGGTGGTCGGTCGAGCGCGCCGTCCAGGTCTGGCAGAAGGGCCACCATCCGAAGGTGTACCTGCTGCGGCGGCGAGATGAAACCCGTGGAACTGGGGATTGACCGAAAGCGGACGGTCTGACAGAGTCCGGAACAACGGCACGGTGGCCAGACGTATGCCATCGTGCCGTTGAACGGTAGGTCGGGCGTGAATCACGCCGGACCGGGCGTCGTGGCCTCCTCCCGGGGCTATGACGCATGCCGGCTCGCCGCCCGAGGCGGTCCGGCGAGGAGGTGCCGTTCGGGGGTGGAAGGCCCCGAGGAGGTCGCGGGCGGGCGCGCCCTGTTGGCCTACTCGGGGCCTTTCTCTGCGCCGGTGGCCACGATGTCGAGGCTGCCGCCGGGACGGCCGCGAGTGACGGTCATGACCTCGGCGAGGATCGACAAGGCGATCTCGGGCGGCCGGCGGGCGCCGAGGTCCAGCCCGGTCGGGCTCCGCAGGCGGCCGACGTCGACGCCCGCCTCCCGGAGCCGGGCCACGAACCCTGGGGTGTGCCGGCGGCTGCCCATCACCCCGACGTAGCCGACCCGGCCGAGCAGCACGGCGGTGACGGCCGGCAGCAGCGCCGGGTCGTCGTGGTCGACGAACACCGCCGCGTCGCCCGGCCCGAGCCCCTGGGCGGCCGCGTCGAAGCCGGCGGAGCCGGGCGCCTCGGCCTGGACGGTCAACCCGACGATCCCCCCGATCGCCGCCAGGGCGTCGGCGACCGGGCCGTCGCCGCCGACCAGCAGCCGCGCGGGGCCGGCGAACGCCTCGAGGAACACCTCGACGACGCCCTCGCCGGGCTCGCCCTCGAAGCTGGTGTAGTGCCGGATGCCCGACCGCTCCCCCGCCCCCAGCAGCGCCGCGCCGTCGCGGCCGGCCCGCCGGTCCAGCCCGTTGCAGCCGATCGTCCCCGCCAGCAGGGCGCCGTCCGGCCCGAACAGCGCCCGGTTGCCGGGCGCCGACGGCGGGTCGCCCTCGGTCCGCACGGTGGTGCCCATGACCACCGTCCGCCCCGCCCGCCTGGACTCGTCCAGCGCCGCGAACACGTCGTGCGCGCTCATTCCGCCTCGACCACCCGCTCGGTGGGTAGGCCCGCCTCGCGCCACCCGGCCATGCCGCCCCGCAGCACCCCGGCCCGGGGGAAGCCGGCCCGGCGCAGCCGCGTGCCGAAGCCGAAACTTGCCGCCTCGTCCGGACAGTCGCAGTAGGCGACGATCAGCCGCTCGGGGTCCAGGCTGGCCAGCTCGGCCGGGTCCGGGTCGGCCGGGAAGCGGCGGTCGCCGATCGCGCGCTCCCCCGAGCGCTCGAACAACGCCTGGCTGCGGATGTCCAGTAGGGTCACCGTGCCGGCCTGCAGGCCCGCCTGGACCTCCAGCGGGTCGAACTCGAGCACGGCGGGGTCGTGGTGGTGGGTCACCGGGCCACCTCCTCGGTCGGGGCCGGGTCGTCCCGCCCCTCCTGTTCCTTGAGCTGGTTCAGCACGCCGCCGGCCAGGACGACCTTGCGCTCGCGCGGGGACAGGTCGAGGGTGGCGACGAAGCCGTCGCTGCCCTCGACCCTGACCTGCACCTCCTCCGAGCCGCCCGCCACCGCCTCCTTGAGGGCGGGGACCTCGAGCCGGTCGCCGACCTGGAGCCGGTCGTGAGTCTGCTCGTCGATGTAGAGCGGGACCAGCCCCTGGGCGATCAGGTTGCGCCGGTGGATGCGGGCGAAGCCCCGGGCGAGCACGCCGCGGATGCCGAGCGCCAGCGGCGCCAGGGCGGCGTGCTCGCGGCTGGAGCCCTGGCCGTAGTTCTCCCCGGCGACCACGAAGCCGCCGCCCCAGTCCTTGGCCCGCTGCACGAACTCCCGGTCCTCCTTCATGAAGGTGTACTCGGCGATCGCCTCGACGTTGGAGCGGTCGGCCATGACGATCGCCCCGTCCGGTGCCATGGAGCCGGTCGAGACATTGTCGGGCAGCACGATCAGCACCCGCCCCTGGACGCCGTCGGGCAGCGGCGGCGGGATCGGCGGCTTCCTGATGTTGGGGCCGCGGACGATCTCGATCCACTCGGCCTGCTCGGGGGGCGGTGGGGGCAGGATCATGAAGTCGTCGACCACCGGGTCGGGGTCGTCGATCTCGGGAGGCTCGCCGAGGCTGCGCGGGTCGGTGATCGCGCCGGCCAGCCCGGTCGCCGCGGTGGTCGCCGGGGAGGCCAGGTACACCTGGTCGTCGACGGTGCCGGAGCGGCCCTTGAAGTTGCGGTTGAAGGTCCGGACGCTCGCCTTGCCGGTCGGCGGCGCCTGGCCGATGCCGACGCACGGCCCGCAGGCCGGCTCGAGGATGCGCAGGCCCGCCCGCTCCAGGTCCTCGAGCACCCCCGAGGTGGTGATGGTGGTGAGGATCTGGCGGCTGCCCGGCGACACCGTGCCGACCGTGACCGGCGGCAGGTGGCGGCCACGCATGACCGCGGCCGGGATGGCCAGGTCCTCGTACCAGGAGTTGACGCTGGACCCGAAGCAGACCTGGAACACGGGCGTGCCGGCGGCCTCCTCCACGGGCACGACGTTGTCGGGCTGGTGCGGCCTGGCGATCAGCGGCTCCAGGGTGGCGAGGTCGACGTGGACCTCCTCGTCGTAGGAGGCGTCCGGGTCGGGGCCGAGCTCGACCCACTGGTCCTCGCGCCGCTGGCGGCGCAGGAACCGGCGGGTCTGCTCGTCGGACGGGAAGATCGCGGTGGTCCCGCCCAGCTCGGTGATCATGTTGCAGACGGTGGCCCGCTGGGTGACCGGCAGGCTCGCCACGCCCGGGCCGGTGAACTCGAAGATGCGGCCGAGGCCGCCCTTGACCGTGTACTCGCGGATGAGCCAGAGGATCAGGTCCTTGGAGGCGACCCAGGGCGGCAGCCGGTTGTCGAGGTGGACCCCGACCACGGTCGGGGTCGGGATCTCGAACGGGTAGCCGGCCATGGCCAGGGCGACCTCGAGCCCGCCGGCGCCGATGGCGATCGAGCCGCACGCGCCCGAGGTGGGGGTGTGGGAGTCGGCGCCCAGCAGGGTCGCGCCCGGCCGGGCGAAGCGCTCGGTGTGCACCTGGTGGCAGATGCCGTTGCCGGCCCGCGAGTAGCGCAGCCCGTAGCGGGCGGCGCAGCCCTGGAGGAACAGGTGGTCGTCGGCGTTGCGGTGGTCGAACTGGAGCATGTTGTGGTCGACGTACTGGACCGCGAGATCGACCCGGACGCGCGTCAGCTCCAGCGCCTCGAACTCCATGCAGGCCATCGTCCCGGTGGCGTCCTGCAGCAGCGTCTGGTCGATCCGGAGGGCGACCTCCTCGCCGGGGGCGAGCCGTCCCGAGACCAGGTGCTGCTCGAGGATCTTCCCGGTCATGGTGCCCCGCATGCCGGCCTCCACGGTCGCGACGGTACGGGCCGATGCTACCCGCAGAGCCGGGCGACCGGCCGGCGCTCGGCGGCGAGGCGGACCGGGGCGTCGCGGACCCGGGCGAGCAGGGCGAGGAACTCGGCCCGCGGCAGGTCGCGCGCGCCGAGGGTGGCCAGGTGCGGGGTGACGACCTGGACGTCGATCAGGCGCCCGCCGGCCTCGGCGAGCCGCGCCGCCAGGTCGACGAGGGCGACCTTGGAGGCGTCGGTGACGAGGTGGA
>Ga0209859_1000165_pt1 | contig 15477 bp, 11 predicted proteins | sample GWRWS3_50_60_FD_187241 | JGI IMG/M metagenome (GOLD analysis project Ga0209859, IMG submission 187241) | Riverbed sediment microbial communities from areas with vegetation nearby in Columbia River, Washington, USA - GW-RW S3_50_60 (SPAdes)... | ecosystem: Environmental > Aquatic > Freshwater >... | reverse complement strand
CCCCGCTGCACCCCGATGCTGCCCTCGCCGGCATCCCACGACCGGCTCCGCAGGTCGGCGACGACCTACGGTTCCTGGAGAACCTGCGCGGCTGGATGGCCGCCTTCCCGCCGGCCGGCGCCGACCGGGCCTACCAGGAGAGGTTCGCCCCACTCGGACTCCTCCAGGCCGAAGGCTCGCCCTACGTCGAGCCCGACGCAGACCGGGCGGCGGTGCTGGCCAACGGGATCGCGGCGGGCAAGGATCGGCTCAACGAGATGGCGCGCTCCGGGCAAGGCCACCAGGTCAACGGGTGGGACGTCAACCTACACGCATTCGACTACAACCTCGACCACTGTGAGATCGGGACCGTTGACGATCCACAGTGGAAGATGGTTGACCGGACGGCCTCCTACACCGCGCGGGCGGTGGCCGCACGGGTGGGCCTGTGGGGCAATCACGCGTACGAGGCGGCCTATCCGATGGTGGACGTCGACAGCGACGGGGAGCGGCTGACCGGTGCGCGCTCGTACACGCTGCGCTTCGACGAGCTTCCGCCGGTCGACGCGTTCTGGTCGCTGACGATGTACGACACGCCCGACTACTTCCTCGTGGACAACCCCATCGACCGGTACTCGGTCGGCGACCGCACGCCCGGGCTGCGCTACGGACCCGACGGGTCGCTGACCATCGCGATCCAGCACGAGCAGCCCACCAACGAGGCGGAGCCGGCCAACTGGCTGCCCGCACCCGAGGGCGAGTTCCGACCCGTACTCCGGCTCTATCAACCCGAGCCGGCCGTCCTCGACGGCAGTTACCAGATCCCGCCCATACGCCGACGAGCCTGAACGACAACTCATCACCATGGGGGAAACGACATGACCAGCATGACCGGGCAGAGTACGAAGCAGGCATGGGCACGTGGCGGGATGATCTTCGCCGCGACCTTGATGTTGATCATCGGCACCTACCAGATCTTCGTAGGCCTCGCCGCCATCATCCAGGATGCCTTCTTCGTCATCGGGCCCAACTACGCGTACGAGATCGACACGACAACGTGGGGATGGATCCACCTCGGCATCGGCGCGCTCGCCGTCGTCGCCGGGTTCTTCCTCTTCACCGGCGCACTTTGGGCCAAGGTTCTCGCCATCGCACTGGCCGTGGTGTCGGCCATCGCGAACTTCTTCTTCCTGCCGTACTACCCGATCTGGTCGCTGCTGCTCATCGCGCTCGACATCTTCGTGATCTGGGCGATCGCCACCGCTCGCGTCCTGGCCGAGGTCGACGTTGACGAGGCGGCGATGGCGGGTCGGGCCGCATTCGCCGGCGAGGCCCCGCAGGCCGGGGAGCGCTGGCCGGCCGAGAACGTGGCGGCCGGACGTCACTGGGCCCCTGATGCGGCCAAGGAGGGCGCAGGTGGTGCGGCACAGACGGCGCAGGGCGCAGCCGGGCAGGCTCAGGACGCCGCGTCAGCGGCCCGATCCGCGCCCGGCTCCGGCGGCGGCGCGAGGCCCCCGAGCCCGCCGCAGCCGCCGTCAGGCACGTCGCAGTAAACCGCCGTCAAGATCGCCGTGATCACGGTCTGGCCGTCGTGAAATGGCGTCGATCATGACCTCCAGGTCATGATCGACGGGAGGGGTCTGGCTTTCTGCGTTGGATGTCGTCCACGAGGATCACGAAGGCCACCAAACCTGCCACGGCGACGCTGAGCATCCATGTGTCGTCGGGGAGTGAGTGGGCGACGAACGGCGCGTGCAGCGCCAGCGTTACGAACGCTAGCCACGCCAATCGCCGCCGCCGAGGTCCGAGAACGCCCATTTCCCTACGCACCCGGAAAGTCTCATCAGAACCGGCGCGAGTGCCGTCATCCAAACGGCCAGGCTCCTCCGCCGTTGGTGCCAGCTGGCCCGCTCCCGAACGCAGGCCTCCCGCCTGACATGGCACACGTCACAGAAGAAACCGAGTGGCTGAGACGTACCGTCTCGTGCCTATCCTGGCCACTGCCATGCGATCACGATCGGACACACCGCGCGCTGAGCTACTCGCTGACCTGATGATCAAGGATCAGGTCAGGCTGCAGCGTCGACGCGATGGAGCGCGCGATGGCGCCAAGATCGATGTCGAGATCGACGCGGCCCGACGCCGGGTGGCCGACCGGGCCGCGGCGGTCCCGACGATCTCGTACCCGGAGGAGCTGCCCGTCAGCCAGCGACGAGACGAGATCGCCGCAGCCATCCGGGACCACCAAGTCGTCATCGTGGCCGGCGAGACCGGCTCCGGGAAGACCACCCAGCTACCCAAGATCTGCCTGGAGCTGGGGCGCGGCATTCGGGGGATGATCGGTCACACCCAGCCGCGTAGGATCGCCGCTCGGACCGTGGCCGAACGCGTCGCCGAGGAGTTGAGCACGAACCTGGGGGATGTGGTCGGCTATCAGGTGCGCTTCACCGGCCGGGTCGGCGACAACACTCTGGTAAAGCTGATGACCGACGGCATCCTGCTCGCCGAGACCCAGCGCGACCGGCTCCTGCACGCCTACGACACCCTTATCATCGACGAGGCGCACGAGCGCAGCCTGAACATCGACTTCCTGCTCGGCTACCTCAAACAGCTGCTCCCCCGCCGGCCGGACCTGAAGGTGATCATCACTTCGGCGACGATCGACCCGGAGCGTTTCGCGGAGCACTTCGGCGAAGCTTGCGAGCCGAACGGCCAGCTCAGCGACGCGCCGATCGTCGAGGTCAGCGGCCGGATGTACCCGATCGAGGTTCGCTACCGGCCGCTCGTGGAGGAGACCGCGGAGGAGGACGGCGAGACCGACACCGTCCGCGACCAGGTCGAGGCCATCTGCGAGGCCGTCGACGAGCTCTGCGTCGAGGGGCCGGGCGACGTCCTCGTATTCCTCTCCGGCGAGCGGGAGATCCGGGATACCGCCGACGCCCTGCGCAAGCAGAACCGTCGTGATGTCGAGGTGCTCCCGCTCTATGCGAGGCTCTCGACGGCCGAACAGCGCCGCGTTTTCGCGCCGCATCCCGGCCGTCGCATCGTGCTGGCCACCAACGTGGCCGAGACGTCGCTGACCGTCCCCGGCATCAAGTACGTCGTCGACCCCGGTACCGCTCGCATCTCCCGCTACAGCCAGCGGCTCAAGGTTCAGCGCCTGCCCATCGAACCCGTCTCCCAGGCGTCGGCGAATCAGCGCAAGGGCCGGTGCGGCCGCACGTCGGACGGCATCTGTATCCGGCTCTACTCGGAAGCCGACTTCGATGCCCGGCCTGAGTTCACCGATCCGGAGATCCTGCGTACCAACCTCGCCTCCGTCATCCTGCAGATGACCGCGCTGGACCTGGGCGACATGGCGGCGTTCCCGTTCGTCGAGCCACCGGACCGGCGATCCGTCAACGACGGGGTGGCCCTGCTGCAGGAGCTGGGCGCTTTCGACCCCGCGGTGAAGGACAGCCGCCGCCGCCTCACGTCGTTGGGACGCAAGCTCGCGCAGCTGCCGATCGACCCGCGCCTGGGCCGCATGGTGCTCGAGGCTGAACGCAACGGCTGCGTACGAGAGGTTCTGGTCATCGCCTCGGCACTGTCCATCCAGGACCCGAGGGAGCGGCCGCTGGATCGGCAACAGGCGGCCACCGAGAAGCATGCCCGCTTCCGCGATCCCGAGTCGGACTTCGTCACGTACCTCAACCTGTGGAACTACCTGCAGGAGCAGCAGAAGGCGCTCTCGTCGAACCAGTTCCGCCGGCTGTGCAAGACGGACTTCCTCAACTATCTGCGCGTACGCGAGTGGCAGGACCTGGAGAGTCAACTGCGCCAAGTGGTCAAGACCATGGGCATCGCTCGCAACAGCGATCCGGCCGACCCGGCGCGGGTACACACGTCCCTTTTGGCCGGCTTGCTTTCTCACATAGGCCTCAAGGACCTCGAGCTGAAGCCTCATGCTTCGCTCGCAAGCGTCGCGAAGTCGGAGTACGTCGGCGCGCGTGGCGCACGCTTCTCGATCTTTCCAGGGTCCACATTGTTCCGGAAGAAGCCGCGCTGGGTGATGGCGGCCGAACTGGTGGAGACCAGCCGACTGTGGGGGCGCGTGGCTGCCCGCATCGAGCCGGAGTGGGCGGAGAGCCTCGCCGGGCACCTGGTCAAGAGGCGCTACAGCGAACCACACTGGGAGGCTGACCAGGGCTCCGTGATGGCCTTCGAGAAGGTCACCCTGTACGGGCTGCCGCTCATCGCCGCGCGCAAGGTCCACTATGGTCGGATCGATCCGGTGCTCTCCCGCGAGCTGTTCATCCGGCACGCGCTGGTCGAGGGTGACTGGAAGACCCACCACACGTTCTTCCACGACAACCGCGCGCTGCTCGACGAGGTGGAGGAGCTGGAGCACCGGGCCCGCCGCCGCGACATCCTCGTGGACGACGAGACACTGTTCGCCTTCTACGACGAGCGGGTTGGGGCGGAGGTGGTGTCGGCCCGCCACTTCGACAGTTGGTGGAAACGGGTCCGTCGAGCCGAGCCCGACCGGCTCAACTTCGAGAAGACCATGCTCCTCAACGAACAGGCGGCCGGATTTGACAAGGCCCACTACCCGGACCTCTGGCGTCAGGGCGAGACCGAGCTGCGGCTGACCTACCAGTTCGAGCCGGGGACCGAGGCCGACGGGGTGACCGTCCACATTCCACTGCCCGCCCTGTTCCAGATCTCGGCCAGCGGGTTCGACTGGCAGATCCCGGGTCTGCGCGCGGATCTCGTCACCGCGTTGATCCGGTCACTGCCGAAGGTGGTACGGCGAAACTTCGTACCGGTGCCCGACCACGCCGAGGCCTTCCTCGACACCGCCTCACCGGCCGACGGACCGCTGCTCGACGCGCTGGAGGCGCACCTTCGACGGATGACCGGCGTGATCGTTCCCCGCAAGGACTGGTCGCTCGACAAGGTGCCGGACCACCTACGGATGACATTCCGCGTCGAGGGCGAGGCCGGTCAGACTGTCGGCGAGGGCAAGGATCTCGCCGCGCTCAAGCGGCAGCTCGCCCCGAAGGCCCGCGAGGTCGTCGCCGAGGTGGCCGACGGCCTCGAACAGGCAGGGCTCATCACCTGGCCCACCCGCCACAACACCCCCGGCACACTGGCGCACGTCGTCGAGCGCCGTCGGGCGGGCTACACGGTGAAGGCGTACCCGGCACTGGTCGACGAGACCGACAGCGTCGCCGTTCGGGTCTTCGAGACGGAGGCAGAGCAGGCGCGCGCGATGTGGGCGGGCACCCGACGCCTGCTGCTCATCGAGGTCCCGACGCCGATCCCCCTGCTGTCGCGGCGACTCACCAACCAGGTCAAACTCGGGCTCACCCGATACCCCTACGCGAAGGTGCCCGAACTGCTCGATGACTGCGTGTCGGCCGCGGTCGACGCGATCGTCGAACGGGTAGGCGGTCCCGCCTGGGACGACGAGGGGTACGCCCGGTTGCGTGACGCGGCGCGCAACAATCTCGCCGATACGACTGTGCAAATCGTGGTCGCGGTGGAGAAGGTGGTGGCGGCCGCTCATGACGTACGCACGCGGCTCGCCGAGCCGGCCAACCCCGCCCTGCTACCGTCCATCGAGGACATTCGGGCGCAGCTGTTCGGGCTGATACAGCCGGGCTTCGTCACCGCCACCGGGTCACGCCACCTGGCCGACCTGCCGCGCTACCTCAAGGCGATCGGCCGTCGGCTGGAGAAGCTGCCCACCAACTCGGCGCGAGACCGGGACTGGATGGACCAGGTGGCCGAGGTACGCGCGGAGTACGACGACCTGCTCGCCTCGCTCCCGCCGCACCGCCGCGACGAGGAGGCCGTCCGTGAGGTCCGCTGGATGATTGAGGAGCTGCGGGTCAGCCTCTTCGCCCAGGATCTGCGCACCCCGTACCCGGTCTCCGACGTCCGCCTCTACCGCACCCTGGATGCGCTTCGAGATCGCTAGTCGCTCGTCTATGGCGGTGGCGGCGTGCCAAGCTCCACTTGACGCGTTACGGATCGGTTCCAGTTGATCCGCAACCCCCCCGACTGGACGATCTTGCAGTCAAGTCCCACGCTTGATCAGGTTTGGCCTCAGCGAAAGAGTCTGACGAGGGGCCGCGGTATCCCGACCCTCGCGCACGGCTCCCACAGATGATGCTCCAGTCAGCACGGTCGTCGAGCCCCGGTTGACGGTCGCGGTGGCGATTAGGATGGCAGCAGTGCGGGGTGGCGCACTCCCGAACGTCACATGGCGGCCGGCGGGGACATCGACGAGGTGGGAGGGGGGTCCTGCGTGCCGGGTTTCTGTTGAGGCGTTACGGATCTAGCTCAGATGAGCCGTGCCGGCGCAGGCTAGGATGATTCTGCTGCTCATGCAGCAGCTCGGCCGGCCAGGGTCAAGACCATTGGGAGGGTGTCCATCGTGACTGACTCCGATCTGTCAGTCCTGCGGCTTCGGGCCGAGGTCGGTGACGAAGTTGCGGTCGACGAGCTGATCGAACTCGCCACCGAGCACGGCGACATGGACGAGCTGCGACGCCTCGCCGACAAGGGCAACACCACCGCGACCGATCAGCTGATCGAACTCGCCACCGAGCACGGCGACATGGACGAGCTGCGACGCCTCGCCGACAAGGGCAACACCACCGCTGCCGATCAGCTGATCGAACTCGCCACCGAGCACGGCGACATGGACGAGCTGCGACGCCTCGCCGACAAGGGCAACACCACCGCTGCCGAGCAGCTCATGGAACTCACCGCCGAGTGACTACTGTTGTCGATCCTCGATGCCGCAGGGTGACTCAAGCCATGCTTGCGCCAAGGCCTGTGAGGCGCCAGCGGGGCAGTCCGGCTTGGCTCGCTGTTGTCCTCCTGAATCAGGTGTCGGTCTGCGAGCTCACGTAGATCGGCCATGATTTCGCTCTCAATGTTGGCTCCACGTCTTCCGAATTCCAGATCAACCATTCGGGTGTCCCAGCGCCCACCACCGGTCCCGGATGAACTCCAGGACCAGGCGGGTCGGAATGACATTCATAAAGCATCACCTTACGAACAGTCGTGTTTTGAGGTTTGGGGACCAGTGGACGCGGTGGGCGTACAAGCGCTGTTGTGAGCCCGGCTGCGCAACCGTTCTGGCTTGCGTGCCTTGATCTGGCAATCGGGCTTGACGGTGGTGCGGGCGACCTCGACCTGCAGCCGCTCATTGTTGTGGATCTGAAAGCGGTCGCCTTCGGCGGGGACTGTGACGGTCTCGCCGGCGTGGCCGATGCCGACCTGGATGCGTTGCCCGGCCACCATGATGGCCCTCTGCAACTGACCCTGCGTTGCACGGCTGGCGGCGCGTCAAGCACGTGCGGCGCCCACGCCGCCGCAAGGAACGCCGGTCACGGCAGTGCCGCTGGTCACGGCTGTAGCCGCGAGCGGTCAAGGCGTTGCCTCCGGCAGGGGCCTTCGACTGCAGGGTCAGCCTGGCCAACTCCACGGCCGAGGCGCTGACGCGAGATGTCGGGCGACGAGACCTACCTTCCGGTGACGCCGCAGCGTGTCGTCCGCTTGCCGACCTTGCTCCCGGTGCCCTGCATGTCGGGGGTCGCGCCGGTCGCGGGCATCGAAGAGTGGCGCATCAATGAGGTCGAAGGTATGGTCGGGGCCGGTGAGGCACGGTGTGCTCACTGGGGCACGAGGTACGACTGCGGGGGAGGCAGACACATGGTTTCGCGGCGGACGATCATCACGGTTCCGGTGGCGGCGGTAGCAGCGGGAGTAGCGGCCCGCACCGCAGTCGCGTCAGCGGTCAGCCTCGACCCCGAACCGATCGCCACCGGTTTGCCGTCTGGCGTGGTGCCTCGAACGGTCGCGCGTCGCAAGAGCATTGTCGGCGGTCGGTTGCGTGTAGTGAAGGCCCAACCACGGCTGACTCACCTCGGCGTTTCGTGGGTCGGGACGAACGCAATGGTGTCAACCAAGAACGCCGCCGGTTGGACGGCCTGGACGATGCTGGATGGCTGCCACGGCGGTCCCGACGGACGAAAGTCCGGTAACCACGCCCTGCTCGTCATCCCTGGGACCACGGCCTACGACGTGGGGGTCACCGGCGACGGCGCCAGCGGTACGGTCACCGAGCTCAACACCATGGATGGGCCCGCGATCGCAGCTGCGGCGGAACCGCAGAGCGGAATGCCCCTACCAGATGGCACCGTCTGCCCAGTGACCTATTTTCCCCGGGCGGCCTGGGGTGCCGATGAGGGCCTGCGATTCTCCGGTGGCGTTGAGGTATGGCCCAGCGAGTACGCCTCGACCCAGGCGCTGACCGTGCACCACACCGCGGGAGCGAACAACGACCCGGATCCGGCCGGCACGATCCGGGCCATCTACTACTACCAGGCCGTTACGCAGGCATGGGGTGACATCGGCTACCAATTGTTCATCGACGAGCATGGTCGGGTGTACGAAGGGCGCTGGTCCGGCACCGATTCAGTGCCGGTCTTCAATTCGACTGTGCCGCCAGGAACGAGGCCCGGCATGGTCACGGCCGGCCACGTCGGCGGCTACAACACCGGAAACCTTGGCGTGTGCCTACTCGGCAACCTCACCAACCAGGGTCCAACGCCGGCCGCCCGAGCCACGCTGGTTACCGTGCTCGCTTCATTGGCCCGCGTGTGCCAGATCAATCCGGAGACCGTGGTCAACTACGTCGGACCTACAGGCGCGACTCGAACCGTGCTCGGTATCAGCGGCCACCGGGACTGGGCCGCAACCGAATGCCCCGGAAACACCTTCTACCCCCAACTCCCCACGGTCCGGTCGGACGTGGCCAACCTCATCGCCAATCCCCCATCCCCCACTCCCACGCCGACCCCAACTGCTCCGCCCCCGACCCCCACGCCATCGCCGTCGCCGAGCCCCACCCCAACGCCTACACGGACTAAACGCCCTAAGCCGCATTAGCTAAGGGCAACGCAGTTGCTCTGCAATCACTAGCGCAGGCCATGAGCCACTCTTAGCTAACTCGCTCGTTGCGCTGGGTCCCCCGGATGGCCGACCAGACCCGCTCGGGGGTCAGCGGTAGGTCGATATGGCGAACCCCGAGGTAAGCCACCGCGTCGATGACGGCGTTCTGTACGGCGGGCGTGGCGCCGATGGTGCCCGACTCTCCTATTCCCTTGACGCGCAAGGCATTTATCGGCGTCGGCGTCTGCATTGCCAGGAGCTCAAAGCTTGGCAGTTCGGCCGCGGTCGGCGGCGTGTAGTCGGCGAGGCTGACAGTGAGCGGCGTCCCCGAGTCGTCGTAGACCATCTCCTCGTACAGCGCCTGACCGACCCCTTGAGCGATGCCACCATGGCGCTGTCCCTCGGCGATCACCGGGTTGACAATCAACCCAGCGTCATCGACCGCGACAAGCCGCAGCAGGGCGCTTTACCGGTCTCCGTGTCAACCTCTACCAGGGCGAGGTGTACGCCGAACGGGCAGGTGCTGCCGGCCGGCTTGTAGTCGAGCTCGACCACGAGCCCTGTCTCCGGTTCGAGTCGCGCGGAGAGCTCGGCCCAACTCGCGCGCCGCTCGGGTGCCGACAACACGAACCATTCCCCCGTCACGCGATCGAGCGCAACGTCGTCCTCGCCGACGTTCAGGCAGGCCGCCACCCGCGGCTGGATTAGCTCGCAGAGCCGATTGGCCGCCTCGTGCAGAGCCGAGCCGCCGACCTGCAGCGATCGGGAGCCGAAGGTTCCACCTCCGCGTGCCAGCTCATCGGTGTCACCGAGCACTACCTGGATCCGTTCCAGATCGACACCGAGCCGGTCCGCGACCAGCATCGCGAAGGACGTGTGGTGTCCCTGGCCATGCGGCGCCGTGCCAGTGTGCGCCAGGACGGTGCCATCGGAGCGGACGGTCAGGCGCGCCTCCTCGGTGCCGACGCCGGTGATGTCCACATAGGCCGATATCCCGACCCCGAGCTGCAGGGCGCCGCCAGCGGCCCGCCGTCGACCCTGCTCCGCTCGCAGCGCCGGGTAGTCGGCCGCCGCGAGCACGGCCGCGAGGGCTGCGGCGTAGTCGCCGCTGTCGTACTCGGAGCCGGTCGGTGCCACAAAGGGGAAAGCGTCGACTGGCACGAAGTTCCGGCGGCGGACATCCGCCGGATCCAACCCGATCTCCGCTGCGAACATATCGATGGCGCGTTCGATGGCGGCCGTGGCCTCTGGTCGGCCGGCGCCGCGGTAGGCCACAACCGGCGTGGTCGTGGTCACGACACTGCGCGCGCGGCCCTCGAACCGCGCGATGGCATAAACGCCGGTTGCCATCGATATCGTGCCCTCCGGCAGCGCCGCGCCGAGCCGCGGATAGGCGCCGGCGTCGGCCACAATGTCCAGCCTGTAGGCGAGGACCGAACCATCACGCCGTCCGCCGATCGTGACAGTCTGGCGTTGTGCGCGCCCGTGCCCGAGCGCCGTCATGCTCTCGCTTCGCGACTCTGTCCAGCGCACCCCGCGGCCCAGCCGCCGAGCGAGCCAGCAGACCAGGATGGCCTCCGGGTCGGTCATGGCCTTCGCGCCGAAGCCGCCTCCGACGTCCGGCGCGATGACCCGGAGCAGTCCGGGTTCGAGCTCGAGGTGACCCGCGATGACGTCGCGCAGCATGTGTGGAGCCTGGGTGGACGCCCATACGGTCAGCCGACCATCTTGTGCGGGTACGCAGAGCACTGCCCGCGGCTCCATCGGGACCGGCGCCAGCCGTTGATTGATCAACCGCTGTGTCACCACGACCTCGCAGTCGGCGAACAGGTCATCGACGGCACTCGAACTATACTCATGGACGACGTTCGTGCCGGCCGTTGGGTAGAGCAACACCGCGCCCGCGAGGGAACGATCGAGATCGACCAGAGGTGGCAGTGGTTCGTAGTCCACCTCCACGAGCTCGGCAGCGTCCTCACCCTGACTGCGCAGCTCCGTTACGACCGCGACGACGGGATCGCCGACATGGCGGACCGTGTCCGCGGCGAGGCATGGCTGCGCCATCTCCGGCACGGCAGCGGAGATGAACGACTCCGGCTCGATCGGCGCGAGGTCAGTGTCCGCGGCGGTGAACACTGCGATCACGCCGGGCGCCATGCGGGCCTGGCCGGCATCGACCCGGCGGATGCGCGCATGAGCGAACGGGCTGCGGACCAAGGTGAGCCACGCCGCACCAGCAGATTCGGGCCCGCGCAGGTTGTCCACATAGGTGCCTCGGCCGGTCACCAGTCGGTGATCTTCGACGCGAAGCACGCGCGTCCCTACGATTCCCACGGTGCCACCATAGCCAGCCGATCATGCGGAGGCATGATCCGATCGGCCAACACCACAGCGGCGGACCGGTCAGGCCAGCTCAGCGCCTCAGGCGCCCCAGCCGGCCTGATCACCGCCGACTCGCTCGGCCCGGATCCGCTCGGCATGTCCGGAGCGGGCGTAGGCGGCCACAGGGTCAGGGTCGAGGCCCATCTCCTCGCGAACATCGCGCAGCAACGGGCGCACTCATGCCGTTCTGCTCGCGAAACAGGTGGGCGAACCGCGAGACGGACAACAAGCCGGCGGGGCCAAGATCTAGTTGAGGGCGCGCCCCGATGACGCGGCCGGTTATGCTGGGACCATGAAACAGCCGGCGCACGAGATGCCGTTGGACGAAGTCGGGCAACACATAGCTGAACTTCGCCTGGCTGCAGCGCATGGCGACGTTATCTACCTCACTGAGCAGGGGGAACGGCTGGCGGCAGTTATCCCGCTGCACAACCCCGGTGCACGTCAGCCGGGCCGGCTGGCCACGGTGGTGGGGACCATGCCCGACTTCGAGCGGTTCGTCGACGTGGAGGCGACCCGGGATAGCTGGGATCGACGGTGACGACCGTCGTATACGACACAAACATCGTTGTCGCCTTGCTCAGCCAAACGGACTCACTTCACGAAGCCGCGGTTGAGTCGGCAGTCCGATGGGAGGCGCACGGGGCTCGAGCGGTGATCTCTGCCGTGAGCTGGTCGGAGCTTCGTATCGGCGCGATGCGACAGAGTCTGGCGGCAGAGCGCGCATTGATCGCCTTTCGAGTCGCGGCTGTGGATGACATCGTGCCGGTCGATGTCGACGTCGCGGAGATCGCTGCCAGCTTCCGCGCCGCAGATCTCAGCCTGCGTATGCCGGACGCGCTGATTTTGGCCACTGGCCGGCACGTCGGCGCCGCGGCCGTACTCACGGCTGACAAGCGGCTTGCCCGCGTGGCACCGGGCCTCACTGAGCTCGTCGCGGTGTAAGCCGTCAGATCGCCCTAGCCCCCCTCGGCTTGTAGATCTTGGTGCTTCACGGCGGCCGTAGCCACCGTCAAGTGCCGCGATCTAGAGGCTAACGGAGGGTGCGGTTGTCGACGATGCGCCGCATCTTGCCCACGGACCGTTCGACCGAATCGGGCGGCACGACCGTTACGGCAACTGTCACGCCGATGGTGGCCTTGACCCGGCCGGCCAGGTCTGCCGAGACTGCGATGCGCTCCTGTTCGGACAGACCGGCCCGCGACTCCACCAGAACCTCCAACTCATCCAACCGATCCGGACGGGTGAGTACGCATTGGAAGTGTGGGGCCAGCGCCGGCGTGTGGAGGATCAGCTCCTCAATCTGCGTCGGGAACACGTTGACTCCTCGAATGATCATCATGTCGTCGCTGCGGCCGGTCACCTTCTCCATCCGCCGAAATCCCGGCCGCGCGGTGCCGGGCAGGAGCCGGGTGAGGTCGCGGGTGCGGTAGCGGATGATCGGCAACGCCTCCTTGGTCAACGACGTGAAGACCAACTCCCCGCGCTCACCATCCGGCAGGACCTCCCCGGTGACCGGATCGACCACCTCCGGATAGAAGTGGTCCTCCCAGATGTGCAGCCCGTCCTTGGTCTCGACGCACTCGTTCGCCACGCCCGGCCCGATGACCTCGGACAGGCCGTAGATGTCCACCGCGTGCATCTGCGTACGCCGCTCGATCTCGGCTCGCATGTCGTCGGTCCACGGCTCGGCACCGAAGATACCCACTTGCAGCGACGTGCCCGCAGGGTCGATGCCCTGGCGCTCCATTTCGTCAACGATCGTCAGCATGTAGGACGGCGTCACCATGATGATCTCGGGCTCGAAGTCAACGATCAGCTGCACCTGACGCTCGGTCATGCCGCCGGACATCGGTATCACGGTGCAGCCGAGCCGCTCGGCTCCGTAGTGGGCCCCGAGGCCGCCGGTGAAGAGCCCGTACCCGTACGCGACGTGCACCTTCATCCCCGGCCGGCCGCCGGAGGCCCGGATCGACCGGGCCACCAGGTCGGCCCAGGTGTCGATGTCGCGGCGTGTGTAGCCGACGACGGTCGGCTTGCCGGTGGTGCCGCTGGAAGCGTGGATCCGCACGACCTGCTCGCGGGGCACGGCGAACATGCCGAAGGGGTAGTTCTCCCGTAGATCCTGCTTCGTGGTGAAGGGAAACCGCGCCAGGTCGGCGGGGCCGCGCAGGTCGTCGGGCCGTACCCCGTGCTCGTCGAACGCTCGGCGGTAGAAGGGGACATTCTCGTACGCGTGCCGAAGCGTCCACATCAGACGCTCCGCCTGCAGGTTCGCGATCTCATCCCGAGAGACGCGCTCGATCGGCTCAAGATCTTCGGGCTTGGGGGTCAGGTCTCGCAGGACCATTTCACGTCCCTTCCGGGGATACCAGCGTGCCCGAGACTACGCGACTGCGCCCTCGAAACTCCGCGATCACGTCTGCGTGGCCACCGTCGGTGACGCGGCTGACCGTGACGTCGTAGATTCCGCTCCGACCCCGCCGCACCCGTTCCACCGCCTCTGCGACGAGTGAATCGCCCAGGTGGGCGGTCTCGAGAAAGGACACGTCGGCGCCCTGCGCCACGGTGCGGCGGTTGTAGGTGTTGCAGGCGAAGGCGAACGCCGTGTCCGCCAACAGCACGAGATAGCCGCCGTGGCAGATGTCGTGGCCATTGATCATGGTGTCGGTGACGCGCATGCGCGCCGTCGCCCGCCCCGGACCCACTGCTTCGATCGTGATCCCCAGATGCCGGGAAGCCCGGTCGTGGGCGTACATCGCCTCGGCACACCGTTTCGCCAGCGTCTCCGCGTCGGTCATCGGATCATTAGACACCACGTCTGGCGGCGAACGCCCTGGCCTCGGCGGTCGCCCACGCCGCGGCGTCATCGCGCGGTTCGAACCGTACAAGCTGGGCGTGGCGGTGCAGCAGCGCCCGGAGCTCGGCCAGGCCGCCCGAGACAACGCCTAAGGCGCGGGCCTGCACCAGGGCGTTGCCCAGGGCGGTGGCCTCGACCGGCCCGGCGACGACGGGAAGGCCGCACGCGTCCGCGGTGAGCTGACACAGCAAAGCGTTGCGGGCACCCCCGCCGACGATGTGCACGACCTCGACCTCCTGGCCCGACAGCTCCTGCGCCGCCCGTACCGTCCGGCGGTGGGCCAGGGCGAGACTGTCGAGAATGCACCGCACGACCGCGGCCGGAGTGGTGGGCACCGGCTGGCCGGTCCGGCGGCACGCTGTGACGATCCGGGCCGGCATATCCCCGGGTGGCAGGAACGCAGGGTCGTCCGGGTCCACCACCGCCGCGAACGCCGGCTCGGACGCGGCCTCGCGCAGCAGCCGATCGAGACCCACCGTGGACCCGGCCGCCTCCCAGGTCCACAGCGACTCCTGCAGGAGCCACAGCCCCATCACGTTACGCAGGTAGCGCACGGTGCCATCGACGCCCAACTCGTTAGTGAAGTTCGCCCGCCGGCTGGCCTCGGTCAGCACGGGCGCGTCGAGTTCCACTCCGACCAGCGACCAGGTGCCGCAGGAGATGTACGCGAAGCGGTCTCCCTCGGCCGGCACCCCCACCACCGCCGAGGCGGTGTCGTGCGAGCCGACCGCGAGGACCGGCACGTCTGGCGCGACGCCCGTCTCCGCCGCCACCGCGGTTAGCAGCTCGCCGATGCGTTCGCCGGGGTGGCGCAGCCGGGGGAATAGTGACGTTGGCAGACCCAGCCGCGTTATAAGGTCCGTCGCCCACGTCCACGATCGGGCGTCGAGGAGCTGGGTCGTGGACGCGTTGGTCAGTTCCGCGCCCAGCTCGCCGGTGAGCCAGTAGGCGAGAAGGTCCGGTATGAGCAGCAGCCGGTGCGCCACCTCGAGTGCGGGCGAGCCGCGCGACGCGACGAGCTGGTATGCCGTGTTGAACGGCAGGTTCTGCACTCCGGTGGTGGTGTAGACCTGCTCGGCGCCGACGTCGGCGAGCACCTTCGCCATGACCCCGTCGGTGCGCGAGTCCCGGTAGCACACCGGATTACCGATCAGCGCCCCACTCGCGTCGACCAGCCCGTAGTCGACCCCCCACGAGTCGATGCCGATCCCGTCCAGCCCGGTCCCAGCCCGAGCACCGGCGGCGAGACGGCCCGCCGCGCGCAGCCCATCGAGCACGCCCCGGTAGAGCGCGAGAATGTCCCA
>Ga0209859_1000164_pt1 | contig 15489 bp, 13 predicted proteins | sample GWRWS3_50_60_FD_187241 | JGI IMG/M metagenome (GOLD analysis project Ga0209859, IMG submission 187241) | Riverbed sediment microbial communities from areas with vegetation nearby in Columbia River, Washington, USA - GW-RW S3_50_60 (SPAdes)... | ecosystem: Environmental > Aquatic > Freshwater >... | reverse complement strand
TCGCGGCGTCGAGGCGGACCTGAACGCCCGCGGATACTCGCGCATGGTCTTCGACCTTTCTCGCATCGAGGCGCTCCTCGAACTCCTCGGCAGCCCGCAGCGGGCGTATCCGGCGATCCACCTCACCGGCACCAATGGCAAGACGTCGACCGCCCGGATGATTGATTCGTTGCTGCGGGCGCACGGTCTGCGCACCGGCTGCTACACGAGCCCGCATCTGGAGACCGTTCGTGAGCGCATCAGCATCGATGGCACGCCGGTCGCCGAGGAGAAGTTCGTCGAGATCTACGACGAGGTGGGTCCGGTCGCCCGGTTCCTCGACGACCGCGGCGATGACGGTGGCGGTGGCGACAGCGGCGCCGGGCCGGAGACCCTCACCTACTTCGACGTGACCACCGCGATGGCGCTGGCCGCGTTCGCCGACGCTCCAGTGGACGTGGCGGTGGTGGAGGTCGGGCTGGGCGGCGCGGAGGATTCAACCAACGTGCTCCAGGCAAATACCTGCGTCATCACCCCGATCGGTCTGGATCACACGGAGTGGCTCGGCGAGACGATTGAGGAGATCGCCACGGCCAAGGCCGGAATCGTCCACAGCGGAGCGACGCTGATCTGCGCGGCTCAGCCGGACGAGGCGCTAGGGCCGATCCTCGAGCGGTGTGCCGAGGTCGGCGCGACCATCGCCCGGGAAGGTGCCGAGTTCGGTGTGTTGCGCCGCGGGCTGGCGGTCGGCGGCCAGGTGCTCTCGCTGCAGGGCCTCGGTGGTGTGTACGAGGATGTCGTCATTCCGCTGCACGGCGCCCATCAGGCGCAGAATGCGGCGGTGGCGCTCGCGGCGGTCGAGGCTTTCCTTGGCGCTGGTGCGAGCACGCGCCAGCTGGATCCGGAGATCGTGCGTGAGGGCTTCGCGGGGACGTCCTCGCCCGGCCGTTTGGAGCGGGTGAGGACCTCGCCGACGATTCTCCTCGACGCCGCGCACAATCCGCACGGTATGACCGCAACCGTGAACGCCCTACAGGAGGAGTTCGCTTTCGGCCGGCTCATCGCGGTCGTCGCGGTGCTGGGCGACAAGGACGCGGCCGGCATCCTCGAGCTTTTGGAGCCGGTCGCGGACGCGGTGGTGTGCACCCGCAACACGTCCGGCCGAGCGTTGCCGGCCGATGCGCTGGGCGAGATCGCAGCCGACATCTTCGGCGAGGACAGAGTGCGGGTCGAACCGTTCCTACCCGATGCCATCGAGACCGCCGTCGCCCTCGCGGAGACCGATGTGGAAGGCGAACTGTCTGGAGTCGGCGTCCTCATCACCGGGTCCGTGGTGACCGTCGCGGACGCCCGTACGTTGCTGGTTCGATGAGCGGCGAGGAGCCACAGTCCGGCCTACGTAATCCGGCGGCCGCCGTTCGGGGGGTCGGCGCGGCGGCGCTCGCGGGCGAGGGAGTCGTGCTGCTCCTCGCGATCCTGCCGATGCGTGTGATCGGCGCGAACCTCGCCGGGCTAGCGATCGGTGTGATCATCGCGTTGGCGGTGGTCTGCTTCGGACTCGCCGGGTTGCTCCGTCGGTCGTGGGCATGGCACGCGGGGTCGGCGCTGCAGGTAGTTCTGTTCGCCTCCGGGTTTGTCTTCCATGCGTCGCTGGCCGTGTTGGGTGTCCTCTTCGGACTACTGTGGATCTACGTCCTGCGAGTGCGTTGGACCGTGCTCCGATCATGAGTGTGGTGGAGTCTCGTCGCGGTCGCGCCACTGCGTGAGCGAGATGGCGTTGCCATCAGGGTCGCAGAACGTCGCGGTCCACAGCTCCAGTCGGTCACCATGGCTTATCCGTCGCGGTCGGTGGTCGAACTCGACTCCCTTCGATCGCAGGTCCTGATGAGCCGCCTCAACGTCTGGTACGGGGATGTACAGGCGAACCACCTTTCGGTCAGCCGGCGACATGTCGACCACCTGACGCAATAGCACGCGCCCACCCACATAGGACAACACCGCGCTCTCGCTGGCGCTGTCGAAGATGGCGAAGTCCAACAGATCACGGTAGAAGCGCAACGACCGGGCCAGATCGGAGACGATCAGCATGATGCCCATGGCCTGCGCAGCGTGGTCCGAGCCTCGCACCGCCGGCCGTTCCGCGGGGCGCGGCTGCGGAATGTTCCGCGAGGGGAGTTCGAACTCGGTGGTGCGCACGTTCGCCTCCGTCGCGAGGGTCGCCGCCTCGGGGTCCGCCTCCGGCCCGGGTGCAGGCGGGATCTCGTCGATTACGTTCGCGACAACCGGCGTTGGTACGGCGTTGATCGGGCTGATCGAACGGGTCTGGCTGGTGGGGTTGGGCCGGAAGTCCGGTCCGAAGGCACCCTCGGCATAGTCCGTGAAGAACGGTACGGCGAAGGCCGCGGCCTCCTCGGCCGCACTCGACGCCCGGGAGTGGTGTGGCTCGACCAGCTCCCACCTGACGCGCAGTTGGCGGGCGTTGCGTGGGGCGACCTCGACCGGCAGGACCATCCCGGGCCGCGGCCACTTGATGACCGGAACCGAGTGGGCGCGGAACTTCACCATCGTTGAAGGGCGACCAGGCAACTCCACGAGAACGCGCATGTCGCAGCGCCCCACGATCTTCCCCGGCGGGGGTGCCTGCGCCACGATGACGTAGGCCGTGCCGTGCATGGTGACACGCCCGTTGTAGCGCAGCCCAAGCATGAAGACACCGAGGCCTGCACCGACGACGAGGACCAGCGCGACCAGCAGCAGCGCGGCGTCCTCCATGCCCCAGGACATCGCGCTGAGGAACATCGCGCTGATGATGGCGAGGACGACTAGGAGCCGCTGGAAGTCGGTGAGATGCCACCGACCGCTGTCCCGCACCGTGCCGCCCTCCGCGCGTGAACGTCCGCTCGCCGCCTCTTGTGGCGAGGCTACGGCCATGCACGGGACAAAGGAAGCTCCCAGCTCTCAGCGTGTTACCAGGGCCGGGGCGCCGGACGGGCGACCGGGCCGACTCATTAGGCTCGATGACACGTCGGGTCGGCTCCGGCCGGTACGAAGGAGAGGGCGATCGCAGATGACCGAGCGCACGCTGGTGTTGATCAAGCCTGATGCCCTCAGGCGTGGCCTGGTTGGCGAGGTCATCGCCCGATTCGAGCGAAAGGGTCTCGCAATTCACACGATGGTGCTGCGGACGATGGATGCCGACCTAGCCGATCGGCATTACGCGGAGCACGTGGACAAGGGGTTCTATCCACCCTTGAAGGAGTTTATGACGGGTGGCCCACTGGTTGCGTTGATTATCTCGGGCGAGGAAGCGGTAGAGGTCGTGCGTAACCTCGTCGGCGCGACCGACGGGCGCAAGGCGGCGGCCGGCACGATCCGGGGCGACCTGTCGCTGTCCAACCGCGAAAATCTCGTTCACGCTTCCGACTCGGCGGACAGCGCAAAGCGCGAGATCGCGCTCTGGTTCCCCGAACGTGGGTAGGTGGATCGGGTGAGGTGGGCGGAGTTCTCACAGGAATGCCCGGAACTGGCCGAGATCGCGCGGGAGCGGATTGCCGACGCGCACATCCTGCTCCTGGGAACGCTGCGCGCCGACGGGTCGCCCCGAATCAGCGCGGTGGAGTGCGATCTGGTCGGCGACGATCTTTGCTCCGGCATGATCTGGCAGTCAATGAAGGCGCTCGACCTGGTGCGTGACCCACGCATGACCGTGCACAGCCTGCCGGCCGGACTGTCCAATCCAGACGGCGACATGAAGCTCTACGGGATGGCGGTGGCGGTTGAGGCCGAGCAGAAGCGGGCCTACGAGCGGACGCTCCATGCGCGCATCAAGTGGAGCCCGAGCGAGCCGTACCACTGCTTTGCCTTCGACATCACCACGGCGGGGTTCGTCACGTTTCGTGGCAGCGGCCGCGACTCCTGGCACTGGCGCGCCGGCTCCCTCCTCCGCAAGGACTTCCGCCCAGACGTCGCGTGATGGCAACGCGCCCCCAATTGGGCGATTTGCGATTCCCTCCCGGGCGGCCCGGACATCGTGGGGCGTGGCGCGCCGGTTGGCGGGTATGCCAGGCGGGCAGCATGATGAGTTCCGTGACGGAGGGAGGCCCGGTTGTCTGAGGCCTACACGGTGTTCTGGACGATGGACCGCTGGCTCAGCGCGGTCGCGGTCGGACACAAGCCGCTACCGGTGCTCTTCGGCGGCCCGCACCTGTCCGAGCCCAGCTTTCGCCGCGCCGGCGTCAAGGTCGGCGACCTGATCTATCCGGTGGCAGTGTCGAACCGTCGAGTGCATGCGGTTGCCCGGATGCGCGTACGCGAGATGATCCTGCTCGGCCAGGAGGATGGCCCTTCGCTGATCGACCACCGCTTCCCTCAGTACCGTGCCTGGAAGTTCCTGGCCCCGACCTGCACGGAAGAGGTCGTGATCGGTATGGAGGGCACGGCTCCACGAGTCGATGTCGAACTGCCGAGGGAGGTGCTCGATCGGCTCACCTTCCGGTCTCAGCGGGGGGAACGTCCACTTCGGCACCTGAAGGACGGGGAGCTGACCAGCTCGATTGGGCTGCAGGGCATCTACCGGCTGACGGCGGCGTCCGCGGCCGACCTCGCCGAACTGATTGAATCGCCGCCGCCCGAGGCGGCGGCCCGCATTCCTCGTGCGATGACCGATCGGCGGACCGTGACGGCTCCGGAAGACGCGCTGTTCTGAGGCGCCTACAGTTAGTGCGAAGATCCGCGCTGCTGAAGGGACGCACGTGCCGCTGCTCTACACGATCGGTCAGTACACCGTCGCCCCCGCGGTGCGGCTGGCATTTCGGCCGACGGTCGACGGACTGGAGCACGTGTCGGCGAGTGGCGGCGCGGTCCTCGCCGGCAACCACCTTTCGGTGGCCGACGAATACGTGATGGGCGCGGTCGTGCCCCGGCACATCGCGTTCTGGGCGAAGTCCGAGTACTTCACCGGTATGGGCGTGCGGGGCTGGGCGATGAAATCACTGATGCGAGGCTTGGGCGCTATCGAGGTCAACCGCGCGGGTGGGCGCGCCGCTCTCACCGCGCTCGACGCGGCCATTCCGGCGCTGCGCAGCGGCGACCTGGTCGGCGTCTACCCAGAGGGGACGAGGTCCCCGGACGGCCGTCTCTACCGCGGTCGGACCGGGGCGGCCCGCCTGGCCCTGCTCGCCGAGGTCCCGGTGATCCCGGTCGGCGTGATCGGCACCGAGAAGATCCACCCCATCGGCAAGGTCATGCCGAAGTTTGGGCCGAGGGTCACGATCCGTTTCGGCAAGCCAATGGATTTCACCGGCCGGCCCCTCGACAGCTCCAGCCTGCGCGCCATCACCGACGAGATCATGGCCGAGATCCAGAAGCTGACCGGTCAGCAGTACGTCGGCCGCTACGCCCCCCGCAGGTCGAGTTCGTGATCGAGTGGCGGTCGCGCTGCGGCTGGCCGCTGCGGGGGTCGGATGGGTGGTCAGATGCGGCGGGCGGCCCGGAATCGGACGGACCAGTAGCCGCCGCCGTCGAGTAGCGCATGGCCGCCCAGGTCACCGAAAGTGGGGCCGTCCGCCCTGCTGCGGCTGGAGATAAATCGATAATGGCCGGCATCGTCCAGGCCGAGGTAGATTCCACTGTGGTCGGTTTGGTCGCCGTTACCCGCCGCGGTGTCGAAGAAGACCAGGTCACCGGCTTGCAATCGATCGAAGTCGCGAGCCGGCTTGCCCACGTTAGGGATGACCAGGGCGCCGGGCCCGAACTGGGCAATCGCATACGCGCGGCGGGGCAGGCCCAGCCCGGCCTCGTTCTTCAAGCGCAGTGGGTAGCCCATCCGGTAGCCGTACACGAGGCGAACGAAGCCGGAGCAGTCGACGGCGCCGTACCGGTCGGGCTGCGGCCGCATGCCGCCGCCATCGGGAAAGTTCCACGTGATGCCGAGATAGTCGTAGAAGTCGGACTTCTCTGAGCGGCCATCAGGGTCGGTCGCGGAGACCGGGCCAAACGAGGCGTCCCCGGCATAGCGGATCCCCTTCGCGTTCTTCTTGTTCTCTGCGCCATTGATGTATTCCATGGCGACCGCGAGAAGGTCTTCGCTGCGATCGGTGCGCGTCCTGGTAAACCACGGCTCGAACCAGGATGCGTTCTCCGCGCCCTCGCGCCACGGCTCGAGCGCCAACCGCACCCACGCGTCAGTTGTCACGGTCCGCTTGGTGAACGCGGGCTCGGCGAAGGTCCGGACCGGCCCGCTCAGCCGCACCGTCCGAGCGCCGTCGGTGAGGACGGCGACGGCAGCGCCCTGAGCATCGAGAACAACTGTCCGTGCCGGATCGGTGTGGCGCTCAAACGTGAGCCGCCCCTGGCCGGCGTCGGCGTTGGGAACCACGGACGGCGCGTTCTCCACGGTGCGCATATCCTCGGCCGCGGACGCCCGGATCTTGAGATAGAACACCGACGATGCCGCCACGACGACCAGGGAAATCACAACGAGCGCGGCCACACCCACACGCAGGCCGGGGGTGCCGCGGTCAATCACGTGGGTCTCCTACTGTGGCGGATGTGGGCGTCAGCCTAGGTACCAGGAATTACCCCAACCAAAATCCCGCTGATCATCACGGCGTAAGTCGCAGCCGTTACGATAGCGGTCGCCAGCAGCGTCCAACCAGGGCGCTGCCGTTCGACTTGGTGGGCGAAGAGTCCTGGGACGATGAACCCCAGGGTCTGGTGAACGAAGAGAAGTGGAAAGTTCTTCTGGATCATGAAGAACAGGGCCAGCTGGATGAGCACACCGAGCAGAACGATGGTGGCGAACAGGCGCTTGCCGTAAAGAATCACCACCCGTTTGAGGATCTTGGTCAGTCCGATAGTGACGGCGGTCACTCCCACAATCAGCAGAGTTTGGCGGTAGTCCTGGATGAGCGTCAGGGCAAGCCAAGCCGGCGTGATCATCCCACCGGGCGAGAGGTTAGTCGTCAGGTAGCACAGCAGAGCCAGCACCAGCCCACAAGCGAGCGCGAGCGTGGCGGTCTCTGGCGCAAGATCTCCACTGATCATGTGGACTCCCTCGTCAGGTGCGTCAGGTGCTCCAACAGGCGCTCACCTTGTCCGTGGACGTTGCCAACCGCGATCAGCGTCGAGTAGTCGTCGACCGACTGAAGGATGCCGTCGACAAGCTCCTGCGGATCGCGGCGGCCACCGAGGTCGACGACGCGGGGGTGCCATTGTGTCGGAATGGTCGCCCGAGCGCTGCGGGTCGGTTCGCCGATGAGGAAGATCCGCGCCGGATCGAGCCGCGGTACGAGAGCACCCATTTGTCCGTTGCGCTCGACGCGGTCGGGCCGGCAGTTGATGACAAGGTGCGTCGACCCCGAAATCGCCCCGATCACTCGCAGGCGTTCCACATTCATCATGGTCGATTCTGGATCGTTGGCAGCGAAGATGTTCGCAACGCGTAAGCGTCTCCGTCCGATGAGATAGTCCGCGACACCCAAGGCCCCGGGATCGGGCGGAGTGGCCCACATGCCCTTGAGTGCCGACTGACGATCGACGCCCAGCAGTTCGGCCACCGCGAGGGCCACGGCAACGTTCTCCTTGAACGTGATCCAGCTAAAGCCCTTCATCTCCTCGTCCGAGACCGAATCGGCGTCGACCTCCAGGAGGCGGCAAGATCGGCGTGCTGCCTCTTCCCGCAATACGCCGATCTGGTCCGTCTCGGCCGTGACACAGACTCCGCCGGGTGGCATCGATCGGCTCATCGACCGCGCCACCGCGTCAAGGGTGTTGCCCATCTCATCCATGTGGTCGTCTCGAACGTTGCTCAAGATCCCGATACTCGACCGAACCAGCTTCGTCTGGTTGATCTCCTGGAGCGCCGGGCTCACGGCCATGCACTCCATCACGAGGGCGTCGGGGAAGAAAGCAACGGCTCGGCGGACGATCCCGACCTGCTCTATGACGTTGGCGATGCCGAGCTTGCGATGAATCGGTTCCTCGGTGGCATCGGGGTAGATGAATCGTGCCGCCGTGCCGGTTGTCTTGGCCACAACAACGAGTCCGCCACCACGCAGGGCTCCCGCACAGAGCCGGGTGATTGAGCTTTTGCCGCGGCTGCCGTTGACCAGGATGCGGGTCGGAATGGTACGCAGGTTGCCGAGGTGGTTGCGCTGCTCCAGGATTCCGGCTCCGAGCAGTGCGAGACACGAGGCGACCAAGATGGCAAATAGCGGGAGCACCTCAACTCCGCTCAAAGTAGGGATGGCGGGCCTGTGGAGCGTTCTTGTTGTCCACCAGTGCCGCCGTGGCGTGCCCAGTGCTCTCGTTCGGTTCGGGAGTGCTTGCTGGACGTTCCGCGGGTATTCGACTGATCACAGCGGTGTGGTCACTGCCCGCGCCGCGCATACGAACCACCCCGCCCAGCCGGCCAGCGCCGTCGACGTGGGCCTGCCGACAGATATCCAAACAGATTGCGATCGCGCCGATCTCGTCGAGGCGGGACGGAGAAATGACAGTGCGCGCGTCGCCGGACCGGAAGCGGTCGGCCGCGGCGGCGAGGGTACGTAGCGGACGGACGACAAGGAATTGGTGCCACACGAGCATGAGCAGCGCGACCGCGGCGCCGATGACCGCGAGCAGCCACGCGCTGCGCCGTTCGTCGTTTCCCGACAGCGTTAACGCGCTCACCGGTCGTTGGGCTAGGACCATCAAGCGCAGGCTGTCTGGGCTCTCGCGCCAATTGACCTCCGAGGCGTTGACCAGCGATCGGACGCCGGAGATTGTGATGATGTCGCCGTGGGTGGGCGCATCGAAGGCCTGCATCGCTACATCGCTCAGCGGTCCTGCTGGCAGCTTTTCGTAGGGGATGTAGCCATCCGTATCCAGGATCGTGCGCATCTGGCCGTCAACGACACGCAGTCGACCGCCGAGGCGACGGAGGACCGAGCGTAGGTAATTCACGTCGAACTCGGCAACCAGCCCGTACCGTTGCGAAAACCACGCGCGGGCATAGATCGCTGGGACTCTTCGAGACGACCGGTCAAGATCGACACCGTTACCCGGCGCGAGCCGGCCGGGCGTACGGAGGGGGTCAGCGCCTGAGCGCACGACCACCCGGCCATCGAGGTCGACGACGTATGTGCTGCGGAAGCGACGGTCCCCCAGCAGCGTGGCTAACACCGGCGTGAGTTCGGTTGGCTCTGCTCCAAGGTGGTGGCCGGCCTCCCGAGCCAGACTCAGCAAGCCCTCATCCAAGGTGTCGCGCAGAGTGGAGGCAGAGCCGTCGACAAGATTCTGGGTGGCGGTGATCACCTGACTGGGAACGTCCGGAGTTGGGCGACGGAAATTGAACTCATACGTCACAGCGGCCGACCACGCGAGTACCACCAGTGTGGCGGTGATCATCGCACGGCCTGCGGACAGAGAGCGCCGTCGCGGTGTAGGCCTGCTCGTGCGGCCACGCAGGCGCGCGCCGATCTCGTCGAAGGCGACGACGATCCGGGATATCTCCGAGGTTCTGGGGTAGCGCGGTCGCGGACCGCGCGCGCCGCTCGCTATCGCCTTCGCACGCACAATCAACCGGCGTACCGGAAGGACGAGCGAGAAGCGGATCAATGCTAGGACGAGGAAAGCGACCACGAGCAGTGCGCCGCCAACCGGAACCCCCGTCCACCACGAGCCTGTGACCACAAACGGGGCAAGGATGACCGAGACCACCATGACACCGGTGAGGCCGATAGGCGCTGCCGCCACGACGGTGGCCTGATCAGCGGCACCCGGTTCGGCGCTTCGGCGGGTCGCGCTCGCCAGACGTACACCGTTCGACCGCTGGATCACCTCATGCACAAGGGCGGTGGCGTTCCCCGCCAGCTTCACGCCCTGGCTGTACGACGGCGCGTCGCCGACGGCGAGAAGTACGGTTTGGTCGAAATCTGTGTTGAGTAGGAGCGGCCGGATCACGACCGAGAACGTTGTGACCAGGATCCTTCCGTCGCGGAGCGGTTGCGCTACCACCAGCCGTGGCTGGTCGTCGTCTCCGACAATGGCGAAGGTGATCGGTTCAAGGAGCGGCCGAGGCAATGCCTCCGACGGCACGGCATCACCTCGGACGGCGATCGGCTTTCGCGTCGTGCCGTCCAGCACCGCGGCACCACTGAACTGGCTGGTGGCCGACTGAACGATCGTGAGTAATGTGACGGCGTTGGGCGCCGGGCCCGCGGCCCACGCGTCTGCGGCAGCGGCCAAGCCCCGGGCTGTTCGGGCCGCCTGCGCGTTCAGCCCGCGAGCCAGATCCGCGACGAGCCCCTTCTGCGAGTCGACGACGGCCTGCTCGACGGCGCGGGTTGTTGGCCGGCCGAGCACGACGACGCATAGGCCGGCGAGCAGCAACAGACAGCAGAACGAGATCCACGACGGTACCGCCACACCAGCGGGAAACCGTTGGCGCGGAAGTTGCCTCTCAAGCGCGATCCGCCGCCACCGTGTGGTGGCAGAGAAGGCCGCCATCATCGTGGTCGGCTGCTCGTTCGGCACGCATCTCCGTCCGTCGTCGGCACACACTTTCGAGAGACGTGCCGCCTCCCCCACGCCGCCTGCCGTACCGTGGTGAACTCCGCGGGCACGAGCGGTGGTTCACTCTAACGACAGAGAATGCGCTGCGCGACTCGGTAGACGTTCGGCCTCCATGCGCTGTTAGGTCGAGATCCAGAAGCTGACCGGTCGGCAGTACGTAGGCCGCCACGCCCCGGACGCCGCCGCACCCGCGACGCCGAAGATCCCCGTGATCATGATCTGGCCGTCGCTAAACAGCGTCGGTCATGACCTCCAGGTCATGATCGACAGGAGGGGTTGCTAACGCACCCCGGCCCAGATGGCCCAGCCGAGCATGCCGAGGATAAGCAACCCTCCGGCCCGTCGGGTGTGGAGGAAGGCGATCGGAGCCCACCACAATGGCCAGACGGGGTTGTCGGGTGGCCTTTCCGTGGGCTTGGGTTCGGCGTACTGGCGCATCATCCAGACGAGCCTAGGCAGGCCAACGAGGGTGAGCAGGGCGGGCCACGGCAGGGCGCGCGCGACTACCAAGGCGGCCACCCCGACGTAGTAGGCAATCGCCATTACCTGCGTGAGTGCCTTGGCCCGTCCCTCGCCCAGGAGGACCGGAAGCGTCGTGGTGCCGGTCGGTGCGTCGTACGGCAGCTTGTCTATGTGTTTGCCCATGAGCACGGTGGTCGGCAGTAGCGCATACACGGTCGCCGCCGCCAGAACCTGCCAGGGCAGCGAGCCCGTGCCGGCGTAGTAGACGCCGCCCACCATGAGTGGACCCCACGTGATGAGCACGTCGAACTCACCGAGCCCGCGCTTCTTGAGCCGCAAGGGCGGCGCTGTGTAGGCCCACGACAGGAACAGCCCGCCGAGCGCGAACGCCGCCACCCACCAGTCCACGCGCGAGATCAGCGTCACCATGATGGCCAGGTCGAGCACCTGGCAGACCACGATGCCGGTGAGGAGCTGTCGCTTGGTCACGAGGCCCGACAGGATGGGGTGCGGGGCGTACAGAGCTCGTGGATATGTCTCGGTGTCGTTGCCCACCTCGGTGTCGGCGAGGTCGTTCATCAGGTTGTTGGCCAAGTGGGCGATGACAATGCCGATCACCGCGAGGGTCACGTTGAGCCAGTCGACGGGCACATCGGCGACCGCGGCGAGTAGCACCGCGATCAGGCCAGACGTCAGCGTCATCGGCAGCACGCCGGCACGGGTCACCACGAGCCAACGGGTGACGCCGTCGACCATGCCCTGCTCGGGCGGGTTGGCAGTGCGGAACGCGTAGCTCCAGGCGGCCATTCGATCGGCGAGATTCAGCGTGCTGGGCATAATCCGAAGCGTACTCACGAACTGCGGGCCTCCCGGACACCGACCGCCGAGGGTCGAGCGAGAGTCCGCGGCGCGTACCCTGGGTGGTTGATCCAGGGAGGCCGTATGACCGTCGTGAACGTATTTGACCAGCTTGAGCGCCTACTGCCGCAGGTGAGCAAGCCGATCCAGTACGTCGGCGGTGAGCTGGGTGCGGTGGTCAAGGACTGGGACTCGGCCGCGGTCCGGTGGGCGCTGATGTACCCGGACGCGTACGAGGTCGGCCTGCCCAATCAGGGCGTCCAGATCCTCTACGAGGTGCTGAACGAGCAGCCCGACGTGCTGGCCGAGCGGACGTACGCCGTCTGGCCGGACCTCGAGAACCTGATGCGCGAACACGGAGTGCCGCAGTTCACCGTGGAGGCCCACCGCCCGGTGCGCGCCTTCGACCTCTTCGGTATCTCCTTCGCCACCGAACTCGGTTACACCAACATGCTCACCGCCCTCAGGCTGGCCGGGATCCCCCTCGACGCGAGGGAGCGCAGCGATGAGGATCCGGTGGTCGTCGCCGGCGGGCACGCCGCATTCAATCCGGAGCCGATCGCCGACTTCATCGACGCCGCCGTGCTCGGCGATGGTGAGGAGGCGGTGCTCGAGATCACCAACATCGTGCGCGCATGGAAGGCGGAGGGTAGCCCCGGCGGGCGGGATGAGCTGCTGCTTCGCCTCGCCCGCACGGAGGCCGTCTACGTCCCCCGCTTCTACGACGTCGACTATCTTCCGGACGGACGCATCCAGCGGGTGGTGCCGAACCGGCACGAGGTTCCGTTCCGGGTCCGCAAGCGCACGACGATGGATCTTGACGCATGGCCTTACCCCCGCAAGCCGCTCGTCCCGTTGGCCGAGACCGTCCATGAGCGCTATGCGGTCGAGATTTTTCGCGGCTGCACCCGCGGCTGCCGGTTCTGCCAGGCGGGCATGATCACGCGGCCGGTGCGCGAGCGATCCATCACCACGGTTGGTCAGATGGTGCGCGACGGGCTGGAGTTCTCCGGCTTCTCCGAGGTCGGTCTGCTGTCGTTGTCCAGCGCCGATCACTCCGAGATCGGCGACATCTGCTCCGGCCTGGCCCAGCAGTACGAGGGCACCAACGTCTCCCTGTCGCTGCCCTCCACCCGCGTCGACGCCTTCAACATCACCCTCGCCGAGGAGCTGTCCCGCAACGGCCGCCGCACCGGGCTCACGTTCGCCCCCGAGGGCGGATCGGAGCGCATCCGCCGTGTCATCAACAAGATGGTGTCGGAGGAGGATCTGATCCGTACGGTCGTCACCGCCTACACCAACGGCTGGCGGCACGTGAAGCTCTACTTCATGTGTGGCCTGCCGACGGAGACCGACGACGACGTCGTTCAGATCGCCCGGCTCGCCCACGAGGTGATCAAGGCAGGGCGCGCTGCGACGGGCTCGCGTGACATCCGCTGCACCGTCTCCATCGGAGGGTTCGTGCCCAAGCCGCACACGCCCTTCCAGTGGGCCTCGATGGCGTCGCCTGCCGTGATCGACGAACGGCTGCGCCTCCTCAAGCAGGCGATCAACTCCGAGAAGTCCCTTGGCCGGGCGATCGGCTACCGCTACCACGATGGTAAGCCGTCGTTGATCGAGGCGCTGCTCGCCCGCGGCGACCGGCGGGTCGGCGCGGTCATCCGCCGGGTGTGGGAGTCGGGCCAGCGCTTCGATGGCTGGTCCGAGCACTTCTCGTACGCCCGCTGGGTCGACGCGGCCACGGAGGTGCTGCCGCAGTACGGCGTCGATCTGGACTGGTTCACCACCCGGGAGCGCGAGGAGAACGAGGTCCTTCCGTGGGACCACCTGGACTCCGGGCTGGACAAGGAGTGGCTCTGGCAGGACTGGCAGGACTCGCTGCGCGAGTACGAGCAGGATGACTGCCGCTGGACGCCCTGCTTCGACTGCGGCGTCTGCCCGTCGATGGACACCCAGATTCAGGTCGGCCCCACCGGCAAGAAGCTGCTTCCGCTCACCCCGGTCTAGTCCGGCGGCCGCAGCGCGGGTACGCGCTGCGTCGGCCGGCGCCTCGGCGACCTCAGCGCGGGCGGCAGGTTCGTGGCGTCCGCGTCCACAATGATGCCGGTCATGCTCGGGAGGCGGCGCGAGCGTACGGGGATGGTTCGCCGGCCCGATACGGTCTCCGGTAGCAGATAGTCGAACGGGAGCCCAAGATCAGCAGGAAGCCGCAACCAGAGCAGAACCAGGCGCCGGTGGTGCAGCGCATTCGGATCCGCTACGCCAAGCGGGGACCCTTGCGGTTCACGTCGCATCGTGACTTCGCGCGCGCGTTCGAACGCGCGGTGCGCCGCGCGGGCATACCCGTGGCATTCTCGCAGGGCTTCACTCCACACCCGAAGATCTCGTACGCGTCGGCGGCTCCGACCGGCGTGGCCAGCGAGGCGGAGTATCTCGAGATCGGCCTGCAGGCGGTGGTCGATCCGGCCGACCTGAGGGACGCGCTCGACGCCGCGCTCTCCCCTGGTCTGGACGTGATCGAAGCGGTTCAGGCGAGTGGTGGATCAAGCCTCGCGGACCGCATCGACGCGTCACGGTGGCGGATCGAGTTGCCGGAGATCCAACCAAGCGCCCTCGCCGAGGCCGTCGCGGCATTCGTGGCGGCGGACGAGGTGCTGGTAGAGCGCATGACCAAGCAGGGTCGGCGCCGCTTCGACGCGCGGTCCGCTGTGGTCAGAATCGAGGTCGCCTATCCGGTTATGACGCCCGTCGCGGCGGGTGGGCTACCGTGTGCGATACTTGACCTAGTCGTACGGCAGGTAACCCCCTCTGTGCGGCCCGATGACGTGCTGGCCGGTTTGCGGGTCGTGGCCGATCTGGAGCCGCCGGTGCCCCCAAGGGCGATCCGGCTGGCTCAGGGCAGGCTTACTGCGCAGGGTGAGATCGTCGATCCGCTTGCCGTGGACGACGGGACGATCAACGACGGAACGTTCATTGGAGACTCGTCCGAGTAGGACGGATTTTGTCGGCAGACTTAGGCGCCACGCCCACGCGGGTACGGGCGCCCGGATACTTGAGGCGTCCCTGCGTGGCTGCATCTAATGCGCCCGGGGAGGCCAGAACTGGAGAACGTCCGCATGCTCAACAACAAGCCAATGGGGAGCGAGCCAAGCGGCGGCGGCGGTGCGACGGGCGACGAGTCTATCGCCAGCGCCACCCCCGACAGGGCCGCGTTGATCGCCTCCGGCGAAGGCGCCGCGTTGATCGCCTCCGGCGATGGTATTGCCCCGGAGAGCACGACCGCGGCCCGGCGCACCCGCCGGCGCCCCGCCAAGTCCGCGCCGGAAACTACGGCTGCGCCGGACGAGGGTGACCAGGCCGGCGACAAGCCAGCCCCCCGTGCACGGCGGCGCCGTACCACAGCTGAACCAGAAGAATCTCCCGTACCGGGAGACTCTGCCCAGATCGATGCCCCCGAACCGCCGGTCAAGGCGACCAAGCGGCGCCGCGCTGCCACCAAGGCCGCCACAGCCGAGCCGGCGGCCGAAGCGACGGTCGAGCCGGCGGTCGAGCCGGCGGTCGAGCCGCCGCCCGCGGAGCCGATCCGGTCTCCAGTCGGCGGGCAACACGTGGCGCCGGCGCCGCCGGCCGTGTTCT
>Ga0209859_1000163_pt1 | contig 15494 bp, 21 predicted proteins | sample GWRWS3_50_60_FD_187241 | JGI IMG/M metagenome (GOLD analysis project Ga0209859, IMG submission 187241) | Riverbed sediment microbial communities from areas with vegetation nearby in Columbia River, Washington, USA - GW-RW S3_50_60 (SPAdes)... | ecosystem: Environmental > Aquatic > Freshwater >... | reverse complement strand
GGCGTCTTCGCGGCGGCTTGGCTTCTCGGCGATAACCTGCGCACCCGGCGTGCCTACCTGCGGGAGCTCGAGGAGCGCGCCACGCGCCTCGAGCGGGAGCGCGAAGCGAACGCGCAACGGGCGGCCGCCGAGGAGCAGGCGCGGATCGCGCGCGAGCTGCACGACATCATCGCGCACAACGTCAGCGTGATGACCGTCCAGGCGGCTGCGGCGGGCGACGCTTTCGAGACCCAGCCAGGCCGGGTTCGCGAGGCGCTTGGGTCGATCGAGTCGACCGGACGCGAGGCGCTGACCGAGCTACGCCGCCTGCTCGGGGGCGTACGCCCGGATGACGGCCTGGACGCCTTCGCCCCCCAGCCCGGCCTGGATCGCCTCGATGCCCTCGTCGCGCAGGTGCGGTCCGCCGGGCTTGCAGTCGAGCTGACCGTTAAAGGAAACCCGTACGAGCTCCCGCCAAGCGTCGATCTCTCCGCGTACCGGATCGTGCAGGAAGCGCTCACGAACACGCTCAAGCATGCGGACGCCTTGCACGCGAGTGTGCTCGTCCGTTACGGACCCGGGACGCTCGACGTCGAGGTCGTCGACGATGGACGGGGAGCGACGGTGGAAGGAGCGGAGCGCGGCCACGGGATCATCGGCATGAGGGAGCGCGTCGCGCTCTTTGGCGGCGATCTGCGGGTCGGCCCCGCCGCGAACGGCGGCTTCGGCATCCATGCCCGGATCCCACTCGAGGAGTCCGAGTCATGAGCATCCGCGTTCTTCTTTGCGACGACCAGGCGCTCGTCCGCAGCGGCTTCCGCTTGATCCTCGAGTCGAGGGAGGACATCGAGGTCGTAGGCGAGGTGGAGGACGGCCGCGAGGCGATCGAGCTCGCGCGGCGGGTGGACCCCGACGTCATCCTCATGGACGTCCGTATGCCGAACGTCGACGGGGTCGAGGCGACCCGGCGGCTAGTGGCCGGAGGCTCGCGCGCGCGCATCCTCATCCTCACGACCTTCGACCTGGACGAGTACGTCTACGAGGCGATCCGGGCGGGAGCGAGCGGCTTCCTCCTCAAGGACGTGCAGCCGGCGCAGCTCGTGGACGCGATCCGGGTCGTCGAGGCCGGCGAGGCCCTCCTTGCCCCCTCGATCACCCGGCGGCTCCTCGATCGCTTCGCGCACACGCTGCCCGGCGCCGAGGAGAAGCCGTCCGAGCTCGCCTCCCTCACTGAGCGCGAGCTCGAGGTCCTCAAGCTCCTCGCCAGCGGGCTCTCGAACGCGGAGCTCGCGGAGCGCCTCTTCTTGAGCGAGACAACGGTCAAGAGCCACATCTCAAGCGTCCTCAGGAAGCTCGGTCTTCGCGATCGGGTCCAGGCGGTCGTCCTGGCCTACGAAGCCGGACTCGTGCGCCCCGGCTCCCCCGCCTGAACCTTCCTCCGTTCGGAGGAGCGGGATCCCCGGAAACCCTCCGCGCGCAGGAGGGCAAATGGGTCGAGCGCCCGATGGCAAGGGCCATCGGGGGCCATACGCTCGGTCGCAGCCTGAAGACGCAACCAGACAGGAGGAGACATGAGCACTCAGGCAACGAACGGAAGGAAGGAAAGCTCCGGGACTTTCGCCGTCGAGACGTCCGACCTCACGAAGCGCTTCGGCAGCCGCGTTGCCGTCGCCGAGGTCGACCTGCACGTCCCGCGCGGCTCCGCCTTCGGCTACCTGGGCCCCAACGGCGCCGGCAAGACCACCCTGATCAGGATGCTGCTCGGGCTGACCCAGGCCACGGCCGGCTCGATGCGGCTGCTGGGTCGGCCGGTGCCGGCCGAGCGGGCTGCGGCGCTCGCGCGCGTGGGCGCGATCGTCGAGGAGCCGCACTTCCACGGTCACCTGACCGGCCGCGAGAATCTCTCGGTCATCGCGGCCGCACGTGAACCGGAGGCGCACGACCGGATCGACAGCGCGTTGACTCGCGTCGGGCTCTCCCAGCGGGCGGACGAGCGTGTGAAGCGGTACTCGCAGGGGATGCGCCAGCGACTGGGCGTCGCCCGCAGCCTGCTCGCCGACCCGGAGCTCCTGATCCTGGACGAGCCGACGAACGGGCTCGATCCGGCCGGGATCCACGAGTTCCGCGCCATGATCCACGGCTTCGTCGCCGAAGGCCGCACGGTGCTTCTCTCCTCGCACCTGCTCGACGAGGTGGAGAAGATCTGCGATCAGGTCGCCATCGTCGATCGAGGGCGCGTGGTGATGCAGGGCTCGATCGAGGAGCTGGCCACCGGCGGCGAGCAGACGATTCTCATCGCCACGAGCGACGACGGAGAGGGGCTGGCGCTTCTCTCCGAGCACCGCGCGGTGGCCGTCGCGACCTCCGGCCCCGACGGCATCCGCGTCGCGCTCCATCCCGACGTGGAGGCCGAGGCCGCGGCGGGGGACATCGGCCGGCGCCTCGTCCTGGCAGGCCTCGCCATCCACCGGTTCGAGCCGACGCGCGCGTCGCTCGAGCAGCGGTTCCTGGAGATCACATCCCGATTGGAGGAAGCAGCATGAACACACAAACCCTCACCGCGGCGCTTCCGCAAACTCGCCGAGGGCGCCGGTGGTCGCCGAGGCTCGTCAGCGCCGAGTTCCTGAAGCTGCGTAAGCGCCGCGGGTTGGTCATCTCGGCACTCGTGCTCACGGTGGTGCCGATGCTGGTCGCCTACATCGCCCTCGTCGTCCTACACGCCAACGACCCTGTGAACAATGGGCCGGCCGGAGGCATGGAGAACTTCGTCGGCTCCATGGACTTGCTCACCATGCTCAGCGTCGGGGCGGCGATTCTCGTCGGCGCGACGCTCGGGACGGCCGACTTCGGCGCCGGCGTCTTCCGCGAGCTGGTCGTGACTGGACGCTCCCGGCTCGCTCTCTTCACCGCGCGCGTGCCCGCCGGCCTAGGGCTTCTCCTCCCGATCGCCGGCGCCGCCTTCGCGATCACCGCGACCGCTTCGACCGTCCTCGCGGGGTCGCAGGATGCGCGCTGGGTTCAGGTAGACCCCGGCGCGTACGAGTTCGACCTCGGCACCGTCGCGCCGAGCGTAAGCCTCCTCCTCGCGTCGGCGGGCTGGCTCGCGCTCGTGACGACGGTGAGCATGGTGCTCGCGCTGGGCGTCTCCTCGCTGTTCGGTTCGCGGGGGACGGCGATCGGCATCCTGCTCGGCTGGTACATCGTGGTCATGCCCCTCCTGGTCGGATTCGGATCCCTGGGCTCCATCCGCGAAGGGCTCTTCTACACCGCGGCGGACCGGCTCGCGCCTGAGGCCCTGGGCGCCCCGGACCCCGCCGTGCCAATGTCGCTCGCGGCGGGCATCGTCGTCGTGCTCGCGTGGGCGGCCCTGCCGCTCGGTCTCGGTGCCTGGCGAACCTGCACCCGGGACGCGTAAAGACGCCGCGGTTCGTCACCTGACGGGGGGTCGCCCCAGGCGGCCCCCCGCGGCGAGTGCGCGCGACCCCTAGACGAAGTGGCGGCCTCTGCACCTGCGCGCCACTGGCCAACAAGCTGGCGAACGAGGAGAAACATCCCTGCAAAGCGGCACTGTCAGTCCGGTCTCGGAAACCGTTATCCGTCGTTAGGCGGATCGAGGGTGAATCCCTCCCCCTCCGTCTCTCCCAGAGGTTCGGCGCCCAATACGGTCGGTGCCGGCCCGGGAGCTGCGAGGCGGAGAACGAGGCTCGCCCGAACAGAGGAGAATCGTTGCTGCAGAGGCGCCTCGCCGACGAACGATGCCCAACGCCCACCCGCACTCGGCCCAACCGGAACCGCAGTCACCCAGCGTCGTATCGGCGCGCGGCGTCGTCAAGCGCTACGGCCGCACCGTCGCCCTCGCGGGTCTCGACGCCGAGATCGGCACCGGAATCACGGGCTTGCTCGGCTCGAACGGCGCCGGCAAGACGACGTTCCTTTCGCTCGTGCTCGGGCTTCGCTCCCGGGATGAAGGCGACCTCATCGTGCTCGGGGAAGATCCCGCCGCGGCGGGCATCGACGTGCGCGCGCGCATCGGCTACGCGCCCGAGCATCACGATCTGCCGCAGGAGCTCGCCGCTGCCGACCTCGTGCGGCACGTCGCGGAACTGCATCTCCTCCCTCCCCGTGCCGCCGTCCAGCGTGCGAACGACGCGCTGTGGCTGGTCGGGCTCGGCGAGGAGCGCTTTCGGCCCGTCGGGACGATGTCGACGGGGCAGCGGCAGCGCGTGAAGCTCGCAGCGGCGATCGCGCACGACCCCGAACTCGTTCTCCTCGACGAGCCGACGGACGGGCTCGACCCCGTGCAGCGCACGGAGATGCTCGACCTCATCCACCGCATCGGTTCCGATTTCGGCATGCACATCGTCGTCTCGTCCCACCACCTCGAGGAGGCGGAGAGGATCTGCGACGCGGTCGTGATCGTCGAGGGCGGCGAGGTCGTGCGCGCAGGCACCCTCGCAGACCTCCGCCGCGGCCCGGACGGGCTCGTCGTCGAGGTCGACGAGCGTACCGACGAGCTCGTCGCTCTCCTGACCGATCGTGGCTTCGACGTGACCGTCCGCGCCGGCGTGCTTCTCCTTGCCGGCGCCGCCGGCGACCACGACGCCGTGCGCGACGCAGTCGCGGACCTCGGCGTGGGGCTTCGGAGGCTCGCACCGCGTGGACGGACGCTCGAGGACGTGTACCTGGGAGCGGAAACGTGAGCTCGGAGCCGGGCGCGCGCCTTTTCGGCCTCGGCTACAGGAGCTACGACGGTCCCCGTCGGGCGTCTGCCTGGGCGATCCTCACGCTCGGCGTCTTCACCGTGCGACGCGTGCTCGGCCTCGGGCGCGGGGCGCGCCACAAGGTGCTGCCCGCGCTCACGCTCGTCATCGCTTTCGTCCCCTCCCTCGTCTCCGTAGCGCTCGCGGCGCTCCTCGACCCATTCCCCGCCGAAGACCTCATCACCTACGGCGAGTACACGTTCTTCATCGGCAGCGCGCTTGCCTTCTTCGCGGCGCTCGTCGCTCCAGAGGCGCTCTGCCCCGACCGGCGTACCGGCATGCTCGGGCTCTACCTCGCCGGCCCGCTCGATCGCAACCGCTATCTCGCCGCCAAGGGAGCGGCCGTGCTCGCGGTCATGCTCGTGATCACCCTCGGCCCGCTGCTCTTCATGCTCGCCGCCTTTGTCGTAGCCGGGTACGGCCCGACCCTCGGCGAGACGCCCGGGCTCCTGCTGCGCATCCTCGCGTCCGGGCTCGCGACGGCGCTTCTCTACGCCTCGGTGTCGATGGCGGTTTCGAGCTTCACGACCCGGCGTGCGGCCGCCGCGGTCGGCGTCGTGCTCCTCATCTTCGTCCCGGCCATCGTGGTGCGGACCGCGATCGAGAGCGCAGGAGCCCCGAACGAGCTCGACCTGCTCAGCCTTCCTTTCGTCGCCTCCGAGCTCTCCTACCGGATCTTCGGCGAGTACCACTACGAGGGAGCGCCGATCGAGGACCTCTCGACCTGGCTCCTCGCCGCCGGCTTGGCCGCGTGGACGGCGGCGGGCGCGGCGGCGTGCTGGCTCCGCTACCGCCGCATCGAGGCCTACCGGTGAGTGCCGCGACTCGTGAACCTCGCATCGTGGCAGAGGGGGTCTCCAGGTGGTTCGGGACCCTCGTGGCCGTCTCGGACGTCAGCTTCGACATCGGCCCCGGGGTGACCGCGCTCCTGGGGCCGAACGGCGCCGGCAAGTCGACCATGCTGCGGATGCTCTGCGGACTCGCTCGACCCTCCCGGGGCACGATCCGGGTGCTGGGTCGGGACCCGCGCAGTGACGTCGGAGTCACCCGTTCCATCGGCCTGGTTCCCCAACAGGGAAGCGTCTTCGAGCCGCTCACGGCACGCGAGTTCGTCCGTCTCACGGCCGCGCTACACGCGCTCCGGGATCCCGATGCCGCAGCGACAGCCGCGCTCGAGACGGTCGGGCTCGACCCGTCCGACACGCGCCGGCTCCCCGCGTACTCGAAGGGGATGCGGCAGCGCGTCAAGGTGGCGCAGGGAATCGTCCACGACCCGGTGGTGCTCCTGCTGGACGAGCCGCTGACCGGACTCGATCCGCGGCAGCGAGCGGACATGATCGCGCTGTTCCGGCGTCTCGGCGCCGAGGGACGATGCGTGCTCGTCTCCAGCCACGTCCTCGACGAGGTCGAGCGGCTCGGCTCGCGCATCCTCGTCATGTCGCAAGGCCGGCTCGCCGCAGCAGGCGACTTCCGCGAGCTGCGGGCGCTGATGGACGACCGGCCGCTGCGCGTGCGGGTGCGCACCGACCGGCCGCGCGAGCTCGCGGGCGCACTGCTCGAAGCCGGGACGGTCGTCAGCGCTCGACTCGACGGCGACGAGGGACTCGAGCTCGACACGAACGACGCCAAGGGGCTGGCCCGCGCGCTGGCGCCGGTCGCGCGAGACCGGGACGCCAGCCTGCTCGAAGTCGTCCCGCTCGACGCGGACCTCGAAGGCGTCTTCCGCTACCTCGTGCAGCGATGAGCACCATGGACACATTGCCGGCTGCTTCAGCCGAGCGTCCGCGCACGGCAGCATCGCTTGGCGCGCTGTATCGCCTCCTGCTCCGCACGCAGGTAACAGTCCCCCGCTTGCTCGGCATCGTCGCGCTCGGCGCGCTGTCCGTCCTGCTTGGCGTCTTCGCCCGCTGGGATGATGATCCCGTGCAGGCCGCGGCGGAGGCCGTCACGTCTTACGGCCTCGGCTTCGTCGTGCCGCTGGCGGCGCTCTGGCTCGGCACGGCGGCGATCGGCGACCTCGTCGAGGACCGCCTACTCGTCTATCTCTGGCTGAAGCCCGTGCCGCGCTGGCAGCTCCCTGCGGCGGCCGTTCTCGCCACCATCACCGTCGTCGCGCCGCTGACCGCCCTCCCCCTCGCCGCCTCAGCCCTCGCGGCGGGCGCCGGGGAGCTGGCGGTCGCGGTCTTGCTCGCGGCGTCGCTCGCGGTGTGCGCCTACGCCGGCCTGTTCGTCGCGGCCGGGCTGTGGCTGCGGCGGGCGGCGTGGTGGGGGCTGGCGTTCGTGCTTCTCTGGGAGAACGCCGCCGCGTACGCGTCGGAGGGCACCGCACGATTCACGCTCACGAGCTGGGCGCGCTCGATCGTCGCCACCGCCCCCTGGGTCGACGTTCCGCTCGGCGGGCGGTCCGTTGTCGCTGCGCTTTTCGTCCTCCCCGCTGTCGCGGTCGCAGGCGGGCTGGCCGCGACGGTGCGCTATCGCCGCGCCGACGTGGACTGACCGGCACGCTCCAGCGCGGGCGGGCGAGGGTCGAGGGCGTCGCCGCCTCCGCGGATCCACGCCGAGGGCGTCTTCTAAGCTGACGGCGATGAGCAGCGGAGCCGCGGTGCTCAAGACCGCTCGGATGCTCGCCGCGGTCGCGGGAGCCTTCGTTCTGTACAGGCGGTTCCTCCGCGAGCCGATCCTCACCTGGGGGCGCGACCTCGGACGAGGCCGCGCGTCGCCTCCCCGGCGATGAGCTCCTCGCGGACGCCGACCTCGTCGCGACGCGGGCGATCACCGTGGACGCGCCGGCCTCGGCGATCTGGCCCTGGCTCGCGCAGATGGGCCCCGGGCGCGGGGGCGCCTATACCTACGACTGGATCGAGAACCTCCTCGGGATCGGCATCCACAGCGTCGACAGAGTCGTCCCGGAGCTCCAGCAGCAGCTCGAGATCGGGGACGTCATGGGCAACAAGCAGGGCGGTCCGGCCATGTGAGTGGAGATCCTCGATCCCGAGCGTGTGCTCTCGTGGCGCTTGGAGGACGGCAGGTGGGTGTGGACGTTCGTGCTCGTCGAGGAAGAGGGCGAGACGCGGCTGATCAGCCGTAACCGGATCCGGGTCGGAGGCTCGCTCGGCGGCCGGCTGGCGATGCTCGCGATGGAGCCGGGCTCGCTCGTGATGGAGCGCAAGATGCTCCTCGGGATCAAAGAGCGCGCCGAGCGCGTGGCCGAGTCTGCGTAACGACCGGCGCCGGAGGCCGCTTAACGGCATCGCAACATCCCCTCCGCGACCACGCACCGTAGCTTGGAGCATGACTGCCATCAGGACATACTCAGCACTCGTCGTTCTGACCGCCGCCGCGGTCTTGGCGCTCAGCGCCTGCGGAGGGAGTGACACCGGGGGGGCCGCGGCGGGGGCCGCCTCCGCCGGCCAGACCGTTTCGACCGCAACGGTCGACGGCGTCGGCGAAGTCCTTGTCGACTCGCAGGGGGACGCGCTCTACTCGCCCGACGAGGAAACGGGCGGCAAGGTGCTCTGCACCGGCTCGTGCGTCTCGATCTGGGCGCCCCTTACCCTTCCGGTAGGCGCCAGCCCGACCGCCGGCGCCGATCTCCGTACGAAGCTCGGCATCGTGCAGCGCCCAGACGGCGCCCAGCAGGTGACGTACGACGGAAAGCCCCTCTATCGCTTCGTCGAAGACCCCGGTCCGGGGACGGTCACCGGAAACGACTTCTCTGACAGCTTCGACGGAAAGGACTTCACGTGGCACGTCGCCAGCCCTGGATCCGTCTCGGGCGGCTCGACACCTTCGGGAGGTGGTTACGGCTACTGATCGGGGCGGTGACGCTAGCCCGCCTTCTGAATCACGCTCCGCATCTCGTCGACGGTGAACGCGCGCATCGTGGTCGACCGGATGTTGCCCTGTGCCGCCACGGAGAGGAGGCCGGCGGTCGCCGTCTCGTCGTCGGGTCCCTCGACGACCGCGACGATGTCGTACGGGCCGACCGTCCAGTAGGCGTCCTTGAACGAGACGCCGCTCGCGCCCATGGCGGACTGGGCCGCTTCGTAGCGATCGACCGAGTCCTTGAAGTTCCGGACGCCTTGGTCGGTCCAGTTGAGCAAGCTCACGTACGTCGGCATCACGCCTCCTTGTCGATGATGGCGCGATTCAACGCCCATCCCCGCCGGCGGTCAAGCTGCGCCCGCGGCCGGAAGAGCTCGCCTCGAGGCCGCTACCATCGCCCGCATGGCCGAGCTCTCGCTCGTCGAGTTTCCCGCCGACGACCCGGAGCGCGCCCGCCGGTTTTGGGAAGGGCTGCTTGGCGTCCCACTGGCCGAGCGGGAGGAGGCGGAAGGACGCGGCCGGCAGACGCGCGAGGGCGGAGTTGCCGTCGGGCTGCACGAGCGCGGGCCGGGGCCCGGCGACCGCTTCTCGCTTCCCTACTTCGTCGTCGCCGACCTCGGGGAGGCGGTCGCGCGGGTCGAGGCGCTCGGTGGCGAGGTCGTCCACCCGGGCGAGCGGTGGGCGATCTGCCGGGACTCCGAGGGCAGCCCCTTCGGGCTCGCCCGCGGTTGACGCGGCGCCGGGCGCCGCGGTGCTCCTCCGCTACGACCCTCATTCGGGGCCGAGGCCGAGTAGCATCGGGCCGTCAACTCGACGCAAGGAGAGAGAGTGGTACTCGCAGCTGACTATCCGTTCCTCGAGGTCCTCTGGACGATGCTCGTTCTCTTCGCCTGGGTGATCTGGTTCTGGATCCTCATCACCGTCTTTGCGGACCTGTTCCGCCGCCACGACATCGGGGGTGGGAAGAAGGTCGTATGGATGATCTTCGTCATCCTCTTGCCGTTCTTAGGCGTGTTCATCTACCTGATCGCCAACCACGAGGGCATGGCGGACCGCAACATCAAACAGGCGAAGGCGCAGCAGACGCAGTTCGACGACTACGTCAAGTCGGTCTCGGGCGGATCGGCGGCCGAGATCGAGAAGGCAAAGCAGCTGCTCGACACCGGCGCGATCAGCCAGGCGGAGTTCGACCAGATCAAGCAGAAGGCGCTCGCGTAGCGACACGGCGAGCGGGGAAGGAGGGGCATTCGATGGCAGAGATCGGCCCGGTCGAGTACATGATCGTGGCCTTCCCGGGCAACAAGTTCCGGGGGGAGATCGCTCCCGCGCTGGCGAACCTCGTCGAGTCGAACACGATCCGCATCATCGACCTGGCGTTCGTCGGCAAGGACGCGGAGGGCGACGTCGTCGCGTTCGAGCTGAGCGACCTCGACCCGGACATGCAGGAGTCGATCGGCGGGCTCGACCCGGAGACCGGCGGCCTCCTGAACGACGATGACCTGATGGCGGCCGCCGAAGAGCTGGAGCCGAACTCGTCGGCTGCGCTCCTGGTCTGGGAGGACGTCTGGGCCGCCGAGCTTGCGCAGGCGATCCGGGACGCCGACGGCGTCGTGCTCGACATCGAGCGCGTCCCTCATGACGTCGTTCAGGCCGCGCTCGACTGGGCGGCCGCGAACACCGCAGGGAAGGAGAGCTAGAGATGCCACTCGTTCGCAGGGGCCCGGGCATCGTCGGCATGGCGGCGAGGACCGCGGTCGTCGCCGGGACGGCGACGGCCGTGTCCGGGCGCGTCGCGCACAAGCAGCAGCAGAAGTACGCCGCGCAGGACCAGGCCGCCTATGAGCAGCAGGCGCCTCCGCCGGCAGCGGCTCCCGCCGCGCCGGCCGCGCCCGAAGAGCCCTCGTACATGGCGGAGCTCGAGCAGCTCGCCCAGCTCCGCGACCAGGGCATCCTCTCGCCTGAGGAGTTCGAGGCGAAGAAGAAGCAGATACTCGGCCTCTGATTCGGTTCTCCGGCCCGGCGCTCTCGCGCCGGGCCGGACCCGCAGCCCCGAGTCTGTCTCGTGACCGTCTACTGCCTCGCCATCGCGAGGCAGACGCTGCTCGACGACGAGCCGAGTCAGCCCTGGGCGCGTGGAGCCGTCGGCTCGACGACGAGCGTCAGGCCGTCGACGCGCGCGATCACCACCGTCTCGCCCCGCTCGGCCCCGGCCGTGCAGCGGGCCCGCCAGATCTCCGCCTCGCCTGCGAGGCGAACCTGGCCCTCGGGAGCGCACCGCGTGACGACGTCGGCGCGCCGGCCGACGAGCGTCTCGGCCCCGGCCTGTGCCCGCTGGCCGCGAACCGTGCGCTGCCAGAAGAGAACCTCCCCGATGAAGAGGGCGAACGCGGCGGCGAAGCCGATCACGTTCCACGGCACGGGCGCGAAGATCAAGACGACGATGGCGACGATGAGGAACATCGCGGCCTCGTAGCCTAGTCTTCGGAGCCGTGCTCGTCCTGTACGGACTCGTCACGTGGGGGCTCGACGGGATACCGGCCACGGCTCCGATGATCATCGAGCTCCCGACGCGGACGAGCCTCGTGGGATGAGGGCGCTCAGGGCACTCGGAGTTCTCGGGCGCTTCCGCCTCGTCCGCGCAGTCGAGTCCGCGGCGGCGTCGTACGGGGGCCACTACTGCCCGCAGATGGCCGCCGCGATCTCCTACCACGTCCTCTTCTCCCTCTTTCCTTTGGCCATCTTCCTCGTCTCCGTCTTCGGCCTCGTGCTCCAGGACGAGGACCGCCGGCATGAGATCGTCAACTGGATCGTCGACAACCTCCTGCTTTCCGCGTCCGGCAGCACCCGCCTCGACCAGGCCGTGTCGGGGCTGGCGAACCCCGTCTCGGCGGTCGGCCTCGTCGCGCTCGTCGGCGTTCTCTGGTCGGCGAGCGGGATGATGGGAGCGATGCGAAATGCATTGACCGCGATCTGGGGTGGCGAGCGCCGGCCCTACGTCTACGGCAAGCTCTTCGACCTCGTGCTCGTCGTTCTCGCGGGAGTGCTCGTCCTGGTCGCGTTCGGCCTGACGCTCTTGGTCCGGCTCGTTCGGAACGTGGCCGACGAGCTCGGCTCGGCGCTCGGCCTCGAGGCCCTCGGCTCGACGGCGGCGCAACTGACGCAGACCCTGGTCTCGCTCGCGATCCTGTTCACGACGATCGTGCTGCTCTACCGGTTCGTCCCGCCGGTGAGGCCGCGATTTCGAGACCTCTGGCCGGCGGCGCTCCTTGCCTCGATCGCGTTGCAGGTGACGACCGCGGGCTATGCCTTCTACCTGTCCGAGTTCGCGAGCTACAACCTCGTGTACGGGTCGCTCGGGGCCGTGATCGGCTTTCTCTTCCTCGTCTACCTGGCGGCGACCATCTTCCTCTTTGGAGCCGAGGTCGCCGCAGCGTGGCCACGCGCGGCGCGCGCCTCCACCTAGAACACGTTTCGGAATGACGCCTCGTCGCCGGGGTGCGCTGGGCGAGTGCGAGGCAGGAACGCAGGGAGCGCGCGTAGCAAGAAGCTACGGGCGCGACCGAGGACTCAGCATCGGGCAGCCCTCGACGTTCTGCAAGCGAGCCTCGCCCTCCAGCTGCGTCACCGATCCCTGCCGAGATCGACCTTGCCCGCTTCGACCTGTGGGCCCGTCAGCTCCTCGTGGACGCGGCAGCCGGCAACGCGGCCGGCGTCTCCGGCGACGTCATCGTCCTCGAGCGGATTCGGGACCGGATCGCACACACCGTCGACAGCTCCGGGGCGGATCGCATCAACGCGATCTCCGCTACCTCAGGGCCGCGGCGGACGCCGGAGAGCTCGAAGCCGCTGCGAAGGCTGCGACGCGACTTCGCGAAATCCTCCCGCGACTCCAACCCGCGAGGTGACGTCAGGCGTCGGCGGCCCACCCGCGCCACTCGTCGATGTCGACCGCGAGCACGGGCAGACCGGGAGGCGCCTCCCGGTACTGCTCGTACTTGGCGATCAGCAGGGCGAGAGCGCGGGCTGCCTCCTCGCCGCCGTCGAGCACGCGGGCGCGGCCGCGGAGCCGCGCCCACCAGAGCCGCGTCCAGTCGTCGTCGTAGTGGTCGATCAGCACCGTGACGTCCGGTTCCCGACGCGCATTCTCGATCCGCTGCAGCTTCCGCGAGCGCTTCGGCTTCGCGTCCACCGCCGAGTAGAGCGTGTCGTCCCGAAGCACGAACACGATCGGGACGAGGTGCGGCCGACCGGCCGCGCCGATCGTCGCCAACCGGGCGACCCGCGCTTCGGCCACACGTCGCCTCAGTTCGACCGGGTCGTCCATCCGGCCGTCATCCTGCCGAACTTACGACCGGTGAGACGCGGCCGCACGCCGGCGCTCGAAGCGCTCGATGCGGCTGCCGCGCTGGACCGCGCGCTCGACGCCCGTATATGCCGGATGGCATGCGGAGCAGACCTCGACGTCGATCGACGGCCGCGTCGAGCGGATCTCGAACGTCGTACTGCAGCTCGAGCACGTGACGGTGGCGACGAGGGTCTCAGGGTGGATTGCGGTCTTCATTCGATTCCTTTCGGTCACGCGGAGAGCGCGAGCTCGCCGTCGTCGCCGAGGCTGACGGCGAGCTTCGCGAGGGCCTCGCTCTCGAGCCGGCGAATGCGCTCGCGGCTGAGCCCGAGCTCGGCGCCGATCGACTCGAGCGAGTGGGGCTCGTCGTCGAAGCCGTACCGAAGCTCGAGGACACGCCGCTCGGGCTCGGGCAGCTCTGCGAGCGCGAGGCGGACGGTGCGGCGGCGGAGGTACTCGTCGGCGAGCTCGCCGGGGTCGTCCGCGTTCTCGTCCGCGAAGAGGTCGCCGAGCTCCGCGTCCTCGTCGCTTCCGACCCGCCGGTTCAGCGAGACGCGCGCCTCGGCGACGCCGAGGGCCTCCTCGACGTGCTGAAGCGAGAGGCCCGCCGCCTCGGCAAGCTCTTCGTCCGTCGCGGGGCGACCGAGCGCGGGCTCGAGCTTCCGCGCGGCACTCGCGAGCTTCTGCCGGCGCTCGTGAACGTGCGTCGGCACGCGGATCGTGCGCGACTGGCTGCCGACCGAGCGCTGAACCGCCTGGCGGATCCACCAGGTGGCGTAGGTCGAGAACTTGTAGCCCTTGCGCCAGTCGAACTTCTCGACGGCGCGGTTCAGCCCGATGACGCCGTCCTGGATCAGGTCGCCGAACGGCACGCCCCGCCCGCGATACCGCTTGGCGATCGAAACGACGAGACGCAGGTTCGAGTTGATCATCCGCTCCTTCGCCGCCAGGTCGCCGCGCTCGACCGCCTTGGCGAGCACGACCTCCTCGGCCGCCGTCAGCAGCGGGTAGCGCCCGATCTCGTTGAGGAAGAGCTCGAGCGAGTCGGCAGAGCTCGGAAGCTGGAACGACTCGACCTCGTCCGTGTCGACGAGGTCGCGCTCCTCCTGATCCTCGATCAGGGCATTCACGTCAGGGGTGTCCAAAATAGTCTGGATCGGTGTTCCTTTCTTCGCTAGGCGTCCGGCCACCGCCTCGCCCGCTTGGGACGTGCTGCGGGCGGCGGCTCCGATGTGTTAAACGCATGGTGCCCCACGAGCATTCCTTGCTTCACCCCCTCGTGTTCGAGTCGCTCGACTTCATCTACGTCCCGACCGAAGACGTCGACGCGAGTGCGCGTCGCTACGTCGAGGAGCTCGGCGCCGAGCTCGTCTGGAAGGTGCGCGGGATGGGAACGGTCGTCGCCTGCCTGCGCCTCTCGACCGGAGAGCCCTCGATCCTCCTGAGCGGGCATCTCGTGGGAGCGACACCCATCCTGATCTATCGCGTCGCCGACTATGCGTCGACGGTCGCCCGGCTGCGCGCCGCCGGCGTCGAGGTGAAGGAGCTCGAGATCCCGCAGGGCCCGTGTGCGAGCTTCCGCGCCCCGGGCGGGCAGCGCCTCGCCGTGTACGAGCTCACCCGGCCCGCGGCCGAAGGGCATTTCGTCGGACGCATCGACGAGTGACCAGCCGGGGGGCTCGTGTTGTGACGGGGCGGGATCCGTCCGCGGCGGGTCTATCCTGAGTCCGTGAGGTGGCCTGCTCTCGCCGCCGTCCTCCCGGTACTCCCTTCGCCCCCGACGGCCGACGCGCACATCCGCTCGGGCGTCGTCGCCACCGAGTACCGCGTGAGCGTGTCTCCGCTTCCGCCCGCGCTGTCGCCGGGGGTCACGGCACGGGTCTACGAGGGGGATCGCGCACTCGGTCTCACGGTCGCAGGCGACCACAGCGTCATCGTCCTCGGCTATGCGGGCGAGCCCTTCCTTCGCATCGATTCGGCAGGCGTGGCGGTGAACGAGGCTTCGCCGACGGCGGTGGCGGTCGGCTTCGTCGACCAGAGGCGGCGCGTTCGCGGACCGTCCTGGAACGCGCAGTCGAGCGAGCCGGCGGCGGCCTGGCACGACCGCCGCCTCGACGGTCTCCGGGCCGGGGTCGAGCGGGGGCGGTGGGCGATCCCGCTCGTCCTCGACGGCGAGGTCGTCCAGCTCGAAGGGGAGATCCGGCGCGTCCCCGCGCCTTCCCCCTGGCCGTGGGTCGTCGTCGCGGGGGCGTTCGGGGTCGCGACCGCGTTGCTGCTGGTCGCTCGGAGGCCGCAGCTGATCCGGCCGGCCGCGGTCGGCTTCGGCGCCCTCGCCGCGGTGGCGACGATCGCGACCGCGGTGGGCTTCACCGCTGACGCCAACGCGTCCACGGGGAGCTGGATCGAGGGCGCGAACGAGATCATCCTCGCTCTCGTCGGCCTCGTGGTCCTCGCCTGGGGCTCACAAGACGTCCGCGCGGTGGCCGCGGGGCTGCTCGGCTTGCTCGGGATCTTCGTCGGGATTACCAAGCTCGAGGTCCTCACCAACGGCGTCGTCCTCTCGGCGCTTCCCGACGCCGCGGCCC
>Ga0209859_1000162_pt1 | contig 15497 bp, 17 predicted proteins | sample GWRWS3_50_60_FD_187241 | JGI IMG/M metagenome (GOLD analysis project Ga0209859, IMG submission 187241) | Riverbed sediment microbial communities from areas with vegetation nearby in Columbia River, Washington, USA - GW-RW S3_50_60 (SPAdes)... | ecosystem: Environmental > Aquatic > Freshwater >... | reverse complement strand
TCAAGGGTGTCGGTGTCGGCTCGACGGACGTCGTGGGTGTCCCATATTGCTGTGAAGCGCGGGCTGGTCCGGGTGAGTGCGTCGACGAGGTCGATGGCCACCGGGTCCCTGTGGTAGGCGTTGGAGCGGCCGCGAAATGTCCGGACGACGCGGGCGGCATACTCGTCACGGTCGACGAGCCGCGCGGCGAAGTCGGGTTCCTCGAAGAGCAGTCGGAGCAGGGTCCGGCGGGGTGCGGGCCACCGCCCGTAATCGCCGAAGACCTCGACTGCGGCGGGGTTCCACGCGAGCACGTGCGTGAGCCCGTCAGTGCAGTATGCGGGCGCGTCGATGTGGTCGACGAGGCGCTGCAGGAGCGCGGTGTCCGGCCCGGCGTCGTCGGCGACCGGCGGGGTGTGTCCGGTGAGGGCGAACAGGTAACCGCGGTCGGTGTCCGAGAGCGCCAGTGCGTCTGCGAGTGCGGTAATGACGCGACGGGACGGGTTGACGGGTCGGCCCTGCTCGAGGTTGGCGTACCAGGCGATGCTGACGGCGGCCCGTTCGGCCACGTCCTCGCGGCGCAGTCCGGGCGTGCGGCGGCGAGCGCGGGCCGGCAGGCCGACTGCCTGGGGGTCGAGCCGGGCGCGGCGCAGCCTCAGGAACTCGGCCAGTTCGCGCAATCGGCGCTGGTCGGTCGCGGCTGGTCGGGCCGTCGGTGCCGTGTTGGCCGGTTCGGTCGGCTCTTGCCTGGGAGTCACAGTCCTACGATAGAGCGCTTCTGGTAGCAGGATCCGAAATCGATGATGCTTGCCGGGTGAGGATCACGGCCATGAACCTGCCCCGCTCTCCGCCGATGTGGTGGTCGTGGGCAGTGGCATCACTGGCGCTGCGACCGCCGCCGCGCTGGCCGAGCGCGGCGCCCGCGTGGTCGTCCTCGACAAGCAGGACGGACCGGCCCGGGAAGGCTCCGGCCGGGCCCAGGGATCGCTGCGTGTGCAGGGGCGGCACCCGAGCGAGTTCCCGCTCGCCATCGAGGCCATGCACCTGTGGACCCGGGCCGCCGCGGACGACCCCGCGCACGATGCCGAGTTCAGCACTGGCGGCAACCTCTACTTCGCCACCGATGCGCGCGAGCGCCCGATGCTGCTCAATCTTGCTGATTAGGCCCGGGCCGCCGGCCTGAACGCCGTGACGTACCTCGACGCCGACGCCATCCGTAGCATTGTCCCGGCAGCGACCAGCCCCTTCCTCGGCGCGATGTGGAGCCCGTACGACGCACAGGCACAGCCCGACCAGGCGACCCGGCTGTGCCGCCGCTGTTCGGCCCCACGGTGCGAGCGTTCGGGTTCGGGGCGCGGCAACGACCGGACGGCCGCGTCGTCGTCAGTGCCGGCCTCGGTGCCCGAGTCACGCGTCGCGTCTCCTTGTACGACCTCCACGGTCTGCGCTACTGGCTGCCCCGGGCCAGAACGGTCCGCCGGAATCTGCGCATCCGCGTCGACCACCGCCAGGTCCTGAGGGAGCTGTGGCAGCGGCGGACGATCGGCCCCGCCCTCGTGCCCTCCCGGTCACGGGAACCGCTGGCCGACAAGGGATCTGTGGACGAGGCGCTGGTCCGGCTCGCGCAGGTCTTCCCGGCCGCGACCGGAGCGGTTACCCGGCGGTACTGGGGCGGCCTGGTCGACATGACCCCCGACGGCCTGCCGGTCATCGACCACCGCTGCGGCCCCAACGGGTTTACTGTCCTGAGTGGACTGTGTGGCCACGGCCTGGCCATCGGCCCCGTCCTCGGCGAGATCGCCGCCGACCTGACCCTCGACGGCACCACCCGAAGGTCTATCGAACCGTTCCGTCTGGCCCGCTTCGACGGCGAGGTCGCGTCCCCCGAGGTGATGATCTGATGCCCCCGACGAACAAACCGACGGCCCGCGAGCCATCGGGCGAGGCTCCTTCTCGCACCGACGTGCTCATCATTGGCGGCGGAGCCGTCGGCGCGGCCGTCGCGTACTTCCTCCGGCTGCGCGACCCGAGCGTCTCGGTGACGGTCGTGGAACGCGACCCCACGTACGAGCTGGCGTCCACCCCGCGCGCCTCCGGTGGCGTGCGGCGGCTGTTCTCCCTACCGGAGAACATCGAGCTCTCCACGTACAGCATCGACTTCTTCGCTGACTTCCCGGCGACCATGGCCATCGATGGCACCCCCGCTGATATCGGCTTCCGGCGCCACGGCTACCTGTTCATCGTCCAGCCCGACGCGGTCGGCATGCTGCGTCGCAACTTCGACACGCAGGCCTCGCTCGGCTGCCATGTGGTCTGGCTCGAACCGGACGGCGTCAAGGACCGATTCCCGTCGATGTTCGTCGACGACCTCGGCGCGGCCGTGCTCTCCCCGGACGACGGATGGCTCGACCCTCACGCCGTGCTCATGGGCTTGCGGAACAAGGCCCGCTCGCTCGGCGCGGCCTTCATCGGCGACGAGGTCGTCGGCCTCGACCGGCGGTGCAACCGGGTCACCGCGGCCCGGCTGGCCTCCGGACGGGTCGTCGGTGCCGAGCACGTCATCAACGCCGCCGGCGCCTGGGCCAAGCAGGTCTGCGCGATGGCCGATGTCCACGTTCCGATCGAGCCGCTTCGCCGCTACGAGCACTACTTCGAGTGCCAGGACCCGATCGAGCCGCTGCCCTACATCAAGGACACCCGGCGCCTGGCTTTCCGGCCCGAGGGAACCGGGTACACCGGTGGGGTCCCGACTCTGGCCGAACCCCGTGGTGTGAACTTCGGCGTCGACCCTCGGTACTTCGACGACGTGGTCTGGCCGGCGCTGGCCCATCGCTTCCCGCAGTTCGAGCGGACCAAGTGCCGGCGCACTCTGCCCGGCCTGTACGACCAGAACGACCTCGACGGCAACGTCATCATTGGCCCCGTCGACGGTCTGGCCAACTTCCACCTGCTCGCCGGATTCTCGGGTCACGGGCTCATGCACGCCCCCGGCTGCGGGCGCGCCATGGCCGAGCTCATCGTCAGCGGCGGCTACGAGACCATCGACCTGACCCGGTTCGGGTGGCAGCGCATCGCGGATGCCGCACCACTGCCCGAACAGGGCATCATCTGAAGGGACGCCAGCTGTGGACAGCACCTTCGACTACATCATCGTCGGCGCCGGACCCGCCGGCAGTGTCGTCGCGTCCCGCCTCGCCGAGGATCCCACCTCCCGGGTCCTGCTCGTCGAGGCCGGCAAGCCCGCCCGCGGCCTGTCAGTCACGATGCCCGCCGCGCTATCGCTGGCCTACCAACGCCGGGACATCCAGTGGGGCTACGAATCCGGCCCGGAGCCTCACCTCGACGGCCGCACCATCGACGAGAAGACCGGCAAGGTCGTCGGCGGCTCTTCGGCCATCAACGCCATGATCTTCAACCGGGGCAACCCGATGGACTATGACGGATGGGCCGCCCTCGGCCTGCCGGGCTGGTCGTACGCCCACTGCCTGCCCTACTTCAAGCAGATGGAGACCTTCGAGGAAGGGGCCGATGATTGGCGCGGCGGGGAAGGCCCGATGCTGATCGGTCGCTGTCGGGCCGAGCACAAGCTCTTCGATGTCTTTCTCCGCTCCGGAGAGCAGGCCGGGATCGAGGTTGCCGCGGACCACAACGGTTACCGCCAGGAGGGCCTGCACATCGCCCAGGCGTTTATCCACAATGGACTGCGATGGAACGCCGCCCGCGGCTACCTGCGCCCCGCGCTGGAGCGGCCCAATCTCCAGCTGTTGGCCAGCGTCTTCGTGGAGAAGGTCCTCGTCGAGGACGGCCGCGCCGTGGGTGTCGCGGTCCGGGATCGGACGGGACGGCGGGTCTTGCGCTGCGAACGGGAAGTCATCCTGTGCGCCGGCGCATTCAACTCACCCAAGCTGCTCATGCTCTCCGGCATCGGCGACGCCGACCAGCTGCGCGGCCACGGCATCGACGTCGTCGCCCACGTCCCGGCCATCGGTCGCAACCTCGAGAACCATCCCGGCGTCGACGTCCAGTTCGCCACCCGCCACGAAGACTCTCTGACCTCCCAGATCGGCCTGGTCGGACGCGGCCTGCTCGGCGCTCGCTGGCTGCTCACCCGCAAGGGCCTCGGCGCCTCGAATCTGTTCGAGGCCGGCGCGTTCCTCCGTACCCGCGATGATGTCGCATTCCCCAACATGCAGTACGAGTTCCTGCCGCTCACCCGCCAGCTGCGCGGTGGCAAGCTCGTCCCGGTGCCCGGCTTCCAGTTCTGGATGGACCTTTCCCGGCCCGAGAGTCGGGGCACGGTCACCCTCCGCTCCGCCGACCCGGCTCAAGCGCCGGCCATCGTCTTCAACCACCTCGCCGACCCACGGGACATCCGCGACCTGATCGCCGGCGTCCGGCTGGCCCGCGAGATCGCCCGTCAGGCTCCCTGGAACCCCTATCGCGGCGAGGAGATCAGTCCCGGCAAGGATGCCGTCACCGACGCCGACCTCACCGAGTACCTCAAGCGCCGCACCGGCACCTCGTACCATCCATTGGGCACCTGCCGGATGGGACCCGGCGACGATGCCGTCACCGACGACCAGGGCCGCGTCAAGGCCATCGCCGGACTGCGCGTCGTTGACGCCTCGATCATGCCGAAGAACGTCACCGGCAACCTCAACGGCCCGATCCTCATGCTGGCCGAGAAGGTCGGAGACCGAATCCGTGGACGCCAACCGCTCACCCCGTCGAAGGCCGACTACTACCGAGCGACGGACTGACCATGCGGCGGGGCAGCACGGCACCGGCCGGGCGCCACGCGCCAAGCCCTAACGTGCGGGCCCTACTGAGCGACGAGCGTCCCGGCCTCGGTGGCCTTCACCGATGCCTGGTACACCGTCGGCTTACAGCCCGCGCCGTTCGGCTGTCGCTTCTTGAGCATCACCTCGGCGCTCGCGTCGAACACCACGGCGGCGGGTTTCGCAGAGGCCGGTGGCGTCGCGGTTGTCGGTGCCGAGCCCGCTCGGACGGTCAGCCGTGCGGTCACGACCTCCTCCGACGAGGCGGAGTGAAGCGGTACGGTGAGGAGAACCGGCTCACCTCGGCGTCCCGACCCATCGACGCAGCGATCGGCCACGCAGGCGCGGGCCTGGAAGGTGGTGACTGACTCCGGCACTCGCCCGGCGAACTCGAAGAACACTGCGGACTCGGCGCCGATCAACGTGCACCCGCGAGTGAGCGCGCAGCCGCTGAGGAGCGACAGCGCCATGACAGCGACGCCCATCAGAGCGGATCTCATGCACCTTGGACGGCTTGTCGGGCGACCTCGGTTCCATCGACGGAGCCCAGCCCGTTTACTAGCAGTGTGGGTTGGGTACCTCGCCCGTATGGGTAGTGGGAATGGCACTGGCGGTGCTGGGGTGGATTCCGCTCGCGCAGCCGCCGCATTGGTTATCAGTCGTGGACTTGGTCTGGGGAAGCTCGAAGCACAGAGATTTCTCGACAGCCTATCGCCGGAGCAGCGGCAGACCCTCGCCAGCGATCTCCAAGAGGACGTGGAGGTGACGCACGCGCTAGCCCAGAGCCGCGCCGTGCCGTTCGAGGAGTACGTCGGTGAACTAATCGCGAAGGGCGAGGTCGACGCGGCTGGCGCGGATCTTGGCGTTTTGTACCGCGCCGGATTCGACGTCGGTTTCGCGGCGGGTCTGGTTGAGACCACCGGCACGGTCGCGTCGGGCGTTACATCGATTGGGTAGCGAAGCTCGCCCGGGCTGAATCGGATGATGTGCGCTCTTCTTCTGATTCATGACTCTTTGAGAGGATCGGTCCGAACGGCGTCGCCCCGAAGGCGCCTCGCCTGACCTACAGCGGGACATCGGAGGGAAGGGCGCGGGAAGGCCGGCCACCTAGCGTTCGCCGCGTTGCCACACCGGTTGTAGCCGAGGCATCCGCCCGGCCCGGTACGGCAACGGGAGGACCGATCATGACCACGACGCTGTCTCGGCCGCCGCTCAACGGAGTCGACACCCCAACGCTCTTCGCCACTCTCGACGCCGTCAAGGCCAATCCCGACCTCGGGAAGTTCCAGTTCCGCGCGACGAACCGCTGGATCAGCGGTACCCACAACCGCACCTCGATCCAGGGCTTCTACGGGGCGGGCCAGGAGGACACCTCGCGGACCGAGGCCTTCATCTACGACGCCGACCACCCGACCGTACTCACCGGCGCCGGCAATGCACCCACGCCAGTGGAGTTCGTCCTGCACGCCCTCGCCGCGTGCCTCACGTCCGGACTGGCCAACATCGCCGCCGCCCGCGGCGTCGCGCTCACCGAAGTCGAGTCGACTGTGGAGGGTGACATCAATCTGCTCGGCATCCTCGGTCTCGGCAAGGCGGTCGGTCAGCCGGTCCGCAACGGATACCAGGGCATCCGGGTCTCGTTCCGGATCGCCGGGGACGCACCCGACGAGGTGCTGCGCGGACTGATCGACCAGTCGCGCTCCCGTTCCGCCGTCTACGACGTCATCACCAACGGCGTCCCCGTCGAGATTGACGTCACCACCCACTGACCGCCACGCCCACGGCACACTCGCCGGCCGGAACAGTGCACGCGTCGTTCGGCCGGCGAGCGCGGATGCCCACCCCCTCTCGGGAGCAGTCCATGCACACGAACACCGTCGTCATCGGCGCTGGCCACGCGGGCCTCGCCGTGAGCCGATGCCTCGCCGACCGGGGCGTCGAGCACGTCGTGCTCGAACGGGGTCGGCTGGGCGAACGCTGGCGCGCCGCGCGGTGGGACTCGTTCCGGCTGCTCACGCCGGCATGGATGATGCGCCTGCCCGGGTACGCCTACGAGGGCGGACAGGGCGACGCCTATCTGACCGCGCCGGAACTCGTGGGCTACCTCGGCGACTATGCGCGGTCCTTCGCCGCGCCGGTCCACGAGATGACCACGGTCACGCGGGTGAGTCGTGACGGCGCCGGATATGTCGTTGGCACAGACCGGGGCGACTGGCGAAGCTCCAATGTGATCGTCGCGACCGGATACCACAGCCGCGCGCTCGTTCCTGCCGTGGCGGCCGGCCTGCCGCCGGAGTTGGTCCAGCTCAACCCGGCGAGCTACCGGCGTCCCGAACTGCTGCCCGACGGCGGTGTGCTGGTCGTCGGCGCATCGGCGTCGGGGGTTCAGATCGCCGACGAACTGGCCCAGTCGGGCCGGGACGTTGTTCTCGCCGTCGGGTCGCACACGCGGTTGCCCCGGCGTTACCGCGATCGCGACATCTTGTGGTGGCTCGATCGGACCGGTTCGTTGGACCGGACTATCGACAGCATGGCCGATCCGGTCGCGGCGCGGCACGAGCCGTCGTTGCAGCTGGCCGGGTCAGAGCGCCCGGTTCATCTGGACGCCCTGCAGGTGCGCGGGGTCCGGCTCGCTGGGCGCCTGATCGAGGCGGAGGCGGGCGACGTGCGCTTCGCCGATGACCTCGTCGGAACGACCACTGCCGCAGAGGTACGCCTGAACCGGGTGCTGGCCGACATCGACCGGTACGCCGAAGCGTGCGTTCCTGGCACCCCGATGGCCGCCGCCATGCCGGCCATCGCGGCGACGGCGATCCCGGTGCGACCGAGGCCGAGACGGCTGAACCTGGACCGCGCCGGGGTACGCACCGTCGTATGGGCGACCGGCTTCCGTCCGACGTATCCATGGCTGACCGTGCCGGTGCTGGATCAGACCGGACGCATCCGTCACGACCGCGGTGTCACCGCCGCGCCCGGTCTTTACGCGATCGGGCTGCGGTTCCAGCACCGCCGCAACGCGACCTTCATCGACGGCGCACGCCACGACGCCGCCTACGTGACCGACCACCTTGCCGACCGGCGATCGCTGGAACGCCCTCTGTGCCACTGCAAATGACTTCGAGTAAGGACTCCAGGCATGAACCAAGGACCGGACCGCCACGATGTCGTGATTGTTGGGGCACGGTGCGCCGGCGCCGCGACAGCGATGCTCCTCGCCAAGCGCGGGCTCAACGTACTCGTGCTGGAGCGGGCCCGCCTTGGTGCCGACACGCTCTCCACCCACGCGTTGATGCGCGGCGGAGCAGTCCAGTTGCGACGGTGGGGCCTGCTTGACCGGATATCCGCTGCCGGGACACCGGCGATCCGCCGCACCCGGTTCCACTATGGCGACGACGACACCACCACCGTCTCGATCAAACCAGCCGCCGGCGTCGATGCCCTGTACGCCCCCCGTCGCACTCTGCTCGACCGCGTGCTGGTCGATGCGGCGATCTCAGCGGGCGCGCAGGTCAAGTTCGGGGTCGACGTGACCGGGCTCGAGCGCGACTCGACCGGTCGGGTCGTCGGTGTCGTGGGCCGCGACCGGCGCGGCGATCTGCTCCGGGCCCATGGCTGGCTCACCGTCGGGGCCGATGGCGCCCGGTCACTGGTAGCCCGCGACGCCGAAGCGACCACGGTGCGCACGGGCGTCGGCTCCGGCGCGATCGTCTACGGCCACTGGGTCGGACTCGACGTCACCGGCTACGAATGGTTCTACCGACCCGGCGGAAGTGCCGGCCTGATACCGACCAACGACGGCGCGGTGTGTGTGTTCGCCGGCACGTCGACGTACCGGTTCCAGCGGGAGCTCCTTGGAGACATCCGGGCCGGCTATATGCGACTGCTCAAAGAGGTCACCGGCGCGGACGCACGGCTGGGCTCCACGTCACCCCCGCGCCGGCTCCACGCGCACCCGGGCCGTCCGAGCTACGTCCGCAAGCCGTGGGGACCGGGCTGGGCGCTGGTCGGCGACGCGGGCCTGTACCTCGACCCCCTGAGCACGCACGGCATCACCGATGCCCTGCGTGATGCCCAGCTGCTCAGCCATGCCGTCGCCGCGGTGCTGCGTGGCGAGGAGGAGGTCACGGCCTTCTCGCACTACGAGGCCCGCCGCGACCACATCGCCGGGCCCATGTTCTCCGCCGTCGACCAGCTCGCCACCTACCGGTGGACCCTGCCCAGCGTACGGCGGCTGCTGCTGGAGCTGAGCTCGGCGATGAGCGACGAGGTGGAGGCATTGTCAGCCCTGAGGGCCGATGCCTGACCCGCTCGTACTTGGCGAATGATGGAAACGTGAGCGTCGAGATCTTGCTTCTAGGACGTTTCGCCGTGCGTGTCGGCGACCGCGAGATTCCGCCGTCGGCGTGGAGCCGCCGGCAAGCCGCGGGCCTGGTCAAGTTGCTCGCCCTTGCTCCGCGTCGACAGCTGCACCGCGAACAGGTGATGGACGCACTCTGGCCCGACGTGCCGGTCGACGAGGCGACACCCCGGCTGCACAAGGCGGCCCACTTCGCCCGGCGCGTGCTCGGGCCCGACAGCGTCGCGCTGCGCAACGATACGGTCGTGCTGTTTCCGGACATTCCGGTGAGCGTCGACACGATGCGGTTCCAGGAGATGGCACAGGATGCGTTGGACGCCGGGGACGTCATGGTGGCCGCGGCCGCCGCCGACCTTTACGGCGGGCCGCTGCTGCCCGAGGACCGGTACGAGTCCTGGGCCGAGGCCGCCCGCGACCGCCTGCAGCTGCTCCACCTCCAGCTGCTGCGGCAGGCCCGGCGCTGGTCGGACCTGCTCGAGGCCGATACGACCGACGCCGAGGCCCACCTCTCCCTGATGCGCGATCACGCGGCCCGGGGCGATCGCCGGGCGGCGCTGCGTCAGTTCGAGCGGATGGAGCGAGCCCTGCAGGGCGAGCTTGGCGTCAGCCCCAGTGAGGAGGCGGTCGCGTTGCGTGATTCGCTCCTCGAAGGTATGGCCGAGCCGTCGGCAGCCCAAGCGACGACCGCGTTGGTGGGCCGCGGCGCCCAGCAGTCAACACTGGAACGGGTACTGGACGATGCTGGTCGCGGCCGCGGCCAGACGGTGTTTGTCGCCGGTGCGGCAGGGATGGGCAAGTCCATGATGGCGGCGTGGTTGCGCGGCCAGGCCGCCGGCCGCGGCTGGCGGACCGGCCACGGTATGGCCTCGGCGATCGAGGGCGCCTGGCCCTACGCGCCGGTACTGGAGGCGATCGCCGACCTGTGCCGCCGTCATCCGACCCTGCTCGACGGACTCGACGACCGCTGTCGCCACGACATCGACAGGGCGCTGGCCGGTCAGACCCTCGACTGGGACCGGGACGGAAGTCACCAACGGCTATTTGTCGCGGTCGCCGAACTGGCCCGCCTCGCCGCAGCCGGCCCCGGCGTCCTGCTCACGATCGACGACGTGCAGGACGCCGACGAGGCGAGCCTGCGCCTCGTGCACTACCTCGCCCGTAGTTGCCTGACGGAACGGCTGGTCCTCGTGCTATGCCACCGCCGCCAACCGGTCACCGACGCGTTCGAGCAGGTACGGGGAAGCCTGTTGGGGCGCAATGCGGCCGTCGACGTGACCGTGGCCCCGCTCGACCGGGCGGACTGCGCGAAGCTGGCCCGGTCGTACCGGCCCGACCTGGACGAGGTGAGCCTTGACGAAATCTGGGCGGTCTCGGGCGGCGTGCCTTTCGCCGTCGTCGGGTTGGCCCGAGCGGCCGGCGCGTCCGATGTCGACACCCGGAGCCCGGGCAGCGTCGTGCTCGACATGCTCGCCCCATCACTCCGTACCGCGCTGGAGCCCGTCGCCACCACGGGGTCCACGTTCGACACCGACGAGTTCCTGAGCCTGTGCGGCCTGCCCGAGGAGAAGGCGTACGACTGCCTCGACGCGGCCCTCGCGGCCCTGGTCATCGAACGAACGCTGGGTGGTTACCGCTTCCGGCACCCGTTGATCCGGGAAGCCCTGCTGGATGCGATCCCGCCACACCGTCGCCGGGTGCTGCACCGGGTGTGTGCCGATCGCCTCACCGCACTCGATGCATCGCCGGCGCGCATCGGACACCATCTGCTCGCCGCCGGAGACTCGGCAGCCGCGGTGCCGCACGTGCTGCGAGCGGCGGAGACCGCGGCGGCGGTGGGCGCCTACCGGGACGCGTTATCCCTTGTGGACTCCATTCGTGCGGCTGCCCAAGGCTCGGCCGGAAGACGTGTCCTGGCCCTGCGGGCCGACCTGCTTGCGGCCATCGGTGATCCGGCCGCGATGTCCGTCTACCGCCAGGCGATCGCCGCCGCGTCGCCGAGCAGGCAGCGTGCCCTGCGGGCGCGCATGGCCCGATTCGCGATTCTCACCGGCGACCGCGCGACCGCGGCCGCGGTGCTGGACGGCCTGGAGCCCGATGGCGGCCCGGACGACACCGCGATCCTGCTCGCCAAGGCGAACGTCGCGTACTTCACCGGCGACCTGGACGGAGCCTCGGCGGCGCTGTCCACGGCGTACCGGAGCGACGCTCCGATCACCTCTGAGCAACTCGACGTCGTCACGCTGAAGTCGCTCATCGCCCACAACCGCGGCGAGTGGAGCCAGTTGCTCCGGATCGAGCTGAAGCGGACCAAGAATGATCCGGCCATGGCGGTAGCGGTATTCGACTCGCACTTATGTGTCGCCGAGTACGTGCTCTATGGCGCAACGCCGTACGACGAGGTGACCGCGCTCGCCCGGACCCTGCGCGAGACGGCCGAGCGGGCCGGTGCGCTGCGCGCCGTAGGCTTCGCCACCGTCCTGATCGGCGAGGCGGCGCTGCTCAACGGCGACCTCGACCTGGCCGAGCGCGAGCTCACCGACGCAGTCGACCTGCATCGCGAGATCGGCGCCACCATGGGCGAGGCACACTCGCTGCAGCGCCTCGCCGAGGTACATCTGGCCCGCGGTGACCGCCCGACGGCCAATCGACTGTTGCGACGGGCGCTGCCCCTGGCCCGGTGGTCTGTGCTCGCGATGCACCTGCTGCAGCGCGTCTACGGCACGATGATCGTGGCGGCCGACGGCGCGGACGCCGCGCGCGCCGTCGTGGATGCCGCCGAGGCCACGCTGGCCACCACGGACAACTGCAGCTTCTGCTCGATCATGTTCGACGTGCCGGCCACGATCGCCTGTGCGGTGGTGGGCGATTTGGCTGAGGCCCGCCGCCACCTGGCGCGGGCCGAGAAGTCGGCGTCGCTGTGGGAGGGGACGGCGTGGCAGGCCGCGACGCTCGAGGCGCGGGCGCACGTCGTGCATGCCGAGGGCGACACCGCCGAGGCCGACCGCTACCTCGCCCGCGCGGCCGACCAGTTCGAGGAGTCGGCGCAACCGCTGGATGCCGCCCGTGTCCGGGCGGAGCTGGCGGGTCGCGGGTAGGCCGCCAGCTCGTCCCGGCACGCGCGTCATCCTGGCTCGACATGTCATCCGGCTCAGCGTCAGCTGTAGCCGCCTCGGCTGGCCGAACGTCTCCGCAGCCGGCCCGCGGAGCGCCACTCGGCTCGGCGGGCGTCCATAAGTTCCGCCCTATGATGAACGGCCGGGTCGCGGTGCTTCCTCTGCATCTCGGGCAGCATCATGAGCGCAAGTCCCACGCTGTACATGGTGGTTCTCCTTCGTCGTGTCGTCGTGTCGTTGTGTCGTTGTGTCGTTGTGCGTGATGCGATCCACTGTTGCGAAGCGGCCTTCCCGGCACCTTCCCCGGCTCCTCCCCGACATGACCCCGGTGGGCAGCCGTGGGAAGGCCGGACTCATTGCCGGTCGGACGGTCACGCTGTCGTGAGTGCGGTCAGGATCCAGAGCGTGGGCATTCCGGCGAGCACAGCGGCGTAGGTCGAGCCGGTGCGAATCACCGCGACCACCGCCACCGCGGCCGCCGCGAGCGGGACGAACGCCTGAGGTACCCCGGCACCGAGCACCGAGCCGGCGATGCTGGTCGCCGCGAGGGCGGCGAAGGCGGACGGAGCGACCAGTGCGGCGGAGTCGTCTAGCCGCGCCGGCAGATGAATCCAGCCCGGCGCGCCGATCATGCTCATGCGAAACAGGTAGCTGCCGAAACCGGCGGCGAGGACGACAGTCCAGGCATTCATCGGTGACCCTCCTCGGTAGAAACCGCTTCTTGCTTGATGGCTTTCGGTCGGGTGCGGGCCCCGGCGGCGATGCCGGCCACGATGCCGATGGCGATGCCGAGGTGCATGGGCACGCTGAGGCATGCCACGGCGACCGCGGCGGCAGCCAGTACGGCCCGGCGGGTGGCGACCTGACGCAGCTTCGGTACGATCTCGCCGATCAGAAACAGCGGGATCAGGAACTCCAACCGCAGCCCATTGGGCAGTCGTGCGCCGGCCGTCGCCCCCACCGCCATGACCGCAAGCCAGCACACCCAGAGCACCACCGCACCACCAAGGTAGTGGGCATGCCCCCGGCGCCGATCCGACTCCCGGTCGTACCGCTCAACGCCAACCACGAACGACGGGTCGATCAGCAGGTACCCGCCAAGCAGCCGCCACCACAGCGGCGTGCCCCGCCAATAGGTCGCCATCGCCCCTGAGTAGAGAATCAGCCGCAGATTGATGACCATGGCCGTCACGATCACCGCGTACGGCGCGGCACCCGCGTCCAGCATCTGGATTGTTGCGATCTGGGCACTACCGGCGAAGATCGTCGGTCCGGTCAGCCACCCAGCCAGGGTGGGGATATCGGCCTGAGCCGCGCTGACCCCGATGACAAGTCCGAACGGAGCCACGCCGATCAGCCACGGCACCATGGCCCGCATGCCCCCGACGAAGTCACGCCGGTAGGCCCTATAGCTGATCATTGGTGACTCCCTCGTCCGCACTGGGCACGTCGACCACTGTTACGAAGCGGCCTTCCCGGGGCCTTCCCCCGGCTCCTCTCCGACGAGACCCCGCCTGAGGGCCGCAGGAAGGCCCGGGGAAGGTCCCTCGTACAGAGTCGGCAGCGTTCACATGAGATGGCCAAAGGAGACACACGGTGCGCGTTGACGAGCTCGGGACGGTGCTGGAGTTCCCCGCGCTGGTACGACCGGGCAACGAGATCACCCCGAAGGTCGAGGTCATCGAGGTGCACGAGACCACACCAGTGGCCCGGCTCCTGGATCAACGCATGCCTCACCCGCCGAAGGACTTGTCGTCGAGGAAAGGGCCAGCCTCCATGGCGAAATCCCGACGCCCTGCAGCGAGTCCAATGAGGACGCAGCGCTCGGTTAAATGCGTAGGTTCTGTTCAACACGATCGACGCCACATGACGATGGGAGGACCGCGATGAACATCGCCCTCCCGGTCGTCGCCGGCGCGATCTCGACTGCTGTCTTTGCGCTCAGCGCGCTACCGATGCTGGTGAAGGCAGCCCGCACGAAGGACATGAGGTCGTACAGCCTGAGTAACATCCTGCTGAGCAATGTGGGCAACGTCTTTCATTCCATCTACGTCGTTCACTTGCCCGTTGGACCCGTGTGGGTGCTGCACTCCTTCTATCTGGTCAGCACGGGTCTGATGCTGGTCTGGTACCTGCGCTACGCACCACGTGGAGGTACGAGGGTTGCCGCGATCCCAGCGTCGCCGGATCCGCGGCCACGGGCGCTACACAGAAATGACCACGTCGCAGGGCGGCCGGACGTGGTTGATTCTCCCGATGCGCCGATGCCAACCGCTTCTTAGCCTCGAGCCCATAGGTCGAGGTCATGCTTGACGCTGACATGAAGGACGGGTCCTTATGGTCAAGTTGGATGCCGAACGTCGCCGCTGGGACCGACGGGCCGGCTTCCCCATGGAACGGTGGACGATCGGCGACAGCCGGAACTGGATCTGCTCGCTGGCGCAGGGGCAAACGTTGGAGGTCGGTGTGGGTACCGGTTTGAACCTTGCGCTGTACAGCCACGGCGTCGAGCTGACCGGTATCGACGTCAACCCGGGCATGCTCGCCATGGCTCGCCGGCGCGCCACAGAACTGGACCGCCCCGTCGACCTGCGCGAAGGGGACGCGGTACTCTTGCCGTTTCCCGATGCCAGCTTCGATACCGTCATCTGCACCCTAGCCGTCTGCTCGGTTTCCGATCGCGACGGCGCCATCGCCGAGATGCACCGCGTCCTGCGTCCGGTCGGATTGTTGTTGCTGCTTGACCATCTGGAACGACGATGGATTCGGGGACGGCCGGCCGACCTCGCCATCCGCATGGGATTTGTCCCCGAGCGGCGAGAGCGTTTGCGACTGGGTCTCATCGAGCGGCTGGCGGCCCGCAAGCCAGCCACACAGTGACGCATCTGCTGACCACGCTCGACTAGCGTGCATGAGAGCGGCCGGGACGGTGGCGGCCACGACCGACCCGGCGACTCGGGCGAAGATCGCCCGCATCGCCGCCACACCGAGGCGGCGTCGCCACTGGATGATCACCGTGGCCGAGGACACCTGCCAGGCCCGCGCCCACGGCAGCCGGGGCAGAATGCCGATGGGCCACCGAAACCTAGCCGTGTCACCGCGCTGCCCAGTTGAGGCCAGGTCGCTCCTGCGCGCCTGGGAGCGATCGCGGTAGCCCGAACGATGGGAGGGCGCTGTTTTCGAAGCGGGTCATGGCGCAGATCCGGTCGCCGGTGAGAGTGAGGACGTAGAGGCCGATCCCGTGGCTGATGCCGTTGGGGGCGCGCAGGT
>Ga0209859_1000159_pt1 | contig 15599 bp, 17 predicted proteins | sample GWRWS3_50_60_FD_187241 | JGI IMG/M metagenome (GOLD analysis project Ga0209859, IMG submission 187241) | Riverbed sediment microbial communities from areas with vegetation nearby in Columbia River, Washington, USA - GW-RW S3_50_60 (SPAdes)... | ecosystem: Environmental > Aquatic > Freshwater >... | reverse complement strand
GTCATCAGCGTGTCGCAGCCGGTCGCCTCCGCGTAGGCGAGGATGCGCGCGTTCAGGTGGAGGTAGTAGTCGGGCTCGGCCTCGTGGATGTCGCCGGCGCCGCAGCAGGTGACCGACTCGAGCTCGTCGAGCTCGATTCCGAGCTTCGGCGCGAGGGCCTGCGTCGAGGTGTCGAGCTCCTTTGCGGAGAGGGACGCGAGGCAACCCTTGTAGTAGGCGACCTTCATCTCCCCTCCTCCGGCTCGTGGTTCGGCTCGAGGCGGCCGAGCGCCCGCTCGCCCTGGACGATCCCGGCCGCGCCGTCGCGGCCCTGAGCCTTGACGACCTCGTAGAGGGCGCGCGCCTCCTGGACGTTCCTGGCGACGTGCGGCACGAGCGGCACCTTCCCGTGCTTGAAGAGGCTGAGGGCGAACTTCGTCTCCTTGATCGCCGAAGCGACGCCCTGCGTCTTGGGCACGAGCTCGGTCTCCCGCAGCCACCCGGTCGTCTTGGCCGAGTGGACGAACCACTTGGCGTGCTTCGCGCCCAGGTCGCGGTCGATCCCCGCCTTGATCGACTCCGCCCCGAGCTTGGCGATCGAGTCGCGCGGGTCGACGCCCTTCGGGCAGCGCTCGTTGCAGAAGTAGCAGCGGGTGCAGTCCCAGATCCCGTGCTCGTCGTTCAGGCTCTCGAGCCGCTCGACCGTTGCCTGGTCGCGCGGGTCGCCGACGAAGCGGAAGCCCTTGGCGAGCGCCGCCGGGCCGAAGAACTCGGGATCGGACTCCATCGAGTTGCACTCGGAGACGCAGCAGCCGCACATGATGCAGAGCGCCTCCTTGTGGATCGGGTTCATCTCCTCCTGGGAGCGGATGAACTCGCCGTTCTCGGGAATCTCCTCGTAGCCCGTCTCGAGCCAGGGCTTCACCGTCCGGATCTTCGTCCAGAACGGCTGCATGTCGACGACGAGGTCCTTGAGGACGGGCATGTTCCCCATCGCCGAGATCACCGGGACGTGGCCGCGGTCGACGATCGGCTTCATCCGCTCCTTGCAGGCGAGGACGGCGCGCCCGTCCATGCGCATCCCGCAGGAGCCGCAGATCATCATGCGGCAGCTCTTCCGGTAGGAGAGCGTCCCGTCGACCCGGTCCTTGACGATGTCGAGGACGTCGAGCAGGCACGCCCATTCCGGGGCCTCGACCTCGTACTCCTTGAGCACGCGCTCGCCCGAGCCCGGGTCGAACCGCCAAATCTTGAGTGCGACGTCCAACTCGTCAAACCTCAGGGAAGCTCGGAGACGTCGATCACCTGGTCAGCCGGGGGCGGCTCGACGTCCACCTCGACCCCGAAGTCGTAGTACTCGGTCGTAACCGTCTGGGTCCCTTGCACCGTTCCCGATGACGGAAGAGGCTGATCGTACTCGTACCGGCGCGCTCGCCCCTCGTCGTCGAGCCAGATCTCCATCCGAACCTCGTCGACTCCGCTGAGCTCGATCATGCTCTCATATGTCTCCCGCAGGTTCTCCGGTCCCTCCGCGGCCAGCTTTCGGAAGTCGATCGTGCCGCGATAGTGGGTCGTCGGCACGCCGCGAACCTCTTCCTCGCCGACGACCGTGAAGTCGTCGCCGGCGCTCTCGATGAAGTCGAGCCACTGGGTCGGGTCCGTACCCGCCTGCTGCATGAGAGCCTGGACGTCGATTCCGAGCGCCTCGGCGCCCGCCCGGAGGTCGAGGCGGACCCACGACTTGCCGCTCGGGAGCTGGGCGAGGCCAGGCGGAAACCGCATGTAGATCACGAGATCCACCAGCCTCGATTCCATCTCGCCGCCGACGAGTCCGCCGGTGGCGGCGGCGAGCTCGGAGAGATCCATCGTGATCTGGCTGCGCTGACTCGCGAAGTCGACTACCCCTTCCCCGGTCATCGTCAAGGGGTCGGCGAGGGATTCGATCATCCTGGTCACGGTGCTGGAGACTCGAGCCGTCCCAGATCCAGCGGTGTTCGCGGCAACCTGCGCGAGCGCCGACTCGGGAGAGGTCTCCTCGGCGTCCCCGCCCCCGCACGCCAAGGAAACCACGGAGAGGACCACCGCCGTCACGACGAAGAGCAGACGCCGCATCAGTACGTCCGCTCCTGTGGCTGCCACTTCGTCACCCGCACGGGCTCCCAGGTCAGCTGCGGACGGCCGTCGGCCCAGGTCACGAGCGTGTGCTTCATGAAGCTCTCGTCGTCGCGGTTCGGGTAGTCGTACGGCCGCGCGTGGGCGCCGCGGCTCTCCCTGCGGGCGAGCCCGGCCTCGACCATGCAGGATGCGAGCTCGAGCAGGAACTCGAGCTCGAGGGCCTGGGTGAGGTCTGAGTTGAAGACCGAGCCCTTGTCCTCGACGACGACGTTCTCGTAGCGCTCCAGAAGGCCGGCGACGATCTCGCCCTGGCGGCGCATCTGATCCTCGCGCCGGAAGACGCCGAAGTTCTCGTGCATGGTCTCGGCCATCTCGTCGCGGATCGCGTGCGGGCGCTCGCCGTCCGTCCGGTCGAGAAGCGCCTGAAGCTTCTGCTCAGCGTCCGTGAGCGCCGACTCGGGCGGCGCGACCACGGTGTTGGCGAGGGCCCATTCGGCCGCGGCGCGCCCTGAACGCTTGCCGTAGGTGATCGTCTCCATCAGCGCGTTTCCGCCCAGCCGGTTGGCGCCGTGGACGGAGACGCAGGCGCACTCCCCGGCGGCGTAGAGCCCTTCGAGCACGGTCTTGCCGTCGACATCGGTGTCGATGCCGCCCATGTGGTAGTGGGCGCCAGGCCGGACCGGGATCGGCTCGTGGATCGGGTCGACGCCGGCAAACACCATGCTCAGCTCGCGGGTCCCGTGCAGGCGCTCGATGATGCGGTCGGCGCCGAGGTGGCGGAGGTCGAGGAGGACGTTCCCGTCGATGGCGCGCCCCTCGTCGATCTCCGTCTGCTCCGCGCGCGAGATGACGTCGCGGCTGGCGAGCTCCATCGCGTTCGGCGCGTAGCGGACGAGGAAGCGCTCACCCTCCGAGTTCAGGAGGTACGCGCCTTCGCCGCGGCAGCCCTCGGTGATGAGCACGCCCGACGGCGAGAGCGTCGTCGGGTGGAACTGCATCATCTCCATGTCCTTCAAGGGCACGCCCATGCGCAGCGCCATCGCCATGCCGTCGCCGGTGCAGGAGTAGGCGTTCGTCGTCCCCGTGTAGAGCCGGCCTGCTCCGCCCGTCGCGAGGATGACCGTCTTCGCGCCGACCATCTTCAGGCCACCGTTCAGGAGGTCCCAGCAGATGACGCCCTGGCAGCGCCCCTCGTCCTCGACGAGCTTCCACGCGAACCACTCCTCGTAGACGGCGAGGTCGCGCTTCATCACCTGCTCGTAGAGCACGTGGATGAGGACGTGGCCGGTGATGTCAGCCGCGTACGCTGTCCGCGGCTCGCCGGCGGCGCCGAAGGGCCGCTGCGCGATGCGCCCGTCCTCCGTCCGCGAGAAGACCGCGCCCCAGTGCTCGAGCTGGTAGACGTCTCCGGGCGCCTCGTCGCAGAGAACCTGAATCGCGTCCTGGTCGCCGAGGTAGTCGGAGCCCTTGACCGTGTCGAAGGCGTGCTTCTCGGGATCGTCCTCGGACGCGTTCCCGAGCGCGGCGTTGATCCCGCCCTCGGCGGCGCCGGAATGGCTCCGGACGGGGTGGATCTTCGAGATGAGGGCGACGTCCGCGCCGGCGTCGAAGGCCTCGATGGCAGCGCGCATGCCGGCAAGGCCGGCGCCGACGATGAGGACGTCGTGCTTCGCTTCCACCGCTGGGGACGCTATCTGAAACGCCCGCGGGGGGGCGTTAGACGAGAGGGCCTGCCCGACGCACGGCCTCGTCGGCGTCGGGGAACCGCGTGAAGTTCTCGCGGAACATCGCCGCCAGCTCGCGGGCCTTGGCGTCGTAGGCCTCCAGGTCGGCCCAGGTCGAGCGCGGATCGAGGAGGCTCGTGTCGACACCGGGGACGTCCACGGGAACCCCGAAGCCGAAGACCCCGTCGATGCGGTACTCGACGTCGTCCAGCTCCCCTCCGAGCGCGGCGTGCAGAATCGCGCGCGTGGCGGTGATCGGCATGCGCTCGCCCTCGCCGTACGGCCCGCCCGTCCAGCCCGTGTTCACGAGCCAGACCGTGGCCTCCAGGTGCTGGTCGAGCTTCTCTCCGAGCATGCCGGCGTAGACGGCCGGGGCCTGCGGGAGGAAGGGAGCGCCAAAGCAGGCCGAGAACGTGGGCTGCGGGTCCCGGACGCCGATCTCCGTGCCCGCGAGCTTCGCCGTGAACCCGGAGAGGAAGTAGTAGAGCGCCTGGTCCCTCGTCAGCCGAGCGATCGGAGGCAGGATGCCGAACGCGTCCGCCGTCAGGAAGACGACGGCGCTCGGGTGACCGGCCCGCTTTGCCGGGAGCGCGTTCTGAATCTGCTCGAGCTTGTAGGCGGCGCGCGTGTTCTCCGTCTTCGAGTCGTCGTCGAGGTCGAGGACCCCGCGCTCGTCCACGACGACGTTCTCGAGCACGGTGCCGAAGGTTTGCGTCGTCCGGAAGATCTGCGGCTCCGCCTGGGGCGAGAGCCGGATCACCTTCGCGTAGCAGCCTCCTTCGACGTTGAAGACGCCGGCTTCGCCCCATCCGTGCTCGTCGTCTCCGATCAGGCGGCGCTCGGGATCGGCGGAGAGCGTCGTCTTCCCGGTGCCCGAGAGCCCGAAGAAGACGGCCACCCGGCCCTCGCCGTCGACGTTCGCCGAGCAGTGCATGGGGAAGACGCCCTCGAGGGGGAGGCGGTCGTTCATGAGCGCGAAGATCGACTTCTTGATCTCCCCCGCGTAGAGCGTCCCTCCGATCAGCACCTCGGCGCGCGTCGGGTGGAGAAGGATGAACGTCTCGCTCCGCGTTCCGTCCTCGTCGGGATCCGCCTCGACGGAGGGCGCGTGGAGGACGAGCGCCTGCGGTCGGTGGTCGGCGAGCTCTTGCTCGCTCGGGTCGATGAAGAGCGTGCGCGCGAAGAGCGCGTGCCAAGGGGACTCGGTGACGACGCGGACGGCGAGGCGATGCGCCGGGTCCGCCCCGGCGAAGGCGTCGACCACGTAGACGTCGCCGCTCTCGAGCTGCGCCACGACCTTCTCGCGCAGGCCCTCGAAGCAGTCCTCCGTGATGGGGCTGTTGACGTCGCCCCAGGCGATCCGATCCTCGGAGTCCGGCTCGCGGACGACGAAACGATCCTCCGGCGAGCGGCCTGTGTGGAGGCCGGTGTCGACGACGAGCGGCCCCCCCTCGGCGAGGCGCCCATCCTCTCGCGCGAGCGCGTGCGAGTAGCACATGGAGACCGTTGGATTCGAGAAGACCGATCCTCGCGGGTTGAGGCCGTGCGCCTCGAGACCGGTTGTCTCGCTGATCGCCATCGCCGCGTATCGTACGCCTCGTCCAGCGTCTCGGCCCGCATGGAGTTCTCCCTCGAGCGAAGCCAGGTCGTCGGCGCAGGCCTCGAGGAGGCCTTCGCGTTCTACGTCGATCCCTGGTGCCGCGCGCCGGGAGGCCCGCTCGCGCCGCTCGTGCGGCGCGGCGCCGTCGGCCGCTGGCTCGACGAGATCTTCGATTACCGAGCCGTGCGCGTGCGGGGGCTCCCCGCGTGAGCGAGCCGGCTCGAGAGGCGTGTCCCGGGTGCGGCACCCCGCAGGCCATCTCCATCGGCTCGCCGTTTGTCGGCGCCGTCGGCTTCCTCTGGTGGAAGCGCCCCTTCGAGGAGCGGCTCTTCCGCTGCGCGGAGGGCCACGTGTACTCCGTCCGCCTGACGGGCAGCGGGGAGGCCGAGACGACGACGGTCGAGCTGCACGAGAGCGTCGAGGCGTGGTTGCAGATCCGAACGGGCGCCCAGGCCCCCACGCGCCCGCCGGGTCTCTAGCTGTGGACAGTCACCCAGACGAGGCCGCCGCCGACTGCTCCGCGCCACGCCGCGCTGGCCGCGGCCGCCCTTCAGCCGCTCTCGTCATGTCCGGACGCGCTGCGGGGGCAGCTCCGTCTCGAAGGAAGCCCGCTCCGCGTAGAGGAGGCTCGGCGGCGCGGAGACGTCGAAGCCCAGGGCGCGGAGCGGCTCGACGCTGAAGGGGCCGGTCGGCTCGGCTCGCTCCCAGACGGCCTCACCACGGCGGACCCGGAACCCACGCGGGCCGGCCGCCTCGAAGAGGCCGAGCTCGTGCGACGTGAGCTCGCTCGGCGCCGCGGGCACGCGCGGCTCGTAGGCAAGGTTGACGCCGAGACCGGGTGCATCGACCACGCCCCGTCGCACGCGCAGGCGTGCCGGGCGCACCGGGATCCCGAAGAGCGCGCCGCCCATCCCGGCCGGGGTGACGCGCATGACGAGGAAGAAGACAGCAGCCTCCCCCTCGTGCCTGACGTAGACGCGCACGTTTAGCTGTGAGAAGTGCGGCAGGGGCAGGCGGCCGAGACGGCCCCCGTCCCACCGGAGCGCGGCGATCGTGACGAGGTGTCGCCCGTCGACCGGCGCCGGCTCCAAGCCCGGCGGGAGCGTCCGCGCGACCTGCTCGGCGTCCGTCTCCCAGCTCGCGAGGACCAGGTCGCGGACGCGGTGGCGCAGGAGCACGGCAGGAAGCCTAGGCGCGAGGCGGAACTGCGCGTCGTGGACACGAGCGCTGCAATCGACCGCTTCCTGCGGAGCCAAGCGCTCTCCGAGGCGACGCGCCGAGCCTACCGCCGCGACCTCGAGGAGCTCGCCGCCTGGCTCCGCCGCAACGGGCTCACGCTTGTGAGCTTCGACGCGCGGGCGTTCGCCCGCTACGCGGCGGAGCTCGGCGCCGACCGCCCCGGACGGCAGCCGAGGAAGCTCGCGCAGACCACGATCGCGCGCAAGCTCGCCGCCGTGCGCTCGCTCGTCCGCGCGACCCTCGGGCCCAGCCGGGTTCCCGACCTCTCCGTCTCCGGCCGCCGGCGACGCCGCCTCCCCCACGCACCTCGCCCAGCAGAGACCGACATGCTCCTCGCGGGGGTCGAGGCGGGGGATCCGCTCGGGCTCCGCAACCGGGCCCTGCTCGAGCTCGTCTACTCCGCCGGGCTGCGCTCGCAGGAGGCCGTCGACCTCGTGCTCGCGGACGTGGACTTCGAGCAGGAGCACGTGCGCGTGCGCGGGAAGGGCGGCAAGGAGCGCGTCGTCCCGCTCGGCGAGGAGGCCGCCTTCCGCCTCCGCCTCTACCTCGAGGACGGTCGTCCGCGGCTCGCGCGCGCCGCTTCGGACGCGCTCTTCCTCTCCGCGCGCGGGAAGCCTCTGGACACGTCGGCGCTGCGCCGGCTCCTGCCCAACCCCCACCGGCTCCGCCACGCCTTCGCCACTCACCTCCTCGAGGGGGGCGCCGACCTGCGGACGATCCAGGAGCTCCTCGGCCACTCCTCGCTCTCCACAACTCAGATCTACAGCCACGTGGACGCCAAGCGGCTCCGAAAGGTGTACGACCGTGCCCACCCCCGCGCCTGACGAGAACGGCCACGCCCGGGGTCAGACCCCGGCCGTGTCCGATCCGGTCGTGGAGGGATTCCTCGAGCTGCTCGCCGCCCGGCGGGCGCCGCGTACCGTGGACGCGTACCGGCGCGACCTCGCCGCCCTGGAGTCCTTCCTCGGCCACTCGCCCGTGACGGCGGGTGCCGACGAGATCGAGTGCTGGCTGGCCGATCTCCGGGCACGCGGGCAGGCTCCGAGCTCGGTCGCCCGTCGCGCCGCAGCCGCCCGCACGTTCTACCGCCACCTCGTCGCCCTCGATCAGCGCCACGACAACCCGGCCGCCGAGGTCGACCTCCCACGCCGCCGCCAGCGGCTTCCCCGCTCGCTTTCGCTGGGCGAAGTCGAGCGCCTGATCGACGCGGCCAACGGCACCACGCCTCGCAGCCTTCGTGACCGCGCCCTCCTCGAGCTCCTCTACGGCGCCGGCCTCCGGGTGAGCGAGGCGGTCGGCCTCGAGCGTGGCGGCGTCGATCTCGAAGCCCGCTTCGTCCGCTGTCTCGGCAAGGGCGACAAGGAGCGGGTCGTGCCGCTCGGAACCCAGGCCGTGGAGGCGCTGCGCCGCTACCTCGGCCGCGGCCGGCCCTACCTCGACCGCCGCCACCGCCCGGAGCTCTTCCTCAACGCCCAGGGCGGCGCGCTCACGCGTGCCGGCGCCTTCTTGATCGTCCGGCGGCTGGCAGCGAAGGCCGGGCTCGACCCCGAGCGGATCCACCCCCACCTCCTCCGCCACTCGTTCGCCACCCACCTCCTGGAAGGCGGGGCCGACCTGCGCAGCGTCCAGGAGATGCTCGGGCACGCCGACCTGGGGACGACCGAGCTCTATACGCATGTCTCGGACCGGCGGCGGCGCGACACCTACTACCAGGCGCATCCCCATGCGCGTCGTGTCCGCTCCAGCTAGGCGACCTCGGCCACCTCGGAGATCCGCCCGCTTCGCACGTCGTAGACCCAGCCGGAGAGCTCGAGCGACTCCGGGAGGAGCGGCGACTCGCGGATCGTGCGCACGCTCGTGCGCACGCTCTGCTCGAGATCCGGGAACGGCTTGAAGTCGACGGCGGACGCGTCGGCAGCCGCCTCCTCGAGCAGCTTGGCGCGGAGGTCGTCGTTCGAGAACGTGAGCATGCCGCAGTCGGTGTGCGCGAGCACGGCAACCTCATGCGTGCCGAGCAGCCAGTGCGAGATGACGAGGGAGCGAATGGCGTCCTCGGTCACGAGCCCGCCCGCATTGCGGATGACGTGGGCGTCGCCCTCCTCGAGCCCGAGAAACTTCGCGGGGTCGAGGCGCGCGTCCATGCACGTCACGATCGCCAGCCGCCGCCCGGGCGGCATCGGAAGGTGGCCCTTCGAGAAGGTGTCCGCATAGGTCTCGTTCGCGGCCTCCAGAATGTCACGCTCCGGCATCCTCGCCTCCAATCGCTTTAGTTTTTGAAGCTCTATAGCTTTACAAACTGAAGCGACTGCCGTCGAGGCGCCCATTACTAGCGAGCGGCGGCCTTCTTCTTCAGTGCCCGGTGCACCGTGGCCGCGGAAGCCCGGAGGTCCGGTTCCTCCGCCTCCTCGGCGAGATGCGCGAGGAGCGTCAGCGTGTCCGCCTGCGGCGAGCCGTTCTTGAGCGCGAGGACGGCGATGCGGCGAACGGCCGCGTTGGGGTCCTCGTTCGCGAGGCGGTGGAGCGTCGGGCGCACGGCGTTCACGAGACCGGGATGCGCGCGCGAGAGGAGCTCGAGCGAGAGGAGCGCCGAGCCGCGCGCGGCCGGGCTCTCGTCCTCGAGCCCGCGGCGCAGGAGCTCCGTCTTCTGGTTGAAGCGAAGCTGGCCGATCGCCCGGTACGCGAGGGCGCGCTCCCGGTAGTCCCGGCTCCGGGCGGCGGCCTCGAGGTCCTCGTCGACCTCGCGGCGGAGGTCGGCGAGCGCGCGCTCGTCGTCCAGTTCGGCCGCGCGCGCGACCGCCTCCGCCAGGTCAGTCAACCGACGCGAGGGAGCGGGCTGCGGGGCCGACGTACCTTGCCGACGGGCGGATCAGCCGGCCGTCGCGCTTCTGCTCGAGGATGTGCGCCGACCAGCCGGCGACCCGCGCGGCAGCGAACAGCGCTGGAAAGAGCGGCGGCGGGATCTCGGCGATGTCGAGCACGACTGCCGACCAGAACTCGACGTTCGTGGCGAGCACGCGCTCCGGATGGCGCACCGCGAGCTCCTCGAGAGCGGCCTTCTCGAGCGCCTCGGCGACCTCGACGCGCGGCGAGTCGAGCTCTCCCGCGGTCTGCCGGAGGACTCGGGCGCGCGGGTCCTCGGCTCGGTAGACGCGGTGTCCGAAGCCCATGAGGCGCTCCCCGCGGTCGAGCAGCTCCTTGACGTAGACCTCGGCGTCGCCGTGCGCGGCCACCTCGTCGAGCATCTTGAGAACACGAGTCGGCGCACCACCGTGGAGCGGCCCGCTGAGGGCGCCGACGGCCGCGGACATGGAGGCGCCGCAGTCGGCGCCGGTCGAGCAGACGATGCGGGCCGTGAACGTGGACGCGTTCGCACCGTGCTCGGCGGCTGAGACCCAGTAGCGGTCGATGGCCTGCACGTGCCGCGGGTCCGCCTCCCCGCGCCAGCGAAGAAGGAAGCGCTCGGCGGCGATCTCGCCTTCGGCGACCCGCGCGTCGGGCACCCGGGGCGCCTCGCCCCGCGCCGACTGGGCCACGAGGGAGATCATCGCGGCCGAGAGTCGAGCGAGGTCGTCACGCGCCTGCTCGTTCGAGATGTCGATGAGCTGACCGAGGCCCCACAGTCCCGCGAGCTCCGCGGTCGCCGATGCGAGATCCGCCATGGCGCTCCCGGTGCGGGCCCGAAGCTCGACGTCCTCAGATCGTGGCATCCCAGGCTCGAAGCTGTCGTCGACGAGGAGGCCCCAGACCTGCTCGTACGGCCTGAATCCGACGAGCTCTGCGATGTCGACCCCCCGGTAGCGGAGTGCGCTCCCCTCCCGGTCGGGCTCCGCGATCTCCGTTTCGAAGGCGACGATGCCCTCGAGTCCTGGCTTGAACTCGTCCATGGCTCCTTCCCTGTCTGGCGCACGGTATCGGACGGCCGTTGGCCACGGGCGCGGCATAGAATGGACTCCCGTCCATGCCACATCGCGTGACCTTCATTCCCGGCGACGGGACGGGGCCCGAGATCGCCGAGGCGACTCGTCGCGTCCTCGAGGCGACCGGCGTCCCTCTCGAGTGGGACCTCCAGCAGGCCGGCGCGGACGTGATGGACTCCTACGGCGGGAACCCGCTCCCGGATCAGGTCCTCGAGTCCATCAAGCGGAACGGCGTGGCTCTCAAGGGCCCGATCACGACGCCGGTCGGGACGGGCTTCCGCTCGGTCAACGTCGCCCTCCGCAAGAGCCTCGACCTCTACGGCCAGGTGCGTCCGTGCAAGAGCTACCCCGGCGTCCGCTCGCGCTACGACACGGTCGACCTCGTGGTGATCCGCGAGAACACGGAAGACCTCTACGCGGGCATCGAGCTCGAGGAGGGTTCCGACGAGGCTCGGGAGCTGATCGCCTGGCTTGAAGACCACCTGCACGCACGAGTCCGTCAGGACTCGGGCCTGAGCATGAAGCCGATCTCGGTGAGCGGCGCGCGCCGCATCGTCGAGTTCGCGTTCGACTACGCCCGCAGGAACGGGCGCCGCAGGGTCACGGCCGTCCACAAGGCAAACATCATGAAGTTCACGGACGGGCTCTTCCTGCGCGTCGCGCGCGAGGTCGCGACCGAGAACGAGGACGTCGAGTTCGAGGACAAGATCGTGGACAACCTCTCGATGCAGCTCGTCCAGCGCCCCGAGGAGTACGACGTCCTCGTCTGCCCGAACCTGTACGGCGACATCGTCTCCGACCTCTGCGCCGGGCTCATCGGCGGGCTTGGGCTCGCGCCCGGAGGAAACTTCGGAGCGCACGCTGCCGTGTTCGAGCCGACGCACGGCTCGGCGCCCAAGTACACGGGTCAGAACAGGGTGAATCCGATGGCGATGATGCTCTCGGGCGTGATGATGCTCCGCCACCTGGAGGAGCGTGACGCCGCCGACCGGCTGGAGGGAGCGATCGCCGCCGTCATCGCCGAGGGCCGCCACGTCACGTACGACATGAAGCCGACCCGCGACGACCCGACCGCCGTCGGGACGAGCGAGGTCGCCGACGCCGTCATCGAAGCCGTGGAAAATGCTGCGCACTTTCCACGGGTATGAGTTTGTCCCATCGCTTCGCTCGGGAGGATGAGATAGAGAGATGAGACGGAAGGTCACGGTCGTCGGGGCGGGGAACGTCGGCGCCACGGCCGCGCAGGAGATCGCCCGGCGCGACTACGCGGAGGTCGTCCTCGTCGACATCAAGGACGGGCTCCCGCAGGGGAAGGCCCTCGACCTCAACGAGTCGAGCCCGGTACTCGGCTACGAGCCGACGATCACCGGCTCGAACGGCTACGACGAGACCGCCGGCTCCGATGTCGTCGTGATCACTGCCGGTCTCCCGCGCAAGCCGGGCATGAGCCGCGACGACCTCGTGACGACGAACGAGCAGATCGTCGGCTCGGTCACCCGCGAGGCCGTCGAGCGCTCTCCGCACGCGATCCTCATCGTCGTCTCGAATCCGCTCGACGCTATGTGCCACGTTGCGAAGAACGTCTCCGGCTGCCCCCGCGAACGCGTCTTCGGCATGGCGGGAATCCTCGACACCGCCCGCTTTCGGACGTTCATCGCCTGGGAGACGGGCGCCTCCGCAAAGGACGTCACGGCCATGGTGCTCGGCGGCCACGGCGACCAGATGGTTCCGGTGGTCTCCGCCACGACCGTCGGCGGCGTTCCTCTCGCCAAGCTCGTCTCGGCTGACCGCATCGAGGCGATGGTCGAGCGAACGCGCAAGGGGGGCGGCGAGATCGTCGACCTCCTCGGCACCTCGGCCTGGTACGCGCCCGGCGCGGCCGCCGCCCAGATGGTGGACGCCGTCATGCTCGACCAGAAGCGCGTCCTTCCTTGCACGGCCCTCCTCGCGGGCGAGTACGGCATCGACGACCTCTACATGGGCGTGCCGGTGAAGCTCGGCGCCGGCGGCGTCGAGGAGATCGTCGAGCTCGACCTCACGGACGACGAGCGCGCGGCGCTCAGGGAGTCGGCGGCGGCGGTTCGCGACGTCGTCTCCGTCCTCGCCGGCTAGCTTGGACGCGGGGAAGCGGCGCCCGGCCCCGGAGCCCGGGGCTACGATCGCTGCGTGCTTCGCCGTCTTTCGATCATCCTGGGAGCCGTCCTCGTCGTCGTCGCGATCGGGCTCGCCCTCACCTACATTCCCTCGGACCACTACATCGTCCTCCCGGACCGGGCGCGGGCGACGGATCCGCTCGTGGAGATCCCGGGCGAGGAGCACCAGGGAGACGCCAACGGCATCTACATGGTCGACGTCCGCATCGGGCGCGCCAGCCTGCTCGAGCGCCTCTTCCCGGGGATTCGCGAGGGCGCTAGCCTCCTGCCCGAGCGGGTGCTGAATCCCGAGGGCGTGAGCGACAGTCAGCGACGGCGCTCCAGCCTGAACCAGATGTCCCGCTCGCAGCTCATCGCGATCACGGTCGCGCTTCGTGAGCTGGGGCGCGAGGTCGAGGTTACGCCGGTCGGTGCCGAGGTCGTCACCGTCTTCCCGGGATCGCCGGCCGAAGGCGAGCTCGAGGTCGGCGACGTGATCGTCGCCGCCGAGGGCCAGGACGTGGAGACGACCGAGGATCTCCGCGAGGCGTTCTCGGATGTGGCGCCGGGCGACCAGGTCGCGCTCACTGTCGAGCGCGGCGAGGACGAGCGCGTGGAGCTCACGGTTCCGACGCGCGCCGCCGAGGACGATCCGGGTCGCGCCGTCGTCGGCGTTCAGGTGCAGGAGGCCGAGGAATTCGACTTCCCGGTCGACATCGAGATCGACGCGGGCTCGATCGGCGGGCCCTCTGCCGGGCTGGCGTTCGCACTCGACATCGTCGACGAGCTCGGGAAGGACATCGACCGGGGGCGGAAGGTCGTCGCCACGGGAGAGCTGACGCTCGACGGAGAGGTCCTGCCCATCGGTGGCGTTCGCCAGAAGGCGATCGGCGCGCGCGACTCGGGAGCGGACATCTTCCTCGTCCCCGACCAGAACCTCGCCGAGGCCAGGGAGGCCGTGGACGGCCTCGAGATCATCCCCGTCTCGAACTTCGAAGAAGCGTTGTCGGTGTTGGCGACGGCCTAGTTTTCTCTCCCGTCAACACTACGCACGAACCTTGCGGAATTTGCGTGTTTTTCGTCGCGGCAACGCTTAACCCAAGAGCCCGGCAGCCCTAAGATGGACGGCCCCGGACCGATGGCGAAGCGGCGGCAAATCACCTGCAAGGACTGCTATTTTCGTCAGGCCGGGCTGTGCGCACTGAGCGATGGACCGTGCCCGACCTTCCGGTCGGCGAAGATGGCGAAGCTCGAGCCTCCCGACCAGGCGAGGCTCGTCGCCCGGCCGCAGCTTCGGGCCCACGTCGCGGCCTGAGAGGTCATTGGGTTCCTAAGGATCCGTACGCCGGGAACGCCTCGTCGTCTCGGATCGAGTCGAGATCCGAGTCGGAGGCTGCCCACTCCGGCACGCGCTGATCGAGCTCGGCGGCCCGTGCGAGGTGAGCAAGCGCGTCGCTGCGACGACCGGCCAGGGCCTCGCAGCAGGCGAGGTTGTAGAGGACGTTCGCGTTGTCCGGATGCTTCTCGAGGGCGCGGGTCATGAGCTCGGCCGCCGCCTCGTACTCCTTCGCGTCGTAGAAGGGCCGCGCCTCGAGCCAGGACTCCCACGGCGAGGGCTCGAAGGCCTTTCCCGGCGTCCCGCCGACGACCATGATTGTCGTCTTCGGGTCGACTGCGGTCGCGCCACGGCGAGCAGAAGGGTCGCGGACGAAGACGAGCGTGCCTGTCCGCGCGTCCACTTCCTCGCCGGCGACGGTGAAGCGCGCGCGCCCACTCAGCACGACGTAGAGCTCCTCATGTCCGCCGGCACCCGAGCCCAGCTCGTCGTGCTCCTCGATCACCCGGCCGCCCGACTCACGCGCGGCGTAGGCGTTGACCCCGAACGCCGAGATGCCGAGCGGAATGCGGAGGGGAATTGTCACGAGCTCGCCGTCCAGGCGGTCGAGGTCCCCGAGCCGGGCGGTCTCGAACGCCGGCCGGCTCACGCGGCGACGGCGAGCGCTTCGCGCACGAGCCGTCCCAGCCGGGCCACGCCCTCGTCGATCGCCTGCGGCCGCTCGTAGGAGAAGGCGAGCCGCATGGCCGACTCCCCACCGCCGTGGAAGAAGAAGTCGGGGCCCTTGATGAAGGCAACGCCGACCTCGTCCGCCTGGGCGAGCAGGCTCTTGGCGCTCAGACCGCCGGGGAGGTCGACCCAGAGGAAGTAGCCGCCGTCGGGCTCGTTCCAGGTCGTCCCCTCCGGCATCTCCCGCGCGAGGGCGCCGATCATCGCGTCCCGGCGCTCGCGCAGGCTCCGCTGGATCGACTCGACGTTCGGGTCGAAGCGGCCGCGCGCGGCGAACTCGTGCAGAGCGGCCTCGACGAACATCACGGGCGAGACGTAGTTCTCGAACACGAGGGTCTGCATCGCCCCCATGAGCTCCTCGGGCAGGATCGCGTAGCCGACGCGGATGCCGGGGGCGACAGTCTTCGAGAAGGACGAGAGGAACATGACGCCCTCGCCACCGGCGAGCTCGAAGAGCCGGGGCAGCCCCTCGCCCGCGAAGCGCAGGAGGCCATAGGGGTCGTCCTCGAGAATGGTCGCTCCGTGCGCGCGGGCCAGCTCGAGCAGTCGATGCCTGTTGGGCTCGGAGAGCGTCCGGCCGCTCGGGTTCTGGAAGGTCGGGATCGTGTAGACGAGGCTCGGGCCGCTCGTCGCCGCCAGGGCGTCATCGAGCTCGCCGAGGTCGAGCCCGTCGTCCGAGAGCGGGATCGACTCGACCTCGGCGCCGAGCCGCCGCAGGATCTGCAGCGAGCGGTCGTAGCACGGCGCCTCCACGAACACCTTCGCGCCGGCCTGCACATGGTGGCGGGCGATAAAGCTGAAGGCCTGGAGGGAGCCGTTCGTGACCAT
>Ga0209859_1000158_pt1 | contig 15665 bp, 15 predicted proteins | sample GWRWS3_50_60_FD_187241 | JGI IMG/M metagenome (GOLD analysis project Ga0209859, IMG submission 187241) | Riverbed sediment microbial communities from areas with vegetation nearby in Columbia River, Washington, USA - GW-RW S3_50_60 (SPAdes)... | ecosystem: Environmental > Aquatic > Freshwater >... | reverse complement strand
CGGAGGCCCGGGCAGGCAGTGCGGGCCTCCGACCGGTCAGGCCCCTGGGGGGAGGGGCCGCGGGCGCGCTAGCCGCCGGGTTGGGCGGGCTGGCGCCCGAGGGTCACGCTTACAGTTCGTTCCGAGTCGCCCCGGTGGATCGAGAGCGTCATCGTCTCGCCGGGGTCCTTCTCCATGATCAGGCGGCGGAGATCGTCGGGAGACGTGACGGCCTGGCCGTCCGCCTGCGTGACGATGTCGCCTCCGAGCACGTAGCTCGTGCCTTCGACGATGACCTGCTGGTCGCCGCCCTTGAGGCCGGCATCGTCGGCCGGGCTGCCGTCGACAACATCCGCGATCAGGACGCCCTCCTTCACGGGGAGTCTGAGGGCCTCGGCGAGCCCGTCGTCGATCGCCAGCATCTGCACGCCCAGATACGCATGCTCGACTTTGCCGTTCTCCTTGATCTGCGACACGACCTCTTTGACCGTGTTCACCGGCACGGCGAAGCCGATGCCGACGTTCCCGCCGGTCTCGCTCTCGATCTGGGAGTTGACGCCGATCACCTCGCCGCGGGCGTTCAGCAGCGGTCCGCCCGAGTTGCCGTGGTTGATGGCCGCGTCCATCTGGATGACCTTGTCGATCGTGTAGCCGTTGGGCGCGGTGATCTGGCGCTGCAGCGCGCTCACGATGCCGGCGGTGACGGTTCGCTCGAGGCCGAAGGGGTTCCCGATGGCGACGACCGCGTCCCCGACGTGCACGGCGTCTGAGTTGCCGAGGGGGAGGGGAGTCAACGCCCGTGCCTGTGCGTCGATCTTGAGCACCGCGAGATCCGTGGAGGGATCGCTGCCCACGACCGTCGCCGGGACGCGGTCGTCGCCCGAGAAATTGACCTCGACTTCCTGGGCGTTCTCGATCACGTGGTAGTTCGTGACGATGTAGCCGCCCTTGTCGATGACGAAGCCGGAGCCGAGAGAGGTAGCGGGCTGAGGGCCGAAGATCGGGTTGCTCGAGTCCACAGTGGTCGACGTCACCTGAACGACGCCGGGGCCCGCCTGCTCGTAGATCGCCTGGACGGACTTCGCTCCGCTCGCGTTCGCCTCGAAAATCGTCGCGGGGGCGCTCGAGGCGACGGTGCTCACCACCGTCTGGGTATCGCCACCGGAGTCGACGGCGGCGCCGATCCCGACCGCGGCGCCTCCGCCAAGGAGAGCCGCAAAGACGAGGGACGCCGTGCGCGTCCAGGCGGAGCTCTTGTCCATGGCTCTGTTATAGCCGGGCCTCCGTGAAGTCCCGGTTGACTCAGGTTAAGGAGTGGTTAAGAGGGGCCCGCTGCTGCCCGACGCCCCCGGCGCGTCTACCACTTCGAGCGGCGGCCGCGGCGGCTCGTGTAGACGAGCTTCGCGCGCCCCGACTGCATGCCCGAGCTCTCGAACTGCTCACGGTGCCCGAGCCGGCTCGCGACCCTGCTTGCGTCGGCCTGCTGCTCCGGCAGGACGAAGGTGACGGCGACGCCGCTTCGCCCGGCCCGGCCGGTGCGGCCGGTGCGGTGGAGGTAGCCCTTGTCCTCCTCCGGCGGGTCGTAGTTGATCACGTGCTCGACGTCGTCGATGTCGAGGCCGCGCGCGGCGACGTCGGTGGCGACCAAGACCGGCACCTTGCCGCTCTCGAAGCGGTCGAGCGCGCGCTCGCGGGCACCCTGGGTCATGTCTCCGTGCATGGCCGCTGCCTTGACGCCGTGACCGGCGAGCTTGCGGGCGAGCCGGTCGGCGCCGCGCTTCGTGCGCACGAAGACGAGCGTCAGCCCCTCGGCGTCGCCGAGGTGGTCGACGAGCGTCTCCACCTTCGTGCTCTGGCTGACGGCGACGAAGCGGTGCTCGATCTCGCCCTCGGCCCGGTCAGCCGGCGGGTCCGCCTGGAAGCGCGAAGGGCTCGACGTGTAGGCCTGCGCGAGCCGACCGACCTCGCCGTCGAGCGTCGCGGAGAAGAACATCGTCTGCCGATTCCTCGGCACGCGCCGAAGGATCCTGTCGACCTGCGGCTTGAAGCCCATGTCGAGCATGCGGTCGGCCTCGTCGAGGACGAGGATCCGGATGCGCTCCAGGCCGATCACCTTCCGCTGCGCGAGGTCCTCGAGCCGGCCCGGCGTCGCGACGACGACGTGCGCGCCCCGCGCCTCCGCCGTCTGGCTGCGGATGGGGACACCGCCGTACACGGCGGCGATTCGCAGGCCCATGGGCTTCGCCACGAGGCGGAGGTCCTCGGTGACCTGCGCCGCGAGCTCGCGGGTGGGGACGAGCACGAGCGCGCTCGGCTTCCCGTCCTTCGGCGACACCCGCTCGACGATCGGAAGGGCGAAGGCGAGGGTCTTGCCGGAGCCGGTCGGCGACTTCGCCAGCACGTCGAGGCCGGCGAGCGCGTCCGGGAGGACGAGCGACTGGATCCTGAAGGGCTCGTGGATGGAACGGGCGGCGAGCGCGTCGGCGACAGGCGGCGACACGCCGAGCCCGCGGAAAGACTGCTGGGACACTGTTCTACTCCTTCTTCTGTTCGAGACTCGCCTTGCCCGAACGTCCGAAGGAGGAACGAGTAGCTCATCTCACGGCCGGCCGAGTGCCGACCTGTTGACACAACGGTAGCAGCAGAGCAAGCGGGTCTGATCGAGACCTAGGGGGGAGCGCTCGCGCGGTACGATCGCCCGATGTGGAGTCGCCCGCTCCTGTACGAGCGCCTGAGCTGGCCCGAGGTGCGCCGGGCGGCGGGCGAGGAGCGCGTGTGCCTCATCCCCGTCGCGACGCTCGAGGACCACGGGCCGCACCTCCCAATCGACACCGACGTCCGGATTACCTGGGAGATCTGCCGGCGCACGGCTGGAGCGGCGCCGGACGAGATCGTGCTCCTCCCGATCGTCCCGCACGGCTACTCGCCGCACCACATGGATTTCCCAGGCCCGATCACGATCGGCTGGGACACGTTCACGCGCTACTGCAGGGACGTCGGCAGCTCCCTTGCCCGCCACGGCTTCCGCCGTATGCTCTTTCTCAACGGACACGGCTCGAACCAGCCGTTCGTGGACGCGGCCGCACGCCTCGTCTGCGTCGACCACCCTGAGGTCCTCGCAGGCTCCGCCTTCTACCTCTCCGGGAGGCGCGCGCTCGAGCGCATCGAGGAGATCCGTGACTCGGACGCGGGAGGGATGGCCCACGCGTGCGAGCTCGAGACCTCCATCTACCTCGCCATCGACCCGGAGGCCGTGGACATGGAGAAGGCCGTGGACGAGCGTGGCTTCCCGGCTGGCGAGTACTCGTATATGGAGTGGTCGGACGGGCCGATGCGCGTGATGCCCTGGTGGTCGTCGTTCTCCGTCAGCGGCGTTCAGGGCGACGCCTCCAAGGGCACGGCCGAGAAGGGCGAGGCCTTCCTCGCCGCGGCGGTCGAGGAGTGCCTCGGCTTCGTTCGCGACCTGCTCGCAAAGCCGCTGCCCGAGCGGCGCGAGCCGAGGGAGACGTTGTGACGCCGCCGCCGATCCCGCTCATCCGGACCGCAGGGACGCACGCCGAGGTCGGCCGGGAGATCGGCTCGGCGACGGCCGAGACCGTGCGCCGATTCGCGGCGCTGCCCTACGACGCCGACCTCGTGCGACGCTACCGCGCGGTCACCGTCGAGCACCTCCCCTGGGTCGTCGAGGAGCTGGACGGCGCAGCGGAAGGCGCCGGCGTCGACCCGCTGGCGGTCTTCGCCGCCTCGATCGAGGAGCTCGCGCCCGCGGAGGCTCCCGCAGGCTGCAGCGACCTCCTCGTCACCGGAGACCTCACCGCGAACGGCCATCTGCTCGTCGCGCACAACAACGATCTCTACGCGGAAGACGAGGAGGACCTCGTCGCCCTCGAGTGGCGCGTCCCGGGCGAGCCGGTCGTCTTCACGCTCGGAAACGGACCGTGGCTCAGCGTCGGCTGGAACGACGCCGGGCTCTCCGTCACCGGCAACGAGCTCTCGCCGAACGACGAGCGCGTGGGAATCCCGCGCCTCGTCCAGATGCGCGACGTCCTCACGCGAAGGACACTTGCCGAAGCGGTCGAGGCTGTCCTCCACCCCGCCCGCGCGTCCTCCTACAACTGGGTAGTCGCCCACGCCACGGACGGAGCGCTGAACGTCGAGGGCTCGGCGACGCAGGCGGGGATCGACGAGCCCGCGCCGGATGGATTCCTCGCCCACACGAACCACTACGCGTGGGCCGACATGCAGGGCTTCGAAAGCTCGGCGTACCTGACGAACTCCTGCCAGCGGCTCGAGCGCGCACGGGAGCTCGCGCGCGGCGCGCCCTTCACCGTGGAGACGCTCCGGGCCGCGCTCGCCGACCACGAGAACGCCCCCGATTCCATCTGCCAGCACGACGAGGGGCCGAAGCCGGTGAAGACTGTCTTCTGGTGCGTCGCCGACGTGACCGCGGGCGAGATCACGTACGGCCGCGGGAACCCCTGCGATTCCGAGGCGCAGGTCTACCGCTTCTAGTGCCCCCCCAGGCAATGAGCGCCTGCTTCTGCCCCGCGATCACGCGGCGCCAGAGCCCACCCTCGCCCTTGCCAAGGCATCCAGCCTTGGCTGCGTGCGAGTGCGGCCTCTGGCTTGGTGCTCGCGACGCCGAAGGGGGGCGACATTACCTGAAGGGGCACTGGTGATCGCGGCCCGCCTCTTCGGCCGGCCGCTCCCGGACGGCGGCACGATCGGCGTCGCCGCCCCCGCGAGCCCGTACGAGAACCGCTCGGACGTCCTGCGCGGCGTCGAGTGGTGGGAATCCCAGGGCTACAAGGTGACGCTCGGCGACCACGCCCTCGCGCGCGACGACTTCGTCGCCGGTGACGCCCGAGACCGCGCCGGTGACCTGAACGCCCTCTTCGCGGACCCCGACGTGGACGTCGTCCAGTGCCTCCAGGGCGGCTACGGGTCGGCGCAGGCCATCCCACACCTCGACTTCGACGTCATCGCCGCGAATCCGAAGCCGTTCGTCGGCTTCTCGGACATCACCGCGCTCCACATCGCAATCCGTCAACGCACGGGTCTCGCCACCTTCTACGGGAACGGCCTTCTGGGCGTCGGCGATCGGGAGACGACCGAGTTCTCGAAAGAGCGGCTGCTGGCCGTGCTCCGGGGAGGCGGCGCCGGCGAGGTTCCGGAGAACCCAGATGACCCGTTCGCGCGCACGATCCGCGGCGGCACGGTCACGGCGCCGCTCGTCGGCGGCTGCCTCTGGCTGCTCATGCAAACGATGGGAACCCCGTGGGAGATTGAGCTCGACGGGGCGATCCTCTTCTTCGAGGACTACTACCTGCCGCCCTATCAGGCGGACGGCATCCTGACCCAGCTCGCCCTTGCGGGCAAACTCACCGGGGTTCGGGGAGTCGTAGTAGGGGACATGGAGAAGTGCGACTGGGGCGACCACCCACACGGCTGGCCGCGGACACGTTCGATCGAGGACGTGCTCGAGGTTCACCTGGAGCCGCTGGGCGTTCCCGTGTTATACAAGCTCCCCTTGGGGCACGGAAAGCACCTCGCGGCGCTCCCGCTCGGCGTCACCGCGACGCTCGATGCGGATGCGAGGACGCTCACAGTCGATATGCCGGGACTGGCGACCGGAGGAGAGGAAGAACGATGACGAAGCGCGTGCTGTTCGCGATCGCGATCCTGACCATGACGCTCGCACTGGCGGGCTGCGGCGGCGGGGGCGACACGGCCGCAACGGGAACCGGGGCAGACGAGGGCGAGGGCGAGGTCCAAAAGGGCGGCATCCTGCGAATCGGGACGACCGACGGCTTCGACTCCATCAACCCCTTCGTCGCCTTCAGCGCCCAGTCGTACGCGACGTTCGTCGACATCTATCCGGTGCTCGTCCAGTACACGCCCGACTTCGAGTGGGAAGGCGACTGGGCCGAGAGCTGGGAGACGTCCGAGGACGGGCTCACGTGGACGTTCCACCTCAAGCCCGGCGGCAAGTGGTCCGACGGCACGCCGCTGACGGCCGAGGACGCCGTCTGGACGGGCGAGACCATCCTCAAGTACGCCAAGGGACCCGCCGCCAACCTCGCGCCCTTCCTCCTGCACGTGAAGAGCCTCGAGGCGCCCGACCCGAATACACTCGTCATCACCTACGAGACTCCCGTCGGCAACGTCCTTCCGCAACTCCAGCAGTTCTTCATCCTCCCCAAGCACTTCTGGGAGAAGCAAGCAACCGGCAACGGCAAGGCGTTGAAGCAGTACCTCCCCGAGAAGGACCTCCCGGTCGTCTCGGGCGGCCAGTACGTCCTCACGAAGTACGACAAGAAGGGCACGACGATCCTGGAGCGGAACCCCGGTTTCTACGGCTCGCAGCCGAACCCCGACGCTGTGGGGATCCAGTGGTTCTCCAACTCGGACGCGATGATGACCGCCTTCACGTCGGGCGAGCTCGACTTCCTCAGCGTCCCGCTCACGGCGGTCAGCGCGGTCGAGGACGATCCCCGCTTCGAGGTGCTAGTGGCCGACGGGTACCAGATCAACAACTTCATCTTCAACTCGAACCCGAAAAAGCCGGAGAACACTGAGCTTCTCGATCCGAAGGTGAAGGAGGCGTTCGCCCACGCCATGAACCGCGACGAGATGATCGAGGTGGTCTACGGGGGCCACGCGCAGGCCGTCGCGAGCATCGTTACCCCCGCGGCGGGCGAGTGGGTGAACCCGAACCTCGAGCCTGAGGCGTACGACATCGACCTCGCCAACCAGATCCTCGACGACCTCGGCTACGCGCGCGGGTCGGACGGGATTCGCATGGCCAACGGTCACAGGATGTCCTACGAGATCATCACCCCGGACTCCCTCGACGGCATCAACCGCGCGTTCGAGATCGTTAAGACCGGGCTCGCCGAGATCGGCGTCGAGGTGATCCAGAACCCGCTCGACTCGACCACGGCGTTCGATGAGATCGGCGCGCCCGAGTGGAAGTACTTGAACTTCGACATGGCCATGTGGGACTGGGTCGGCTACCTCGACCCGAACTTCGTCCTCTCCGTCGTCGGCTGCGACCAGTACGGGGGGTGGAGCGACACCGGCTACTGCAACCCCGACTACGACAAGCTCTACGAGGAGCAGGGCGCGACCGCAGACGAGGAGAAGCGCAAGCAAATCGTCTGGGAGATGCAGGACATCCTCTACCGCGACAAGCCCTACATCCAGCTCGTCGTGCTCGACACGATCACGGCGTACTCGACCAACTGGGACGGCTTCCTCCCGGGCTCGCTGGACACGTACACGAAGCGCTACCTCGGGGAGCCGCACCAGGTGGGGTGAGGCGACGAGCTAGCGGCGAAGAGGACATGGCGTCGTGAGAGGCGCGGACTACTTCCTGAAGCGCACTCTGTTCGCGCTCGTGACGGTCTTCGTCGCGATCACGCTCAACTTCATCATCTTCCGCGCGACCCCCGGGGACGCGGTCACCGGCCTCAGGTGCCAGTTCTGCACCGTCGAATTCAAGGATCAGCTCCGAGCGGAGCTGGGCCTGGACAAGTCCAAGTGGGAGCAGTACGTCATCTACCTGCAGTCCCTCGCCGAGGGCGACATGGGCCGCTCGTTCGTGACCCGCGAGCCCGTGGTCGACGAGCTCATCGATCCGCTCCTGAACACCCTGCCCATGATCGCGCTCGGCACTGCGTTCTCGATCGTGTTCGGCATCCTCTCCGGCGTCGTCGCGGCCTGGCGGCGAGGCACGTTCCTCGACTGGGGGAATCTCAGCTTCTCGCTGCTCTTCTATTCGCTGCCGACGCAGTGGCTGGGGCTGATGCTGCTCATTGTCTTCGCGGGCACCCTGCCCGCCTCCGGAATCGCCGATCCGTTTCTCGCGTTCACGGACCCCTCGTGGTGGGACACGTTCGTCGACCGCCTCGAGCACATGATCCTCCCGGCGGCCACGATCGGGATCGTCCTGTACGGCGAGTACGCGCTCATCGTGCGGTCCTCGCTGATGGAGGCGCTCAGCGAGGACTACGTCCTCACGGCGCGGGCGAAGGGCCTCCGCAACTGGGCGATCGTCTGGAGGCACGCCTTCCGGGCCTCACTGCTCCCGGTCGCCACCCTGATCGCCCTCTCGCTCGGGTACCTCGTCGCGGGCGCGATTCTCGTCGAGGCCGTCTTCTCCTACCCCGGGATCGGCCTCGTCACCTATGACGCGGTCACGGAGCGCGACTACCCGGTCCTCCAGGGCGCGTTCCTGATCCTGACCCTCTCCGTCGTGTTCGCCAATTACCTCGCCGACCTCCTCTACTTCAAGCTCGACCCGAGGGTCGCGGAATGAGCACGATCGCCTCCGGGCCGGGCGCGGCCGGTGCACCCACCGACCCCAGCGACGTCCCCGGCGGGGGCCGCGGGCGTGGGGGCGTCGTGTGGTCGGTGCTGCGGAGCCGCCCGCAGGCCGCGATCGGCGGCACGGTCCTCGTCCTCACGATTCTCGTCGCCGTCTTCGCTCCGCTCCTCGCGCCGTACGGGCCGCGAGAGAAGGTCGGACCGCCCTTCGCGCCGCCTTCGAGCGCCTACCCGCTGGGGCTCGACGACGGGGGCGTCGACATGCTCTCTCTGATCATCTACGGATCGCGCGTCTCGCTCGTCGTCGGCTTCGCGGCGGCCGCCGTGGCGATGCTGATCGGCGGCTCCGTCGGCATCCTGGCCGGCTACTTCGGCGGCAAGACCGACATCACGCTCATGCGGGTGACGGATTACTTCCTCGTCATCCCCGATGTCCCCCTCATGATCGTGATCGCGGCGATCTGGGGCCGAAGCCTGACGAACATCATCATCATCATCGGCGTCATCTACTGGACGGGGACGGCCCGGATCATCCGCGCCCAGGTGAAGAGCGTCCGCGAGCGGGTCTACGTGCGCCGGGCGCAGGCCTTGGGAGCGAGCGACTCGAGGATCATCTTCCGCCACGTCCTCCCACAGGTGGCGCCGCTTCTCGTCGCCAACACGGTCCTGACGGTCGCGGTGGCGATCTTCGCCGAGACGGCGCTCGCCTTCCTCGGCCTGGGCGACCCGAGCCTCATCTCCTGGGGACGCCTGATCGAGAACGCGTTTGTCTCGAACGCGATCACCGTGGACGCCTGGTGGGCGATCGCGCCTCCCGGCATCGCGGTCGCGGTTGTCATCCTCGCCTGCACGATGCTGGGGACGGCCATCGAGGACGCGCTCAACCCGCGCCTGCGGGTCGGCCACCTCTCCGTGCGCCGGTTCCGGCTCCGGCCGCTGCCGGCGAAGGACCCGCAGTGACCGAGCCCGTCCTCGCGGTCGAGGATCTCCACGTCTGGTTCGACCTGGAGCAGGGCGGCGAGCTGCACGCCGTGCAGGGCGTCAGCCTCGCGCTCCAGACCGGGGAGCGCTTCGGGTTCGTCGGCGAGTCTGGCTGCGGGAAGACGACGACCATCCTCGCGCTGATGGGCCTTCTCCCCTCGAGCGCGAGCGTCGCCGGCCGCGTCCTCCTGGAGGGCGAGGACATCCTCGCCGACGGCGAGGAGAGCGTCAGCCCCCACCGCTGGACGGACATCGCCATGGTCTTCCAGGGCGCGATGAACGCCTTCAACCCCGTGAAGCGGGTCGGCGAGCAGATCGCCGAGCCGATGAAGCTCCACGAGATCGCCGAGGGCAGGACGGCGCGGAGGCAGGTCGGCGAGCTGCTCGAGCGCGTCGGGATCCCCGCCGCGCGTGCAAGCAGCTATCCACATGAGTTCTCGGGCGGCATGAGGCAGCGGGCGGCGATCGCCATGGCGCTCGCGTGCAAGCCGAAGGTGCTCCTCGCGGACGAGCCGACCACGGCGCTCGACGTGATGGTGCAGGCTCAGATCCTCCAGCTCCTCATCGGCCTCGCGGACGACTTCGGTCTCACGCTCGTGCTCGTCACGCACGACCTCCCGATCGTCGCTCAGGTCTGCTCGCGCGCCGCCGTCATGTACGCGGGTGAGATCGTCGAGATCGGAGCGACCGACACCCTCTACCACGACCCCCGTCATCCGTACACACGCCTGCTCTTCGCGGCCACCCCCGACCTCTACGACGAGGAGCCGGTTCTCTCCATCCCGGGCACGCCCCCACGCCTCGATCGCGAGCTCGTCGGCTGCCCGTTCGCGCCGCGCTGCGATCGCGCGTTCGCCCCGTGCGACCGGGTGAAGCCGCGTCTGGTCGCGACCGACACAGGCCACTCGGCAGCGTGCCACCTCAATGACCCGGCCCTCAAGGCGGCCTCGTGAGCGAGGAAGGTCGGCCTAGGAGCGACGACGGGCGTCCTCCTCTGCTCGAGGTCGAGAATCTCGTCGCGCGCTTCGCGGTTCCGCGGGGGGTGGTCGGTGCGTTCAGAGGGCGGCCGAAGCTCGCCGTCCGCGCCGTCGACGGCGTCTCCTTCATCGTCCGCGAGGGCGAGCTCCTCGCGCTCGTGGGCGAGTCGGGGAGCGGCAAGACGACGACGGCGCAGTCGATCCTCCGGCTCGTCAAGCCGGAGGCGGGAACGATTCGCTTCCGCGGCGACGACATCACCGGCATCTCCGGGCGCGAGCTGCGCGCGCTGCGCCGCCACGTCCAGCTCATCTTCCAGGACCCGTACGAGTCCCTCGATCCTCGCTTCCGCGTCCGGGCCACGATCGAGGAGCCTCTCCTAGTCCACGGCGAGGGCGGCGGGAAGGCCGACCGCGACCGGCTGGTGCGCGAGGCGCTCGAGCGGGCCGGGCTGACGCCGCCCGAGCTGTTCCTCGAACGCTATCCGCACGAGCTCTCGGGCGGCCAGCGGCAGCGGGTGGCGATCGCCGCGAGCCTCGCGCTCAGCCCAGAGCTCCTCGTCGCCGACGAGCCCGTCTCGATGCTCGACGTGTCCGTGCGGGCGGGCATCCTCTCCCTCCTGGACGAGCTGCGGCGCAGCGGGCTCGGCATCCTCATGATCACGCACGACCTCTCCACGGCCGCGCACTTCGCCGACCGGATCGCGGTCATGTACCTGGGCCGTATCGTGGAAGAGGGGCCGGCGCGGGAGGTCGTCCACAACCCCCGGCACCCGTACACGAAGGCCCTCCTCTCGGTCGTGCCGCAGCGCGACCCGCGCCGGCAGACGCAGCCGGAGATCCTCCGCGGCGAGACGCCGAATCCGGTGAACATCCCGCCGGGCTGCCGGTTCAACCCGCGCTGCCCGATCGCCATTCCGGAGTGCCGGACAACCGACCCGGACCTGCGAGTCCCTGCCGGAGCGAAGCGCGGCCACCAGGCGGCCTGCATCCGGGCGTAGTGGACTCCGTCCTCACGAGCGGCACGGTCTTTACCGCGGACGCGGCGCTGAGCGTCGCCGAGGCGGTGGCCGTTCGCGAGGGCCGCATCGCCGCGGTCGGCTCGGCCCGGGACGTGATGGCGCTCGCCGACCCGGCGACGCGCGTGCTGGAGCTCGAGGGCCGCACCGTCCTCCCAGGCTTCCAGGACGCCCACCTCCACCCGCCGGAGGGCGGGCTCGCCGGCCTCCGGTGCGACCTCTACAACGCCTCCTCGCAAGAGGACTGCCTCGTTCGGATCGCCCGCTACGCGGCCGAGCATCCCGAGCTCGAGTGGATCGTCGGGGGCGGCTGGTCGATCGACTTCTTTCCGGGCGGGACGCCGAGTCGCGCCGATCTGGACGCCGTCTGTCCCGACCGCCCGGTCTTCCTCGAGAACCGCGACGGGCACGGCGGGTGGGTGAACAGCCGCGCGCTCTCCCTCGCCGGGATAACGCGCGAGACGCCCGACCCGCCCGACGGGCGCATCGAGCGGGACGCCGACGGCGAGCCGCAGGGAACGCTCCACGAGGGCGCGATCTCCCCTGTCTTCGAGCTGCTCCCGCCGACCTTGCAGGAGGAGTGGGAGGCGGGCATCCTCCGCGCGCAGGCTGAGCTCCACGCCCTCGGGATCACCGCCTGGCAGGACGCGAGCGTCGACGCGGAGACCCTGGCCGCCTACCGCGCTGTCGCGGAGCGCGGCGAGCTCACAATGCGGGCGGAGGGGAATCTCCTCTGGGAGCGCGGACGGGGCGAGGACGAGCAGCTCGACGAGCTCGTCGAGCTGCGGGCCCGGGGCTCGCTGGGGCGGCTGCGCATCCGGGGCGCGAAGATCTTCGTCGACGGGGTGCTCGAGAACTTCACGGGGACGCTTCTCGAGCCCTACGTCGGCACCGACAACGCCGGCATCGCCATGCACGAGCCCGCGGAGCTCGCGCGCATGGTCACCGGCCTCGACGCACGCGGCTTCCAGGTGCACCTGCACACGATCGGCGACCGCGCGGTGCGGGAGGCCCTCGACGCGATCGAGGCCGCCCAGCGGACGAACGGCCGTCGCGCGCGCCACCACCTCGCGCACGTCCAGCTCGTCCATCCCGCCGACCTGCACCGCTTCGCCGAGCTCGGCGTCGTCGCCAACGTCTCGCCGTTGTGGGCCTGCCACAGCCCCTATGTCGACGAGCTGACGGAGCCGTTCATCGGCCCGGAGCGCTCCGCGCGCATGTACCCGTTCGGGAGCCTGCACCGCGCGGGCGCCCGCCTGGCGTTCGGCAGCGACTGGACCGTGTCCACCCCCAACCCCTTGCCGCAGCTCGAGGTGGCGGTGACGCGGATCTCACCGGAGACGCGCGACCGGCACCCCCTGCTGCCGGAGGAGGCGATCGACCTGCCGACCGCGCTGCAGACCTTCACCGCCGGCTCGGCGCACGTCAACTTCCTCGACCGCGAGACCGGCGCGCTCGAGCCGCCGAAGGTCGCCGACCTGGTCGTGCTCGACCGGGACATCCTGGATCCCGGCTCGGGCCCGATCGGAGACGCCCGCGTCCTCCTCACCTTGGTGGAAGGCGAGGCGGTCTACGCCGATCCCGGGCTCGGCTGGTAGTCGACGGCCGCCGGCCGCCTCATCCGGCGCGCGAGGAAGATCGTGGTGAAGAACGGGCCAACGACGCAGACCGCCAGGAGCGCCGTCCAAAGGACCTGCCCCGGAAGGGAGAAGGTGACCGTGCAGTTCTGCTCGACCGGCCCCGTCAGCTCGTTCTCGTAGCCGCCTCCGCACTGCGTGGCCCCCAACCCAAGCAGGAGGAACGCCGGCAGGAGCCCTCCTGGGACGACCAGCGTGCCGACCAGCTTCTCCCGCGTCGTCCAAGCGTTCGACTTCCACAGCAGCGCAAGGCCGGCGAACCAGCCAACCACGAAGGCCAGCCCTCCGATGAGCAGACCGATGAGGGCAAAGGCTTCCCTCGCACCGTGCCCGCGCGGCGGAAGGCCGAGCCGCTGGCGGGCATCGGCGGCGATCTCCTCCGGCTCCCCGACGCGCGCGAGGAGCACGCGCACCGCCGTGACGTCCTCCTCGCCGAGGCCGGCGCGGCCCTCCGCGATGTGCTCCTCGATCTCCTCCACGATCTCACGTCGGGAGCCGCGCGGCACGTCGCGCAGCTCCCGGTTCAGGCGCTTCAGGTAATGCGCGACGAGACGATCGGCGGTGGCGCTCATGGCCGTCCTCTCCCTTCGATGACGGTGTCGACTGCATCGCGGAACCGGCCCCACTCGCGTCGAAAGTCCTCGAGTGCCGCGCGGCCCGCATCGGTCAGGTGGTAGTAACGCCGCGGCGGCCCGGAGGAGGACTCCTGCCAGTTCGACTCGACGAGGCCGTCGCGGCGTAGGCGGGCGAGGAGAGGGTAGATCGTCCCCTCGCTCGTAAGCATGCCGTCGACGCCGGCGAGGCGGCGGACGAGGTCGAAGCCGTAGAGCTCATCCGAGCCGAGCAGCGCCAGGACGCAGTACTGCAGGGTTCCCCGCCGCATCTGGGCAAGGAGGGCGTCCTGCCTGTCTACCATGCACAACAAGGTACCAAGCAGTACCTAGTATGGCAAGGCGGCCTTCAGCGACCCCGGAGCTCGTCCCTGAGGCCGAGGGCCTCCTGCTCGCTCCGGAGCCAGTCGGCGAAGAACGGCTCCACGATCCGGTAGACGCGGCCCGCGTCGCGCGCTGCGATCTCCTTGGCGACGAGCGCGCCGATGGCGCGCTGCAGGGCCGGCTTCGCGGGGAGGTCGTGCCGCTCGGCGTAGTCGGCCGCGTAGAGCGAGCGCGTCGACTCCTCGGCGAGCGCCAGCATGACGAGCCGCTGCGCGTGCGGGGCGTCGTCCCAGAGCTTGGCGAAGTGGTTGTGCTCGGAGCGCAGCGCCTGCTCGAGCGCCGCCTCGACGTCGGCGAGATGCGCAAGGTGGCCGGTGGGGACGAGCTCCCAGAGGAAGTAGGCGAGCTCCTGTGTCCCGTACGGGTGCCCGCCGGTGGCCTCGAGGACGCGGTTGAGCGCCTCGCCGTCGATGCCCTTCTCCGTCTCCTCGAAACGATGCCGGAGGAAGCGGGCGAACGCGGCCGGCTCGATCGTGCCGATCTCGAGCCGCTTCGCGCTGCGCCAAAACGGCTCGTTCTCGTCCTCGAAGATGCGCTCGAGGACGTGGCGCTTGCTGCCCAGGTACACGTGGCCGACCTCGGGCTGCTCCTGGAAGACGGCCCGCATCAGGTTGGGGAAGTGGCCGTCGAGCGTGAGGATCTCCTGGAACTCATCGAAGACGACCACGGCGCGGCGCCCGCGCTCGGCCGCGATCTGGCCCGGCAGCGCGAGGAGCGCCTCGATCGTGTCGTCGATGGCTGCGCGCCGGCGGCCGGCGTGGAAGACGAAGCGGAGGCTCCCGTCGATCGGGTCGACCTCCATCGTCGGGGTGATGCGGAGACCGCGGAAGAGGCGCGCCGCTCGGTCGATCGCCTGACCGGCGGCCGTCTCCAGGTCGCTGTAGATCGTCTTCGCGAGGGCGGCCGCGAAGCGCTCCTTCGTCGGCGTCCGCATCAGGTCGCAGTAGCCGACGAGGATCCGTTTCCGGATCGCCCGCTGCGCGGCCCGAAGGACCAGCGACGACTTCCCGTAACGACGCGGCGCGTAGACCAGGACGTCCTGGCCGTTCTGCATGTCGCTGACGAGCTGCCGGACCTCGGCCTCCCGGTCGGTGAAGGCTCGGTCGAGCGCCAGCGCGCCAAAGGAGAAGGGGTTGGTATGCACTACTGCGTTACGCAGTATTGCATACCTGTCGTATGCATACCGGCATGACGCCGCACTGCATACCGCAAGGCGTCAGACCTGGACGAGGACGCGGCCGTCCTCGACCCGTATGGGGTAGACGGCGGCGCGGAGCGAGGGCTCGTCGACGCACTCGCCTGTCTCGAGGTCGAACTCCCAGCCGTGCCAGGGACAACGGAGGACACGGCGCCCCGCGAGCTCGTAGACACCCGGATCGCCCTCCAGCCGCTCGCGCACGGACCCGAGGCAGAGCGGCCCGCCGTGGTGCGGGCAGCGGTTGCGGATCCCGTGGAGCGAGCCGTCCGTCGCATCCACGACGACTCCGACCTCGCGCCCGCCGACCCGAGCCACCACGCGGCCGTCGCGCTCGACGTCTGCGAGAAAGCCGACGTCGTGCCAGTCAGAACCCATTTCGGGATGATGCGTCGCCGCCGGGGTGTCCTGGGCGAGTGCGAGGCATGGACGCAGGGAGCGCTCGTATTCGAGAATACGGGCGCGACTGAATCTGATGAAGGAGGGCCTCCCGCGGAGAGAAACTCCGCGCGTCCTCTACGAGACGAAGGGAGGCCCCTGCAATGTTGTACGTCGGA
>Ga0209859_1000156_pt1 | contig 15744 bp, 14 predicted proteins | sample GWRWS3_50_60_FD_187241 | JGI IMG/M metagenome (GOLD analysis project Ga0209859, IMG submission 187241) | Riverbed sediment microbial communities from areas with vegetation nearby in Columbia River, Washington, USA - GW-RW S3_50_60 (SPAdes)... | ecosystem: Environmental > Aquatic > Freshwater >... | reverse complement strand
CTCCAACAAGGCATGACCACTCTGCTACAAGACGGAATCGAAAAAGTCCTGCAGGGTCATACCACGCACAAGCAGGTCAAAGCGGTGGCGATGAGATAAGTAACTGGTCTTGCCCCTGGTGGCATCGCCGTGCGCCTCGCAGTATACCTTCAAGAGCCGTTTCCTGCCTCGAGGGTCTTGACAAATTGTCGCAGTCGCTCTTGCTCCTCAGCCCTTATGCGGATAAACTCGAGTCCAAACTCCCTCCCTTCTGACCACCGCGCTGCTGACAATTCCACCTCTATCGGCAATTCCTGTTGAGACGTCTGAATGCGCAACTGAAGGTAGGAGCCTGGTTTGATGCTCGTGTCGCTTCCGACCGCACAACCTTCCAGCGAGAGGTTGAACACGACGCCCTCTCCAGCGATTCTGTCGCCTTTAAAGGAAATAGGCAGTTGAACCGCAGAGCGTAGGTGCTTGCGCGACTCCATCGTATCCTCACTTAGGAAAGTGACGAAGTAAGTCTAGCCCGATCAATCAATCCAGGCAAGAGAACCTGTAAAAAGGAGCTAGGAACCCAGGCAGAATATCCTTGTAGACCAGGGCCTTCACCAAGATATTGATTCCAGTGGCCATCGTGTTCAACCAAGAGGTGGTTTCAGGGCGCTTGGCAGCAGGCCTCTCCGATCTGTTATAGTGACCTAGACCCTTTTGCGTTTCCGGATGAAAGAAGACCACAGAAGGTGAGGTACGCCATGACACGCGTGCTGGGACTTTGGATACTCGGCTTAGCTCTGATGTTCAACGGGTGTGCATTCGTAGAGCCCAAGGAATCCGCCTACCTCCGAACTGCGCAGTATCATGCCACACAAGATGAGGTCAGGCAGCAATTGGGGCCGCCACGGCTGGCCAAGCCATTGGAAGCTGGAGGATCGGTCTGGGTCTACCAGTTTTGGGTCCATGAGTACGGTGATCGCGTCAAAGCATCGGGGGCTTGGTGCGAAGAATACGTGCTGACATTTGACAGTCAAGCCGTTCTCCGACGCTGGGACCATCAGGTGCACCGTCACGGCGGTGAGCTCATGCCGACTTGGTGTGTGATTGGCACCCTCAGTCCGGCATCGTGAAGAAAGCGGTCTCACACTAACGCCTTTTACTCCCCTAGCCTCCTGTGTTGACCTCGACCCTTGGCTCCCGCGAAGTGGCCAGTCCCTGGCGTGCTCCCCACGAAGGGGGTTCACCCGCTTTACATCCCCCGGTCGCAGGTTCAAATGAAAGTGATATGGAGCGGGCGACGGGATTTGAACCCGCGACAACTAGCTTGGGAAGCTAGGACTCTACCACTGAGCTACGCCCGCCCTTCTTATGCGAAGACACTTCGAATCCTACGCTGGCCTCTGAAGCCAAGTCAAGGGACGCACGATCAGTTTCGTTCTCGATAAAACTCAACGATCGCAAATTTCCTTCTGCCGATTCGTAGCCGGTACTGGTGGCCTGGGATCAGTGTGAATCTGGCGTTGGGATCAGTCTTCTTCTGTTTGTCCACCTCAACGCCACCTTGGACGATTAAGCGCCGCGCTTCGCTTTTACTCGGCACTAATCCTGTTTTGGTCACCAGGTCCACTATGCCCAGGGCTGGCTCGGCGGGATTGGCGACATCGGCCTGGGTCAAAGTCACGTACGCATCGGGCTGCACGGGAAATTCGCGTTCGCGGAATTTCTGCTGAAAATCCGCTTTTGCCTGGCCTGCAGTTCTCTGCCCATGATACCGCGTCACGATCTGCTCGGCCAGCGACAGCTTCGCCTCCATAGGATGCGTCGTCTTCACCAGGGCCAGATCCTCGGTGGTCAACAGCTCATAATACCGGAGCATGAGCTGGTCGCTGATGGACATGAGTTTGCCGAACTTGTCTGCCGGCGTATCCTCCAGGGCGATGTAGTTCCCAAGACTCTTGCTCATCTTCCTGACCCCATCGGTGCCTTCTAAGAGCGGCGTGGTCAAAACCACTTGCGGCTCCTGCCCGTAGTCTCGTTGTAGGTCCCGCCCCACGAGCAGATTGAACTTCTGGTCTGTCCCGCCCAACTCCACATCAGCTTTGAGCGCCACCGAGTCGTAGCCCTGGATGAGGGGATACAGGAACTCATGGATGCTGATCGGCTTCTGCTCGTGGTAGCGCTTGTAGAAGTCTTCCCGCTCCAGCATGCGCGCTACATTGTAACGCGCGCTGAGATGGATTAACTGCTCAGCCTTCATGGAATTCATCCACCGGCTGTTGAAGACCACCTTGGTCTTCTTCGGGTCGAGTATCTTGAAGATCTGGCGCTCGTAGGTTCTGGCGTTCTTGATCACCTGTTCTTTCGTCAGCGCGACGCGAGTCTCGGACACACCGGTGGGGTCCCCAATCATTCCGGTAAAGTCGCCGATCAAAAAAATGACCTGGTGCCTGAGGTCCTGGAAGTGTTTGAGCTTATGAATCAGAACCGTATGGCCGAGGTGCAGATCAGGGGCGGTTGGGTCGAAGCCGGCCTTCACCCGGAGGGGCCGTTTCTCTTTTAGTGACCGGGCGAGCTTGGCTTCCAGTTCATTTCGCAGAATGACCTCCACAGCGCCGCGAAGAATCAAATCCATCTGGCGAGTAAGTTCGCTCACAGCCGACCTTTATCTTGGGGAACCGGTACTCCTGGCAACCTAGTTGTGGCACTGGATGTCGTTGTCGGATTGCCGACTAAGATCAGCGGACGTAAGCTGTTCAGTCGCTTCTCCCCGATTCCTTTCACTTCAAGTAAATCTTCAACTCTGCTGAATGAACCTCTCGCCGTTCTTCGTTCCACGACTCGTCTTGCCAAGACCTCTCCGATTCCAGGGAGCCCTTGCAGTTCCTCGACCGTTGCGCGGTTGATATCCAGCCGCTTGCCAACTTTTGTTGAGGGGATGACGACGGTCTGACTAGTTCTCTGTGCCTCGTTGATGGCGCGGCCGGACGCTGCCCGGTCCGGACCAGAAGCGTGCTCTGTAGTGCCCTGCGGTCCTGCCGTCTGCTGGTGGGACGTGGGAGGTGGGGAGTCAGTGGCTGGCTCCATTGGGATCGGCCAACCGATCCATAGGACCAGAGCAGCGGTGGCTCCCAGCATGGCGGCCTTGATGAGCAGTGACTTGAGCATCTCACCCCTCACGTCATCCTCGCTTGCGCGCGAGATGAATCGCCAGCCCGTCTACATCCTCGGCCGCTTCCATGATGCCCTCGGATAGGGTCGGATGAGCATGGATCATCTCGGCGACGGCCGAGGCGGTAGCTCCAAGTCGCATGGCCAGCGCAGCTTCGTGGATCAGGTCGGCCGCGTGCGCGCCGATAATGTGCACGCCGAGAATGGCCCCGTTCTTGGCGTCGGCAATGATCTTGAAAAGACCGGTCGTATCCCCAACGCCATGGGCCTTTCCAAGTGCGATATGTCGGAACCGTCCGATCTTGATCTCAGCCTCAGACTTCTGGCTTCGCTCCCGCGCCTGATGCTCGGTCAACCCGACGCGACCGATCTCCGGCAGGGTGAAGATGCCGGCTGGAACCACGTCGTAGTTGATCTGACGCTGGTGTCCCAGAATGTTCTCGACCGCGACTTTCCCCTGCGTAGAGGCCACGTGCGCCAGCATGGCCTTGCCGACCACATCCCCAATTGCGAAAACGCTGGGCAGGTTGGTCTCCAGCCGCTCGTCGACGAGGATTTCCCCTCGCTTCCCTACCTGAACCCCGACCTTCTCCAACCCGATGCCCTTTGAATTGAACCCTCGCCCGATCGACACCAAAAGCTTCTCGGCTACAATCACAATCCCATTTTCCAAGATGGCCTTGACTGCCCCATTCTCACACTCGAGTTTCTCGACTGTGGTGCCGGTGTGGATTGTGATGCCCCGTTTCTTCAACTCACGGTCCATGAAGACTGCGATCTCCTCATCCTCGAGGGGAAGGATGCGGGGTAATAGCTCTACCATGGTGACCTGCGTACCGATGCCGCTATAGAGGGAGGCGAACTCGCACCCCTCGACGCCAGCGCCGATGATCAGGAGGCTGGCTGGAATCTCGATCAGGTCCAGTGCCTCCTTGCTCGTGATGATCTGACGTCCGTCGATCGGAAAGAGGGGCAGGTTGGGCCAGGACGAGCCGGTCGCGAGAATGATAGCATCCGCCTGCACACGGGCCTCGGAGCCGTCTCGCTTGGCCACGCGGAGCGTTCGTTCATCGAGCAACGCCCCCGTTCCTTCCATATGCTCGACTCCCCAAGTCTTGAACAGCGTCACGATGCCTTTGACCAGCGTCTCCACGACCTTGTTTTTCCTGGCCACCATCCGCGCTAGGTCATAGCCCACCTGGCCGTCCAGTTTTAATCCAAGCTCACTCGCTTTCTTGACCTTATCCCCTAGTTCTACGACCGACAGCAAGGCCTTGCTGGGAATGCAACCCCAATTCAGGCAGACTCCACCCAGCGCCTGGTTCTCCACGACGGTGACGCGGGCCCCGAGTTGGGCTGCCCGGATCGCTGCCACGTACCCGCCAGGCCCTGCGCCGAGGATGGCGATGTGTTTCTGGTGCGTCATTTCTTCTGGGTGGAGAGAAAGGTTTCGTACTGAGCGGCGGTCATCAAGGTCTCCGCCTGAGCCGGGTCGGACAACTCGATGACTGCCATCCATCCTCTCCCGTAGGGATCGGAGTTGACCACCTCCGGATGGTCCTTCAGGTCCTTGTTGACCTTGACGACTGTCCCGCTTACAGGAGTATAGATCGTGCTTGTGGTTTTCGTGGATTCGATCTCACCGATCTGCTGCCCTCCTGTCACCATGGCGCCCACTTTGGGTAACTCAATGAAGACGATGTCACCGAGCGCGTCCTGGGCAAAATTGCTGATCCCAACGGTGGCCTGTTTCCCCTCCACCCTGACCCACTCGTGGTCTTTGTGGTAACGAAGATTGGTTGGCTCCATAGTCTCCTCTTCACGGCTGCCGCAAAAGCCCTCCAGCGGCGTTCTCAGTCGCTCGGACTCTTCACGTACTCAAAGGCGTGTGCTCCGGGGTCCTCACTCCTTGCGGCCTTGCTGGAAGTCTTTTTGAGCAGCCTTACCAGAATCGATACGAACTTCCTGAAAACAGTGGCGGGATCGTAGTGCACGATGCCTTCTTTGTCAAGGAATCGGGGCGGAAGTCTTCACGTACATCACACCGATATCCTTGGCTAGTGCAGCGCGATCTGTCCTTGGATCCAGTCGGTCCCCTAGCTGGGCGAGATGCCCCTCTGGAAGCGGCGCTGTCACCCAAATCCGGTCCGCTCGTCCCAACAACTCGATCAGACGTTCGACGATGTTCGGCGTCACGGCACGCTGAACACTGATCAGGTAAGAGTCAAATCGACTCCGCTTCGCCTCCAGGAGATCTTCCCCATACTGCATCAGCGCCTCAGCCGGGGCGGTGACAGTGTTCGGATGGACCTCCAAGGCAAACAGCAACCTCGGCGAGTGTTGGCGCATCGCGCGCCGGAGCTGGTCCATCACCTTCAACGTCTCTCGGGCCTTCCATCCCATCCATCGCCAAAACTCCGGTGGGTGTTCCTGCCGAGACGCCGACGTTCCATGGTCCGTGCGCGGCAACAGTTTTCCAGGGTCCAGCGTGCGGCCGAAGTCCCGTTCGAATCCAGCCAGCCCGTATGAACTCAATCCTTCGGTCGGGCCCATCGGCGCATCGGCACGAAACAGCACTCCGTCGATCCCAGTGTCTGCAAGGTCTGTGAGGAAGCCAGTGAGGTATTCCTGAAATGCCGGGTTCAGCAGGTCCAGGTTTGACGATGGCTTGAGTCGGCGTTTGACCGCGTCATAGAACCAGTCAGCCCATTCGCGTCGGGATTCCAGCCAGTTCATCCGTCGCAGCGTGATGGCTCCGAACACCGACAGGCCGTGTCGATGCGCCACCGGTATGGCTTTGCCGATGAAGTCTTGGAGCAAGTTCGCCCGTCCGGTTCGAAAATACACACCAGCGGGTGCCTGGGTCTGCCGCGTGGCGGCTGACTTGCTCCTCTGCCTTATCCCCTGTTCCGTTCTGTGCCTGGTCCCTACCTCCAACACAAGCGTCGTGATGCCTGCTTGCGTGAGGGACTGTAACCAGTGGTCCAAGTCCGGGATGGCAGCGAGGTGATGGGATGGAATCAAAATGGCGGTGCGCCCGTTCGAGTTGCTTGGACTGGGTCCGAGGAGTTGCTCTAATTCGATGATCCGGCGCTGCGCGGTCATGCGATCACTTTCTTCACCCAGAATGCTCGTCCTAGCGGGGTCCGCAATGACACGGTACTCGGCCAAGGCCCCTTTCAGATCACCAAGCTGTTCGTATGAACGAGCCAGCCACCAGCGGGCTTCCAGAAGAAACTGGGACTCCGGGTAGGTGTCGATCAGATGCCGCAGGAGATTCGCCGCGATGAGGTAACGGCCGTCTGCGTAGTGCGACTGGGCGTTCTGGAGGAGTCTGCTCTGAGCCTCGATGGGGACAGGAATCCGAGGACTGACGCGCGCAGGGGGAGACACCGGCGGCTGAGCGCAGCCGGCTGCTACCAGGATTGCAGCTAGCAGAACCAGCGAGGAAGGAAGCAACTTGAACTCACCGCACACCCAACTCTGTGTCGGAAAAGAAATACCCGATCTCGAAGCGAGCCGTTTCCGGAGAGTCGGATCCATGAACGGCGTTGAACTCGATGTTGGTCCCATGCAACGCGCGGATCGTGCCGGGATCAGCTTTGGCCGGATCAGTGGCCCCCATGAGCTCCCGGTGGCGCTTGATCGCATCGTCACCAGACAGGACCAGGATGACGACCGGTCCTGAGGACATGAACGTCGTCAGGCTCTCGAAAAACGGCCGCTGCCGGTGAACGGCGTAGAAACCCTCCGCTGCGGATTTTGACAACTGTGTCATCCGGATGGCGATCGGCTTCAGGCCGGCCGCCTCGTATCGCCGGATAATGTCGCCGATCACACTCTTTTTAACAGCATCGGGCTTGATAATCGCTAAAGTTCGTTCCCCTACCACGTCGCAGCATCCTCCTGAAGGTTGTCCATCTCCACAATTCGTGCAAGTCCATTATAGAGAAGGCGCCCCGTGGCTTCAAGAACGCACAGGAGAAAGCTGGGAGAAGTGAGCTACCGCCTGAACCGTTCGGCAAGTTCGCTGGGCTTGAAAACACCCTGTTCGGTGATGATCGCGGTGATGTATTCGGCTGGCGTGACGTCGAAGGCGGGATTTAGCACCTCAGCACCGATTGGGGCGACCGGTTGGCTTCCGAAGATCGAGGTGACTTCCTGGGGTTTCCGTTGTTCGATCGGAATCTGATCGCCGGAGGGCGTGGCCAAGTCAATGGTCGAATGGGGTGCGGCGACGTAAAACGGAATCCCATGCGCCTTGGCCAGCACTGCGACGGAATAGGTCCCGATCTTGTTGGCCACGTCGCCGTTCGCGGCGATCCGGTCAGCTCCCACAAGACAGAGCTGCACCTGGCCCTGCCGCATCAGCGCGCCGGCCATGTTGTCGGTGATCAGCGTGACCGGAATATGATCCTGCATCAGTTCCCAGACCGTCAGGCGGGCGCCTTGTAGTACAGGACGTGTTTCGTCTGCCAGCACACGGATCTTCTTGCCTTGCTCCCAGGCCGCGCGAACGACCCCGAGCGCGGTGCCGTAACCGGCAGTGGCCAGCGCGCCTGCGTTGCAATGGGTCAAGATGTTCTGGCCGTCCCTGATCAGCGTTGCTCCGTGACGGCCGATTTCCTTGTTCATGGCGATGTCTTCGTCGAGGATCCGTTGCGATTCCTCCACCAGGCGGCGCTTGATCTCGCTCACCGGGTGCCCCCGTAACCCAACCAGCGTGGTCTTCATCCGTTCGATCGCCCAGAACAGGTTCACGGCGGTCGGACGAGTAGCGGCCAGATGATCACAGATCCCTCTGACGGCCTTGGCGAACTCCTCGTACGAGGTCATCGTCAACGACTGCGCACCAAGGGCGACACCCATCGCAGCCGTCACGCCGATCGCAGGTGCTCCTCGTACCCGGAGTTCCTGGATTGCACGAGCGACGGTCTGATAGTCCTTGCAGTCCAGGAACGCGACCTGCTCCGGCAACCGGCTCTGGTCCAGAATCCGAACAACCCCGTCTTTCCATTCGACCGTAGGAACCATGAGATGTCTCCTCTTAGCGATCGGTCGCCTCCACCTCCGTGGATCCTTCTTGCATCGTTCGAAGGGACCGTAGTGGTCCACGGTACTCCAGGATGGTGAGTATGATCAAGATGAGAACCGCCTGGAGCAACAGCATGAGCGTTTCCGCCTATTGGTGGATTTGCGGCGCGCCATCACCGCCGGTCCCATGAAAATTTTGGCGGGATAGCTCCTCTTCGGCCACACGATACAGTCTGGACCGGTCTCTGGAACTGGCCCTAGCTGCGAAAGGTCCCATTCGTTCCGAGACCAAACAATGAGCCGGCGTTTGCGGGTTTGATCAGGTAGGGTGAGGGAGGGTCTTGGGCTTGCTCCCGAATGAAGTCGCTCAGACGGGCATCACTGTTCCCTTGCAGAATAGCGAAGCGGCTGTTGAACTTTCATGTGGATGCACCAGTCCGAATGGTGTCACCTGCCATCACCACCGTTAGGTTGGCCATTCCCAGGCTCTTCGTCATTTGCCATATGATTCGGCTTGCTCAACTCCCGCTCTAACACGGCCCGGATGAACCCGCTTGTCGTGTAGCCTTGGAGCTTGAGCTTGTCCAGTTTGAGCTTGAGGTCTAAGGGCAACTGGATGACGATGCGTGTAAATTTGGCCATTGGGCTCTTTACCCCCTCAGGTGCTGACTTGCTGGTTGATTGTGCAATCAAACGCATGCAGAAGATATGCCATGCTATACCGACATCTATCGTGTTGAATATCTATGTTGTTTTCATAGCTGTGCGGGACAATTCAGGAACAAATTTTGCCACGTGTGCCCATTTGCAGTTTGTGGTCAGGTCGCTGACCACAGTGGAGGCGCGCAGCCAGCAGGTTCTGGGTTATGGTCCCATCCACTGGCTCCACAAGCGAGCCAGGTTCAGGCGCTCGAATATCAACAGGGAAGGGCCTACTCGAACCGGACGTGGCAAGCTGTCCCGTGCTGTCAGGATCTCGAGGTCCGCTGACGACAGCTTGGCGATGACCCAGATAGCTCCCTGCCTGTCTGTTCGCCAGAGACGCACCCCTTCGTTCTCATAGGCCGCGAGGACAGCGGCCGCCGGATGTCCGTAGGAGTTGCGGCTCCCCACGGAGATGACTGCCGCTTCCGCTCCCGTTTGTTCGATCCAACGGGGCTCCAGCGAACTGCGCGCGCCATGGTGGGGGACTTTCAGCACTCTGGCCCGGACGGCTGGGTTGGCTCTGCTAAGGCGTGCGATGGCTTCGGCTTCGATGTCTGCGGTGAACAAGAACGAGTGCAAGCCGCAGTCTAGGTGCGTGACGATCGAGAGATTGTTCAGAAGGCTGCCACTTTTCACGTTCTGAGTGAACGGTCCCTCTGAACCGTGATGGACAGGCGGGTTCAGTATCTTCAGCTGACACGGGCCGGAGTCGAGGACCGCCTGTCCTTCTTTTGCCGTATACTCTGTGAGTCCGCGCTCCCGCATCGCTTCCCGCAATCGCTCATAGAACGGCTCATCCCTGGCGATCCCATTGCCCCAATACTGGCCGATTTCGAATGAGCGGAAGACCCACGGGAGCCCTCCGACATGGTCGAGCTGCGGGTGCGTGCCGATCACGTAATCAAGTCGTCTGATACCACGGTCCCAGAGATATGGCCCGACCACCGTCCGTCCCATATCCAGGGTGTCGTAGGCTGCCCCTGCATCGATCAGCACCGTCTGGCCGGGAAGTTCAATGACGCAGGCATCGCCCTGTCCCACGTCCAGGAAGGTGACCCGCAGGGTCTCGCCATCCGACAGGGTGCGGGGTGACCAGATCCACCAGCCGAGCAGGAGCGCTGCGCTGAGCGCGGCTCCCCTCCTCAGCGTCGTTGTTCCCCACGGCTGGCCGGCTAGGTACAGCAGCGCATAGAACATCACGATGGCGGGGATGGCCGGTGACGCGATGTGCCACTCGGCCCCAGGCACATGGGCCAGGAGCCTCATGGCGCTGGTCAGCCAATCCAGCATAGCTTGGTTGAGCTGGCCGGCAGGCAAGGAATCCCCGCCGAACAGCAACAGCCAAATGGCTGACCCCAGGCCCAATGGCACGAGCACAAACCCTGCCAGCGGAATCACCACGAGATTCGTCACGAGCCCCAGCCAAGCGATCTGGTTGAAGTAGTAGGCGACCAGCGGAATCGTGGCGAGGGTCACTCCGCCGGTGATCCAGACGTACCGGGACAGCCATCGTCCCGCTGCCCAGCTTGTCGGGTCAGGAAGGGACGGACCGGATTGATCGTCACGGGTTCTCCAGTTAAGGATCAGCGCGATGGCGAGCACTGAGACATAAGAAAGCTGGAACGAAATATCGAGCAGCGCGCGGGGGTCATGGACCAGAATGAGAAGGGCGGCAGCGGCTAAGACCGGAAGCAGATGTTTTGCTCGTCCCAGCCAAACCGCGAGCAGAAACAACAGAATCATCACGAGGGATCGAACGGTTGCCACCTCCGCTCCCGCTAGCACCGCGTAGAACGTGACCGGAATGGTCGTCACCAATGCTGCCAATCGGGTCGGCGTGATCCGTCTTGACAGACCTTCCAACCAGACCGCGGGGAGGCAGCGGCACGTCGCTCTGATCACGAAGAATGAGAGGAACGCGATCAGGCCCAGGTGCGACCCTGAAATGGACAGGATATGGACCGTGCCGGTTGCCATGAAGGTATCCCGTACCTCAGGACTCAGGTACCCGCGTTCTCCGATGATCATACTGAGGTAGAGGCCCAGCGCGGCCCTGTCCAACGTGGCGACTGCAGCCTGACGGATGCGCTCCCGCCACTCATCGACGATGCGCCAGGGTGCCCAGCGTATGCGAGTGAAGCCTGAGCTCAGCAGAGTGACCTGGCTGGTGCCTGACACAGAGGCGACGGCGTCAATCCCCTGCCGCCCCAGATAGGCGGCGTAATCGAATCCTCCTGGATTCACGGTTCCGGAAGGCGGGCGGACCCTCGTCGTGAATTGCACTTCATCGCCCTGCCCAAAGACGCGATCAGGCTCCCGCCAGGTTAAACGGAGCCGTCCTTCGGCTGATTGGGTGTCATGTCCCTGTCCGAGCCGCGACACCGAGACAACCAGTGCAGTGCGCTTCGGCGCGTGCCGGGGCGGTTCTACGATCGTCCCGACGATGCTGATCGGGTCATGTCCGGCTCGTTCGAGCAGGGTCGTATCGGTCGAGGACCAGGTGAACACTGTCCAGTACAGCAGGCCGGCCAAGAGACTGCCGTACAAGAGCAGGCCGCGGTCTGTTGTAAACCGTCGTTGCCGTTCGAGGTGGGTCAGCACGATTCCGGCGAGGGTCAGCAACATGAGGGTTGTGACGGGAAGGTAGGGAAGATAGGAACCGAGCGCTAATCCTGCAAGGAAAGAAACGGTCAAAGGAAGGAGCAAAGGATCTTACCCGAGACGCGAACGAACCACCTCGGCCAACTCATCGGCCACTGACCGGATCAGCGACTCCTGTTCCCCTTCAACCATGATCCGAAGCAGCGGTTCTGTGCCGGAGTATCGGATCAGCACACGGCCAGTGCCGTTCAACTTGGCTTCCCCTGCTTGAACGGCTCGCCCAATCTCCGGCAGTCCTGCCAGGTCAGGTTTTTCCTTCACCTGAACATTGAGGAGGATTTGCGGGACCGCCTTCATGCACTTGACCAGGTCGGATAGGGGGCGGCCGGTCCGCTTCATCAGGGACAAGACCTGGAGTCCTGAAATGAGCCCATCACCCGTCGTATTATGGTCGAGGAGAATGAAGTGCCCTGACTGCTCGCCGCCGAAGTTGTAGCCATCTGCGAGCATGCGCTCCAGCAGATACCGATCCCCCACGGGGGTTCGAACAAGCGTGATGCCAGCCTTTCCAACAGCCAATTCGAGGCCGAAATTGCTCATGACGGTCCCGACAACGGTGTCTCGCTTCAAGTGCCCACGCGCCCGGAGATCAAGGGCAAGTGCCGCTATGATGTGGTCGCCACTCACGATGGTTCCCTGGTCGCATACGAACACCGCCCGATCGGCATCCCCGTCCTGGGCTAGTCCCACGTCGGCTCTATGCGTTCGCACTGCCTCCTGGAGTCGTTCCGGGTGCACGGCGCCACAGGCGGCATTGATATTCATCCCATCCGGTTTATCGCCGATCACCTCGACGGTCGCCCCCAACTCCCGCAACACTGTCGGAGAGACTTTGTAGGCAGCGCCGTTCGCGCAATCCACGACCACCTTGAGACCTTGGAAGTCCATCTCTCTCGGCAACGATCGTTTGACGAACTCAATATACCGTCCTTCCGCGTCGTTGATCCGGTAGGCCTTGCCCACCGCCTCTGCGGTCGGACGCAGATGCTCGATTTCGCCGGAAACGATCAGCGATTCCATCCGCGCTTCCATTTCGTCAGGAAGCTTGAATCCGTCGCTCGAAAAAAACTTGATCCCGTTGTCCTGGTAGGGATTATGCGAAGCCGAGATCACGACGCCTGCATCCGCTCGGAGACTCCTGGTCAGAAACGCAATCGCGGGAGTCGGCATGGGCCCGACCAAGAGCACATCCACGCCCATCGAGCAAATGCCGGACGTCAGCGCCGATTCCAGCATGTAGCCGGACAGTCGAGTATCTTTCCCGATGACGATCTGATGGCGTCCCGTCCGTCGGAGGAATAGATAGGCGGCCGCGCGCCCGAGCTTCATGGCCGTCTCGCTGGTCATCGGTTCCAGGTTGGCGACGCCCCGGACGCCGTCTGTTCCGAACAGTTTGCGCATCTCGTTTCCTCTTCCCATTCCAAAACGTGGAAAGCGGAGCAGGTTGCTACCGGCTCTTCTCCGGATGGAGGATCGCTTCGACCATCCTCACCACGTCCCGCATGGGCCCCACATCATGCACCCGCACGATCCGGGCTCCACGCAGAACGGCCACCGCAACCGCCGCCGCTGTTCCCATCAGCCGTTCACCGACCTGCCGGTCCAGCACCTGCCCGAGAAAGGCTTTTCTCGAAACCCCTGCCACAATCGGGCGGCCCAAGACCGCGAATTGGTCGAGCTGCGTGAGCAGCGTCAGGTTATGGGTAACATTTTTGCCGAACCCGAACCCTGGGTCAAGCAAGATCTGTTCCGGATCGATTCCGACCTCCTCGGCCGCTTTCATGCGCTCAACAAAGAAATGCCGGACTTCAGCGACGACATCGCGGTACTGCGGGTCGCATTGCATAGACTTCGGGGTGCCCTGCATGTGCATCAGAACGAGCCCGGCGCCTGCCTGGGTCACGACCTGCCCCATCATGGGATCGAACCGAAGCGCGCTGATGTCGTTGACGATAGCTGCGCCGGCGTCAAGCGCTCGTCGGGCCACGCCGGCCTTCGTCGTGTCAACTGACACCGGAACGGAGGCCTGACGGCAGACTGCCGTGATCACCGGCAGCAACCGACGGATTTCTTCTTCCTCTTCTACCGGATCAGACCCAGGCCGTGACGATTCAGCCCCGATGTCGATGAGGTCAGCTCCCTGCTCAATCATGGCCAAGGCATGTTCAACCGCAGCTTCCGGCTGGTGATACCGCCCGCCGTCCGAAAATGAATCGGGCGTCACGTTGAGGACTCCCATGAGCAAGGCACCGGAATTGAGCGGAATCGGTCGTCCTCTCGCTCTCAGGGTCTCTGAACTTGGGACGGTGTTGAGATTCGGCATGGAAGGCTCGCCTCAGCCCCTGCGGGGCCTGTCACGGGAGGTTGGGAGGATGAGGGATCCAGCGCCACACTGGGTCGGTGGAAGCGGAGCGCCGCGATATCCAGCGGCCTCCAGGTTAGACGGGTACGGTTTGAGGAACCGGCCCTTGCTGAATGATTTTGTCGATCTCAGGCGCGTCCAATACTTCTTTCTCAAGGAGCGCCTCAGCCAGTGCGCGAAGGGTGCCAATATGTTCCGTGAGCATCCGCTTCGCGCGTTCGTAGTTCTCGGTCACCAACCGTTTGATCTCGTCGTCGATCTCGAGCGCCACCTGTTCGCTGAAGTCTCGTCGCGTTGCGATTTCGCGTCCGAGGAAGATTTCTTCATCTTTTTTCCCGAAGGTCAGGGGGCCCAACCGCTCGCTCATCCCCCACTCACAGACCATCTTGCGAGCCAGATCCGTGGCCCGTTCGAGGTCGTTCCCGGCGCCTGTCGTGATGTGTTTGAGGACCAGCTCTTCCGCGACGCGTCCACCCATGAGAATCGCCAGGGTGTTGTACAGGAACTCCTTGGAAAAATTATGCCGGTCGTCGGTCGGAAGCTGCATGGTCACTCCCAACGCGCGGCCTCGCGGGATGATCGTCACTTTGTGGACCGGATCAGCGCCGGGAAGCAGTTTGGCCATGAGGGCGTGCCCAGCCTCATGATAGGCGGTGGTCCGCTTTTCATCCTCGCTGAGGATCATGCTCTTGCGTTCGGCCCCCATCAGCACCTTGTCCTTCGCGGTTTCAAAATCCACCAGCTCGACTTCCTTTTTGTTCTGTCTGGCGGCCCACAGGGCCGCCTCGTTGACCAGGTTCTCGAGGTCCGCGCCAGAGAAACCGGGCGTGCCGCGCGCGATCTTCTCGAGTTCAACATCGGGAGCACTGGGCACCTTCTTCGTATGGACCTTGAGAATTTCGGCGCGGCCCCTCAAGTCAGGCCGATTGACTACAATCTGCCGATCGAATCGTCCGGGGCGCAGGAGGGCCGGGTCGAGCACGTCCGGCCTGTTGGTTGCGGCGATCAGAATAACTCCCTCGGTGGTGTCAAACCCGTCCATTTCGACGAGGAGCTGGTTCAGCGTCTGTTCACGCTCGTCGTGACCGCCGCCGAGCCCTGCTCCACGCAACCGGCCCACTGCATCGATCTCGTCGATGAAGATGATGCACGGCGCATGCTTCTTGCCCTGCTCAAAAAGATCCCTCACGCGCGAGGCCCCCACCCCGACGAACATTTCGACGAAGTCCGACCCGCTGATGCTGAAGAACGGAACCCCTGCCTCTCCCGCGATGGCCTTGGCCAGCAGCGTCTTTCCCGTGCCGGGTGGGCCCATGATTAGGACGCCCTTGGGGATCCGACCGCCCAGCTTCTGAAACCTGCGGGGGTCCTTGAGGAACTCGATGATCTCCACGACCTCTTCTTTCGCCTCGTCAATTCCGGCGACGTCAGAGAACGTGATTTTTTTCCGCTCTTCGGTCAGCAGCCTGGCTCGACTCTTCCCGAACGAAAGCGCCTTGTTCCCGCCGATTTGCATCTGCCGCATCAGGAAGAACCACAGGCCAATAAACAGAATAAAGGGGCCCCATGTGAACAGGAAGTTCACGTACCACGGATTCTCGTCAGGCGGCTTGGCTTCGATCTGGACGTTTCGCTCCCGGAGCACCTTCACCATGTCCGGATACTCAGCCGAATAGGTCCTGATCCGGGTCCCGTCTTTCAGGATCGCACTGATATGATTGGCTTTGATGATGACCTTGGTGACTTCGCCTTTATCCAGTTGCGCCATGAAGTCGCTGAAAATGACCTCCTCTTCCTGGGTATGGGTCGGGACGCTGAACAGGTTGAACAGCAGGATC
>Ga0209859_1000155_pt1 | contig 15782 bp, 15 predicted proteins | sample GWRWS3_50_60_FD_187241 | JGI IMG/M metagenome (GOLD analysis project Ga0209859, IMG submission 187241) | Riverbed sediment microbial communities from areas with vegetation nearby in Columbia River, Washington, USA - GW-RW S3_50_60 (SPAdes)... | ecosystem: Environmental > Aquatic > Freshwater >... | reverse complement strand
CCAGCCGTACATCCCCTTCTACCTGGCGACGCGCGAGTTCTTCGCCGCCGTGCGCGAGCACCTGCGGCCGGGAGGCGTGGTCGCGCTCAACGTCGCGGGCGTGCCGGGGGACGAGCGGCTCTCGAGGGCGATCGGGAGCACTCTCCTCGCGGAGTTCCCCCAGGCGTGGCGCTGGCGGCCTCTCCGCTTCAACGAGCTCATGCTCGGCTTCGACCGCCCGGTCGAGCGCGATGCGCTCCTCGAGCGGGCCGGGGCCGCTCCCGCGGCCGTCGGCTCCCTCGTCCCGCTCTTCCAGGGCGGCGTCGCCCCGGTGCTGGCGACCGAGCGGCCCCTCACCGACGACCGTGCCCCGGTCGAGTGGCTGACCGACCGCATGATCATCGACTTCGTCGCTCGCGGCGGCGAGCTCGACGAGGACTACCTCCCGACGCGGCCGTAGAGCGGCCCGGCGGCGAGCGCGCCGAGGATGGCGCCAGCGGCGAGGAGCTGCACCGACGCCGGGAGGCCGCCGCTTCGATGCCAGCCGCGAACGCGGTGGCTCGGGAAGAGCTTGCGCCCGCCGGGGCGCGGAAGCGGGAGGACGTGCTCCACGTCCGGCACGGAGGCGCCGACCGCGCCGACGACGGCCGGATCGAGGGGCCCCCGCGCGGCGGCGAGCAGGAGCAGGCCGGCGAAACCGCTCACGGTCTCGAAGCGGCGGGACGCGACGTCCTGGTGGGGAACCGCGTCTCCCGCCGCGTGCGCGGCGAGGCCGAGGATCAGGGCGCGCGAGCGGGAGCCCGCGAGCGAGCCGACGAGACCGCCGGTGGCGACGTGGAGGGAGACGATCACTGTGCGCTTTCGTATTGCTCCCGACGGAAGAATTGCAGCCGCCGGTTCGTCTAAGATCGCCTGACGGTGCGGCGCGCGCTCATCCTCTCGATGCTCCTCGCCTCCGCGCTCGTCGCGGCGGCGCCTGCGGCTGCCCAGGTTCCGCCCGAGCCGGTGATCGCCGATGGCGTTACCGTCTCGGGCGTCGCCGTGGGAGGGATGACGGGAGCCGAGGCCGCGACCGCGCTCCAGGCGTTCTTCGACCAGCCGCTCACCCTCGCGCTCGGCGACGCGACGCTGACCATCCCGCCCGATCGGTTCGGCGCCCGCGCGCGGGTCGCACTCGCCGTCGCCGCGGCCCTCGCCGCGCCCTCTGGAAGCGCGCTCACGCTCCAGGTCGCGATCGTGGACTGGAGGCTCCGGGCGTGGATCAAGCGCCGCGCGAGGATCTACGACCGCGCCCCGATCTCGTCGCGGGCCCGTCTGGTCGGGCTGACTCCGCGCCTGACGGAGGCGCACGCCGGGCGCAAGATTCTCCGCCTGCGGGCGCGCATCCGGCTCCTGGGCGCGCTCCGCGCCCACCGGCGGGACACCGTGATCCTGCCGGTGCGCACCGTTCGGCCGGCGATCACGGCCTCACGGTTCGGCCCGGCCATCGTCATCCGCCGGGGGTCGAAGAGGCTCATCGTCTACCGCGGCTCGGGGCCGGGTCCCATGGGCGCGTTCGCCTCGTTCCCGATCGCCACCGGCATGGCCGCCTACCCGACGCCGCTCGGCAGCTTCCGGATCGTCACGAAGCAGCGGAACCCGTGGTGGTATCCGCCCAACAGGGAATGGGCCGCCGGCGCCGAGCCCATTCCGCCGGGCCCCGGGAATCCGCTCGGCACCCGCTGGATGGGCCTGAGCGCGGGAGGGGTCGGAATCCACGGCACGCCCGACGCCGCCTCGATCGGCTACTCCGCCTCCCACGGCTGCATCCGCATGCGGATCTCGAACGCCGAGTGGCTCTTCGAGCGCGTCCGCATCGGCACCCCGGTCTTCATCGTCGGCTCCTAGGGTCTCGGCGCCCAGGTGGCCCCGGTAGACTGGATCGCGGTCCATGGCGCGCCGCGCGAAGCTCATTCTCCAGGCGGCGGCCGTCCTCGTGGTCGCTCTGCTCGTCGCGCTCCTCGGCTGGCGGGTGACCGAGCAGGCGGAGGGCCGCGGCCTGGACGACGCCCTCGAGCGGGGCGAGCGCCCCCGCGCGCCGGAGCTCACGCTCGACACGCTCGACGGCGAGGGCGAGATACGGCTCGCCGACTACCGCGGCAAGGCGGTCGTGCTCAACTTCTGGGCCTCGTGGTGCGAGCCGTGCAAGGACGAAGCCCCGCTCCTCGAGGAGACCTGGCAGCGCTACCGGGAGGACGGGCTCGTCGTCCTCGGTATCGACGCCCAGGACTTCCGGGTCGACGCGAGGAAGTTCGTCGAGCGCTACGGCCTCACGTACCCGATCGCGTACGACGGGAACGGCGCCAGCCTGGGCCGCTTCGGGAACACGGGCTTCCCGGAGACGTGGTTCGTCGGCCGCGACGGCCGCCTCGTGGGGGAGCACATCGTCGGGCCGTTCGACGAGGAGCAGCTCGAGGAGAACGTGCAGGCCGCGCTCGACACGCCGGTCAGATGAGGGGCGCGCTCGTCCTCGCCATCGCTCTCTTCGCGCTCGCGGCCGCCGGCTGCGGCGGCGAGAGCGACGAGCCGCCGACGCTCGCTTCGCTCGAGAAGAAGTTCATCTGCCCGACCTGCAAGACGACCCTGGAGCTCTCGAACGCGCCGGTCGCGGATCGCATGCGAGCATTCATCCGCGAGCGGATCGCGGCCGGGGACTCCGAAGGCGAGATCGAGGCGGCACTCGTCGACCAGTTCGGGGAGGGCGTGCTTGCGGCGCCGCCGAAGGAAGGCTTCAACCTTCTCGCCTGGGTGCTCCCGCTCGCGGGCGCGGCGCTCGCCGTCGGCCTCCTCGCCGTCGGGCTGCGCCGCTGGAGCCGGACGCGACCCGGCGGCCGGGCGCCCGAGTCCGCCTCGGTCAACGGCCGTCCCCCGCTCGACCCGGAGCTCGAGCGCCGGGTCGACGAGGAGCTCGCGCGCTTCGACGCGTAGACGGCGGCGATGGAGGCCAAGATCCCGCTCGCCTTCGCCGCCGGGCTCGTCTCCTTCGCGACGCCCTGCGTCCTGCCGCTCGTGCCCGGCTACCTGGCAGTCGTCTCGGGGCAGGAGGTCGGCGCGGGTGGGCGCCGCGTGCTCCTGGCGAGCCTCCCGTTCGTCGCGGGCTTCAGCGCCGTCTTCGTCGGGCTGGGCGCCGCCGCCGCCGCGGCCGGGGGGCTCTTCGGAGAGAACCGTGAGCTGCTCCTCGCCGTTGCGGGCCTCCTGGTCGTCGTCCTCGGCTTCGCCATGATGGGGCTGCTCCCCCTCCCGTTCCTCGACCGCCTGGTCGCGCCGGGCCTCGTCGAGGGCGCGCGGAGCACGGGCTCCGCCGCTCTCCTGGGCGCGGCGTTCGGCCTCTGCGCGGCGCCCTGTGTCGGCCCCGTGCTGGCCTCCATCCTCGCCCTCGCCGGCGAGGGGCAGACGGTCGCCCAGGGGACGCTCCTGCTGCTCGTCTACTCGGCCGGCCTCGCGCTGCCGTTCCTCGCCGTCGGCGTGGGCTTCGACCGTGCCATGGGAGCGTTCCGGTGGCTCCGCGACCACTACCGGACGCTGCGGATCGTCGCGGGAGCGCTTCTCGTCGCCCTCGGCCTCCTGCTCTTCTTCGACCGCTTCTGGTGGCTGAACGTCGCCGTGAACCGCGTCTTCGAGCTCTTCGGCGTCGGCGTGTGAAGATTCGCGAGGCACGGCCCGAGGACGCGCCGGCCCTCGCTGCGCTCCTCGCCGAGCTCGGCTACCCGGACGACGTCGAAGCGGTGGCCGGGCGCGCCCGAGCCTTCCCGGCCGACCCCGCCTCCTTCCTGCTGGTCGCGGAGGACGAGGAGGGGCCCGCCGGACTCGCGTCGGCGACCGTGCTCCCGCTTCTCCACGAGGACGGCGGCTGGTGCCGTCTTTCCGCGCTCGTCGTTGCCAAGGGTCGACGGCGGACCGGGATCGGCCGGACGCTCGTCGCAGCGATCGAGGAGCGCGCACGGCAGGCGGGCTGCCGGTACCTCGAGGTGACGAGCGGCGAGCGCCCCGAGCGGGACCCCGCCCACGCGTTCTACCGCGCGCTCGGGCTCGAGGAGGTCTCGCGCCGGTACCTGAAGCCGCTCTAGCTCGGGCTCAGACGAGAACCTTCACCTCGCCGTCCTCGACGACGGCCTCGAAGGTCTCGAGCGCGAGCGCGCGGTCGAACTCGTTCTCGCCGGTCGAGACGTCGTACTGCCAGCCGTGCCAAGGGCAGGAGACGACGCAGCCCTCGAGCTTGCCGCGGCCGAGCGGGCCCTTCATGTGCAGGCACTCGCTCTGGGTCGCGTAGAACACCCCGTCGACGTTGAAGAGCGCGACGTCGCGTTCCCCGGCCTGAACGATGCAGGCGCTGCCTGCCGGCACGTCCGCCGCGCGGGCGACGGTGTGGAGCTGACCAACCGGCATCGCGGCAACGCTAGCAGAGCTCTTTGAGGGAGCCCGTTCGCGGTGGTACGCTCTCGCCCGTGGCGACGATCCTGCTCGTTGGGGTCGACCTGTTCTTCCGGGGGAAGCTCGACGCGCTCCTCGGCGCGAGTCACAGGCTGACAACGACCGAGAGCATCGACCCGCCCGACCTCGTGATCGTCGACGTTGCGCGCGTGAAGGCCGGCGAGGTTGCCGAGACGTACCCCGACGTCCCGATTCTCGGCTTCACGAACCACACGGACACGGCCGGGCTGCGGGCGGCGCAGGCTGCCGGGCTCGACCGCGTCGTCGTGCGCTCCGCGCTCGCCGAGCGGGCGCCACAGCTCGTCGAAGAACTCGTCGCGTAGACTGGCCCGCGTGACCTACATCATCGCCGAGCCCTGTATCGACATCAAAGACCTGTCCTGCGTGGACGTCTGTCCAGTCGACTGCATCCACCAGGCTGACCGCGTGCTCGTCATCGATCCGGAGGAGTGCATCGACTGCGGCGCGTGCGAGCCCGAGTGCCCTGTGGAGGCAATCTTCCCCGAGGACGCGCTGCCCGAGAAGTGGGAGCCGTTCGTGAAGATCAACTACGCGTACGACGAGGGCATGGACGTGATCAACCAGCTCGTCGAGGAGTACGCGACGGAGCACAACGTCAAGAATCCGCCGCTGGAACAGCGGTAGACGGCAGGTGGCGACGGAGGTCGAAGCGGCGCAGCGGGACGCTCTCGCCGAGCGCCTCTTCGGAGCGGCGCTGGGCGCGTACGAGCTCCTGACGGTCCACCTCGGCGACCGGCTCGGCTTCTACCGCGCGCTTGCGGAGCGGGACGACGCCACGCCGCCCGAGCTGGCGGCGGCGACCCGGACGGACGAGCGGTACGCCCGCGAGTGGCTCGAACAGCAAGCAGTCGCGGGGATCCTCGAGGTCGACGACCTCGAAGCGGCCGCGGAGGAGCGACGCTACCGGCTTCCCACCGGGCACGCAGAGGTGCTGAGCGACCGGGACTTGGACTCCCTCGCCCACGTGACGCCGATGGCGCGCTTGGGCGTCTCGTTCGCGCACGCCCTCCCGGCGGTCGAGGAGGCTTTTCGCACCGGGGGCGGAGTCCCCTGGGAGGACTACGGCGAGCTCGGTCGCGAGGCGCAGGGAGACGCGAACAGGCCGCTCTTCGCCAATCTCCTCGGCTCCGATTGGCTCCCCGCGATTCCCGACGTCCATGAGCGTCTCCTCGCCGATCCCCCTGCCCGCGTCGCCGACGTCGCCTGCGGCGCCGGCTGGTCGAGCCTCGCGATCGCGCGCGCCTACCCGAAGGCCACGGTCGACGGGTACGACCTGGACGAGGCTTCGGTAGAGGTGGCCCGGGCGAACGCGGCCGGGACCGACGTCGAGGACCGCGTCAGCTTCCACCTCCGCGATGCCGGCGACCCCGAGCTCGCCGGCTCCTACCAGCTCGTGACCGTATTCGAGGCCCTCCACGACATGTCCCGGCCGGTGGACGTCCTGCGCGCACTGCGAGGGCTCGTGGCCGAGGACGGGGCGGTCATCGTGATGGACGAGCGCGTCGCCGACGCCTTCACGGCCCCCGGGGACGAGATCGAGCGCCTCATGTACACCTACAGCGTTCTCTGCTGCCTGCCGGTCGGGCTCGCGGAGACGCCTTCCGCCGCGACCGGCACGGTGATGCGGACGGACACCATGCGCCGCTACGCAGCCGAGGCGGGGTTCGCGGAGGTCGAGGTGCTCCCTGTCGAGCACGAGATCTTCCGCTTCTACAGGCTGCGCGGCTGACGGAGCAGCGCGCCGAGGGCTGACTCTCTCGGCGGCGTGGCGTCCTAGGCGCTGCTCTTCTCCTTGACGACAAGCACGGGGCGGTCGGCCTTGTGGACGACCTCGGTCGAGACGCTGCCGAGGAGCACGCCTGTCACCGCGCCGAGCCCGCGCGAGCCGACGACGATGACGTCGGCGTCGCGGGCGCGCGCGAGGTCGACGATCACCTCAGCCGCCTCGCCCTCCAACACCTCGGTCTCGATCGACATGCTGAGCGACTCGGCGACTGCCCGCACCTGTTCGAGGGCCGCTTCGGCCTCTTGCATCTGCTCGGACAGCTTCCGCTGGTAGAAGGGCTCTCCGAGCGGCCCGATCTCCGTGCGAACGTAGAGGACGGTTGCACTGCCGCCGCCGTCGCGCGCCAGCTCGAGACCGGCGGAGACGGCCGCGGCGGCTCCGCCGGAGCCGTCCGTGGCAATGAGGATGTTCTTCATGCGCGCCAGTGTCGCGCATCAGAAGCCGGACCGCATCCGCTGACGACCGAGCCGGAGGTGCGGGTTTTCCGCAGCGCGGTTCCGTGTCTCGCCCGATGCCGCAACGGCCGGCAGCGCGGAGAGTGTCCACCATGAGCGCCCGCCCTCGCATCGTGATCCTCGGCGGCGGCTTCGCCGGGCTCGAGTCGGCCTTCTACCTCCGGACGAAGCTCGACGGGCGGGCCGACCTCACGCTCGTCTCCGACTCCCCGCAGTTCCTCTTCAAGCCGAACACGATCTACATTCCGTTCGGAGCCGATCCCGCCTCCCTCCTCATCCCGCTCGCCGGCCCGGCCGCGAAGCGCGAGATCCGGCTCGTGGAGGGCGCCGTCGAGGGCCTGGACGCCGACGCCAGCCGCATCCGCGTTGCTGGCAAGGATCTCGACTACGACTTCCTCGTGATCGCCACGGGAGCGGCCATGCGGCCGCAGGAGATCTCCGGCCTCGCCGAGCACGCTGAGACGATCTGGACACCGACGCAGATGGTCTCGCTCGGGAAGCGGCTCAACGAGGTCGCCGCTGGCGCGGCGGTCGGCTCGGAGCCCACGATCCTCTTCAACGTCCCTCCGGGGAACAAGTGCGCTGGGCCGCTGTACGAGATCGTCCTCATGGTGGAGACCTGGCTCCGGCGCCGGGGCCTCCGCGATCGCGTCCGCCTCGTGCACACGACCTACGAGGACACCTACATCCAGGCGTTCGGCCCGAAGCTCCACGGCGTCGTCACGGCCGAGTTCGCCGAGCGCGGCATCGAGGGCAGGCTCCGTGTCCGGCTCGCGTCCGTCGACGCTGGGACTGCGCGTTTCGAGCACCGCTCGAGCGAGTCGTTCGACCTGCTCGTCTCCTTCCCGCCCTACATAGCCGCCGTAACGTACGACGGGCTCCTCGCGGACGACCGCGGCTTCCTGGCGACCGAGCCGGGCTCGCGCCGCCTCGTGGGCCACGAGCGGATCTACGCACCGGGTGACGCGGGCGACTTCCCGGTCAAGCAGGCGTTCCTCGCCTTTCTCCAGGCGGATGCGGTCGCGGAGGCGATCGCAGCCGAGGTGGCCGGAACCGTTCCCGCGGGCTCCTTCGACCCCGTGAGCATGTGCGTCATGGAGGAGTTCGACAAGGCCACGTTCGCGCAGGTCCCGCTCGAGGTGACAGGGAACCCCGACCATCCAGTGGTCGTGCGGGCGGACGCCGACGGACGCTACCGCGTCGGGGTGTCGCCGGCCTGGCGCCTCGGCAAGAAGCTCCTCGGCCTCTACCTTCCGCTTCGCTTCAGAGCGGGCCTCCCGTTCCACGCCGGGCTTCCCTGGCGGGCGATGGACTTGGGCCTCAGAGGGATGTCCGCCGTCCTCGCGCGGCGCTGACGGTCGAGCGGAGGATGGGGCTCAACCCTCTCCGAGCGTTGCCCAGACCTCCAGCTTCGAGCGGATGCGGGAGACGACCTCGTCAGTGAACTCGGACGTCGACGCGTGTCCGCCGAGGTCGGCGGTCCGCGTCCCGCCGGAGACCGCCTCCAGGCAGGCCTCGCGGATCGCGCGCCCCGCCGCGCGCGCCTCGACGTCGTCGATGTGCGAGAGGAGCGCGGCCCCGGCGAGGATCATCGCCATCGGGTTCGCCACGTCCTTTCCCTTGAGCGCGGGGGCCGTGCCGTGCGCTGCCTCGGCCATCAGCGCGCGCGGCGTGTAGTCGTCGTTGAAGGCCACGAGCAGCGACTCCGAGCCCGCGATCGAGCCGAAGAGGGGGAGGACGAGGTCGGAGAGGATGTCCCCGTCGCGGTTCAGCGCCGGGATGACCAGCGACTCCCCCGCCGACCCGATGAGGAGAGCGAACGTCGCGTCGATGAGCTGCGGCTCGTACTCGACCTCGGGGTGGCGGCCGGCGGCGCCGTCCATCTCCTCCTTGAGCATCCCCTCGTACACGGGGGAGACGGTGTACTTCGGTCCCCCGAAGACCTTCGCCTTCGTGCGCTCGGCGTGGCGGAAGGAGAACTCCGCGACCGCGCGGCAGATCCGCCGCTCGATCCGCTCGGTCCGGTAGGCGCTCTCGCCCTCTCCCTCGCCCTCGCGCCACTCCTTCGCGCCGTACGCGTCGCCGACGGCCATGCGCACGACGGAGATGGGGAAGTGCGCGCCGCCGATGGGGACGACGCCGGGGATGCGCCGCCCGGTACGGACGATGACATGGCCGCCGATCTCCTCCCGCAGGATGCGGTTCGGGCTCCCGACGTCTCCCGCTCCCTCGGGCGTGATCGTGGCGGCCTTGAGCCCGAGGCCGTGCTCGCGGACCGCCCGGGCCGCCTCGTGCACGACCTCGTTCTGCGTCTGCCGGCGCTCCTCGAGCGAGAGGTCGTAGCGCGGAAGCTCGAGCTCGATTCCGATGACGTCCGCGACGAGGACGCGCAGGGCCTCCTCGAGCAGCTCCTGCCCGGTGTCGTCCCCCTCCAGCACGACGATCGTGCGCGTGTCCATCGCGGCCGGAGTCTAATAGCTCAACATCTGATTCTTCGCCGTGACTATTTCGTTGGTTATTGCACGCCGGCATTTCCACCGAGTAGAGTTCCCCCACTCTCCTATCCCCCCACCTTTGCAGGAGGAATAGAGTGGCGAGAAAGACAATCCTCGTCTGCGACAACTGCGGCACCGAAGTCGGCGAGGGAAAGGGCGCGGCGATGCGCGTCACCTACACCGACGCGCGCCGCGGCGCCAAGGCCGCCGATCTCTGCGACGACTGCGCCGGGAAGATGCCCGGCCGGGCGGCCGCGCGCCGCGGCCGTCGGCCGAAGTCCGCCGAGTAGACTGGCCTCGACAGGGCGCCGAGCCGCCGTCGCGGAGGCCGAATTGGGGCCTCCGGGGCGGCGGCTAGAATCTCCAGGTGCCGCTCGCTCTGCTGGTTGGCCCGGCCAACGCGGGGAAGGTCGCGCGGCTCCTCGATCGCTACCTGGCGGACCTCGACCGCGAGCCCTTCCTCGTCGTCCCGAACCGGGCGGAGGTCGACCGCGTGGAGCGGGACCTCCTGGCACGCCGGCCGGCGCTCCTGGGCGGGACGATCGGCACCTTCGACGACCTCTTCGAGACGATCGCGCGCGGCGACGCGGGGCACCGACCGGTGGTGACGGACGCCCAGCGGGCCCTCGTCCTTCACCGGGTCCTCGCCGTCGCGAGTCTGAACGGGCTCGGTCCTTCGGCCCGCTTCGCCGGCTTCGGCGACACCTTGCTCGCGGCCATCTCGGAGCTCGAGTCGGGTCTTGTCGACCCCGCCGACGTCGACGGAGACCTCGCCGAGCTCTACGGCGCCTACCGGGAGGAGCTCGAGCGCCTCGTGCTCTGGGATCGAGACCTCGAGCGCCGCCACGCCGCGGAGCGCGTCGAGGGCGAGCTTTCAGCCTGGGACGGCCGCCCCGTCCTCGCCTACGGCTTCGAGGACCTGACCGGCGCGCAGTGGGCGCTCCTGCAGGCGCTTGCGGGCCGTGCCGAGGTGACCGTCTCGCTCCCGTACGAGCCGGGGCGACCCGCCTTCGCCGCGCTCGCGCGGACGGCTACCGATCTCGCCGGACTCGCGGACGGCCACGTGGAGGAGCTCCCGCCCGCGTACGGCGAGATCGCCCACCCCGCCCTAGCGCACCTGGAGCGGGCGCTCTTCGCCGACGGGCCGCGAACCGACCCGCCGCCGCTCGAGGGCGCCGTTCGCTTCCTCGAGGGGGCGGGATCGCGCGGGGCGCTCGAGCTCGTGGCCGACGAGGTGCTTCGCCTCCTCCGCGACGGCACGGCTGCGGAGGCGATCGGCCTCGTCTGTCCCTCCCTCGAGCGCCTCCGCGCCCCGCTCGAGACGGCCTTCTCGACCGCCGGGGTCCCGTACGCGGTCGAGGGGCGCACGCGGTTGGGCCAGACGCCGTTCGGCCACGCGCTCCTCTCGGCCCTCCGCTTCCTCTGGCACGCGGGCGAGCGCCGCGACCTCTTCGGCTTCCTCCGCTCTCCCTACTCCGGACTCCCGCGCTCGCACGCGGACTACCTCGAGGGACGCCTGCGCGGGCTCGGCATTCGCACCGAGATCGAGGATCGCGTCGTCCGCCTGCGCGGCCAGCCTCTCCCGCTCCTCGACGGCGTCCGCGCCGCGGCCAACCCCGTCGAGGCCGCGCGCGTCCTCGCGGGCGGGATGCTCCGGGCTGCGCACGGGCTGGAGGCGCCGCCGGTCGGCGAGCCCGCCCAGCTCGACCTGCGCTCCTACGAGGCGGTCTCGCGCCTCCTGCGAGAGCTCGAAGGCTGGGGCGAGCTCGCCGGCGAGCTGACCCGTGAGGACACGCTCGCTGCACTCGAGCGTGCCTCCGTGCGCCTGGGCGGCGGCGCCGAGCCAGGGCGCGTCGCCGTCCTCGACCTCCTCCGCGCCCGCACGCGGCGCTTCGAGTCGGTCTTCATCCTCGGGCTCGAGGAGGGGAGCCTCCCGCGCCGCGCGTCCACCTCTCCGTTCCTCGACGACGAGGCCCGGCGCCGGCTCGACGAGCGCACGCGCTCCCGCCTCGTTCGCCCGGAGCCGGTCGCCCGGGAGCGCTTTCTCTTCTACGCGGCGTGCACCCGCCCGTCCCGCCGCCTCTATCTCGTGCGCGAGGCGGCGACCGATGACGGCGCCCCGCGCGTGGCGAGCCCCTTCTGGGACGAGACGCGGGCTCTCTTCGACCCGTCGGAGGTCGCCCGCTGGACCCGCCGCCGCCCGCTCTCCGCTCTCACGTGGCCGCTCGAGGAGGCGCCGACTGTGCGCGAGCGCCTGCGTGCGCTCGCGGCGCTCGCCGTCGAGGACGCTCCCGGCGCCGAGGCGCTCGCGCTCGCGAACGGCTGGGAGCGCCGCATCCACCGGGCCCGGAGCGCCTTCGCGCGCCGGACGGGACTCACGAGCCCGGCCGTCCTCGCCGACCTCGGCGCGCGGACGACCTTCAACGTCACCGAGCTCGAGGCGTTCGCCTCCTGCTCCTCGATCTGGCTCGTGGAGCGCGTCGTCTCGCCGCGCTCCATCGACGCGGAGGTGGACGCGAGGCTCCGCGGCTCGCTTGCGCACACGACCCTCCATCGCTTCTACGCGGGCCTCCCGAAAGAGCTCGGCACCGAGCGTGTCGACGTCGCGCGTGTCGAGGACGCCGTCCGCTTCCTGCGCAGCTGCTTCGACGACGCGATCGCCGGCGTCCGCCAGGAGCTCTCCGAGCTCGAGCGGCGCGAGCTCGAGGGGCAGCTCTGGCGCGACCTCGAGCTCTTCGTCCGCGACGAGGCGGCGGCCGAGACCCCGCTCGTCCCGCGCCGCTTCGAGGTCTCGTTCGGGACCGAGCGCTCCGCGCCCGAGCTCCAGCGGGGCCTCGAGCTCGGCGACTTCGCGCTCTCCGGGAAGATCGACCGCATCGACGTCGACCCGTTCAGCGCCCGCGGGATCGTCTGGGACTACAAGTCGGGCAAGACGGCGTTCTCGGCGGCGAAGATCGACTCGGAGCTCAAGCTCCAGATCCCGCTCTACATGCTCGTCCTGCGCGACCTCGTCGGGATCGAGCCGCTCGGCGGCCTCTACCGCGCGCTCGCGGGGGAGCGGGAGGCGCGCGGGCTCCTGCGAGCCTCGGCGCGCGACGACGGCATCGCAGGTTTTCAGAAGAACGACTACCGGGACGAGGATGAGTTCTGGGCGCAGATCGACCGCGCGACCGAGCACGCCCGCGGCTTCGTGGGGCGGATCCGCGCCGGCGACGTCCGGCACGACCCGCTCGGCGATGCCGGCTGCCCGTCCTGGTGCGACCTGGCCCCGATGTGCCGGGTGAAGAGGCAATGAACGCGCCGAATCCCGAGCAGGCTGCGGCCATCGAGGCGCCGGGCGTCGTCTTCGTCTCCGCCGGCGCGGGGACGGGGAAGACCACGGTGCTCGTCGAGCGCTTCGTCAAGGCGGTTTGCGAGCGTGGGCTCGACGTCGACTCGCTGCTCGTGATCACCTATACGGAGCGCGCCGCCGGCGAGCTGCGTGACCGCATTCGAGCGCGGCTCGTCGAGGCCGGTCGGGCCGAGCTCGCACGGGAGCTCGACGCTGCCTGGATCTCGACGATTCACGGCTTCTGCCACCGCCTCCTCCGGGCGCATCCGTTCGCGGCGGGGATCGACCCGCGCTTCCGTGTCCTCGACGAGCCGCAGGCGCGAGTCCTCCAGCGCGAGGCCTTCGAACGGGCGCTGACCGAGTTTTGCGCCGACGGCGACGGCGAGCGCCTCGGCCTCCTCGCCACGTACGGCGTTCGCGCGCTTCGCCGCATGCTCACGGGCGTCCACGACACGCTCCGCGCGGCCGGGCGGCCCCTCGTGCTCGAGCTCGGGGAGCGCCCCGGCCTCGCCGACCGGATCGAGGAGCTCCGCGAGGCCGCTCGCGCCCTCGCGGCGGACACGGAGGCGGGGGAGACGGTGCGCGCCACCGCCGCCCGTGCGCTCGAGGTTCTGGCGGAGCGGAGCCTGCCCGAGCGGCTCCTCGACCTCGGCGAGCTGAAGGCGAAGGGCGAGCGGGCTGCGAGCTACGAGGAGGCACGGCGGGGCGTCGAGCAGGCCGCGCTCGACGAGCTTGCCGCGCGCGACCGCGACCTCCTCCAGGAGCTGCTCGAGCGCTTCGGCGTCGCCTACCGGACGGCGAAGGAGCGCGAGTCGGCGCTCGACTTCGAGGATCTCCAGCTCGCGGTCCGCGACCTCCTGCGCGAGGACGAGGCCGTCCGCGAGCGCGAGAGCTGGCGCTTTCGCTCGATCATGGTGGACGAGTTCCAGGACACGAACCGGCTCCAGTGCGAGATCGTCGACCTCCTCGCGGAGGGACCGGAGGGCAAGGAGCTCTTCTTCGTCGGCGACGAGTTCCAGTCCATCTACCGCTTTCGCCACGCTGACGTCGAGGTCTTCCGCGAGCGGCGCGAGCGGTCGGGCGGCGTGCTGGCGCTCACGCAGAACTACCGCTCGCGGCCGGAGGTGCTCGCCGCCGTCAACCACCTCTTCTCCAGCGAGTTCGGGGAGGAGTTCCAGCCGCTCGAGGCGGCCGGGCGCTTCCCCGACCCGGTCTTCGGGGCGCCTGTCGAGCTACTCGTCACCGACAAGTCGAGCTACGCCGGGACTCCCCTCCACTGGCGGCGGGCCGAGGCGCGGCAGATCGCCGCCCGCGTGCGGCAGCTCGTCGACGCGGGGGAGGCGAGCGCCGGGGAGATCGTCCTCCTCTTCGCCGCCGGGACGGACGCCGAGTGGTACGAGGAGGAGCTGCGGCAGGCAGGGCTCGATACGTACCGCGCGACCGGCCGGGGCTACTTCGGCCAGCAGCAGGTGGTCGACCTCCTCGCGTACCTGCGCCTCCTCCACAACCGCTACGACGACGAGGCGCTCGTGACCGTGCTCGCCTCGCCGTTCATCGGGCTCTCGAACGACGCGCTCGTGCTCCTGCGCCGCGCGGCCCCGAAGCGGCCGCTCTTCCAGCCGTTCGAGCGCGGGCTCCCGGCCGACCTCTCCGAGCAGGACAGGCACCTCTGCCGCGCGTTCCTCCAGCGGTACGAGCGGCTCGCCACGGCCGCGAACGGGTTCTCCCTCGAGCGGCTCTGCGAGCGCATCGTCGCCGACCACGACTACGACCTCGCCGTCCTTGCGCAGTGGGACGGGCGCCGGCGCTACGCGAACCTGCGCAAGCTCGCGCGGCTCGCGCGCTCGTATGAGGAGCTGCGTGGGCGCGACATCGAGGGCTTCGTGCGCTTCGTCCGCGAGCAGGAGGCCGTTGGTGCGAGGGAGCTCGAGGCGGTCGCGGAGGAGGAGGGGGCCGACGCCGTCCGGCTCCTCACGATCCACTCGGCGAAGGGGCTCGAGTTCAAGGTCGTGATCGTGGCGGACGCGGGGCGTGACCGGAACGCGCCCTCGCCGGACGAGATCCTCTGCCTTCCTGACGGCCGTTTTGGCTTCCGCGTCGCCGACCCCGCCACAGGCTCGCGCCGTCCCGCGTTCGAGTACGAGCGCGTCCGCGACGCCGAGCGGGAGGCGGAGCAGGCCGAGCGCCTCCGCCTCTACTACGTCGCCATGACACGGGCGATCGACCGCCTGATCGTCTCGGGCGCCATCGACCCGGCGCGCGCCGCCGACGCGGCGACCCCGATCGGCTGGGTCCTCTCCCGGCTCGAGGCGCAGGAGCTCGACGCTGCCGGCGACGGGCCGCTCGAGCTCGTGCGCGACGGCGCGCGACTCCTCGTGCGCGTCGACCGACACCGGCCGGAGGCCGAGGCCCCCGCTCCGCCGCCTGAGCCGTCCGCCCCGAAGGAGGGCCAGCTCGAGCTCTTCGTCGGCGAGGAGCTCGAGCCGCTTCCGCCGCCCGCGCCGCGGCTTCCCGAGCTCACGCCGGTACCCGCGCCGCCGCTTCACCGGGTGCGCCGGCTCTCCTATAGCGCGCTCGCCCTCTTCGAGCGCTGCTCGTACCGGTACTACGCCGAACGGGTGGCCGGCATGCGGCCGGGGGACGCCCGCGGCTCCCTCCCGGGCCAGACGGGTCTCGCGGCCACCGAGGTCGGCGACGCCGTCCACCGCCTGCTCGAGACGGTCGACCTCGCGGCGCCGGCCGTCCCGGAGGTCGAGCCGGTGCGCGCCTGGTACCCGGCCGCCACCGACGAGGAGCTCGAGCGGATCGGCGCCTTCGTCGCCTCGTACTGCCGCTCGGAGCTCGCGCGTCGCGTCGCCTCGCTCGCCGGTGCCGCCCCCGAGCGCCCGTTCGCCTTCGAGCACGACGGCGTCCTCCTGCACGGCCGCCTCGATGTCTACTGGCGCGAGGGCCCGCGCGCGCTCGTCCTCGACTACAAGACGAACTCGCTCGCCGAGGAGACGCCTGAAGAGATCGTTCAGGCCGACTACCGGCTTCAACAGCTCGTCTACGCGCTCGCCTGCTTGCGGGTCGGTGCGGAGGAGGTCGAGGTCGTCTACCACTTCCTCGAGCGGCCGGACGCGGTCGTCTCGACCAGCTTCGGTCGCGATGACGCCCCGTCGCTGGAGGCCGAGCTCTCGGCCGCGATCGGGCGCATCCACGAGGGCGACTTCCGGCCGACGCCGAGCGAGTTCAACTGCGCCGGG
>Ga0209859_1000154_pt1 | contig 15787 bp, 15 predicted proteins | sample GWRWS3_50_60_FD_187241 | JGI IMG/M metagenome (GOLD analysis project Ga0209859, IMG submission 187241) | Riverbed sediment microbial communities from areas with vegetation nearby in Columbia River, Washington, USA - GW-RW S3_50_60 (SPAdes)... | ecosystem: Environmental > Aquatic > Freshwater >... | reverse complement strand
AAGGGTGAAGATGACGTAGCCGACCAGCGCCCCCGCCAGTCCCAACCCCAGCGACACCAGCCACGACGTCGGCCCACTCATGCCACGGAACACATCCCCCGGCATCAGGACCCGAGCGATCACGCCGCAGACGAACCCGAGCAGCAGGGCGCCGACCATGTCGCTCCTCCTTGCTTGTCACGCTTGCGGCTGACCCGGTCGGGTCTGCCGCCCTCGACCAGGGACTGGACGTTCAGGCGGTCACTTCTTCGCGAAGCTCGGTTGCCAGGTCGCGGATCTCGGCTTCTGGGTAGCGGCGGTGACCGCCCAGGGTCCTCAGGAACGGCAGCTTGCCTTCCTTGGCCCAGCGGGACACGGTCTTGGGTGAGACGTGCAGGAGGTCGGCGACCTCGGCGGTCCGCAGGTAGCTGGGAGAGGTGGTTGCGGCCTTGCCGCTGGGTTGGGCTGCCACGCGCATCCCTTTCGTGCGGCGGACTCCGGCAGCGGTGCCGGGAGTGGACCGGGTTGTTCGGCCAACCATGACGGTGAGGCCCGCAGCGGAGACAGGTCCTCGGTGCTCGCGCTGGATGCAGACGAACGGGACGATTACTGAGACCAGGCCAAGCGCCCACTATAGCCTGCTTGGGTCGTTTCAGCACACAATGGCCTGTCGGCGCCGGGCAACGTGCCAATCGGGCGTGAGGGGGACGTCATGGTCTCCTCTCCAAGGTTGTCCCGACCGCCTTGTTCTCGACGTGGCGAACGGGCTCGACCAGCCGATGCCCTCTCGACCAGCCGATGCTCTGCCATGGCGACGGGTCCCGCGCCGGTGAGATGGCGCCGGCGGCGGCATGAGCGGCGGCACATCTGCGGCTATTCGTGAACCGACAGGGTGATGTGAACGAACCACAGGTGACGGTGGACCGAACCACAGGTGATGGTGGGCCGAGCCATAAGGAGCGGCGTCGATGTCAACCGCCATGTCCCTGCTGGCCGGACTCGCGAGCGATCTGGCCGCGATCGTGTTGCTGGCCTACGCCATCTACTTCCGCCGCTACCACCGCCGCGACCTGCTGCTCGCCTACGTCGCCCTGAACGTCGGTGTGCTCGCGGTCACCGTCCTGCTCGCCGGTGCCCAGGCCGGCATCGGGCTCGGTCTGGGCCTGTTCGGCATCCTGTCGATCATCCGGCTGCGCTCGGACCAGATCACCCAGGAGGAGGTCGCCTACTACTTCGTCGCCCTTGCGCTCGGGCTCGTCAACGGTCTCCGACCGGCCCCCGGCTGGCTCGCCCCCGCCGTGTCTGCCGTGCTGGTGGCGATCATGTACGCCGTCGACCATCCACGGCTCGGTGGTCGCACCCACCGTCAACTCATGACCCTCGACGTGGCCTACCCCGACCGTTCGGAGCTGCATCGAGCGCTGCAGCGGCTGCTCGCCGCCGAGGTGCGCCACGTGGTCGTCCTCGAGATCGACATGGTGCGCGATGTCACCGTCGTCGACGTCCGCTTCCGAACATCCCACCTTCACCGCGAGCTGCGTGTGGATTCGGCCCGCCGGCACGAGCGGGTGGCATCGTGACCGCTCGGTCACGCGCCTCGGCCGTGGTTGCCGGCTCGGTGGCCGGCCTGCCGGCGGCGAGCCTGGCCGAGGTGATCGAACGGTCAGCGCTGCAGGCGCGCATCGACCACAAGTACCTCGTCCCGCTCGAGCGCTTCGCCGAGCTGGCTGCCCGGCTGCCCGACACCTACACCGTGCTGGAGATCGATCAGCTGCGCGGGTTCGCCTACGAGTCGGTGTACTTCGACACCCCCGACCTGCTGACCTACCGACAGCACCTCCAGGGCCGACGGCGCCGCTACAAGGTGCGGACCCGCGCCTACCTCGACTCGGGGGACTGTACGTTCGAGGTCAAGCTCAAGGGGCCCCGGGAGCAGACCATCAAGGCGCGGCTGCCCTACCCGGTCGCCGACCGGACACACATCAACCCGCAGGCGCACGCGTTCCTCGCCGACCAGCTCCGGGAGGCGTACGGCCAGCCCGCACCCCAGATGGCCGCGAAGGTGACCACCGCCTATCGGCGGACCACCCTGGTCGACCTCCAGCGCGGCACGCGACTCACCTATGACGTCGACCTCACCTGCAGTGGTGGCGGGAAGGTCGCCGTCGGCCTGTCCCGGCACGTGCTCGTGGAGACCAAGCGCCACGGGCCGCACGGCGACGCGGACATCGCGCTGCGCAGCCTTGGGCTACGCCCGCTAGAGATGAGCAAGTACTGCGTCGCCGTGGCCCTGCTGCACCCGGGAATCCGCCACAACCCCTGGCATCGCACGCTGCAGCGCTACTTCGCCGGTGCCACCCGGAGCGCGCCGAGCCACGACCCCAACCCTGTTTCCTTCGGTACTTCGCCGCAGTGATCTTCAAGAACCCGGTCGTGGGACGGCGGCACGGAGACGGTAGGGTGCCGCGGGTACCTGAGTGGCGTTCTGGATGTCGCAGCTCATGACCCGAGGTAGCGCAGGACCGCGAGCACCCGGCGGTTGTCGCCTTCTGAGGGCGGCAGGCCGAGCTTGCCGAAGATGCTGGCCACATGCTTCTCGACCGCCCCACCGGAGACGACCAGGGCGGCCGCGATCCCGGCGTTGGAGCGGCCCTCGGCCATCAGGGCGAGCACCTCGCGCTCACGCGGGGTCAGCGCGGCCAGACCCTGGACGTGACGGCCGGCGCCGAGGAGCTGGCCGACGACCTCTGGGTCGAGCGCGGTGCCGCCGGCGGCGACCCGGGTCAGTGCGTCGGTGAACTCGGCCACGTCGGCGACCCGGTCCTTGAGCAGGTAGCCCACGCCGCCGGCGCCGCCCGCCAAGAGCTGGGCCGCGTACCTGGTCTCGATGTACTGGGAGAACACCAGCACGCCGGTCCCGGGATGGCGGCGGCGGAGCTCGAGGGCGGCGCGCAGGCCCTCGTCGGTATGGGTTGGCGGCATGCGGATGTCCACCACCGCGACGTCGGGACGGTGCTCGGCCACGGCGGCGAGCATGGCGTCGCCGGCGGCCACGGCGGCGCACACCTCGTGGCCACGGTCCTCGAGGAGCCGGATCAGCCCCTCGCGCATAAGGGCGGCGTCCTCGGCGATCACGACCCGCATGAGCGGCATGCTCTCACGCGCGTAGCGGCAGCTCGACGGTGACCTGTGTCGGTCCGCCGGGCGGGCTCGCGATCTCCAGGCGGCCGTCGACGGTGCTGACCCGCTGCGCGAGCCCGGACAGGCCGCTGCCGTCGGGATCCGCCCCACCGGCGCCGTCGTCGGTGACGCTTAGGCGGAGCTTCCCGTCCCGTCCGGTGGCCTGGAGGCCGATCCGGGACGCCAGGCTGTGCTTGGCCGCGTTGGCCAGCAGCTCGGCGGCACAGAAGTAGGCGATCGTCTCGATCGCCGGGGTGGGCCGGAACGGGATGTCGGTGGCCAGCTCGACCGGGATGGCGCTGCCGGCGACGAGGGTGGCGAGCGCGTCGGCCAGGCCGTTGTCGAGCACCGGCGGGTGGATGCCGCGTGCCAGGTCACGGAGCTCGGCGAGGGCGTCCTTGGCGCCCCGGTGGGCGGCGTCGACCAGCTCGCGGGCTCCGGTGACGTCCAGCGGGTCGCCGTCGTCGCCGAGTTTCTCCTTGGCCATGCCCAGGTGCATCGCCAGGGTGGCCAGCCGGATCTGCGCGCCGTCGTGCAGGTCACGTTCGACCTGGCGCAGCAGCGCGGCGGAGTCGTCCACCGCCACCGCCCGGGTCTGCTCCAGGTCGCGGACCCGCTCGGCGAGCCTGCCCGGGCCGAGCAGGCCTCGGAGGAGCCAGCGGTCGGCGGCGACGACCGCCCTGGTCACCCAGGGGGCGACGAGCACCATGGCCGCGCCGACCGCGAAGGCGAGGAATGTGCCGGGATAGGTGGCGACATGGAGCACGCGACCGGGGAACGGGGTGGCGACCAGCACCGGGCTCAACCGCACGCCGGGCGGGTGGTTGCGGAACAGTCCCCACCAGAACGGGTAGGTCAGGTTCGCCAGCCCGGCGGCCCACAGGAAGACGGCGTAGAGCCCGACCGCGGCGATCGGCGGCTTCAACAGCGTGTAGGCCAGGGCCCGCCAGCCGGGGCCGTCGCGCAGCCCCACGCCGAGCCGGGCCAGCATCCCCCCGGCGGGGCGGGCCGAGGGTGGCGGCGCGATCCGCTCGTCGAGCAGCCGCTCGGCCAGGCGGCGGTAGGTCGCGCCCAGCCTCCGCGCCATGCCGGTCGTCAGGGCCAGGGGCACCAGCACGGCGATGATCACGGCCGCCCGGATCACCGACTCGGCGGTCCCGGGCGCGAGCAGGGCCACGATGACGGCCAGGACGGCCAGGCCGCAGAGGACCTCGACGAGGCAGAACAGCAGCTCCCGGCGCGCCCGGCCGCCGAACGGCTCTCGCAGCGCGGCCAGGGTCAGCGCGATCATCGCGGTCACCGGACCCGTGGTGCCCATGCCCGCATTGTCCCGCTCACGCGTCCCGCCTGGCGAGCAACCACGCGCCGATGCCGAGCGTCACGGCGGCATACAGGCCGAGCATGCCGAGCCCGGCCCACGGCGACAGGAACCGGACCTGGTCGTCGGGCATCGGCTGCACCACGGTCAGCGAGTTCGCGACGATCGCGATCGGCAGATAGGGCATGAGCGAGTGGGTGAACGCGGCGACGAGCTGCGCCAGGACATACACGCCGCCGACGAGCACGGCGATGGCGGCCGGCGTGTGCCGGATGATGGCGCCGAGGCCGAGGCCGATCAGCCCGACCAGGCAGAAGCCCGCCCCGCCCAGCACCACCGCCCGCAGCACACCGGGCTGGCCGAGCGCCGGCGCCGGGATCCCGTCCGGCAGGGCGGCCCCCCCGGCGAAGAAGGCGATGAACCCGGCGACCTCCCCGACGGCGAGCGCCACCATGCCGAACACCGCCGCCTTGGCGGCCAGGACCAGCGGCCGGTTCGGGATCGCGGCCAGCGTCGCCCGGATCATCCCCGAGGAGTACTCGCCCGTCATCATGAGCACGCCCAGGACGCCGATCAGCAGCAGGCCGAGGGAGATACCGGCGAGGGCGTTGTTGGTCAGGTCGGCGGCCGCGTCCCTGGTGTTGACGCCCACGGCGACGGCGATGCCGATCGCGCCGGCGACGGTGAGCGCCAGGGCCCACCAGGTGGAACGCAGGCTGCGCAGCTTGGTCCACTCCATCCGCGCCACGTGCGAGAAGCGGTACCGGCCGTGGGTTGCCGCGGTGGTGGTCATGACGTCCTCCCCTTGGAGTCCAGTGCCCCCCGGTACTCGGCGCTGCCGTCGGTCAGCTCGAAGAACGCCTCCTCCAGCGACGGCGCGCGGGCGGACAGCTCCGCCACCGACGTGTCCGCCAGCAGCCGCCCCCGGCCGATCACCACCACGTGGTCGGCGGTACGGCCGATCTCGCCGATCAGGTGGCTGGACACGAACACGGTGCGCCCCTGCGCCGCCAGCGACCGCAGCAGGTTGCGGACCCAGCGGATCCCCTCGGGATCCAGGCCGTTGACCGGCTCGTCCAGCAGCAGCACCCCAGGGTCCCCGAGCAGCGCGGCGGCGATGCCGAGCCGCTGGCCCATGCCCAGCGAGAACCTCCCCGCCCGCCGCCCGGCCACCTCGGCCAGACCGACCAGGCCCAGCACCTCCTCCACCCGCGAGCGCGGGATACCGTTGCTGGCCGCCAGCGCCCGCAGGTGGGCGCGGCCGCTGCGCCCCGGATGGAACGCCCTGGCCTCCAGCAGCGCCCCGACCTCGCGCAGCGGCCAGCGCAGCTCGCGGTAACGGCTTCCGCGGATCCGCGCCTGCCCGGCGTCGGGCGCGTCCAGGCCGAGGACCATTCGCATGGTGGTCGACTTGCCAGCGCCGTTCGGCCCGAGGAAGCCGGTCACGATGCCCGGCCGCACGTCGAAATTGAGCCCGTCGACGGCGACGGTGGCGCCGTAGCGTTTGCTGAGCCCGCGAACCTCGATCATGTGCAACCTCCCTGTTGCCAGCTCGGAAGGTCACGCTAGGGGCCACGCTGGCCATGCGGAACGCGGCTACTACCCCTCTTTGGCCGGGGGTTTTCCCCCTCCCGAGCCGGGCCGCTTCAGCGACACGGTCTGGAGGGGCTACCAGAGCCGGCGGCCGCACCTCAGCCAGGCGATCGCTCCCGGCACGCCGCTGGCTACCGTTCCGTGCCGTCAGTTCCGCCTGGGCCCTGCACATGGAGGCATGCTCTGTGAGGGACCGTGTTCTCACCCGCTTCGGGTGATGCCGGGGACGGATCCCGCGCCGAAGAATGGCCGGCGTCGCACGCCGGTCGTGCTCCCCGCCTGACCTGGTTGCTCCGGAGGTGGTCGTTGATGCGGACGTCTTGGATGATCTCGCAGCGGGTCGTGCCCGCGAGCAGGGACCGGCGGGTGGCACCCCTCATCCTTGGGCGCCGGGCGGGCAGGGCATGGTTCTCGGCGGGGCTCGTGCTGGGTCTGTCCCTCTGGCTCAGCGGTTGCGGGGCCGGCGACGGGAGCGAATCGGCGACCCGTCCCTCGACAGAACGCTCCGGCACCCGTCCTGCCCCGAGCGTGACCGAGCCGAGCGTGACGGCCACGGCGCCGACAGGACCGACTCGAACCCCGACCTCGGTTGAGCCTCCGACGTCCCGGACCAGCGCTGCGACGCCGACCTCGACTCGGAGCCCGACGACGGTTGAGCCTCCGACGTCGCCGACGACGGCACCCGCGACGTCGGCTGAGGCGCTGGCGCCAACCTCGACCCCCACGCCGTCGGCTACTGGCACGCCGGCTGCCGCCGAGTCCGAGGGGTTGGGAGCCCTTGGCTGGACCCTGCTGATCGTGCTGGTTGTCGGGCTGGTTGCCGGCTGGATGATCTGGAGGTCGCGCAGGAGGTCGGCCTGGGACGCCCAGGCCGGTGCCCTGGAGGACGACACCCGCACCACCACGACCACCCAGTTGCCGTCGGTCCTGACCGCCGAGACGGCTGGGCAGCGGGCCCTCTCCTGGCCGCCGCTGCGGGCCGCCTTGGTCGACCTCATGCGCCGGTGGGACCTGCTGGCCGAGCGCGCACCCGACGACCGGAGAAGGAACTGGTCCGGACAGACCCGCAGCCTGCTCCAGGAGTTGCTCGCAGCCGTGGACGCCGAGAATGAGGCGCTGGCAACCGGGCGTGACTGGCGGCTCCTGCGGCCACGGGTGGACGAGATCGGGCGGGCGTTATCCGCAGTGCTTGCTGGTGGACCGCAACAGGAGCTACCCGTAGGCGGGGAGCCTGGGCGATCAGCGCCCGGTGGGTGACCGAGGCCGGCCCGCGGGGTCCGAACCAGCCCAAGAACCCAACGGTGACCCGGCGCATGCCGGTGCGCACCATGGCCAAGGCCACCGGCAGCATCCGCGCCGGCACCCACAACGCGGCCGAGCGCGACCTCCTGCGGCGCCGGTGTCAGGCGGTCACCCTGGCCTGAGGCGTCCCGGGACCGGTCGTTGCACGCGGACGACGCCAGCTCATTATGGTCTAGGCTGGGCCCACCACCCGACCGGCCCGTGGAGGACATCATGCGTTCCCCTGTCCCCGCCAGGCTCCTGCTCCTCGCCATGGTCTGTCTCTTCGCCGCCGCCTGCGGGGGCTCCGGTGACGACACCAGCGGCGCCGCTCCGGCCACCACCACCACCACCGCAGCGAGCGGGACCACGGCCGCGGCGTCCCAGGCCTGCGCCGACGCGGCCGCCCTGAAGGCGTCGGTGGCCGAGCTGGACCAGCTCGATCCGCCCGCGGCCGGCAAGGCCGGGATCCAGGCCGCCCTGGAGAAGGTCACGACCAACCTGGCGGCGCTCAAGTCCAGCGCCAGGAGCCAGTGGAGCAGCCAGATCACCGAGCTCGACGGTGCCGTGGAAGCCCTCAAGGCGACCATCGCCGGGATCGACGGCGACAGCCTGCTCTCGGCCGTGCCGACCATCGTCAGCGACCTGAAGCGGATCGACACCGCCTGGACGGCGCTGCAGCAGCAGATCGACCAGGACTGCGGCTAATTAGAAACCGTGGCCCAGACGCCTCGAGCGCATCCTGGCGGCGGAAGGGGCGATTCCTGCCTCCCCGGCCTGGTGGCTGCCGGGACCGCCGGAAGCCCGCGCTGCCGCCGCGACGTGATGCCCGACCGTCAAGGGTGATGTCCGGCACCCTCGCCGCCGCGCAGGCCGCGCGGCGCAGCCATTCGCCCTTGATGGCATGAGCCCTGCCGGTCCCGGCCCGGTCCTCACGTGGCCATAGCCTCGGTCCCCACCTCCAATCTCACGACTCCACGAGACCCGGGGCAGACCAGATTGTCGGCTGTGGATCACGCCGGCGGGAGCTCCATTCACAGATATGAGTGCTGTCGCAACCAGCGCATGGCGATCGCGCCCCAGACCGGTGGGAGGTAGTAGGTAACCATCCGGAAGGCGATCGCGGTGGACATCGCGGGGGCGCTGGGAACTCCCAGGGCGACAAGTCCGGCCGTGTAGGCGGCCTCGGCGACCCCCATGCCACCGGGCACGGGCATGAACCCCGCCAACAGGTTGGAGATCGTGTTCACCAGGATCAGTTCGGCCATGGTGGCTTGGTACCCGAACGCCCGGAGGCAGAGCCCGAGGATGATGGCCTGGAGCAATTGCGCTCCGAGGTTGCCCGCCAAGATCAGCCCGACCTTCGTAGGCGAGCGCAGGACGCGCAGTGCCGTAGCGGCCGACGAGGCCTGAGCGCGGAGCATCGCGCGGTACCTCGGGACCGCAAGCCTGACCGCCGTCCGGTACTTCGGCACGGCCAGGGTGACGATCACGCCGAGCACCACCAGGACCGCGGTCAGGATCAGCAGCCTGTGTCCGCCGGACGAGGACGCGTCGCTCGTCGAGGACGTCGCGGTCGCGCCGCTCCCCCCCAGGTCCAGGGACGCCAGCCCCGACAGGCTGACCACCACAATGAGCAGGACCTGGATGATGAACCCGCAGACGCTGGCGATCACGGCGATGGAGAGCGCGCCACCGGCGTCGATGCCGTTGCGTCCAAAGAAGCGGACATCCATGGCGAGCCTGGCGGCCGAGCTCGGCACGGCCAGCGCGATGAACTGGATGGCGTACTCGAGCATGAGGACGGGCCCGTATCGGAGGGGCCGGAAGGAGGCGCCGAGGGTGGCGAAGGCGTGCACCACCGGGATCACGGGCGAGAGCGCCAACGCGATGGCCAACCATCCGAGATCCGCCGCCTTGAACTCGTCGATCAGGTTGGCGAGCCCGACGCCGGCCAACGCGGAGATGATCGCGTAGGCGACCAACGCGATCAGGAGCACCACGGCGATCGACTGGATCGATACCCGCCGCAGCTGCGCCAGCTTGGGAAGCTCGACCCCAGTTGCTTCGGCGCAGGCCTTCCTCAGGTCCTCCAGGTCCCAAGCTTGTTCGCCGATCGCGCGTCGCGTCGGCCGCTCGAACGCCGCGGGCTGCAGGAGCGGTAGCACCTGCTGGAGCGCGTCGTTGCCCAGCGCGGCCAACGCCGCCGAGGCGGCTCGTTCCGGCCCCGCCCCCAGCGCGGTCGCCACCAGCACCTGTGCGCGGTCGGCCGCGATGTCGGCGTCGTCGGCGGCCACCGCCGCGCCCCCGAAGTCCCCGAATGCGGGTGTCCCGTCGGGCCGGACCACGATCCGGGAGGCATCCAACCGTCGATGCGCGACCCCCATGGCGTGAAGCCGCCCAGCGTTGCGCCAGATGCTTTGCAGCAGCTCGTCGTTGATCTCGTGGGGGTCCAGCGTGCGGAGTGGCCGGCCGGTAGTCTCGGTCACCAGCAGCGCGTCGCGCTGGGAGGCCATCCCGGCCGCCACGACCGGGAGCACCGAGACCCCGGCGCGCTCTGCCAGCAGCGTGACGAAGGCCTCGTGCTCGACCTGCTCCCGGCGGCCCAGCGCCAGGTGGGGGGTGTCGCCCCGGTACCACAGCGAGGACCAGGCGGAGGCAAGCAGCTGGCCGTCCCAGGCGTCTCGGCCGTAGATCTTCACCAGCAGCGAGCGCCCGTCTGGTGCCTCCGCGGTGGCGATCGCCACCCCGTGGGGCTCCAGCGGCGCCTGGCGGAGCCCGCTGGCATCGACGCCCAACTCGGTCAGCGCGTCGGCGACCTGGTCAAGGGTGAGGCGGCCCGCCGGGGAGCCGAACAGCAGGTGGACGATGGCGGCCGAGCCGATCCCCACGGCGAATGCCGCGACCATCCCGATGGGCAGGCTGGTCCCCAGCGCGATCCCGGCGGCCGCCCCGAGTCCGACCACCGATCGCCCCACGTACCGCAACGGCCGCGCCATGTAGGGGGAGGCCATGACGACCACCGCGGTGGCCATGGCCAGACGCACCGCCAGGTAGATGGGCGGCGAGCCGGACGCGGCGACCGCCTTGAAGCTCTCCGACCAGTCGGTCCCGGCCAGCCATCCGGCGACCAGCGCGAACCCGACCGCCGATGCACCCGCAAGCACCTCCTCCAACAGCAGGCGCTTGCGTCCGGGCGCGAAGAGCGCCGAGGCGATGAGCACCAGCGTCCAGGCGATCAGCAGGTCGTAGGCGATCTCCCAGAACCAGCCGAACAGTCCGGGGAGGGCCCTGACCAGGCCGGTCACCAGCGAATCGATCGAGGTGGGCCCGGGCGCCGGGAAGGTCACCACCACGACCGTGAGAACGGCGAGGGCGAGCAGCACCACGTCGGTCGGGCGCCTGGATCGCGGGGCGTCGCTGGCCGACGAGAACACGCGGATGTCGCGGCGCCAGGCGCCCGCGACCGCCCGAGCCGGACGGTCGGAACCCGTCGGCGCGACGGCGTGACTTGGCTGTGGCTCCGTCTTGGGCCCTCCTCCCGCGTCGGCGTGGACGAAGCGGCCGCCCGAGGTGGAGCCTAATGCCACGCCCGACCTCCCGTCAGGCCAGAGGGCGGCTGGAAGCGCCGTCGGCCCGGCTCCCCTAGGGCGGTCCGCGGTTTGAGCTTGGAGGGCGCTGTAGGACGCGGTGACCGATGTCACTTGCAGGCCGTGACCGTCGGCACAGCGCTGCCCGAGTCAAGCCATCATCCTGAGGCGGTTCAGCATCGTCGTGCGCCCTTGCCACCGAGCAGAACGCTCCTCCGGCCTGGAGGCGTCAGCCGATGTCGCAGGAGGGGAAGCGGGCGGGCGGACGTGGAGTGTCGCAGGAGGCCACGCTTGGCAGACGCAGCGTCACCTCACCGCCACCACGGGCCACGACCATCGGTCCGGCGGTTCGACCGCCCCCCCGTAGGCGAAACGGCCGGGTGACCGCACATGTGGCGCTACATCGTTCGTCGGCTGCTGTGGGTCGTCGTGGTCCTGCTGGTCATTACGGCCTTCACCTACGTCATTTTCTTCGTCATGCCGCCGACGGACCCGGCCGTGCAGTTCGCCGGCAGAACCCCGACCCCCGAGCTGATCGCCGAGGTCCGCCGCCAGTTCGGCCTCGACAAGCCGGTCTGGCAGCAGTACGGGCTGTTCCTGAAGAACACCTTTACTGGTGACCAGTACGGCTGGCCGGGCCTGGGCTTCTCGTTCGTGACCCGCTCACCCGTCCGTGACCTGCTCCTGGAGCGGCTGCCCGTGACGATCCAGCTCGCGGTTGGCGCGGCGCTGGTGTGGCTGTGCATCGGCATCCCCGTCGGGATCGTGTCGGCGATCAAACGCCGATCCCTGATCGACCGCGCGTCGATGCTGTTCGCGCTGTTCTTCGTGTCGGCGCCGGTGTTCTGGCTGGGCTTGGTCGCGTTGTGGCTGTTCTGGTACAAGCTGCAGGTCTCGCCGGGCACCGGCTACGTGCCGATCAGCCAGAGCTTCGGGGGCTGGCTCAGCCACATGATCATGCCCTGGGTCGTGCTCGCGCTGTTGTTCGCGGCGCAGTATGCGCGGATGACACGGGGGAATCTGATCGAGACGATGGGCCAGGACTACATCCGCACCGCGCGGGTCAAGGGGCTGCCGGAGTGGAAGGTCATCCTCAAGCACGGCGCGCGCGCCAGCCTGACCCCGGTGGTGACGCTGATCGGCCTGGACCTCGGGGCGCTGCTGGGTGGCGCGGTGATCACCGAGACGGTGTTCAACCTCCAGGGCATCGGCCAGTGGGCGGCCGCCTCGGTGTTCCAGGGTGACGTGCCGGTGGTGCTCGCGGTCACGGTCGTGGTCACGCTCGCCGTGACCTTGATGAACCTGATCGTCGACATCGTCTACGCCTACCTCGACCCCAAGGTGAACTACTAGGTAGGCCCTGCCCAAGCCCGCGGGCAGAACCTACACTGGCAGCCATGCCGAGCTGCCCATCCTGGTCATGGCGGTGATCGCGGCCCACACCTGAGCCGGGTCGATCTTCTTGACCATGAAGTAGAAGATGGCCACCACCAGCACCAGCGACAGCACGCCCTGGACGACCATCACCGCAACCCTCCGCTGACCGGGCGCAACGACCTCTCCGCGCCTGGCTGGCTCATCGCGCCTCCCCGGGGTCCAGCTGCAGTCGCCCGTCGGAGCGCTGGCTGAGTGCCTGCTGGAGCGCCTCGCGGGTGGTGAACCCCAGCACCTGCGGGGCCTGGGCGGCGAACTCCCCGTTTGGGTCGGTCTCCAGGTGCAACCGGCTGGTGACGCAGCCACCAGGGAACTGGTCGTACCAGGTGGCGACGAACTCGCCGCTGCTGGACTCGATCCGCTGATAGTGCCGCACGCCTCTTGTCTGGGACGGCCCTTCCACCGCCCCGCCCGGGGCACATCTGGCGGTCAGCCGCACCACCAGGGCGGCATTGCCGGCCCGGTCGTGGTTGAAGGTGAGCACCGAGCGGCCGTCGTTGACCGTTACCCTCCCGAGCGTCCAGCCGACCGGCAGGGACCGCACGCACGGCACCAGCGACGCCGACGGCACCGACTGGGCCTGCAGCCACAGCGGCTCCAGATCGGCGCAGCCCAGGTTGCTGATGTACAGCGGCGTCTTGCCGGCCTCGTTGTTGACAAAGCCGCCAACGACCACTTGCGCGAGGAACGCCAGCAGCACCGCCACCAGCGCCAAGAGTCCGATCCGGCGGGCGCTCCACCGCTGGATCCTGATCGGCTGGGGCGCGGTCGGGAGCAGCCGGATGAACTCGGCGTGCAGGTCGCGGCCCTGGGCGCGCAGCAGGTGGCGAAGCTGGGACGGCAGCGCCAGCCCACGGGCGGCCGCGAACCCCTCGGTGACCTCCTCCACACTGAACTGCCGCAACGCCCGCTGGTAGACCCGCTCGGGGCTGGAACGCAACGCCAGACACAACATCATGTTCGCCAGATCCACCGCCTGCCGCCACGGGCTGGGGCGCGACTGCACAAACGCCACGTCGATCAGCAGCATACGACCCTCGCGGACCAGCAGGTTGGCCGGCTTGATATCGCGGTGGGCAAGCCCGGCGTCCCACAGCGTACGGATGATCCCAAGGCCGTCGTCGATCACCTGGTCGTCGACGTTGCCCTCGGCCTCGCCGAGCTCCACCGCACCCTCGAACAGCTCGGTCACCAGCAGATACTCCCGCTCCGGGGTCAGCTCCACAAACCCATGCGGGGTCGGGCTTGGCAGCCCGGCGCGCCGCATCAGCGACAGCGCGTAGTCCTCCTGCTGCACCAACCGCCGCACGGTATTGAACGGCTTCTCGTCCTCCAACCGCCCGTACAGCAACTCCCGGCCAAGCTTGTACCAGCGATCGGCACGCAGATGGCTGCGGGCATACAGCTTGCCGAACAGGTACGTCGGCGGATCACCCTTGACGGTGATCCGCAGCGGCGTGGAGCCAGCCGACCCGGCCAGCCCGAACGGCTTGACCTCCTCCACGTTGAGGCCGAGCTGATCCTGCAGCCCACGCCGGATCGCCACCCCCCGCTCCCCACCAACGTCCAGATGCGCGGCGCGGCCGCGGCGGTAGGCGACCGGGAACACCTCGCTAGGAGCGAACAGCCGGAAGGCCAGCAGCGGCAGGGTCACCCCGATTGCCGCCGCGACCAGCACGTCGGTGGGAGCGTCGGCGCCAAGCGCGACGCGGCCAAGCGCGGCCAACGCCACCAGCCCGGCCGCCACCCACTTGCCGATGTTGCGCCAGCGACCCTCCGGCACCAGCGCGTACAAGATCGCGACCAGGATCGCCGCGAGGTAGGTGATCTGCGCCGACGGCAGCGCCCAACCACCCCAGGCGACCTGGATCTCCACCCCGAACGGCCGCGGACGCTGGGCGATCGAACCCACCACGTTCTCGGCGAGCAAGTTCACGACTTGCGCAAGGATCACCAGGACGATCAGGTGCCGGAAGCGCCGCAGCACCAGCAGCGCCAGCAGCAGCCCCCACAACAGGCCGTTGAGGACCCACCAGGAGCCGATCGACGCCAGCGCGCGAAAGAGTCCCACCAGCCCGGGAGCGTGCAGCCCGCGGAGCCAGCTGACCACCGCGTCGTCGGCGACGGTCACGTCGACGGCGAGGCCGCGCAGCCCGCGGGCGAACACCGCCGTCGACAGCGCGACCAGGACCACCGCGGCGATCAGCCATCGCACCCCGCTGGTCTGGATGTGATGCGGCAGCGGCGGCGGCTCCCCGGTGGGCCGCCGTCGCCGCCGCGACCGCGCTGCGGCCGGGACCGTCACGGGCGGCCCGGCCGCAGCGTCGGCGGCGTTCAGTGTCGGAGCAGGATGGTCGTCCATGTCCGCCTCCCCAGGATGGCCGCCCGGCTCATGATCCCGGGGCGGCCGACCGCAGTCCAGCCCTGGGGGCGGACGCGCCGGCCGGTCAGGCCGGCCGCTGGGCGACCTCGCGCAGCCGCCCGTCCAGGACGTACCGCTCGCCGGCCCACAGGTGCAGGCCGAGCCCGGCGCGCATGGCGCAGCGCTTGATCGCGTCGGAGGCGGACTGCTTGAGCCGCTGGCCGTCGTGGCGCCAGTTGTGCGGGTCCTCGACGTCGCCGGCCTCTTCCAGCCGGACCGTGCGGCCGTCGATCTTCAGCGTGAGCCGCCACACGCCGCCGACGATCACGTCGTGCAGCTCGGGGGTGCCCTCCTTGGCCCGGCGGCTGCGGCCCTTGGGGTCGGGCGGCACGCCCGGCACGTGGCCGCGGATGATCTCGACCAGCTCGAAGCTGAACGGCCCGACGATGCCGAGCAGCCATTGCGTGACGTTCTCGTGGGCGACGTAGCTGTTGCCGCCCGGGTCGCGCTGGACCAGCTCGCGCGGGAACGGACGGGCGAGCCTGGCCAGATCGGAGGCTTCGGTCGTCATGGTGCTGCACCCTCTCTCGTGCTGAGAACTCCTCCGACCAAAGCATAAGCCCAGGTAGTGACAGTGATCGCCGCGTCGGCGCCGCCGCTTCGTCAGTCGCCGGCCAGCTCGTCGGTGGCGGCTCGTCCGGCGTCGGTGGTGCGGCGCAGGAAGTCGGCGAGCAGCTCGAGCTCGGCGTCGGTGTAGCCGGCGCAGATCCGGTCCAGCGAGGTGTTCATCCCCGAGTACAGGCGGAACAGCTCCGCGCCGCGCTCGCGTCGGGTCCGCACGACCACGGCGCGGCGGTCGTTGGGGTCGCGGTCGCGGGCCACCCAGCCGCCACGTTCGAGCCGGTCGAGGATGCCGGTCATGGTGGCGGGGTGCAGCCCGGCGCGTCGCGCCAGGGCGCTGGGGCTGAGCGGACCGTGACGGTTGATGAGCTCGAGGCAGTCGAGATCGATGTCCTTGAGCTCAACGTGTGCCCCGACGTGATGGTTGAG
>Ga0209859_1000153_pt1 | contig 15800 bp, 14 predicted proteins | sample GWRWS3_50_60_FD_187241 | JGI IMG/M metagenome (GOLD analysis project Ga0209859, IMG submission 187241) | Riverbed sediment microbial communities from areas with vegetation nearby in Columbia River, Washington, USA - GW-RW S3_50_60 (SPAdes)... | ecosystem: Environmental > Aquatic > Freshwater >... | reverse complement strand
CCCGTGATCCTGGAGCTCGATGTAGAAGTTCCCGGCGCCGAAGATGTCCCCGTACGTCGCGGCCACCTCGTCGGCCTTGGCCGCCTGGCCGCCGAGCAGCAGCTGCGAGACCTCCGACGCGAGGCACCCCGAGAGCCCGATCAGGCCCTCGCCGTGCTCGGCCAGGAGCTCCTTGTCGACCCGGGGCCGATGGTAGAAGCCCTCGAGGTGCGCGTCGGTGACCAGCTTGAGGAGGTTCCGGTACCCGGTCTCGTTCCGAGCCAGGATCGTGAGGTGCCGGTACTTCTCCTCGCTCTCGCCCGGGGCCCGCTCGAACCGGGACGTGGGCGCGACGTAGGTCTCGACCCCCACGATCGGCTTGACCCCGGCCGCGACCCCGGCCTCGTAGAACTGCAGCGCCCCGAACATCGCACCGTGGTCGGTGAGCGCGAGCGCCGGCATCCGGAATTCGGCGGCCCGCTCGAACAGCGACTTGATCCTGGCAGCGCCGTCCAGCAGGGAGAACTCGGAGTGCACGTGGAGGTGAACGAAGCTGTCCGACACGACTCCCTCAGCCCATCTCGTCTTCTGGCTCGTGGAATCTCTGGGGATGCAGTGTGAATAACACCACTGTGATTCCTTGACCGACCGAGAGTAGCCTCGCGGCCACCCGCGGTCAACACGCGCCGTCGACTGGAACCCATCTCCCCGGATGAGTCCCCTGGCCAAGGCGAATCCCGTGTGGATAACTACACGCTTGTAATTGCCGGTGCTCCGGCCGTACACTCGGGCGCTGACCTAGAGGCCCGGGAGGGCTGGATGCGGCTCTCGTACTCGAGCATCAACACCTACGAAACCTGTCCCGCCAAGTTCAAGTTCCAGTACGAGGATCGTGTGCCGCAGGCACGCTCGGCGGCGCTCTCGTTCGGCGACTCGCTGCATCGCGCGCTCCACCTGTTCCACAACCGGCCGGTCCCGGTCCCGCCCTCGATCGGCGAGCTGCACGACATGCTCGAGGCGTCGTGGGTCTCCGATGGTTTCGGCGATGCGTCGGAGGAGCAGACCTACCTCGCCCACGGCCGGCAGGTCCTCGCCCAGTACCATCGCGAGAACGCCGAGACCTACCGGATCCCGGCGGCGCTCGAGTTCCGGTTCACGATCGAGGTGGAGGGCGTCGCGCTGTCCGGCGTGATCGACCGGATGGACCGCATCCCCGGCGGCGGGTACGAGATCGTCGACTACAAGACCAACCGGCGTCTGCCGCCGCAGTCGCGGATCGACCAGGACCTCCAGCTCTCGATCTACCACATGGCCGCGAAGGAGATCTGGGGCATCGAGCCCGAGCGGCTCACGCTGTACTACCTGCTCCCCGGGCAGCGGATGACGACGGTCCGAACGCCCTCCGACGTCGACGAGCTCCGACGCAGGATCGCGATCGTTGCCGACCGCATCGAGGCCGGGAAGTTCGAGGCGCGTCAGAACCCGCTGTGCGACTGGTGCGAGTACCAGGCCCTGTGCCCGTTGTTCCGGCACCAGTACGAGAAGGCACAGGGTGACCCCACACCGCGCGTCACCGAGATGGTCGACGAGTGGATCGGGTTGAAGCGACAGACGCGCGCGGCGTACCGCCGGTTCGACGAGCTCGTGCCGCTCATCAACGCGTTCGCCGACGAGCACGGGTACCGCCGCCTCTTCGGCTCGGACGGGGCCGCGATCGACCGTCGGGCGCAGCACGTGACCGCCCCGATCGAGGAGAGGGTGCGCGAGATCCTCGAGCCGCTCGGCTTGTGGGAGCTGGTGCTTTCGGTCGACCCCGCGAAGCTCAACGCCCTGATCGAGTCGCGCTCGCTCTCCCCCGACATCGAGGACGCTCTGCTCGCGTCGCGCGAGGAGGTCCGGACCCAGCACGCCCTGTACCTGCGCGAGGCCGAGCGCGCCCGGCGCTGATCAGGCGGGTCGGACCTCCCTCCCGACCCGCCGGAGGGCCTCCTCCAGATCCGCGGGCAGCGGATCCTCCAGGTCGATCCACTCCCCCGTGATCGGGTGGTCGAACGCGAGACGCCACGCGTGCAGGAAGGGGCGTTCCAGGCCGAGCTCGCGAGCGTCGTCCCCTCCCCCGCCGTAGCGCCGATCCCCCAGGATCGGATGCCCGACCGAGGACAGGTGCACCCGGATCTGGTGCGTGCGCCCGGTACGGGGTTCGGCCTCGAGCAGCGTCGCCCGGTCGAAGCGCTCGCGAACCTCGAACACGGTCGATGCCTGCCGGCCACCGGTGGCGTCCACGCGGATCCTCGCGCCCACCCGGCCGAGCGGGGCATCCACCTCGAATCGGTCGTGCGGCACCGAGCCTCGGACGAGCGCGAGGTAGCAACGCACCGCCTCATGTGCCTTGAACATCGCCGCGAGCGCCTCGTAGGTCCGATCGTCGCTGGCGACCACGAGCAGCCCGCTCGTCCCCGCGTCGAGCCGGTGGACGATCCCGGGACGGAGCGGGCCGCCGCGAGCGGACAGCCGGATCCCCATGCCGAGCAGACGGTTCACCACCGTGCCGCCTCGTCGGTTCTCGGTCGGGTGCGTCGGCAGCCCGGCCGGCTTGCGAACGACGACCAGGTGCTCGTCCCGCCAGGCGATCTCGAGCGCGGGTCCCTCGTGCGGGAGCTCGGCCGACGGAGCGAGATCGGCCTCGATCCGTTCGCCGCCCGCCAGCCTGTGCGACTTCTCCAGCGGGGTGCCGTCCACGAGCACCATCCCTGCGGCGATCGCGCGCTGAACCTCCGCTCGAGGGACCCCGAGGTGCGCCGCCACCACCGCGTCGAGTCGGCCGGGCTCGGCCTCGAACGTCTCGCTCACGGTTCGGCGCCGCCGGAGCCGGTCGCGGCCGGCCCCGAGGTTTCGGACGTCTCGGTTCGTTCGTCGGTCCCGTCGAAGCTCGAGATGGCGAGCAGGACGGCACCGATGACGATCGCGGTGTCCGCGAGGTTGAACACCGGCCAGACCTGCAGGTCGATGAAGTCCGTCACGCGCCCGCTGACCCCCGTACCGCCGGCGACCCGGTCGGCGAGGTTGCCCAGGGCTCCACCGAGGATCAGGCCCAGGGCCACCGCGACCGGCGTTCGCATCCGGCGCATCGACACCACGACGATCACGGCGGAGACCACGATCGTCGCCCCGGCGAACAACCACGGCGCGCTCTCGCCGAACCCGAACGCCCCGCCGGAGTTCGTCGTGTAGTTGAGGGACAAGATGCCGGGGATCACCCGGATCGGAGGCCTGCCCGCGAGGGTCCGTTCCACCCACGCCTTGCTGACCTGATCGAGCAGGAGGGCTCCGGCGGCAACCGCGTACAGGAGGATGGCCGAACGCCGCACGGCGCCCCCCGCTTACCGCCGGGATTGCGCTTGCGCGTCCTTGATGCAGAGGTCGGCGTACGGAAGAGCCTTCAGCCTGGCCTTCTCGATCGGCTTGCCACAGCGCGAGCAGATCCCGTAGGTGCCGTCGTCCATCCGGGCGAGCGCGCGGTCGATCTTGCCCATGAGGTCTCGCACGTTGTTCTCGATGGAAAGGTCCCGCTCGCGCTCGAACGTGAACGTGCCCGCGTCGGCGTTCTCCTCGTCGAACGACACCTCGCCCGAGATGTCGGACTGGGAGTTCGCGAACGAGGTCTCCTCGATGGTCGTCAGCTGCACCTGCAGCTCAGCGCGCTCGGCTTCGAGCCGTTGGCGCAACTCGTCGAGTTCCTTCTTCGTGTGCGTGATCTTCCCGGCCATGGTCGGTGGAACCTAGCATCGGCGGCTCAGAGCGGCAATCAGTCGTCCCCGGTTGCGCGAAGGCGCATTTCAGCCTGTCGCTGATCGAGACCCTCGACCTCGAACACCTTGGTCCGGGAGCGCCCGCCGCGCCGCAGGCTGACCCGACCCTGGCACGCCGAGCGCCTCGGCCAGCGCTCGCCGAGCCTCCTCGTTGGCCCGGCCGTCCTCGGGGGCGGCCCGGACCCGGACCAGGATCCCGCGGTCGTCGAGCCCGACCGACGTCCGGCTCGACCTCGGTCCCACCCGCACCGTGACCAGCCCCATCTCCGCGTGTAGCATCCCTCGTGACAGGCGATGACGGGAACGAGTACGAGGGATCCCGAGCGCGAGCGAGCCGGGGACGGTGTGAGCCCGGCGGCGAGGCCCCTCCGAACATCCTCCTCGAGCCGCCGCCCGAACCGGGCGCGAGCCGCGCGCCCCCAGTAGACGCGGCCGGGTCCGCCCGTGACAGCGGTGGGCTGTTCCGGAGCCGATGAGCGGCCGGGACCGTGAGGGTTCCGGCAACGCGGGGTGGTACCGCGGGGTTCGCGCCTCGTCCCTGCACCAGAGGGACGAGGCGTTTCGCGTGAGGGAGGTGGAGATGTTCGAGCCGGTGGACCCGAAGGCGAACTTCCCCCAGCTCGAGCAGCGGGTGCTCGAGTTCTGGCGCGAGGCCGACGTGTTCCACCGCCAACTCGAACAACGGCGGGACGGGGAGCTGTGGACCTTCTACGAGGGGCCGCCGACCGCGAACGGACAGCCGGCGATCCACCACACGGAGTCGCGGACGTTCAAGGACGTCTACCCCCGGTTCAGGGCGATGACGGGTCACTATGTCCCGCGCAAGGCGGGGTGGGACTGCCACGGGCTCCCGGTCGAGCTCGAGGTCGAGAAGGAGATCGGCACCAAGAGCAAGCGCGACATCGAGGCGTTCGGGATCGCCGAGTTCAACCGCCTGTGCCGGGAATCCGTCCAGCGCTACGTCGGTGAGTTCGAGCGGCAAACCGAGCGACTCGGGTTCTGGATCGACACCGACGACGCGTACTGGACGATGGACGCGGAGTACATCGAGAGCGTGTGGTGGTCGCTCAAGCAGCTTCACCAAAGGGGGCTCCTGTTCCAGGACGATCGCATCACGACCTACTGTCCGCGTTGCGGGACGCCGCTGTCCGACGCCGAGGTCGCGATGGGCTACGCGGACATCGAGGACCCGAGCGTCTTCATCAAGTTCACGGTCGTTGAGTCCGAGGACGATCGACTCGTCGGGGCGCACCTGCTCGGGTGGACGACCACACCCTGGACCTTGATCTCCAACACGGGGCTGGCGGTTGCCCCACATGCCCCCTACGTCATGGTCGAGCAGGAGGGTGAGCGGTACGTCCTCGCGAAGGATCGTCTCGAGGACGTCCTTCCCGATGCACGTTCCGTGGGTTGGGAGTTCAACGGAGCCACGCTGGTCGGAGCTCGATACGAGCCGCTCTACCCGAACGTCGAGGGCGCGCATCGGGTGGTGGCGGCGGACTTCGTCTCGCTCGAGGACGGCACCGGCGTCGTCCACCTGGCGCCCGCGTTCGGACCCGAGGACCTGGAGATCGGCAGGCGCGAGGGGTGGAGGACGTTCAAGCCGATCGACGGCGAGGGGCGGTTCACAGGCGAGGCTCCGACGTTCGTCCGGGGCCTGTTCTTCAAGGACGCCGACGAGCCGATCACGGCCGATCTGCGTTCGCGCGACCTGCTGCTGCGTGCGGAGACCCTCGTGCACGCCTACCCCTTGTGCTGGCGCTGCGACACGCCGTTGCTCTACATCGCGAGGAGCTCCTGGTACGCGAGGACCACGGCGGTCAAGGATCGGCTGCTCGCGATCAACGAGAGCGTCGCGTGGTACCCCGACCACATCAAGCATGGGCGCTACGGCGACTGGCTCGAGAACAACGTGGACTGGGCGCTGTCCCGGGAGCGCTACTGGGGAACGCCGCTGCCGATCTGGCGGTGCACCGGAGGCCACGACACGGCGATCGGCTCGCTGAACGAGTTGTCCGAGCGGGCGGGACGCGACGTAACAGGCATCGACCCCCATCGGCCGGCGATCGACGAGGTGACGTTCGCGTGCCCCGAGTGCGCCACGGAGGCTCGGCGTGTCCCCGAGGTCATCGACACCTGGTACGACTCCGGCGCCATGCCCTACGCACAGTGGGGCTACCACCCCGATCTCGGTCGCGGGCTCGAGACGTTCGAGGAGCGCTTCCCCGCCGACTTCATCGCCGAGGCGATCGACCAGACGCGCGGGTGGTTCTACACACTGATGGCCGAGGGGGTCCTCCTGTTCGATTCGACCGTGTATCGAACCGTCGTGTGCCTCGGACTCTTGGTCGATGCCCAGGGCCGCAAGATGTCGAAATCGCTCGGGAACACCGTGGACGCGTTCGATGTGATGGACCGTCAGGGAGCCGACGCGCTCCGCTGGTACCTACTCACGGGCGGTTCACCGTGGTCGCCCCGACGGGTCAGCATGGAGGTCTTCGATGACGTCGTTCGGCGATTCATGCTGACACTGTGGAACGTCTATTCGTTCTTCGTGACGTACTCGAATGCGAGCGTATTCGAACCATCGAGTGCCGAGGTCCCGGAAGTTGATCGACCGGCGCTCGACCGATGGATCCTTTCCCGCCTGGCCCGGACGATCGAGACCACACGCGCAGGCTTGGAGAACTATGACGCCACGGGGGCCGGCCGGCGGATCGAGCTCTTCCTCGACGACCTTTCCAATTGGTACATCCGACGCGCGAGACGACGATTCTGGGATCCAGACGGATCGGGCGGCGACAGCGCGCGAGCCGCCTTCCTCACCCTCCAAGACTCGATCGTCACCACCGCGCAGCTGCTTGCGCCCTTCACCCCCTTCATCGCCGAAGAGCTGTGGCGGAACCTCGCCGCGGGCCGGAACGGCGCTCCCGACTCCGTGCACCTTTCCGACTACCCCGTACCACGTCCCGAACTTCGCGACACCACTCTTGAGACGGCGATGGCGAACGTTCGAGCCATCGTAGAGCTCGGGCGAAGGATCAGGACGGAGGCGAAGATCCGAGTGCGCCAACCCCTGCTGGAAGCGGTCGTCAACTTCCCGGGTGACCGCGAGATCCTCCGGCCGCTGCTCGATCTCGTCGCGGAGGAGCTCAACGTGAAGCAGGTGTTGTTCGCCGAGTCGGCGGAGCAGCTCGGGCGCTGGCGCGCGAAGCCGAACTTCAAGGTCCTCGGCCCGCGGCTCGGACCCCGCATAAAGGACGTGGCCGCCCTCCTCGAGCGGGACGAGGGAACGCTCGCCGCGGCACTCGCCCACGGCGAGCCCGTGACGCTCGATACCCGGGGGCCCGACCCCATCGTCCTGGCGCCCGGGGATGTGGATCTCGTGCAGGAGACGCGCGAGGGCTGGGGGGTCGCCGGCGACGGCGGCGTCACGGTCGCCCTCGAGTTGGAGCTCACGCCGGAGCTCCGGCTCGAAGCGCTCGCGCGCGAGATGGTGCGCGTGGTCCAGGACGCCCGGAAGGCGGCGGGCCTGGACGTGAGCGACCGGATCGCGCTCGGTCTCGCCGTGGAGGGCGAGCTCGCCGAGGCGCTCGCGATCCACCGCGGATGGATCGGTGCGGAGACCCTCGCCGTCGAGGTCGTCGACGAGGCGGCGACCGACGCTACGTTCGAGCGGACGTTCGAGATCGACGGCGCTCGGGTCGGGGTCAGCCTGCGCCACGCGTGAGGCGGCGCGGCGTCGTCCGGCTCAGTCCTCGCCCCAGAACAGCTCACGGAGGGAGCGCTCCCGGCGCTCGCTCGCGGGTGAGCCTTCGGTGGAGAAGACCGGCTCGGTCGCAGACTCGACCACGACCGGGTGTGAGACCTGGGGCTCGGGCGTGTCGTCCTCGTCGGGCAGCGTGATCTCCATCGGCGGTTCGGTGGCCTGCAGGTGCTCCCGGATCTCGGCCGCGGAAGCGGGCTCGAACGCCAGGGGCGGCGGCGCCGCCGGCCCATCGGCCGTCGCCGAATCGCGATCGGCTCGGACGGCCGCGTCGCGCTCGCGGATGGCCATCACCATCTCCTTGATCTCCTCCGCGTGCGTCTGCACCAGGGTCCCGAGGCTCTGGAGGAACTCGCGCTCCTTGTTCAGGAACGGCGCGACCGCTCCCCGGGCGTCGCCAGAGCCACCCCCGGCGGCTGCCCGGATCCCGGCGGCCTGTTCGTGCGCACGCCGAACGATCTCCTCGGCCTCGGCGCGAGCACGGGTCACGATCGCATCCGACTCGCCGCCGGACGCTGCAGGCGCCGCCGGGGCAATGCCGGTGCCGGAGCGGAGCCGCTCGTTCTCCTCGAGGTAGGAGGACAGACCCTCGGTGATCCGGTCCAAGAACGCGTCGACGTCGCGCTCGTTGTAGCCACGGAACGCGAGCCGGAACTCCGCCTGCTGCACCTCTTCCGGCGTGATCCGGGCGTCGCCCGTCGTCGGCGCTTCCTCGGTCCCCTTCTTCCTCCGCATGCGTCTCCCCCTCCGTCAGCAGTTCAGCGCTTGTCGCAGGACCGCAAGGATAACGAACGCGATGATGATGGAAAGGTCCAGCCCGACACCACCCGCCCTGATCGGTGGGATCAGCGCCCGGAGCGGACGCAGCACCGGCTCGGTGACGTCCTCGAGCAGATCGAGGATCGTGCGGAGCGGCCCCGAGTATGGGGGACGGAACCCGAACATGGTCGCCCACGAGATGATCACGCGGACGAACAGGAGGATGGTGTACACGGTCAGGACCACGCACAGGATGTTGAGCAGCGCGTTCTCGGCGGCGGTCATCGCAGACGGATCGGACGCGCGAGCGGCGTCAGAACTGGTTGTAGAGGTCGCCGCCGGCGATCCGCTCGCGGTCCTCGGCGGACACGTCGACGTTCGCGGGCGTCAGCAGGTAGACGCGGTTGGCCACCATCTCGATCTTGCCGCCGAGCCCGTACACGAGTCCCGACGCGAAATCGACGAGCCGTCTGGCGATGGTGTCGTCGGTGCTCTGCAGGTTCATGATGACCGGGATCCCGTCCTTGAACCGGTCCGCGATGTCCCGCGCCTCGTTGAACCTGCGCGGCTCGGACTTGTGGATCGAGCCCGCGGTCGCGGGGCGGCTCGACGGGATGGTACGCACGATCCCTTCGTGCTCGGGCTCGAGCTCCACCTCCCGAACCGCCTGGGGCCGCTGGAAGCGACGGACCTCGGCGTTCTCGGGCGCGGCGCCGACCTCGTCGAGCTCTTCGAACTCGTCGTCTTCCACGAGCCCGAGATAGGTGAGCGTCTTCTTCCACACGCCTGGCATCACGTCCTCCCTGTATCCTCCGGGCGCCGTGCCCCGAACAAGGCCGTGCCGACCCGGACCATGGTAGCGCCTTCCTCCACCGCAACCGGGTAATCGAGCGACATTCCCATCGACAGCTCCGTGGCCTCGGGGTGACGCGCCGCCACCCTCTCCAGGAGCTCCCGGAGCCCACGGAAGAGGGGCCGGGAATCCTCGGCGGCGGACGGCAGCGGTGGCAGTGTCATCAGCCCGATCAGGCCGAGCCCGTCGGTGTGCGCCACCTGATCGGCCGCGTCGTCGACCTCCTGAGGTGCGACCCCCGTGCGCTCTCGCGTGAAGTCGACCTCGATCAACACGGGGATCGTCCGTCCGCTCCCGTTCGCGCGGCGTGCGAGTCGTTCCATCGCGCGACCCGGTGTGACGGTCTCGACCACGTCCGCGAGTTCGGCCACCTGGTGTGCGGAGTGGCTCTGCAACGTCCCGATGTAGTGCCACACGATCCCGTCCACCTGGTCGCGCTTGGCGCGGAGCTCCTTCACGTAGTTCTCCCCCACCTCCCGAACCCCCGCGTCTCGAACCCGGGCGATCGCCTCGGGCTCGACCGTCTTGGCGGCGGCGACGATGCGCACGCCGTCCGGGTCACGTCCCGACCGCTCGCACGCCCGAGCGATCTCCCCTCGAATCGTCACGAGGTTCGCGACGAGGGTTTCGGAGTCGTGGTCCTGAGGCACGCGTCGAAAACTAACAGAAGCGGACAGTCATGGACAGGAACAACAGGAGGAACAGGTGCACCAGGCCACGCCGGCCCGAGATGAGCCTGGTGAGATGGAAAGGGCGGGACCGGGGCCCGGAGGCGGGGGAAGGGCGCCTCCGACCTCGAACGATCCCGCCCCACCCCTCGGGGGCGAACGTCCGCCCTCAGCTCTTCAGGAAGTCCGGGATGTCGAGATCCGAATCCGCATCGAACGTGACGCGTTCCTGCGCGGGTTGGAAGATCTCGTCCTCGTCCTCTTCCAGGATCGAAGGCATCGGCAGGACGTCGTCGTCGTCCTGCACGCCGGAGGCCACCGCCGGGACGGGTTCGAGCGCGGCGGGCTCCGGCTCCTCGAGCAGGCTCGAAAGCCGGTTCCCCGCGAACCGTGACGTGGTGGGCGCCACCAGCACCTTGTCGAACCCGGCCGCGATCACCGTCACGCGGACCTCTTCTCCCAAGACATCGTCGACGACGGCGCCGAAGATGATGTTGGCGTCCGGATGCGCGACCCGCGTGATCGTGTCCGCGGCCCTGTTCACCTCGTGCAGCGTGAGGTCCGTGGGACCGGCGATCGAGAGCAGCAAACCGCGCGCTCCCTCGATCGACGACTCGAGCAGCGGCGAGGAGATCGCCGACCGCGCGGCCTCCTCGGCCCGGTCGTCGCCGGTGCCGTGGCCGATGCCCATCAGGGCCGAACCCGCGCCGGTCATCACCGAGCGGACGTCCGCGAAGTCCAGGTTGATGAGGCCCGGGGTCGTGATGAGCGACGTGATGCCGTCCACACCCTGATACAGGACCTGATCCGCCGTGCGGAACGCGTCGATCATCGGTGTGCTCGGATCGGAGACCTGGAGCAGGCGATCGTTCGGCACCACGATCAACGTGTCGACCGCCTTCTTCAGCTCGGTGATGCCGAGGTCGGCCTGGGTCGCACGGAGCCGGCCCTCGAACCCGAACGGGCGGGTCACGACGCCGATGGTGAGCGCGTCGAGACCGCGTGCGATCTCCGCCACCAGGGGTGCGCCGCCGGTTCCGGTGCCGCCGCCCTCGCCGGCGGTGACGAACACCATGTCGGCGCCCTTGAGGATCTCCTCGATCTCGTCGCGGTGCTCCTCGACCGCGCGGCGTCCGACATCGGGGTCGGATCCCGCACCGAGGCCTCGTGTGGTCTCGCGGCCGATGTCGAGCTTGACCTCAGCGTCGGACATCAACAGCGTCTGCGCGTCGGTGTTGACCGCGATGAACTCGACCCCCCGCAGACCGCCTTCGATCATGCGGTTGACCGCGTTCACACCTCCCCCGCCGATCCCGACCACCTTGATGACGGCGAGGTAGCTCTGAGGAGAATCCATCACCGAGACCTCCGCTCCCCGGGTGAAGCCCCCCGGTCTACCTGGGGAAACGCCGTTGTGTCTCCCTTGGGACTGAACCTCAACTGGACGTTGATTGTTATATCTACTTGACGTTGATTGCGCAACGCTACTATCAAAGCCCAGGTCCGTCAATATCCACAGAGGCCCGGTTATACGCGCGCGTAACAACCACCGGGACGTTTCAGTCCGCGAGCGTTGCGGCCGGTGCGGACGGCGAGACCACGATCAACGTTCGGATCACGGTCCCCTCCGCCCGGGCCCACGCGAGCATCCGTTCGATCGTACTGGCCTTGCGACGAGCGTCGTCCGGCGTTCCGAACAGGACCGTCGGGCCGCCCCGGAGACGGAGCTCCAACGTCCCGTCGAGGAGCACACGGACCCGGGCGACCTCCGCGCGCAGGGAAGGCGCCATCGCTCCGAGGGCTCGCGCGGCGCCGACCGGGCTCGACCGAACACCCTCGAGGGGTCGCAGGGCTCCGAGCTCGATGACCGGAAGCCCGCGAGGTACCTTCCCGGCGCTGAGCGCGGTCCCGTCGGCGGCCATCAGCGAGAGCACGTCGCCTCGGGCGACGGCGACCGGCGATCGCTCCGTGACGGCGATCTCGATCGTGAGCGGGAACGCCACCCGGACGTCCGCCGAGGCGATCCATGGTTCGGCCTCCAGCCGCCGTTCGGCCTCCGCCTCGTCCAGCCACAGCGCGTTGGTGGCCTTCGAGATGCCCGCGACCTCGATGAGGTCTCCGCGACGCAGGTGGTGCGCGCCGGACACCTCGAGCCGACGCGCGTGGAACGCCGACGAACGCGATGCGGCGATCCCGCCGGCCACGAGCACGACCGAGGCCGCTGCCGCTGCGATCAGCAGCGCGCGGCGCCTGCCGGACATCGATCGGAACGACTCAGCGGGACGCGAGGTCGAGATCCCCAAGCAAATGCACCTCCGGTTCGAGAAGGACGCCTGATCGCTCCTCGACGAGGTCCTGGACCTCACGGACCAGGGTCAGGACGTCGGAGGCGGTCGCGCCCTCGGACGCCACGATGAAGTTCGCGTGCTTGGTCGAGACCGACGCGGGCCCGACCCGCCGGCCCTTGCCGCCCGCCTCTTCGATCAGCCGGGCCGCGTGGTCACCGTGCGGGTTCTTGAACACGCTGCCGCAGTTCGGTTCGGCGAGCGGCTGCGTCCGGCGGCGCCACTCCCGCGCCTCGTCCATCCGGGCTCGGATCTCCGGTGGCTCGCCGGCTCCGAGGCGCACGGTCGCACCGACGACGACGCCGTCGGGGGCCAGGGTGGAGCGGCGATACGAGAACCCGGCCTCGTCCGCCGGCGCACGGCGGCTCGACCCGTCGGACAGGCCGAACACGTCCACGCTCTCGATCACGTCGGCGAGCGATCCTCCGTGAGCTCCGGCATTCATCCGCACCGCGCCGCCGAGGGAGGCGGGGATCGCCACCCCGAACTCGAGGCCAGCGAGCCCGTGCGCCAGGGCGACCCCCGCGAGCGCCGGCAACGGCATCGCCCCGCCGGCGGTGAGCCGATCCCCGTCGCGAGCCGACCAGCGGTAACCGCGGCCGAGCCGCAGCACGAGCCCCCGGTAACCCTCGTCGGCCACGAGGACGTTCGAACCCTTACCGAGTACCGCGACCGGGATGCCCGTCTGACGCACCGCCTCGGACACCGCCACGAGATCTCGCTCGGACTCGGGCTCGAGGAACAGGTCCGCCGGCCCGCCGATGCGGAACGTCGTGAGCGGCGCCAGGACGAACCGCGTTCGGACCCGGTCCCCGCAGGCGGCTCGAAGGATCGCTTCCGCCCGCCCAACGACCTCGTCGGGAGCCGTCACGACGCCTCCCGGATCCGCTCGATCGCGGCGTCCCCGAGCATCCACACGTCGCCGCACCCCATCGTGAGGACGAGGTCGCCATCGCGCACCTCGCGTTCGAGGAACTCCACCACGTCGTTGCGGTGCGGCAGGTATACGACCCGGCGGTTCCGAGCGGTTCGGGCGATCCCCTCGACGACGAGCTTTCCGGTGACGCCGGGGATCGGATCTTGGGCCGCGCCGTAGACGTCGGTGACGACGATGACGTCGGCTCCAACCAGGCTCTCGCCGAGCTCTCTCCACAGCGCCTGCGTCCGCGAATAGCGGTGCGGCTGGAAGACCGCGACGACACGGCGGTGGCCGGTTCGGCGGGCGACGCCGAGCGTGACCTCGAGTTCGGTCGGCACGTGCCCGTAGTCGTCGTAGAAGTCTGCCCCGCGGACCGACCCCCGGTGTTCGAACCGCCGGTGCACCCCGGTGAACGCGGCGAGCGCTCCGGCCGCCACCGCAGCCTCGACACCCACCGTTCCCGCGACCGCCACCGCCGCCGCGGCGTTCAGCAGGTTGTGGGCACCGTCGACGCCGAGCGCGAGCTCATGACGTTCGCCCTGGATGACCAGGGTCGCCCGGGCGCCACCGGGACCGACCGACGCGATCTCCACTCGGAGGTCCGCGTTCGGATCGATGCCGTACGTGAGGACCGGGCGGCCCGAAGCCGCGACCGACCGCATCGCCGGAGGATCGTCGGCGCACACGACCAGCAGGTCGCATCGCTCGGCGAAGGCCGTGAACGCGTCCTCGATCTCCGCGAGGCCGCCGCCGTAGAAATCGAGGTGATCGACCTCGACGTTGGTCACGACGCCGACGGCGGGCCCGCCGAGCAGGAAGGAGCCATCGCTCTCGTCCGCCTCGGTGACGAACAGCTCGCCCGATCCCGCGTTCGCCCCACTGCCGGACTCGTTGGTGTCTCCTCCGATCACGAACGTCGGATCCATGCCGGCGCGCTCGAGGACCAACGCGATCATCGCGGTGGTCGTGGTCTTGCCGTGGGTACCGGCGATGGCGATCTGTCGGCGACCCGTCGCCGCGGCCGCGAGTGCCTGCGCCCGAGCCCAGGTCGGGATCCGGCGACGGCGCGCCTCGACCAGCTCGGGGTTGTCGTCACGGATCGCGGTGGAAACGACGACCGCGTCCGCGTCGCCGAGGTTCCGCACGTCGTGACCCACGGCGACCGTTGCGCCGAGGGCTCGGAGCTCCTGCACACCCTGCGAGTCCTTCAGATCCGAGCCGGTGACGCTCACCCCCCGCGCCAGGAACAGCCGCGCGAGGTTCCGCATGCCGGCGCCTCCGATCCCGATCATGTGCACCCGGCGGAGCCCGGAGACGTCGGGCACCTCCAGCGTGGGGATCGACCCCGGAGGCGGAACGTAGGGGCTCACGACCCGCCCGCCTCGATCACGGTGCGCGCGAGGGAGCTCGCGGCGTCGGGCCTCGCCCATGCCCGAGCGTGATCCCCCATCGAACGCAGTCGATCGTCGTCGGCCAGCAGCCATGCGATCCGGTCGGTGAGGACGCCACCGTCGACCTCGTCGTCCAGCAACATCGTCGCGGCACCCGCACGTTGGAGCGCGCGCGCGTTCGCCTCCTGGTGCCGCCCCGTCGCGTACGGGTACGGGATCAACAGCGACGGAACCCCGCAGACCGCGATCTCGGCAACCGTCGTGGCGCCGGCGCGAGCGATCACAACGTCGGCGACCGCGTAGGCGAGCTCCATCCGTTCGAGGAACCCAAGCACCCTGATCGTTACCGAACCGCTGGAGGATAGCGAGGCTCGAACGGTCTCGACGTGCGCCGGCCCGGTGAGCAGGAGCACCTGCAGATCGGATCGGTCGAGCGTGCGCATCGTCTCGGCGATCGCGCGGTTCACGTGGAGCGCTCCCTGGCTGCCGCCGAACACCACGACCGTCCGCTTCCCTTCGTCGAGGTCGAACTCGGTGCGTGCCTCCTTCGCGAGCCGCTCCCGATCGGCCGCGACGGCCAGGATGTCGGCGCGGACGGGGTTGCCGGTGAGCACGGTCCGCGCCCGGCGCGGCAACCCCCGCCGCGCCTCGGCGAACGCGAGGGCCACCGCGCGCGCGGGTCGTGCGAACGTGCGGTTGGCCAGACCGGGAACGGCGTTCTGCTCGTGCAAGACGACCGGGCGTCGGGATCGGAGCGCCGCGAGCACGACCGGCACGCTCACGTACCCTCCCATCCCGACCACGATCTCGGCCGCACCGACGAGCGGACGGCACGCCTTCACGGAGCGAACGGCGGCGAGCGGAGCGGCGAGCGCTCGGAGCGAGAAGGCGCGGACGAGCGGCCTGGCCTCGACGATCGCGAGCTCGAAACCGGCTTCGCGGACGAGCCGTCCCTCCTGCCCCGCCGACGTGCCGGCGAAGCGCACCTCGTGACCCGCAGACGCGAGCTCGTGCGCGAGCGCGATCGCAGGGAACACGTGGCCCGCGGTGCCTCCCCCCGCGACGAGCACCCTCATCGCGACCGACCTCCGGTCGGAGCGGGCGTTCGGCGAGCGGGTGTGTAGCGGGGAGACGGGGGCCGAGCCCTCGCACCGCGACCAGGGGTCGAGGCGGTTTGGGCCCGCGTCGTCCTGCCTAGCCGGACGGGCCCGTTCGCTGGAGCGCGCGCGATGCTCAGCAACACGCCGACGGCCGCGAGTGAGACCACGAGGGAGGATCCGCCGTAGGAAAGGAACGGGAGCGGAACCCCGG
>Ga0209859_1000152_pt1 | contig 15846 bp, 19 predicted proteins | sample GWRWS3_50_60_FD_187241 | JGI IMG/M metagenome (GOLD analysis project Ga0209859, IMG submission 187241) | Riverbed sediment microbial communities from areas with vegetation nearby in Columbia River, Washington, USA - GW-RW S3_50_60 (SPAdes)... | ecosystem: Environmental > Aquatic > Freshwater >... | reverse complement strand
CCGACTACCGGGCGATGATCGGCCAGGTCGAGCCCGACGCCGTCTACGCGATCATGCCGAGCCAGCACGTCTTCGAGCCGGCCGTCTACGCGCTCAAGCAGGGGCGTCACCTGTTCATCGAGAAGCCACCCGGGCTCACGGCCGTCCAGACGAAGGCGCTGGCGCACCGCGCGGCGACGGAGCGAATCGCGCGTGGCGCGCCGCTCGTGATCGTCCAGCCCGGCGGCATCTACGGGCCGGGCGACCACACGGCGGTGCGCGGCATGCTGGAGCGCGCCGTGGGTGGGAAGGTGCTGTTGCTCCCGTTCGGCTCGGTCGGGCTCAACTGGACGTACGTCGACGACGCCGTCGCGGGAATCCTCCTCGTGCACGACCGCGGGCGGGTGGGGGAGGCCTACGTCGTCGGCGGCGAGATCGGGACGCTCCGGCAGGCCGTCGAGAAGGCATATGTCGTCGGGGGTCATCGACCTCGGATCGTCCCGGTGCCGACGTGGCTCGTTCGCCTCGCGACGCCCCTCGGACCGCTGCTCGGAATGAGCGTCGGGGACTATGTCTCCGCCTCCGACGGGGTCACGTACTGGGGGAAGGACGACAAGGCCCGGCGGGAGCTCGGCTACAGCCCGCGCGACCTCGGGGAGGGGCTCCGGGAGATGTTCGCGCTCCCGCCGCACGATGCCTGACCGCCTGCGCTGGCTGGGTCACGCGACCGTCCTCGCGGAGCTCGACGGGACCCGCCTCCTCACCGACCCGCTCCTGCGCCCGCGCGTCCTCCACCTGCGGCGGGCGGCGGCCCTCGACCTCGAGGAGCTCGAGAACCTCGACGCCGTCCTCGTCTCCCACGTCCACTACGACCACCTCGACCTGCCCTCGCTGCGCCGGGTGAGCAGGGAGACGACCGTCGTCGTGCCGCGCGGGGCCGCCGCGCTCGTGCGGCGCAGCGGCTTCGGCACCGTGGTCGAGCTCGGAGCCGGCGAGGACGTCGAGATCGGGACCCTCCGGGTCCGGGCCGTCCCCGCCGAGCACGACTCGAGCCGGATCCTCGGGCTGCGCTCCGAGGCACTCGGCTACGTCCTCGCGGGCTCCCGGCGGGTCTACTTCGCCGGCGACACGGACCTCTTTCCAGGGATGGCCGAGCTGGGGCCGGACCTCGACGTCGCGCTCCTCCCCATCTGGGGCTGGGGGCCCTCCCTCGGCCCGGGGCATCTCGACCCGCGGCGCGCGGCCGAGGCGCTCGCGCTCCTGCGGCCGCGGGTCGCCGTCCCCATCCACTGGGGCACCTACTACCCGCTGCAGTCGACGCGCCTCTCCTTACCGGCCTTCCTGACCGCGCCCGTCGGGGAGTTCGAGCGCGCCGCCGCCGAGCTCGCGCCCCAGGTCGACGTGCGCGTGCTCCCGGTCGGTGGAAGCCTCCTGCTTGATCAGGGATAGCGCCGCCGGAAGAGCGCATAGGCGACCCCCCCGGCCGGAATCGGCAGCCAGAAGGAGACGAGGCGGTACGCGAGGGTCGCCACGGCCGCGGAGACTCCGCCGACACCGGCCAGGGCGAGCATGCCGGTGAGCCCCGCCTCGACGAAGCCGAGCCCGCCGGGCGTGAGCGGGATCATCCCCAGGAACGACGCGGCCACGTACGCGAGGAGCACGAGCGAGGGGTTCGGCTCGGCGCCGACCGCACGCAGGCAGGCGATGAGCGCGAGGTAGTCGAGGATGCACTTGCCGGCGGCCGCGAGGACGGCTGCCTGCCAGCGGGTCCCGAACGTCCTGCGCAGGGAGTCGCGCTCAGCGAGCAGGCGCTCCGCCAGGCCCGTTAGGTGCCGCTTCCGCCGCACCGTCCGGTTGAGGACGCGCTCGGTCGTCCTTCCCGCGAACGCGAGCGGGCGATCCCAGACGAAGACGGCCGCGCCCCCCGCGAGCATGAGCACGAACACGCCGGCGCCGAGGTACGCCGCCTGGGCGAGCCCGCGCGCGACGGGCGTCCCGCCGAGGATCGCCGGCAGGCTCAGGACCGGGAGCGCAAGGATCGCGCCGAAGAGGAGGACGGACACGGCCGTGAGCCCCGACGCGATCCGGGCCCCGGGCAGCCCGGCGCGCACGAGCATCCGGTACTGGAGCGCGCCCGCCGCGGCGACTCCGCCCGGGATGATGCGCCCGAAGGCGTTGCCCGCGAGCTGTGAGGCCGCGACGGGCAGCCAGCTCTTCGTTTGGAGCGCGATGCGCTGGAGCTCCCAGACCGCGACGAAGGAGAGCGCCTCGACGCCGAGCGCGACCGCGACCCACTCCGGCCGCAGGTCGGCGAGCGAGCGCCATTGGGTGAAGACCTCGGAGAGGCTCGGCCAGAGGAAGTAGAGCGAGACGAAGGTGACGAGCAGGAAGAGGATCCGGCCGCTGATCCGGCGGGCGCGGCGCGATCTCGTTCTCTCGGCGCCGGTCTCGCTCACCGGGGCAGCCTACGGCCGGCCGGCGCCGGCGCGGAATGAAGCGCCTGGACCTCGCTTTCTAGGCCGTCGCCGGCCGGTACGCCTTCTGGAGCCTCCTCAGCCTGAACGCCATCACGATCTCCGTGATCCCGCGGAGGAGCGTGAGAGCCGCGACCCAGGCGACGAGCAGGATCGCGCTGCCGCGAAAGTACCCGGCCGCCCAGAAGGCGAGCAGGACCTCGACGATGCCCACAATCAGCCCGACCCACCAGAGGTGCGCGCCGTGCGAGACGAGCGAGACGACGATGTCGAAGATTCCCTTGAAGAGCAGGACCCACGCGACGAGCGAGGCCAGGGCGACGAACGTGCCTTTCGGCTGGAAGAACGCGACGATGCCGGCCACGACGAAGATCACGCCGAGGATGCCGTGGACGAACTTCCAGCCGGTCGTCGAGGCGCCCATGGCGAGGAACTCGTTGATGCCGGCGCCGATGGCGACGAAGCCGAACAGGATCGCGATCGCGTAGACCGAATCCGTGTTGAGCCGCAGGATGATGAGCGTGACCCAGAGCCAGAGGATCCCGGTGACGAGGAAGAGCCACCAGAGACGGGACGCGTTCTCGGCAAGCTCGTTCTCCTCCAAGCGCAAACGTGCCACGACGACCTCCTTCGTGTGCCGGTGGTTGAGCGGATGAGGGGTTCTACGACATCCGCCTCCGTGTCCCTGCTTCGTGGCGAGGTCGGTATCCGGGTGTCTGTCCTCGTAGGATTCGACGCGTCAGCGAATCGTCCCGCACCCCGCTCCGCCAGCGTCTGACCTCCACCGCCGAGCGTCTCCCCGAGCACGTCGTCCGCGCCCGGGAGCGGGTTCCCGGCGCGGACGTCTGCTTTGTGGCCTTCGAGCGGGAGCTCCGGTCGGGGGGCGTCCTGATCGCCGGCGGACTGGCGTACCGCCTCTTCCTCTGGCTCCTCCCGCTCGGGCTCGTCGGGGCGCAGGTCCTTGGCTTCTGGTCCGAGATCGGCCAGGAAAGCGTCCAGGGCGCCGCCAGGGAGTTCGGGATCGGCGCCGCGGCGGTCGCCAGCGCGACGGGCGCTGTCGAGGCCAGCAACGCGAACCAGCTGCTGCTCCTGCTCGTCGGCCTCGGGCTGCTCGCCTGGTTCTCCTTCGGCTTCGTGCGAGCCCTCCAGCTCGCGTATGCACTGGCCTGGGGCGTGGAGCGCCCGCGCCTCGGGCGGCCCGTGGTCGCCGTGGGTCTCTTCAACGGCCTCTTCCTCCTGTCGGCTGTCGGCGCCGCCGCGCTCGCGTGGCTCCGCGAAGCCCTGGGGTGGGGCGGGGTGCTCGCGATCGCCGGCGCGCTCGCCCTGCAGCTGGCGCTGGCGCTCGCGGCCATGTGGCTCCTCCCGCGGCGGGCCGAGCGCTGGGAGGAGCTTCTGCCCGGGGCGGCGCTCCTCGCCGTGGGGTCGCAGCTCATGCAGATCGCCGTCGTCCTCTACTTCGCTCCCAGGCTCGGGCGCTCGTCGGAGCTCTACGGCGTCCTGGGAACGGCGGCCGTGCTCCTCGTCTGGCTCTACGTCCTCGCCCGCCTGGCGACCGGCGCCGCGTTCCTGAACGCCACGCTCTGGGAGCGGCGTCAGGCGAGGAGCGAGTAGCCGCCGTCGACGACGACCGTCTGCCCGCGGATCATTCCGGCGGCCGGCGAGGCGAGGAAGCAGACCACCTCGGCGACGTCCCGCGGCTCGACCAGGCGCCCGGCCGGCGTGCGCTTCGTGTACCAGTCGAGCATCTCCTCGCGATTGGGGAAGAAGGCGAGCGCTCCGGTCTCCACCAGCCCGGCGGAGACGGCGTTGACGCGGATGTCCTGCGGGGAGAGCTCCACGGCCAGGTAGCGCACGAGCGCCTCGAGCGCCGCCTTCGAGGTGCCGACGAGGACGTAGTTCTCGAGCACGCGGACCGAGCCGAGGCTCGTGATCGCCACGATCGCGCTTCCCGGCTGCATCTGCGGGGCGGCGTGGCGCGTGAGTGTGAGAAGTGCTCGTGCGTTCGCGTTCATCGTCCAGTCCCAGTGGCGCTCCTCGAGCTCGAGCGCGGGGCGGATGACGCCGGTGGCGGCGTTCGAGACGAGCACGTCGAGCGGGCCGGCCTGCTCCACGAGCCCGGCGGCCTTCTCCGGCTCGCCGACGTTGCCGCGCAGGAGGAGGGCCTGGGCGCCGCGCCCGCGGATCTCCTCGCCGGCCTCCTCGGCGGCCGAGTCGTTTCGCAGGTAGCTGATCGCCACCTTCGCCGCGCCGAGCTCCGCGAAGCGAAGCGCGATCTCCCTGCCGATGCCGCGCGAGCCGCCCGTCACGAGGACGGACTTGCCGGCGAAGACCGCCATCAGTCCGTTCTCGGCTGCTGCGGATCAGAGGCCGGGGCGTGGCTGGGGAGCTCCTCCCACCCGAGGCGGGTCGCCGGCTCGAGCGGCCCCTCCTCCGCCTTCGACGTGGCGAATGCGAGGCGTTCGAGGAGCTCGATCTTCTCCTCGGCGTAGCGACGCACCGGGTGCTCCTCGGGAAGGTCGCGGACGAGCGCCCGGACGCGGGCCCGGAGCTGCATGGCGAAGTGCGGGGTCGCCGGCCCGACGAGCTCGTCGACGTCGTCGATCGTCGGCTCGACGCGGACCTCCGGTGGCGGCTCTGAGGCCCGGGTCGGCTCGTGCCCGGCGGGCTCCGTCATCGCCGCGACTCTACCTCGTCGCCCCTGGCGGTCGCCCCGGGGCGGGGGCGGGTGCCCGGGATAGCCTTCGCGCCCGTGCGCCACCGCCTCCCGGCCGACGTCCTCCTCCTTCTCACGGTCCTCTTCTGGAGCTTCAACTTCACGGTCGTCAAGTACGCGCTCACGCACGGGTGGGAGCCGCTTGCGTACTCCTCCGTGCGCTTCGCGATCGGCGCCGTCCTGTTCTCAGCATTCACGTTCGGACGCGAGGGGACGCTCCGCGTGGAGCGCGCCGACCTGCGGCTCATGGTCGTCGCGGCCGCGCTCGGAATCTGGTTGAACCAGCTGACGTTCGTCTACAGCGTCCGCCTGACCACGGCCGCGACGGTCGCGCTCATGTTCGGGACACTGCCGATCTTCGTGGCCCTCGTCGCCCAGGCCTTCGGCCTGGAGCGCCTCCACCTCCGCCACTGGCTCGCGACCGTCGTCTCGTTCTCCGGCGTCGCTCTCGTCGCGGCCGGCTCCACGGGAGGATTGGGCGGCGACCTCGGCGGGATCCTCCTGGCCCTCGGCGCCTCGGTGACGTGGGCGGCGTACTCGGTCGCCATGGGCCCGCTCATGCAGCGCTACTCGCCGTACCGGATCAGTGCGTTCATGCTCCTCGTCGGCTCCGTCCCGTTGCTCCTCTCCGCCGTGCGGCAGCTCGCCGAGCAGGACTGGGCGGCCCTGAGCGGGCTCGCTTGGGCGTGCTTCCTCTACAGCCTCTTCTTCTCGCTCGTCTTCACGAACGTCATGTGGTTCACCGCCATCGACCGCGTCGGCGCCGCGCGCGCGTCGCTGTACGCCAATCTCCAGCCCTTCCTCGGCGCCTTCTTCGCGCTCGTCGTCCTCTCGGAGGAGATGACCGCGCTTCAGTTCCTCGGCGGGCTCGTGATCGGCGCGGGGATCCTCCTGGCCCGGCAGGCTCGGCCGCCTGCCCCGTCTCCGGACTAGGACCTCCCCTAGAATCGCCGGCGTGACCGAGGACTTCGAGCGCGCCCAGGCGCTCCGCAGGAATCTGTAGTGCCTCCGGCTACGCTCGGGGGGCGCGGGCAAGTACCGGGGCGTCCAAGGCGCCTCCCTTACCCGTTCGAGCACGTGGGAAGGGAGGTGTTCACATGGCAACCGGAACCGTGAAGTGGTTCAACGACGCGAAGGGTTACGGCTTCATCGCGCCCGACGACGGCACGAAGGATCTCTTCGTCCACTTCTCCAACATCGCCGGCGACGGGTTCAAGACGCTCGTCGAGGGCGCCCGGGTCGAGTACGAGGCCCGCGAGGGCACCAAGGGCCCCGAGGCGACGAACGTCATCCCGATCGAAGGCTAGGCCCTGAGGCTCTGCACGTTCGCAGCGGGGGGCCGTGAGGCCCCAGGGCGGGTCGAGGGAGATCGGGTCGTCGAGCTCGACGCCCCCTCGCTCGCAGCCTGGCTCGAGGCCGGAGGCGGGGACATCGGGGAGCACGCGCTCGGGGACGTCCGTCTCGTGGCGCCGATCCCCCGGCCGCCGTCGGTGCGCGACTTCTACGCCTTCGAGCGGCACGTGCAGACGGCGCGCGCCCAGCGGGGCCTGGAGATGGCGCCGGAGTGGTACCGGATCCCGGTCTTCTACTTCTCCAACCCGGCCGCAGTCTCCGGGCCCGACGACGAGATCGTGTTCCCGCCGGAAAGCTCGGCCTGGGACTACGAGCTGGAGGCGGCTGCGGTGATCGGGCGCGGCGGGCGGATCGCCGGCTTCACGGTCATGAACGACTGGTCCGCGCGCGACCTCCAGAAGATGGAGATGGTGGTCGGACTCGGGCCCGCCAAGGGGAAGGACTTCGCCACGAGCCTCGGGCCGGTCGTCGCGACCCCGGACGAGCTCGGCGACCTCGGGCTGACCATGGTCGCACGAGTGAACGGGGAGGAGCGCTCGCGCGGGAACCTGGGAGACATCCACTGGCCCTGGGAGGAGCTTGCCGCCCACGCCGCCCGGAACACGCGGCTCGTGGCGGGCGACATCCTCGGCTCGGGCACAGTGGGGACAGGGTGCATCCTGGAGCACGCCGACGGGCGCTGGCTTCGGCCGGGGGACGTCGTCGAGCTCGAGATCGAGGGGATCGGCGTGCTGCGGAACCGAGTCGGCGGCGCGGACGAAGCCGGCACGCAGTCGTGACGCTCTCGGCGCATCGTGCGCGCCACACGCGCGCTCTTCAGCGATAGGCTGGAAGCGGAGGGAGGCCCGCGGCGGACCCCGGGCCTGCGGGGTGTCAGGACTCGAGCGTCAGCGGGCGCTCGAAGAGCGTCGAGAGCACGATCTGGGTCTGCGTTCGCAGGACGCCATTGTGCTCGCGCAGCCTCTCGAGCAGGCGCTCGAGGTGCTGGGTGTCGGAGGCGCGGACGAGCAGGACGGCGCTCGCCTCGCCGGCGACCGTGTACGCGGCACCGACCTCGGGGTGACCTTCGAAGGCAGCTCGCACCTCGTCCGCGTCCATCGTGCCCTCGCAGATGAGCGAGACGATCGCCTGCATCGGCCAGCCGAGGTGGACGGGGTCGAGGACTGCCGTGTAGCCGGCGATGACGCCGGATGCCTCGAGGCGGTCGACGCGCCGCTTGACGGCCGGGGCAGACAGGCCGACGGCCTCGCCGATCTCCCGGAATGATCGGCGCGCGCCTTCTCGGAGCAGCGCAACGATTCGCTGATCGATTTGGTCGAGCGTGGCAGTTCGAGGACTCAAAACGCAACGAATATACCTTGTTACCGTGCGAGTAGCAGGACATCATTTCAACGCCCCCCACGAGGAGTTGAGGATGCCGACTGAGCTTCACGCCCGGACGCCGGGCCCCACCACCGATCCGATGCCGCTGCTCGGGCTCGACCACATCGAGATGTGGGTCGGGAACGCGACTCAGGCGGCTCACTACTTCGTCACCGCCTACGGCTTCCGCGAGGTCGCCGCGTCCGGGCTCGAGACCGGCGTCCGCGACCGCGCCTCCCGCGTCGTCGCGCACGGGGACGTCCGCCTCATGCTGACGGGGCCCCTGACGGGCGCAAGCCCCGTCGCCGCTCACGTCGCCGCGCACGGAGACGGCGTCCACTCGCTGGCGCTCGCGGTGCCGGACGCCAGAGCCGCCTACCGGACGGCGCTTGAGCGCGGCGCCCGCGGCGTGGACGAGCCGTACGAGCTCGAGGACGAGCACGGGACCGTTCGCATCGCTTCCATCGCCACGTACGGCGAGACTGTGCACACGTTCGTCGAGCGCGGGTCCTACGCCGGGCCCTTCCTGCCCGGCTACGCCGCGGTTGACGGCGGAGCGGACCTCGGGCTCCTGACGGAGTTCGACCACGCGGTCGGGAACGTCGAGCTGGGCCGTATGAACGAGTGGGTGGACTTCTACGAGCGCGTTCTCGGGTTCACCGAGATGCTCCACTTCTCCGACGAGGAGATCTCGACCGAGTACTCCGCGCTCATGTCGAAGGTCGTCGTCGACGGCGAGGGGCGCATCAAGTTCCCGATCAACGAGCCGGCCGAGGGACGCCGCAAGTCCCAGGTCGACGAGTACCTCGAGTTCTACGGCGGCCCGGGCGTCCAGCACATCGCGATCCAGACGCCGGACATCGTCGCGGCCGTGCGCGCGCTCAAGGAACGCGGCGTCCGCTTCCTCGCCACGCCGACGACGTACTACGAGGACGTGGCCGAGCGGGTCGGGGAGATCGACGCCGACTATGGAGATCTGAGCCGGTTGGGCATCCTCGTCGACCGAGACGACGAGGGCTACCTCCTGCAGATCTTCACCAAGCCGATCGGCGACCGACCCACGGTCTTCCTCGAGCTGATCGAGCGCCACGGCTCTCGCGGGTTCGGGGCGGGCAACTTCAAGGCGCTCTTCGAGGCGCTCGAGCGCGAGCAGGCCCTCCGCGGCAATCTCTGATGCTTCACCGGCAGCTAACGCACTCACGGATGACGGCTGCGGCGCGGCGCCGGATCGCCGCGCTCGCCCTTGCCCATACTAACCAGTACGGCCTACGGACGATCGCGACGCCCGGCTTGGCCGCAGCCGTCCCCGACGAGCACGCCAGCCGCCGATCGAGCATCTAGGAGGAGCAAAGTGTCGCACTACGTCAGCCTCGGCCGCCTTCCCCGCAAGCGGCACGTCCAGTTCCGGGAGAACGGAACGCTCTTGACCGAGGAGGTCATGGGACTCGAGGGGTTCTCCGGGAACGAGTCGATCCTCTACCACCTCCACTCGCCGTGCCGGGTCAAGGACGTGGCTGCCTTCGAGCCCATCGGGCGTGAGGAGTGGGTCCCCGACGGCCACGCCCACCGCCACCTCCGTACGCACGACGTGCCGCCCGGCGGCGACGCGATCTCCGGACGTCGGCTCCTCATGTGGAACGATGACGTCGAGATCGCGCTCTGCCGCCCCACCGAACCGATGGACTTCTTCTACCGGAACGGCGAGGGCGACGAGGTCGTCTTCGTCCACGAGGGGAGCGGCACGCTCGAGACGATCTTCGGCGATCTCCCCTACCGCGAGGGCGACTACGTCGTCATCCCGCGCGGCACGACCTACCGGTTCGCGCCCGAGGGCGGGCAGCGCCATCTCGTCTTCACCTCGCCGGGCCTGATCGAGATTCCGCGCCGCTACCGGAACGAGTACGGGCAGCTCCTCGAGCACGCGCCGTACTACCAGCGCGACGTGCACCCGCCGTCCGAGCTGCGTACCCACACGGACCGCGGCGAGCACGTGGTCAAGCTGCGGATCAAGGACGGCTTCCAGACCTACGTCGTCGACTACCACCCCTTCGATGTCGTCGGCTGGGACGGCTACGTCTACCCGTGGACCTTCTCGATCCACGACTTCGAGCCGATCACGGGGCGGATCCACATGCCGCCCCCGTCGCACCAGACCTTCCAGGGGCGCAACTTCGTCATCTGCTCCTTCTGCCCGCGCAAGCTCGACTTCGACCCGGAGGCGATCCCGATCCCCTACCACCACTCGAACCTCTCGAGCGAGGAGATGATCTACTACGTCGACGGGAGCTTCTCCTCGCGCAAGGGGATCGAGATCGGGTCGGTGACCCTCCACCCGTCGGGGATTCCGCACGGGCCCCAGCCCGGCCTCGCGGAGAAGTCGATCGGGATGACCGAGACGCACGAGCTGGCCGTCATGTGCGACACCTTCCACCCGCTCCGTCTCACCGCCTTCGCGCGGGAACTCGACGATCCGGGGTACGCCTACTCGTGGTACGAGGCCCCGGAGGCGGCCAAGACCGCGAAGACCGCCGACGAGGATCCCGCAGGGGTGACCTCGCACTTTTGAGCGGCAGGACGATCGTCGTCGACTTCGACGGCACGATCACCGAGCAGGACCTGCTCGACGAGATCGCCCTGACGTTCGGGGACGAGGACGTCTACCGCGAGGTGGACGAGGGCCTCGACGAGAGCCGGCTCACGCTCCACGAGGTGCTCCGGCGCGAGTTCGAGCCGGTCCGGGCGCCGCTGCCGGAGGTGCAGCGCTGGGTGCTCGAGAACGTGCGCGTGCGGCCGGGCTTCCGGGACGTGGTCGAGCTCGCGCGCAAGCGGGGCTGGCGTTTCGTGATCGTCTCGTCAGGGTTCCGCGAGCTGATCCAGCCGGTGCTCGACCGCGAGGGTCTCGGCGACCTCGAGCTCCTCTCCAACTCGGTCGACCCCGACCCGTCGGGCTGGAAGGTCGCCTTCCGCACCGAGGCGGTCTGCGAATCGTGCGGCGAGCCGTGCAAGCGCTCGACGGCCGCAGCTCTGGCGGACGGGACCGAGCTCGTCTACGTCGGCGACGGCTACTCGGACCGCTGCGCCGCGGAGCTGGCCGACCTCGTCTTCGCGCGGCGTGGACTCGCGCGTTACCTCACCGAGCGCGGCGTTCCCTTCGAGCCCTTCGACGACTTCCGCTCTGTCGCGCGCCGTCTCGCTTCCTGAGCCCTTCGACTTCGGGCTGTCGACAGAGCGGTACCGCGCCTTCGGCCCAGACCTCGCCAACCTCTGGCACGACGGCGGCCTCCACCGGGTCCTCGCCGGAAGGGAGGCGCGGATCGAGCCCGCCCCTGGGGGCGTCCGCGTCGCACCGCCCGATCCTGCGGTCGTCGAGCCCGTGCGCCTCTACCTCGGCGGCCCGTTCGACCTCCGCGCCTTCGCCACCTTCGCGGCGGGCGACCCCGTGCTCGCGAGACTCGTCAGCGCCCTTCGCGGCTTCCGGCCGCCGCTCGTCCCTGACCCGTTCGAAGCCCTCGTCACGTCGATCACCGCGCAGCAGATCTCGCTCCGCGCGGCCTTCAGCATCCGGAACCGCCTGATCGCGGGCTTCGGGGAGCCTCACGGGGCGGCCTACGCCTTCCCCCGCCGGGAGCGGCTCGCGGCGGCTTCACCGGACGAGATCGCCGCCGCCGGGCTCACGCGGCGAAAGGCCGCGTCCGTCGTCGAGATCGCCCGTGCCGAGGTCGACCTCGACAGCCTTGCGCTCCTTCCCGACGAAGAAGCGAAGGCTGTCCTGGTCGCGCTGCCGGGTGTCGGCGAATGGACGGCCGACTGGTTCCTGGCCCGTCATCTGGGCCGGCCGGACGCCTGGCCCGCGGGCGACCTCGGCCTCCGCAAGGCCGTTCTCCACTTCTACGGCGAGACGGACACGCGCGCAGCGGGTGCGCGCTTTTCGCGTTTCGCCAACCTGGCGGCGCACTACCTCCTGCTCGGGCTTAGGCTTCACGGCTGATGGCCTACGAGGCGAAGGTCGAAGGCGTCCCGACCGAGGAGGTGCTTCGCCGTCTGATCGAGGAGGCACGCGCGGCCGGCGCCGACCAGGTCGAGATCGAGACGTCACACGAGGCCGGCGACGCATGGATCCGGGCGGGGTTCACGGAGCTCGCACGCGTCCTCGCCGCGCCGGTCGCCGCGCTGGAGGACCACCTCGGGGCGCGCAAGGAGCCCTCGTACGGCTCCATCCACGTGCAGACCGACGACGTCGACGCCGTCATCCGCGCGGTGCGCCAGTTCGTGCCGCGGCTTCCGGGCGGCTCGCAGGGGAGCGTCGTCCTCCAGCCGCGGGACGGCTGGACGTCCGCCTACGACGAGCTCTGTGACCGCGAGCCGGAGATGCTCCGGCGCCTCGGACGGGAGCTGTCCGACCGCATGGGCGCGTTCGTCGTCGTCATGGGGCTCGAGGAGGGACGGGTCGTCCGCTACGTCGCGCTCGAGCGAGGGCGCGTCGTGGACGAGTACCTGTCCGTGCCCGAGTACTACGGGCCCCTGCCCCCGGGCGAGGTGATCGCGCTCGGCGCGAACCCGCGGCTGATGGCGCGGCTGACGGGAGCGGACGCCGACGCTGTGCGTGCCACCGCGCGGACGGGGATGGCGCCCGAGGAGCTGCCTGCGGCGCGCGAGCTGCTCGCCGGGCTCGGCCGGCTCTTCGGAGTTCCCCAGGCGGCCCACGGCTACCCTGAGGCGGCCGCCCTCCCGGGCGCGATTGCCGTGGCGAGGTAGCATCGCACGGCGCGTGAGCCGTCCTGCCGTTCTCCTCCTGCACGCCTTCCCGCTCGACTCGCGGATGTGGGACGGGGTCCGCCCGGCCCTCGAGGAGGCGGGTTATTCAGTCGTGGCACCCGAGCTCCCGGGGCCGGAGCTCGAGCTCGGCTTCCCGGCCTGGGCGCCACGCGTGCTCGGACTCGTTGACGGCCCCTTCGTCCCCGTCGGCTGCTCCATGGGCGGGTACCTGGCGTTCGAGCTCTGGCGGCAGGCGCCGGAGCGGCTCGCGGCCGTCGTCCTCGCCGACACCCGCGCGACGCCCGACACGCCCGATCAGCGAGAGGCCCGCGACGACTCCATTCGCCTCCTCGGCGAGGCCGGGCGCGAGCCGTACTGGGAGGACCTTGCGCCGAGGCTCTTCGCGGAGGACGTCGACCCGGCGCTCGTCGAGCGGGCGCGCGAGATCGCCCTCGAGCAGCCGGTCACGGCCCTCGTCGCCGTCCAGGAGACGATCCGCGACCGCGCCGACTCGCGTCCGACCCTGGCCACGATCGACGTGCCCGTCCTCGTCCTCGTCGGGGAGCGGGACGGGCTGACACCGCCCGCCGATGCGGAGGCGATGGTGGCCGCGCTCCCCGATGCGCGCTTTTCGCGCATTGCCGGCGCGGGCCACCTCGCGCCGTTCGAGCGGCCCGACGCCGTCGCGGAGCGGGTCCTCCGCTTCCTCGAGGAGGTGGCCTCGTGACCGGCGACGAGCTTGCGGAGCTGCTCAGGCGGGACGAGGTCGCCGTGGTCGACGTTCGCTCCCACGAGGAGTACGAAGGCTCGACCGGCTACCCGTGCGATCCCTACCAGGGTCATATTCCCGGCGCAGTCCACGTTGACCTCAACGAGATCTATGCCGCGGGCGGCGAGCACGCGGCGGTGTGGCGGCTCCTCGAGGCGCGCGGGATCGGCGAAGGCCGGCGCGTCGTCGCGTACTGCCATTCAGGCCAGCGGTCGGAGCTCGCAGCGACGCTCCTGCGCGCTGCGGGCGTGGACGCGGTCAACTACCCGGGCTCGTGGCACGAGTGGTCGCGGCGCGGCGCGGCGTAGCCCCTTCCGCGACAGCGAGGAACCGCCAGCAGAGCTCCTTCCCGAACGCGTTCCAGCTGCCGATCAGCTCCCGGCTCTCGGCAACGAGGCGCGCGAAGTCCAGGGCGCCGTCCTCCTGCGGCTTCGACGACCGCAGCCAGCTCTCCAGGGTTTCCCACGTCACCTCGGGGTGGAACTGGATCGCCCAGGCGGAGCCCCCGGCTCGGAAGGCCTGGAGGCAGCGCTCGTTCCCTGCGAGCGGGGCGGCTCCTTCGGGCAGCTCGAAGCTGTAGAGGTGCCACTGGAACGACGGGAAGCGTCCCGGCAGGCCGCCGAAGACCGGGTCTGCCGCCGCCTCCGGCGTCAGCTCGATCTCGAACCAGCCGATCTCGGGGCTCGGCATGCGACCGACGCGGGCGTGGAGAGCCTTGGCGAGAAGCTGCCCGCCGAGACAGACGCCCATGAGCGGCACCTCGTCGGCCAAGAGCTGCTGCAGCAGGCGGTGCTCGTCGCGGAGCCACCCGTGCCTCTCCTCCTGGTCGACGTGCATGGGGCCGCCGAACACGAGCACGGCGGCGTACTCGTGAATCGGCGCCGGCGGCTCCGGGCGGCGGGAGATGTCCCACTCGTCGAGCTCGTGCCCGCGCTCGGCGACGGCGTCGGCGAAGACGCCGGCCCCGGCGTCGGCGTCGTGGACAATCGAGAGGACGCGCACGAGCTCAGGGTACGTGGTGGCGTACCCACACGTTCGGCTCCCAGTACTCCCCGCGGTCGCCCTCGCGGTCGACCTCGAGCGGGGCGAGCCCGTGCGGGAAGACGTACCCGCCGCTCTCCGGGAACGCCATCTCCGTCCACTCCTCCCATGCGGCGACCGTCCCCGTGATGAGCAGGGAGCGGGGCTCGGGCCTCAGGATCTCCGCGCCGAGCCGGACGTGCAGGCGGATCCACGGGTCGAAGGGCAGCCCGTCCTCCCGGGTCCACCGAGCGTAGCGCTCGATCGGCGTCAGCGGGTAGCGCTCCTTCCACGTCGGCCGCAGCGGAGCGATCAGGTTGGCGAACCCGTGCCCGGCCGCGATCTCGCGCATGGCGCCGATCATCGTCCGCGAGAGTCCGCCGCCCTGGTGTGTCGGTGGGATCTCGATCGCGAGCGCGGACAGCGTGTCGGGCTCGCCGTCTTCCTCGCGGAGCCGGACGCCGTTTGCGATCACCCCGTCGATCCCCGCCGGAAGCCCTTCGACGGTTCCGTCCCAGGCGCACGGGATCGAGTGCCCGTGCGCAAGCACGGTGTCCGAGTCCTCGTCGTAGAGAAGGAACTGGAAGTCCCGAAACTCCTCGTCGAGCTTGCCCCAGTGCTCGTTGAGTATGTCGCCGTGGTGGTTGTACTCCGGCCAGACGCCCACGATCTCCTCGTCCGACCGCTGCCAGAGGTCGGGGCGCTCGGCGCACGTGACGGCGCGCGGGCTCACACGCCCGCGGCGCGCCGCAGCGCGGCCTGCAGCTCGGCGGCCGTCGGGCCGGGCCTTCCGTCGCCGACCGGCTCCCCGTCCAGCTCGACGACCGGCATCACCTCGCGGACGGACGAGGACGTGAACGCCTCCTCCGCGCCGGCAAGGCGGTCGACTGGGTACGCCCCCTCGCGCACGTCGTAGCCGAGTGCCGCGGCGTTCTCGAGGAGGGTTGCGCGCGTGACGCCCGCGAGGATCCCCAGCTCGAGCGCGGGCGTGAAGAGCTCGCGGCCGTCGCGCCACCAGACGTTCGTCACGGGCCCCTCGAGGACGATGCGGCCGCTGGCGAGGAAGACGGCGTCGTCGGCCCCACGGCGGCGGGCCTCCGCCTCGGCTGCCATGTTCACGGCGTAGCTCGTCGACTTGACGCCGCCGAGCAGCCACGGCGCCTCCGCGCGCAGGCGGGGCTCGAGCCCGAGCTGCACTGTGATCGTGCGCAGACCGCGTGCGCGCCGCTCCTCGAGGCTCGGAGGAAGCGTGCTCACGAGCGCCAGGGCTGTCGGTCGGCTGTCATCCTCGCGTCCGGGAGTGAGGTAGAGGCGCAGCACGGCATCGTCGGCTCTTGCCTCGCCGAGCGCCTCGGCCGCGAGCTGTCCGAAGGTCGCGGCGTCCACCTCGGGCAGGTCGAGGCGCGCCGCCGAGCCGGCGA
>Ga0209859_1000151_pt1 | contig 15859 bp, 16 predicted proteins | sample GWRWS3_50_60_FD_187241 | JGI IMG/M metagenome (GOLD analysis project Ga0209859, IMG submission 187241) | Riverbed sediment microbial communities from areas with vegetation nearby in Columbia River, Washington, USA - GW-RW S3_50_60 (SPAdes)... | ecosystem: Environmental > Aquatic > Freshwater >... | reverse complement strand
CACGCCTCTCCCAGCCGTGACATCTCGGCCAAGCCCCTCGTGATCAGCGCCGCCTTGGCGTTGTCCCCCAGCCCGAGGCCGTCGACCCCGCCCGCCGCCAGCGCCATCACGTTCTTCGCCGCGGCGCAGAGCTCGACGCCGATCAGGTCGGAGTTGACGTAGACCCGGAAGGTGGAGGAGTTGAGCTCGTGCTGAAGTCGCTCGGCGAGCTCGCCGTCCTCACTGGCGATCACGGCGGCCGCCGGCAGTCCCGACGCAATCTCCTCGGCGAAGTTCGGGCCCGAGAGAACGGCGACCGGTCGGTCCCGCACGAGCGTCGAGAGCCGCTCGCCGCTGCCCGGGTCGAGACCCTTCGTCAGGCTCAACACGGGCGTGGAGGCCGGAAGCGCCGCCGCGATCTCGGCGAACGCGCTGCTCGGCACCGCCAGGACGGCGACGTCCGCGGCGGCGAGCGGCGCGTCCGGGATCGCCGTCGCCGCAACATCGTTGAGGGAGACGCTCGTCAGATAGCGCGGGTTGCGTCCCGTGTCCGCGATCGCCCGCGCCTGCTCGGGATCGCGGCAGGCGAGGGTCACGTCGTGGCCGCGCTCGGCGAGAAGCGCCGCGAAGACCGAGCCCCACGAGCCTCCGCCCACGACCACCGTCCGCACGGCTACGACCGCCGCACGAAGTCGATGATCACCGGGACGCCGGCGAGCTCGAAGCGCTCGCGCACGCGGTTCTCGATCCAGTAGCCGTAGTCCCGCGTCAGGAGGCCCGGGTCGTTCACGAAGACGCGGAAGCGCGGCGGCCGCACGCCCACCTGCGTCCCGTAGAGGAGGTTCAGGCGGCGGCCGTTCCGGCTCGGGCCGGGCCGCGCCTCGCGGAGCTCCTGGAGGAAGCGGTTCAGCTCCCGAGTCGGGATGCGAGCCGTATGGTGCGCGTAGAGCTCCTCGACCCGGTCGAGGAGGCGACCGACTCCCCGGGCCGTTTGCGCGGAGACGGCGACGACAGGAGGCCGCTGGCGCAGCCGCTCCTGGATCCGGGGCCGGACGTCCTCGATTCCCACGGCGGCAACATCCCACTTCGAGAGGACGACGAGGGTCGAGCAGCCGGCCGTGCGCGCGATGTCGGCAACGGCCAGGTCCTGGTCGACGAGCCCCTCGCCTGCGTCGACGAGGACGAGCGCGACGTCGGCCCGCTCCGCCGCCCTGAGCGCGCGCAGCTCCGAGTAGTACTCGATCCCCTGTCGATGACGGCGCTTGCGCCTGAGCCCGGCCGTGTCGACGAGGACGAAGGTCGTCTCGCCGCGGCGGAGGACCGTGTCGATCGAGTCACGAGTCGTTCCCGGCTGGTCGGAGACGATCACCCGCTCGTGACCGACCAGGGCGTTCACGAGGCTCGACTTCCCGACGTTCGGGCGGCCGAGCACGGCCACGCGGATCGCCTCCTCTCCGACATCCGGCGGCCCCTCGCCGGGGAGCGCGGCCACGACCTGGTCGAGGAGGTCGCCGGTGCCGTGGCCGTGGAGCGCCGAGATCGGCGCCGGGTCGCCTAGCCCGAGCGCGTGGAACTCGAGCGCCTCCGCGTCCCGCCGCGGGTCGTCCACCTTGTTGGCGACGACGATGACCGGCTTGCGGGAGCGGCGCAGGATCTCGGCCACCTCCTCGTCGCCGGGCGTCACTCCCGCCTTCGCGTCCACCAGGAAGAGGACGAGGTCGGCCTCCTCGACCGCGCGCCGCGCCTGCTCGGCGACCTGCTGCGTCAGCGGCGAGGGGTCGACCACGTCGACGCCGCCCGTGTCCACGAGGATGAAGCGCTTGCCCGCCCATTCGCAGACGAGGTCCTTGCGGTCGCGCGTCACGCCGGGCGTCTCGAAGACGACGGCCTCGCGCGTCGCCGTGAGCCGGTTGACGAGCGCGGACTTGCCGACGTTGGGGAACCCGACGACGGCGACGACGCCGAGAAGCGGCGCCTCGGTCACGCTGGTGCCACTCCAGCGAGTATCGCCTGGAGGGGCACTAGACCCTTGCTGGGACTCTCTCGCGCCGCGGGGGTGTCCCGGGCGGACGGCCGAGCTCGTGCATGCGCACGAGAAACTCCCAGAGGCGCCGGATCTCCGCCTGGATCTCCTCGGACGCGGCCGCGTAGCCCTTCGAGTTCCGCGGCTGGTCGGCGAAGCGCATCGGCTCCCCGAACGCGATGGAGACCGGGTGCCAGTTGCCCGGCCGCCAGTCCTGCGAGCCGTGAATGGCCGCCGGCAGAACGGGCACGCCCTCCTGGATGGCGACCATCGCCGCCCCCGGCTTCGCGGTTCCCGGCACGCCTGTCGTCTGGCGCGTCCCCTCGACGAACAGGCCCAGGAGCTCGTTCCGGCGGACGCTTTCGCGCATCTTCCGCAGCGCATCCCGGTCCGACTCGCCACGCCGGATGGCGAGCGTGCCATGGGCGCTGATGATCTGAGCGAGCACGGGGGCCTCGAAGAGCTCGGTCTTGGCGACGAAGACGATCCGTCGCGGGCACACCGTCCCTAGGGCCGGCGGGTCGAGATACGAGAAGTGGTTCATCGCGAGCACGCAGCCCCCTTCGCGAGGCACCCGCTCCTTCCCGTACGTCTTCAGCGGCGCGAGGGCGCGCGTGACGGTCCCGAAGAGCCCTTTGCCGACCGTCCAGTAGACGAGGTCGACGCGGTTCATGCGCGCGCGCGGGACTCTACGAGCCGCTCGATGCGGTCGAGCACCTCGTCGATCTCGAGCCTCGTCGTGTCGATCTTCTCCGCGTCCGGAGCCGGCTGCATCTGCGCGGCGTCGCGCTCGTCGCGAAGACGCAGGTCGGTCGCGAGCGCCTCCGCGCCGATCTCGGGATGCTCCGCCTGGCGACGGCGGGCCCGCTCCACGGGATCCGCGACGAGGTAGACCTTGACCTCTGCGTGGGGGCAGACGACCGTGCCGATGTCCCGCCCCTCGATGACTGCGTCGTCCCCCTCCGCGAGCTCGCGCTGGCGGTCCCGCATGATCGCGCGCACCTCCGGGTGGCGTGCGACGGTAGACACGACGCGGTCGATGCTCGTCCCGCGGATCGCCTCGGTCACGTCGTCGCCGTGGATCCAGACACGATCGCCCTCGAAGACGACCGGGTGGGCGGCGGCGAGCGCCCCGAGCGCCGCGCCGTCGTCGAGGCCGACGTCCTCCTCGAGCGCGAGCCAGGTGAGGGCTCGGTACATCGCCCCGGTGTCGAGGTAGCGGAAGCCGAGGCGATCCGCGAGACCGCGCGCGACCGTGCTCTTGCCGGAGCCGGCGGGGCCGTCGATGGCGACGATCAAACGACCTTTTCCCCCCTTCGGGGGCAAAAGCTCGACCAAAAGACAAAGGAGCCCTCGCGCATCACGCCTGTCCTCCCTCCGTTAGACATCCTCAGCGAACGCTGAGGATGTCTAGCATGGCGAAGAAGTCGGGGAAGCTTACAGCGGCGGTCTCGGCGCCCTCGAGCTCGACGCCCTCCCGGGAGACGAGGCCCGCGATCGCCCCCAGCATGGCGATCCGGTGGTCGCCGGCGGCGTCGACCACGCCCCCACCCTTAGGGCGGGAGGGGACCCCACGAACCCGGAAGCCATCGTTGCGCGTCTCGATGCGGATTCCTAGTGGCTTGAGCGCATCCTTGACAGTCTCGACACGGTCCGACTCCTTCACGCGCAGCTCGGCCGCACCCCTGACCACGCTCTCCCCCCGCGCCATTCCGGCCGCGAGCGCGAAGAGCGGGAGCTCGTCCACGAGCGACGGCACCTCCTCGGGCCCGACCTCCGTCGCCACCAGCTCGGCCGACTCCACCTCGAGATCGGCGACCGGCTCCCCGCCCTCAACCCGCCGGTTGAAGTGGGCGATCCGCGCTCCCATGCGCTCGAGCACGGCGAGGAACCCCGTGCGTGTCGGGTTGATCCCCACGCCGTGCAAACGGAGCTCCGACTCGGCCAGGAGCGTGGCCGCGACCACGAACGGCGCCGCCGACGAGAAGTCGCCGGGAATCGCCGCCGAGAGCGGGCGCAGGCGCTCCGCGGGCCAAACGGCCGCCTCTCCCGGCTTCCGTCGCATGCGCGCCCCCATTGCCTCGAGCATCCGCTCGGTGTGGTCGCGGCTCGGGTGGGGCTCGACGGCCACCGTCGGCCCGCTTCGCGCGTAGAGGCCGGCGAGGAGGACACACGACTTCACCTGCGCGCTCGCCACGGGCAGCTCCCAGCGCACCGGCTCGAGCGCGCCGCCTTCGACGGCCAGCGGCGCGTGCCCGTCCGTCGTCTCGACGCGCGCGCCCATCGCCCGCAGGGGCTCCGCGACCCGCTCCATCGGCCTGCTCGAGAGCGACTCGTCGCCGACCAGCCCGAAGCGTCCCTCCTGCCCGGCCAGGATGCCCGGGAGGAGCCGCATGAGCGTCCCCGCGTTCCCGCAGTCGAGCGGCCCCGCGGGCTCCCGCAGCCCGCGCAGTCCCAGGCCCTCGACCCGCACCCGCTCGCCCTCCACCTCGACGCCCGCGCCGAGCGCCCGCACGGCCGCGGCCGTCGAGAGCGTGTCCTTGGAGACGCCGAAGCCGTCGAACGCGCTCTCGCCGTCGGCGACCGCGCCGAGAAGGAGCGCCCGGTGCGAGATCGACTTGTCGCCCGGGACGGCGAGGTCACCTCTCACCGCGGCCGCGGGCTCGACTCTCACCGCCCGTGTCCCGCCCGGTGACATGGCCGAGCCTCGGGCGCGCGAAAAGCGCGGCAGGAACGCCCGAGTTCCCCTCGGGAACTCGGACAATGATGTGGGCCCACCCACCCCCGCGTATTGGTAAATACGTGGGCGACCGAGGACGCAGCCTGGCGCAGCTTTGCAGCCGTTCCGAGGCCGGCTGATGTCGCCGGGCGGGACACTAGTCCTCGAACGCGGGTGACACGATCACCGCGTAGCCCTGCGCCTCGAGCAGCTCGGCGGCGCGGCGCGCCGCGTCCTCGCCGGCAACGAGGACGTTGAGCGTCCCGCCGCGCTCGGGCGAGAGGTGGTCGAGCTCGAAGTCCTCGATGTTGATCTTCTCGGCGCCGAGCGCCTGCGTGATGCCGGAGAGGACGCCCGGCCGGTCGGGAACGTGGACGCGGACGCGCTGCATCGCACCGGGATCCTCGTAGGCCTCGGCCAGGAGGCGTCTGCGGTTGCCGCCCGCCTCGCCGATCCAGCGCGCGAGCCAGCCCGCGTCGCGGGCCTCGAGCGCGCGCTCGAGCTCCTCGACGCGGCGCCGGTGCTCGCCGAGCGCGGCGCGGAGCTGGTCCGCGTTGTCGAGGAAGATGTCGATCCAGATCCGCGGGTTGGCGCCGGCCACGCGCGTCATGTCCCGCAGCGAGCCCCCCGCTGCCGCGAGAGGCTCGTGGCCGTCCACCCGCACCGAGCCCGCGTGATTCAAGACGACGTTCGCGAGCGAGTGCGGGAGATGGCTCGTGAGCGCCATCAGGCGGTCGTGCGCTGCGGGGTCGATCGCGATCGGCACGGCCCCGAGCGAGGCGACGAAGCCGTGCAGGAGCCGGTAGCGCTCAGGGTCAGTCTCCGCCACCGGCGTGAGGAACCAGGTTGCGCCCGCGAAGAGCTGCTCGCTCCCGTTCGTCGGACCCCGCGCCTCGGAGCCGCAGACCGGATGTCCGCCGATGAAACGGACGCGGTCCTCGACAGCCGCGCAGAGCGCCGCCTTCGTCGACCCGACGTCGGTCACCGTCGCGCGCGAGCCCGCGGCCGCGAGCGCCTCGCCGATCCGAGCGCCGAGACTCGCCACCGGGGTGGCGACGACGACGAGATCGGCGTCCTCGACCGCGCCGACGAGGCTCCCGGCCGGCTCGTCGAGCGCCCCCCGCTCGGCCGCCACCGCCAGGAACTCCGGATCGGCGTCGTATCCGAGGATGTGCCCGACCCCCGCGCGCTTCGCGGCGAGCCCGACCGAGGCGCCGATGAGCCCGGTGCCGACGATGCCCAGCCGGTCGAGGGCCACTACACGTCGCGCCGGCGCATGAGCTCGGCGAGCCGGAAGGCGAGGTCGAGCGACTGCCGCGCGTTCAGCCGCGGGTCGCAGAGCGTCATGTAGCGGACGTTCAGCTGCTCCTCGAGCACGGCCTCCGAGCCCCCCAGGCACTCCGTGACGTCCTCGCCCGTGAACTCGACGTGAATGCCGCCCGGCCAGACCTGCTCCTTGCGGCAGGCGGCGAAGAAGCCCTCGATCTCGGCCATGATCACGTCGAAGCGGCGCGTCTTGAAGCCCGACTCGGTGCGGAAGACGTTCGCGTGCATGGGATCCGACGCCCACAGCACGGGGTGGCCGGACTCCCGGACGGCGCGGAGGATGGGCGGCAGGAGCTCGAAGACCCGCTCGGCCCCCATGCGGGCGATCAGCGTGAGCCGGCCGGGCACGCGACCCGGGTTGAGCCGCTCGCAGAGCTCGAGCACCTCGTCCGGGGTCGCCGTCGGCCCGACCTTGAGTCCGAGCGGGTTGTGGACGCCCGAGAAGAACTCCACGTGAGCACCGTCCGGCTGGCGCGTGCGCTCCCCGATCCAGAGCATGTGGGCGGAGCAGTCGTACCAGTCGCCGGTCAGCGAGTCCCGCCGGGTGAGCGATTCCTCGTAGTCGAGGACGAGGCCCTCGTGGCTCGTCCAGATATCCACCTGGTGGAGCTGCGGCGCGGCGCCGAGATCGATCCCGCACGCGGCCATGAAGCGGAGCGCGCGCTCGATCTCCGACGCGAATTGCTCGTAGCGGCGGCCCTCCGGCGAGGAGGCGACGAACTCCTGGTTCCACTCGTGCACGCGCATGAGGTCGGCGAAACCGCCCTTCGTGAACGCCCGCAGGAGGTTGAGCGTCGCCGTCGCGTGGTGGTAGGCCTGCACCATCCGGTCGGGATCGGGGATGCGGGCCTCGGACGTGGCCGCGTCGTCGTGCACCATGTGGCCCCGGAAGGACGGAAGCTCGTCGTCTCCCACTCGCTCTGTCGGCGACGAGCGAGCCTTCGCGAGCTGGCCGGCGATCCGCCCGACCTTGACGACCGGGAGCGTGGCGCCGTACGTGAGCACGGCCGCCATCTGGAGCATGATCTTCAGCTTCTCGCGGATGTGGACGGCCGAGAGGTCGTGGAATGACTCCGCGCACTCGCCGGCCTGGAGCAGGAACGCGCGGCCCTCGGCGGCCTCCGCGAGCGAGGCCCGGAGCTGGCGCGCCTCGCCCGCGAACACGAGCGGCGGGACGCTCGCGAGGCGCGCGCGGGCGGCCTCGGCGCGCTCCTCGCTCGGCCACTCCGGCTGGTGGAGAGCCGTGGAGGAACGCCACGAGGAGGGCGTCCAGACAGGCTTCGTGACTGCCATCCGCTCTCAGTCTAGTGAGGGATAATCGTGCCGGACCGTGCGCGTTCTCTCCGGAATCCAGCCGACGGGCGAGAAGCACCTCGGCAACTACGTCGGCGCCATCCGCCGCTGGGTGGCCGAGCAGCACGAGGTCGACGCCTTCCATCCGATCGTCGACCTGCACGCGATCACGGTCCCGCAGGATCCCGAGGAGCTCCGAGAGGCGACGCTCGACCTCGCCGCGCTCCTGATCGCCTCCGGCCTCGACCCGGACGTCTGCACGCTCTTCGTCCAGAGCCACGTGCCCGAGCACCCGCGCCTCTCGTGGGTGCTCGAGTGCCTGACGCCGTACGGCGAGCTGCGGCGGATGCCCCAGTTCCGGGAGAAGTCGGCGGCGCAGACGAGCTTCTCCGTCGGCCTGATGACCTACCCCGTCCTCCAGGCCGCCGACATCCTCCTCTACGACGCCGACGTCGTCCCCGTGGGCGAGGACCAGCGGCAGCATCTCGAGCTCGCGCGCGACATCGCGCAGCGGTTCAACCAGCGCTTCGGGGAGACGTTCGTCGTCCCCGAGGGGACGTACGGCGAGCTCGGGGCGAAGATCATGGATCTCCAGAGCCCCGAGACCCGCATGTCCACGTCGCTCGGCACCGAGCTCGGCACGGTCAAGGTGCTCGACCCGCCGGACACGATCAGGCGAAAGGTGCGCTCGGCCGTCACCGACTCGGGGCGTGACGTCGTCCGCGCCGAGGAGAAGCCGGGGATCACGAACCTGATCGAGATCATGGCCGTCGCCACCGACGAGACTCCGGAGGCGGTCGAGGCCCGCTACGCGAGCGACGGCTACGGCAGGTTCAAGGAGGAGGTCGCGGAGGCCGTGGTCGAGCTCCTCGACCCCATCCGGCTCCGCTACGGCGAGCTCCGCGGGAGCCCCGACCGGCTCGCCGAGATCCTCGCACAGGGCGCGGAGAAGGCGCACGCGATCGCGCGGGAGACGCTCGCGCGCGTCCATGAGCGCGTCGGCTTCGTCACTCCCTAGCACGATGCGCAGCATCTGATGTACATCGCGCCGGACGGCTCCTACTCGGCCACCTACCCAGGTGCCTGGAGGCGGCTCGGGGCGGGCACGATCGACTGGGCTCTCTGCGCAATCCTCTTCCTCTTGACCTCGATCGTCGCCGGCGTCTTCCAGTCGCTCGGGGTCACGAGCTGGGAGGCGGGCGATCTGCGCGGGATCCCGGGATCGGCGCTCATCGCCCTGTCGCAGGTGCTGGTCGCCGCCCCGGTCGTCGCGTACTTCGCCTACTACTGGACGCGGGGATCGACGCTGGGGATGCGCGCGCTCGACTTCGAGCTCGTCCGCGAGGAGACCGGCCGCGCGCCTGGATGGAGGCGCACGCTCCCGCGCGCATGCCTGGCCTTCGTGATCGCCCTCGCCGTGAACAACGTCTACCTCGGCTGGATCGGGCGGCCGCTCGATAACTTCAGCTCGCTCGAGCGCGCCGTCATCGTGAGCTCCGCCGTGGTCGTCGGGCTCGGCCTCGCGGCGAAGGCGTGGACGCTCGGCGACGAGCGCCGCCGCTCGCTCCTCGACCGGATGTTCGGGCTCGTCTACGTCGAAGAGCTCGTCTTCACAAGGAGCGACCCCTCGCCCTGGTCGGAGAGCGTGCGGTAGCCACGGCTCGGAGGGCGTCGACCTCGTCCCGGCTCAGCTCGCGCCACCTGCCCGGGGCCAGGCCCTCGAGGGTCAGGCCCGCGTACGCGCGCCGGTGCAGGCGGCGAACGGGGTGCCCGACCCCCTCGCACATCCGCTTCACCTGGTGCTTGCGGCCCTCGTGGAGCGTCAGCTCGAGGCGCGAGGGGCCGAGACGCCGGACGCGCGCGGGCGCCGTGCGCCCGTCCCCGAGCTCGACGCCCGCGGCGAGGCGGCGAAGGGCCTCGTCGGACAGGTCGCCCTCCACCTCGACCTCGTAGACCTTGTCCACCTCGTAGCGCGGGTGCATGAGCCGGTGGGCGAGCGCCCCGTCGTTCGTGAGGAGGAGCGCGCCGGTCGTGTCCGCGTCGAGGCGTCCCACGGGAACGACCCGCCGCTCGTGGCCGACGAGGCCGACGACGGTCGGCCGTCCGTGCGGGTCACGGGCCGTCGTGACGACGCCCGCGGGTTTGTGCAGGAGGACGTAGGCAAGCGGCTCCGGCGCGAGCGCGCGCCCGTCCAGCTCGACGCGGTCGCCCGCGTCTACGAAGGTCGCCAGGCCGGCGACCTCGCCGTTCACGCGCACGCGGCCCTCCCGGATCAAATCCTCCGCGCCGCGGCGAGATGCCACCCCTGCCCGCGCGAGGTAGGCGTTCAGGCGCATGAGGACACCTTGAAGGATTGTGCCAACCTCGAGCGGGGCGTAGGGTCGGGCGATCCACAACGAGAGGAGGGGCCATGAAGCGCCTGCTCACCCTCATCGCCCTCGCCGCCACGGCCGCGCTCGTGCTCACGCTCTCGGCCGGCGGCACCGGGACAGCTTCCTCAGGGGGAGGGAAGCGGATCCACGTCTTCGAGCGCGCGACGACCGACACGGTCGTCGACCTCGGCCCGGCCGGAGACTCGTTGGGCGACACGCTCACGTTCGCCAACGAGGTCTTCTCCGCGCGGAGCGGCAAGAAGGTCGGCAGTGACCAGGGGTACTGCGTCCGCACGGTCGTGGGCGTGGCCTGGGAGTGCTTCTGGACGACGTTCCTGCCGCGCGGCCAGATCACCGTCGAGGGTCCGTTCTACGACGCGGCCGACTCGACGCTCGCGATCACCGGCGGCACCGGCGCCTACCGGAACGCCCGGGGCACGATGGACCTCCACGCGCGGAGCGCGGTCGAGTTCGACTTCGTCTTCCACGTGATCGGCTGACGGCCGAGACGGGGCCGGGGTGGTCTCACCCCGGCCCCGTCTGTCCGTCATGATCCCGCCGTGTCCGTCTACATCACGCTCATGAAGTGGACGTCGCAGGGCCGAGGCGGGATCCCCGCGTGGCGGGACCGGGTCGAGGAGGCGGAGCGCGCGATTGAGGCGCGCGGCGGCCGCCTGGTCGACGCCTACGTCACGCTCGGCCGCTTCGACGTCGTCGAGATCTTCGAGGCCCCCGACGACGAGACCGCCTACCAGATCCTCATCGAGGTCGCCAAGCACGGCCAGGTGACGACGGAGACCCTCCGCGCCTTCACCCGCGAGGAGGCGGAGAAGATCGTCAGGCTCTCCTAAGAACTCGGTTCAGAATGATGACTCAGTGCCTCATTTTGAATCGGGTTCTGAACGGCCGGGCTAGGCGCCGCGGCGGGCGGCGACGTCTTCGAGCCGGGAGCGCAGCTCCTCGACGTCGCCTCCGAGCTCGTCCAGCTCCGGGAGCTCGGAACGGTCTGTGAGCCCGAAGACGCGCTCGAAGAGCGGCGTCGCCTCGTAGCGGACGGCGCCTCCCTCCCGCTCGCGCCCGGCCTCGGAGACGAGGCCACGCTCCACGAGGCCTGCGACCGCCGAGTCGGCCGCCACGCCGCGAATGCGGGCGATCTCCGGTCTGCTTACGGGCCCGAGGTACGCGACGACCGCCAGCGTCTCGAGCGCCGCCTGCGTGAGCCCCCGCTGGACGGGACGCTCGACGAGCCGGGCGCACGCGTCCGCGGCCTCACGCGCGGCGCGGAAGGCGTAGCCGCCGGCCACGTGCTCGAGCACGATGCCGCTCCGTCCCTCGCGGAAGCGGCCGGCAACGAGGCCGAGCGCCGTCTCCACGCGCTCCTCGTCCTCCTCGGTGACGGCGGCGAGCTCCCCCACCGTGAGCGGCTTCGAGGCGATGACGAGCAGCGCCTCGACCGAGCGCGCGAGGCGGTCGACCGGGTTCTCTACGAGGCGGAGACGTTCCATACGGTGATGGGCTCGAAGGGGCCCGCCTGGGCGATCTGCGCCTCCCCGCGCTTGCGGAGCTCGAGGAGGGCGAGGAAGGCGACGATCTGCTCGATCCGCGAGAGCCGGTCGACCTCGTTGTCGAAGGCGAAGCGGCCGCGCGAGCGGAGCAGCGTCCGGAAGCGGTCGAGAAAGCGCGCGAGCGGCGGGTACGTGAGGACGAGGTGGCGGAGCGAGGGCTCGGGCGACCCGACTGCGAGCGCCCGCAGGGCGGCCGCGAGCTGCGCCGGATCCTGCTGCGCCAGCGCCCGGGAGGGCACCGGTGCGAGCGGAGCCGCCCCGAGCCGGAAGAAGCGGTCGGACTCCGCCTCGAGCCGCTCGTCGAGCCAGCTCGCCGCCGCGCGGAAGCGCCGGTAGGCGGCGAGCCGCTCGGCGAGCTCCTCGGCGGCCTCCTCCGGGTCGAGCCCCTCCAGATCGAGCCCCTCGTCGGGGAAGAGCCCGCGCGCCTTCAGCTCGAGGAGAGCGGCCACGAGGACGAGGAACTCGCCGCAGGCCTCCAGGTCGAGCTCCCCACGCTCGGCCCGCGACTCCACAAAGGCGAGGACGACCTCCGCGACGTCGACGTCGCGCAGCTCGAGCTCCTCCCGGAGGACGAGCGTGAGCAGGAGGTCGAACGGACCCTCGAACGCATCGAGATCGAGGGGCAGCTCGCGGACCGCCACGGCCATCCGTGGCGATGCTACTGGGGCTACCGGACGCGGCCCTTGGGGATCGCCATCGTCGGCCCTTCGGACGGCGGAGGAGCGGCGGACCGCGGGCCCGCCCCCACCTTGCGCCGCTGCGACCAGACGAACCCGATGAGCGCGAGGACGAAGAACCCGATCGAGACCCACGCGTTCAGGCGCAGCCCAAGGAACTCGTGCGCCTCGTCGATGCGCAGGAGCTCCATCCCGAAACGGCCCACCGTGTACCAGAGGACGTAGAGGCAGAAGAGGCCCGGCGCCTTGATGGTGAACCGGCGGTCGACGAGGAGCAGGAAGGCCACGCCGAGGAGAGACCAGAGCGACTCGTAGAGGAACGTCGGGTGGAACGTCGAGAAAAGCGTGTAGTCCGCGGGTCGGTTGTCGAGCGAGATCTCGAGCGCCCACGGCAGGTCGGTCGGCTTCCCGAAGAGCTCCTGGTTGAAGTAGTTGCCCCAGCGGCCGATGGCCTGCGCGAGCAGGAGACCCGGCGCGACGGCGTCCATGAACGCGAAGATGCTCTCCCCGGCGCGGCGCACCACCCATGCCCCGACGAGGCACCCGCCGAGGATGCCGCCCCAGACGCCGAGGCCGCCCTCCCAGACGGCGAAGGGCTCCCACCACTCCCCATCGACCGTGCTCCAGCTCGTGACGACGTGGTAGAGGCGAGCGCCGACGATGCCGCCGAGCACGCCCCACATCGCCACCCGGAAGACGAGATCGCCGCGCGGATCGCTCCAGAAGGCCCAGCGCCCCGTCCAGCGCCGCCCGGTCAGCCATGTGGCGGCCACGATGCCCAAGAGGAGCATGAGCCCGTAGGCGTGGATCTGGACCGGGCCCAGGTCGATCTCGCCGCTCGACGGGCTCGGAATCGAGCCGACCACTATCCCCAGCACCGCCACGGGCGAGAGCCTATCGACTCGTCCCGCGAGGGTCCCGGCGAAGCAGCGCTACACCAGGATCTTGAACGCCAGCTCGGCGGCGCAGCCGCGACGGAGGAGGTCGGTCGCGCGGTGCAGGTCGACGTAGGTGAGGTCGGCCAGCTCCCGGGCGTGGTCGGCCGGGTAACCGGCCCTCTCGAGCTCCTCCGTGCGCCAGCTCCGAACGAGCTCCGCTTCGGCGTCAAATTCGAGTTCGAGTTCTACCGCAGGCATCGTGCTGTTCCTTCCGCTCTAGTACCCACACCTTCGGTCAGAACGAGCGCGCGGTTGTCCCCCGACCGGGTGAAGTCGCCTCTTAACGCGCCCTTAATACGCGTCTCATACCGCGGTGGAAGATGGGCGGCCTCTTCTCCGTCCAGTGGATATGAGCTATCGCCGCAATGACCTGTTCGAGCTCCATCCGGCCTCGGTCGTCGGCTCGCTGATGGGCGGTCGCCCGGCAACGGGTCCCGCGAAGCGAGACGCCGAGCCGGATCTCGAGCCCGCCAAACCGCACGCGCTGCGTCGCCTGGTCGCCGCCATCAGCGGACGGCGCGAGGCCTCGGCCCGCGCCCAGGCCGAGCGCGCCTGACACGAGTAGGGCAGAACCGCTACGCCGACTCGAATGGGCGGCGAAAGCGTCGTGGTCGCGGCGGCGAAAGGTCGCGCGCGACGACTGCTCGCTACATCAGCTTCCGATCCGAGTTGACTGCTCGATTTGGACACGAGGTAGTCGGCGTACGCACGAACCTGCGGCAGCATCCCGTTCCAGGAGTCCTCGGCGTCGCCGCGATAGATGGCGCGCGCGCGTTCGAGCACCGGCCGGCGTTCTTCAGGTAGCTGCGGCAGCGCCCACGCTGCCGCGGTGTCCTTCGAATGCACTTCGTCCGTGGCGATCGCGCTCCAGATGCGTGGAAGCGTGAGCACGACGTTCGTTGTGTCCCAGTCCAAGTACTGATCGACGGTTCCGGTGTCCCTGAGGATCGCGTCGAGGTAATCCTGGCGTGGGACCGGGTCAAAGATTTCTGCAGGCGGCGGGCCGAACAGCGGAGTGTCTCCAAGCAACGTCATCGTTACCACCGAGGCGAGGTCGCGATTGGTGCGATTGGGCCACGGCTCAAGTACGCCACGTTCGAACTCCGTTCGCCACAGTTCGCTGAAGTGAAAGTCGACGGCGGCGGGTACCGCCACGGCCGGATCTCCGACTCCACAACGACATCGAGTTCGATCGGCCGCTCGCTCTATCCTCCTCGCCCCGACAGCGCCAGCAGGAGGTCGACGAGAAGTTGTTTGTCATCCGAGGACGTTCGCCGGGCCGTCACGGCGATGACATCGATGTCACTCCGCGGCTGCAGTCCACCCAGAACGGCAGAACCATGCAGGTAGACGCCTATAACGTTGTCCCTCAGCGCGTCATGAATGCCGTCGACGAGCCGCCTGGTCTGAACCTGCACTCCGAGGCACTGTAGATCCGCAGCGCGTTGGACGGCCCTACACGCGCCCAACTCATTCAGCAGCGTCTCCGGCCAGAACGCCGCCGGAGTTTCATCTCAAGCTCTAGCTGATCGCCGCCTCGCCGAGGAGCGCCTTCACCTCGGCGTAGAAGTCCGGCTCGGGCCGCACCCGGAACTGCGCGCCGAAGACGTAGGTCTGCGCCCCGACCGAGGTCTCCAGCTCGAGCACGACCTCGGCCTCTCCGGGGAAGCTCCTGACGACCTCGGCGAGCTCCCGGATCGTCCCGGCGGGCGCCTTGCGCGCGTCGATGCGGAGGCGCACCTCGCCCTTGTCCGGCGTCGCCTCGAAGGGCGCAAGCTCGAGGGCGATGAGCTTCGTCTCCCCCTCCTTGTGGTCGACGCGCCCCTTGACGACGACCACGCGGTCGGCCTCGAGCAGCTCGCGCGCCGCCGAGTAGACGGAGTTGAAGACGACGGTCTCGAGCGAGCCGGAGAGGTCGTCCAGGCGGAGGAAGACCATCGGCTCGCCCTTCTTCGTCGTCAGCTGCTTGATCGCGCTGACGATCCCGCCGACGGTGACGACCTCGCCGTCGCGCCGGCGCTCCACCTCGGCCATGCGGCAGTCGGTCTTCCGCCGGAGCTCGGCCTTCACGGACGCCAGCGGGTGCTCCGAGACATAGAGCCCGAGGCTCTCCTTCTCGAGCGCGAGCAGCTCGCGCTTCTCGAACTCCTCCGTCGGGAGCGCGCGGTGGTGCTGGCGCCTGTCGGTCTCCTCCTCCGCGCCGAGGTCGAAGATGGAGCTCTGGCCGGCGAGCCGGTCTGCGTGCAGCTGACCGCCCGAGGCGAGGGCGTCCTCGAGAACCTCGAGCATGCCCCTGCGCGTCGCCCCGGTCGAGTCGAGGGCACCGCACTTGACGAGGCTCTCGAGCGCGCGCTTGTTCACGTACTGCGGGTCGACGCGCTCGCAGAAGTCCCAGATCGACGAGAACGGTCCGCCCTCCTCGCGCGCGGCGAGGATCGAGCGGACCGCGCTCTCCCCAACGTTCTTTACGGCGTTCAGCCCGAAGCGGATCTTGCCCTCGACGACGCGGAAGTCCTCGACCGAGACGTTCACGTCGGGCGGCTCGACCTCGATCCCCATCTCGTCGCAGGCGGCGACGTAGAACGGCACCTTGTCCTTCGTGTTCATGACGGAGGAGATGAGCGCGGCCATGTACTCGGCCGGCCAGTTCGCCTTCAGGTACGCCGTGCGGTAGGCGATCAGCCCGTAGCAGGCGGCGTGCGACTTGTTGAAGGAGTAGTCCTGGGCCTGCTCCATGTCCTTCCAGAGCTGGTTCGCAACGGCAGGCGTGACGCCGTTCGCCGCGCACCCCTCCAGGAACTTGTCCTTGAGGGAGGCCATCAGCTTGTGGATCTTCTTGCCGATCGCCTTGCGCAGGTCGTCCGCTTCGGCGGGGGTGAAGCCCGCGAGCTGCTTGGCGATCTCCATGTATTGCTCCTGGAAGATGCAGAGGCCGAGCGTCGGCTCCGTGATCGGCCGCAGACGGTC
>Ga0209859_1000150_pt1 | contig 15890 bp, 12 predicted proteins | sample GWRWS3_50_60_FD_187241 | JGI IMG/M metagenome (GOLD analysis project Ga0209859, IMG submission 187241) | Riverbed sediment microbial communities from areas with vegetation nearby in Columbia River, Washington, USA - GW-RW S3_50_60 (SPAdes)... | ecosystem: Environmental > Aquatic > Freshwater >... | reverse complement strand
GGCCGACGCCGCCTTCTCCGTGAGCCGTGCCGCGCTCCTCGGCGCCGCGCTCGCGTCGCACTCCGCAAAGCTCTTCGCCGCCGCGCTCGACGACCGTCTTCACGAGCCCTATCGGGAGCAGAACGCGCCGCTCCTGGCTGCCGTGCGCGCCGAGCCTCCGAAGGGAGCTCTGGGTGCGACGATTTCCGGCTCGGGGCCGACCGTGATCGTCTGGGCGAGCAAGCACGAGGCCGACGACTGCGCGGTGGAGCTCTCCAACCGCTTCCCCGACGTCGAGGTGCTCTGGCTCTCGGTCTCCCCGAAAGGAGCAGGACAGGCATGACGGACCCCGGCCCCTACGACCGCCCCTCCGACCCCGCCAAGCGGCGGAGCGCCGCGCTCACCGACGGCGCCGAGCGCGCACCCGCCCGCGCGATGCTGAAGGGGATCGGGCTCACGGACGACGACCTCGCGCGCCCGCTCGTCGGCGTCGCCACGACGTGGATCGAGACGATGCCGTGCAACTTCAACCAGCGCGAGCTGGCGCAGCACGTGAAGGCCGGCGTCCGCGCGGCCGGAGGGACACCGCTCGAGTTCAACACGATCTCGGTCTCCGACGGCGTCTCGATGGGGACGGAGGGCATGCGCGCCTCCCTCGTCTCGCGCGAGGTGATCGCGGACTCGATCGAGCTCGTCGCGCGCGGGCACCTCCTCGACGGCCTCGTCTGCCTCGTCGGCTGCGACAAGACGATCCCGGCGGCGGTGATGGCGCTCGCGCGGCTCGACCTCCCCGGTCTCGTCCTCTACAACGGGTCGATCGCGCCGGGGCGCTTCCGCGGGCACGACGTGACGATCCAGGACGTCTTCGAGGCGGTCGGGGCGCACGCCGTCGGGCGCATGAGCGCTGAGGACTTGCACGAGCTCGAGGGCGTCGCGTGTCCCGGCGCCGGCGCCTGCGGAGGCCAGTTCACCGCGAACACGATGTCGACCGCGCTCGACTTCCTCGGCATCAGCCCGGCCGGCCTCAACGGGATTCCGGCGCTCGCTTCCGGAAAGACCGAGGCGGCGGAGCGGGCGGGGCTGCTCGCCATGGACCTCGTCCACCGCGACGTCCGTCCCTCGCACGTGATCACGCGCGAGGCGCTCGAGAACGCGATCGCGTCGATCGCGGCGACGGGCGGCTCGACGAACGGCGTCCTCCACCTGCTCGCGATCGCGCGCGAGCTCGGCCTCCCGCTCTCCATCGACGACTTCGACCGCATCGCCGCGCGCACCCCGGTGGTGGCGAGTCTCAAGCCCGGTGGGCGCTTCGTGGCGACCGACGTGTACGAGGCGGGGGGTGTGGCCCTCGTCGCGCGGGAGCTCCTGAAGAGGGAGCTCCTGCACGCGGGCGCCCCGAACGTGGACGGGCGCTCGCTCGGGGAGATCGCCGCCGCCGTCGAGGAGCGGCCAGGCCAGGAGGTCGTCGTCCCCATCGAGACGCCCCTGAAGCCGACCGGCGGGCTGGCAATTCTCTACGGCAACCTCGCACCGGAGGGCTGCGTCGTCAAGCTCGCCGGCCACGAGCGCCTCCTCCACCGGGGGCCCGCGCGGATCTTCGACTCCGAGGAGGCGTGCTTCGCAGCCGTCAAGGACCGCCGGATCGAGCCCGGCGACGTCGTCGTCATCCGCTACGAGGGACCGGCGGGCGGGCCGGGGATGCGAGAGATGCTGCACGTCACGGCCGCCATCGTCGGCGAGGGCCTCGGCGACGCGGTCGCGCTCGTCACGGACGGACGCTTCTCGGGCGCGACCCACGGACTCATGGTCGGGCACGTCTCCCCCGAGGCCGTGCGCGGCGGCCCGCTCGCGGCGCTCCAGGACGGCGACATCGTCGTCATCGACGTCGAGGCGCGTGAGCTCCGTGCCGAGCTCTCCGAGGACGAGGTGGACGCCCGCCTCGCGGACTGGCAGGCGCCGCCGCCCCGCTACGCGCAGGGAGTCTTCGCCAAGTACGCGGCGCTCGTCTCCTCGGCCTCCGAGGGCGCGGTGACGAGCGCGCCCTTGTGAGGATCGCGCTCCTCCCCGGCGACGGCATCGGGCCCGAGGTGACGACCGCGGCCGCGCGCGTCCTGCGCGAGCTCCCGCTCGAGCTCGAGCTCGAGGAGCATCCTTTCGGCGGCGCCGCGATCCACGCGACGGGCGACCCGCTCCCCCGGGAGACGCTGGCCGCCTGCAAGGCAGCCGACGCGGTCCTCATGGGAGCCGTCGGCGCGCCCGAGTTCGACCGCTCGGAGGTTCGCCCCGAGCAGGGCCTCATCCGTCTCCGCGGCGAGCTCGACGTCTACGCGAACCTCCGCCCGGCGCGGGGGGACGGCGTCGACCTCCTGGTCGTCCGGGAGCTCGTCGGCGGCCTCTACTACGGCGAGCGTGGGGTCCGCGAGGACGGCACCGTCTACGACACGATGGAGTACCGCCCCGAGCAGGTCGAGCGGATCGCGCGGCGCGGGTTCGAGATCGCACGCGGCCGCCGCCGGCACGTCACCTCGGTCGACAAGGCGAACATCCTCGACACGTCGCGGCTCTGGCGCGAGGTTGTCGAGCGGGTCGCCGCCGACTACGCAGATGTCGAGCTGGAGCACATGCTCGTCGACAACTGTGGCCTGCAGCTCGTCCTCGCGCCGGGCCGCTTCGACGTGATCCTGACGGAGAACACGTTCGGCGACATCCTCTCCGACGTCGCCGCCGGGGTGACTGGCGGGCTCGGCCTCGCCGCGTCGGCCAGCCTCGGGGACGAGCGGCCCGGGATCTTCGAGCCGGTTCACGGGTCGGCTCCCGACATCGCAGGGAAAGGGATCGCGAACCCGGCCGCCATGCTCCGCTCGGCCGCGCTCATGTTGGCCTACGGCCTCGGCGAGCCCGGCGAGGCGGCCGAGGCGGCGCGGCTGGAGGCGGCAGTCGACGTTGCGCTCGAGACCACCCCTCCCTCGGACCTCGGCGGCAGCGCGACGACGTCGGAGTTCACGGACGCCGTCATCGCCAGCCTGTAGCCAACCGTCGTCGGCCGGGCACGCCCCGCTCGTCCGTCGGGTATCGTCGTCACGCGGCGCTCCGTCGTTCGCGCCGGCCGACACGAGTGCGACCCGGAAGCGCAAATGGGCGAAAGGATGAGACGGCTTGCCTCGGCTTTCGGCCCTCCGTGGGTCTCGGAACCAGATTGGCTTCCGGACGAGCAGGTGCTGGACAGGTTCACTGGAGTCTGGACGATCGTGTACGTAACAGCCAACTGGGTGGTCATCCGTAGCCCAACACGAGACGTCGCTGTGAGACTCGGGAGATCGATACAGTTGCGGCCGGCTTTGACCCCAGTCCTCACGAGTACGGGGGCCCCGACTGGGGTATCTGGATCACGATGATCTCCGGCAAGGAGCACGGGGCCGGGCTCTTCCACCCGACCCAGGCTGCAGCCCTGATCCGCTCGCTCATCCCGGTCGCCCGCAGGCGCAAGGCAGAGGTGGGCGCCAGCAGGCCTCCCGCCCGACCTGACCCCGGCGCACCCGGCTGGGGACGACGGTAGTCGCCGCGCCCCGGTCGGGCCGTGGGACGCACGGGCGGGTCCTCCTAGCCGAGGGCGCGGGTGTCGATAGGCGAGGGATGCGCCGCCTCGAAGGCGGCGATCTCCTCCTCGTGGCGAAGCGTGAGGCCGATGTCGTCGAGGCCCTCGAGCAGGCGCCGGCGATCGAAGGCATCGAAGTCGAAGCCGTACGGCCCGATGGTTTGCGCCTCGAGGTCGACGGTCAGCTCGGCGCCTGAGCCCTCCGCCATGAGCGCCCTGAGGTCGTCCTCCGGCAGCGTGACGGGGAGCAGGCCGATCTTGAGCGAGTTCGTCCGGAAGATGTCGCCGAACGACGGCGCGACGACGACCTCGAAGCCGTAGTCCTGGAGCGCCCACGCCGCGTGCTCGCGGGACGAGCCGCACCCGAAGTTGCGCCCGGTGAGGAGGATGGCCGCTCCCTGAGCTTCGGGCCGGCGCAGCTCGAAGCCGTCGTCCTGCATCCAGTCGTAGAAGAGGAACTCGCCGAAGCCGGTACGCTCGATCCGCTTCAGGAACTGCTTGGGGATGAGCTGGTCGGTGTCGACGTCGGCGCGGTCGAGCACCGCGACGCGCCCGGTCGTGCGGCGAAAGGGCTTCACGCCACCGGCTCCAGGGCGAGCTCCCGTACGTCCACGAAGTGGCCGGCCAGCGCGGTCGCCGCCGCCATGGAGGGGCTGACGAGGTGCGTGCGCCCGCCGCGGCCCTGCCGGCCCTCGAAGTTGCGGTTGGAGGTGGAGGCGCACCGCTCGCCGGGCTGGAGGATGTCGGGGTTCATGCCCAGGCACATCGAGCAGCCGGCGCGCCGCCACTCGAAGCCGGCCGCCTCGAAGACCCGGTCGAGCCCCTCCTCTTCGGCCTGGCGCTTCACCGTCGCCGAGCCGGGCACGACGAGCGCGCGCACGCGCGGGTGAACGCGCATGCCGGCGACGACCGCCGCCGCCTCGCGGAGGTCCTCGATGCGGGCGTTGGTGCACGAGCCGATGAAGACGCGGTCGACCTCGATCTCCTGGATCGGCGTGCCGGGCTCGAGGGCCATGTAGGCGAGCGCGCGCTCGGCCGCATCGCGCTCGGCCGGGTCCTCGAAGTCCGCCGGGTCCGGGACGACGCCGTCCACCGAGACGACCATGCCGGGGTTCGTGCCCCAGCTCACCTGGGGGGAGAGCTCGCGGACGTCGATCTCGACCACCCTGTCGTAGGTCGCGTCCGGGTCGGACGGAAGCGCGCGCCAGCGGTCGAGGGCCCGCTCCCACTCCGCGCCCTGCGGCGCGGCCGGCCGGCCTTCGAGGTAGGCGAAGGTCGTGTCGTCGGGCGCGATCATCCCGGCCCGCGCCCCGGCCTCGATCGACATGTTGCAGATGGTCATGCGCCCAGACATCGGCAGCCCACGGACGACCTCGCCTGCGTACTCGATCACGTGGCCGACGGCGCCCGCGACCCCGATCCGCCCGATCGCACCGAGGATCGCGTCCTTCGCCGTCACGCCGAGCGGGAGCGAGCCCGAGAGCTCGAGCCTCATCGTCTTCGGCCGCCGCTGGGGCAGGGTCTGGGTGGCGAGCACGTGCTCGACCTCCGACGTGCCGATGCCGATGGCGAGCGCGCCGACCGCACCGTGCGTCGAGGTGTGGCTGTCGCCGCAGACGATGGTCAGCCCCGGCTGGGAGAGGCCGAGCTCCGGGCCGATCACGTGGACGATCCCCTCCCGCCCGCTGCCGGTCGCGTAGAGCGGGACGCCGAACTCCTTGCAGTTCCTGTGGAGGGCCTCGAGCTGAGCCGCGGCGAGATCGTCGGCCGGGCGGTCGTCCGTGGGGACGTTGTGGTCCATCGTCGCGAGCGTCAGGTCGGGTCGGCGGACGCGCCGGCCGGCGAGGCGAAGGCCCTCGAACGCCTGCGGCGAGGTGACCTCGTGCACCAGGTGGAGGTCGACGTAGAGCAGGGGCGACTCGCCCTCCGGCTCGGCGACGAGGTGGGAGTCCCAGACGCGGTCGAAGAGCGTCCTGGCCATCCACCTATTGTGGCGATCGCGCGCGCTCCCCGAGAATGCTCCGAACCTTCTCGGCCGAGACGACGTTGCCCTTGCGCTCGAAGAGGTCGAGCGCCCGCTCGTGGAGCGAGGCCGACTCGGCTTCGCGGCCGGCACGCCGAACGATGTCCGCCAGATCGGCGAGGACACGAGCCTGCCGATTGAGGTCGTCCGTCTGCTCTACCGCGTGGAGGGCGTCGCCGGCAAGGGCCTCCGCGGCCGCCAGCTCGCCGCTGCCGGCGATGCTCGTCGCGCGGACCGTGCGCCACGAGATCTGAGCTGCGACGTCCAGCGGCCGCGCCAGCTCCTCGCTCACCCTGGTGAGCTGCTCGGCCTCGTCGTACCGCGCCTGTGCACAGACCGCGCGCGCCAGCTCCGCGGCGACCGTCGAGAGCAGCCCGCGCTCACCCATGGCCTCGAGCGCGTCGTAGCCGCGCCGCAGCTCCCGCTCGGCGGCCGCGGGGTCGTCGGCGAGCATCTCGACGTCGCCGGCGAGGAGCGAGAACCCGGCGACCCAGACCCGGAAGCCGAGCTCGTCCGAGATCGCTCGACCCTGGGGGAGGAGCCGGCGAGCCTCCTCGAAGTTTCCCGACAGCGCATGAAGGCCGGCGAGGCAGACGAGCGCCGTCGACTGCACCACCCGTGCGCCCTGCGCGCGTTCGAGGATCGTCTCCGCCCGGGCCATGGCCTCGGCCACAGGCATGGGCCCGTAGTAGAGGGACATCGGTAGGCGCATGAGCGCACCCGCCGCCTCGCGGTCATCGCCCGCGCGCTGGGCGTGCGCGAGCGCCCGCTCGAGCGCCTGCGCCTGCTCGCTCCAGTGATTCACCATCCACTGAACGTCCGCGATCCGCCGCCAGGCCTTGGCGAGGCCGAGCTCGTCGCCGAGCTCCTCGAGTTCGGGAAGGGCGTCCTCGGCGACCCGGCGCAGCTCCTCGACCCCCTCGCGATCCGTAAGGGCGCGGAGGAACGCCCGCTCCAGAACGGCATGGAGCTCCAGGCGGCGATTGTCCGACGCGGCGCCCGCCTCGATGGCCTCGGTCAGGACAGCGTCCGCCTCGCCGAGCTCTCCGGCCAGGACGAGCGAGGAGCCCAGCGCCCCGAGCAGATCCGCTCGTGCAGGCGCGTCCTCCGGAAGGAGAGCGGCGGCGCGCCCGAGGAGGTTTGCGGCCGCCGAAGCGTCCCCGCGGGCGTGGGCGCGGCGGCCCGCTTCCGCGAGTCGTCTTGCCGCCTGGCCCGCAAGCGCAGCCGATTGCTCGTCGGGGCGACCGAGCTCCGAGCGGTAGCGGTACGCCTGCTCGAGGTGGTAGCCGAGGATCTCCTCGACCTCGACGATGTTGGAGCCGGCCCTCTCCTCGATCAGGCTCGCGAAGCGCTCGTGCAGGCCAGCACGCGCCTCCTTCGGGATCCCGCTGTACGCCGCGTCGCGGATGAGCTGATGGCGGAACCGGTACCCCTCTTCGCCGGGCACGATGGAGCGGTCGGGGCCGATGAAGTCCTTGCGGACGAGAAGCTGCAGGTTCGTCTCGACGGAGTCTCGAGCGCTCTCGGAGGAGAGTCCGACGACGGCGTCGGCCCAGAACCGCTTGCCGACGACGCATGCCCGCTCGATCACCGCGCGCTCGCCGGAGCTGAGCCGGTCGAGGCGCGCAGCGAGCAGGCCCTGGATCGTCGGCGGAATCTCGAGCGGGCCCTCGAGGGATTCCCTTTCCGCCAGCATCGCGACCATCTGCTCGACGTAGAGCGGGTTGCCCTCGGCTGTCTCGGCGATCCGCGTGCGCGTCGCGGGCGGGAGCGTCGTTTCGCCCTGCAAGCGGCCGATGAGGGCGTCGGATTCCGTCGCCGTGAGCGGCCCGAGGAGCAGCGAGGCGGAAGTGAGCTTGCCGCCCCCCCATCGCGGCCGCTTCTCGAGCAGCTCCGGCCGTGCGAGGCAGATGACGAAGACCGGGACCTCGCGCGACCAGTCCGCGATGTGCTCGATCATGTCGAGGAGCGTCGGCTCGGCCCAGTGCAGGTCCTCGAACACCACCACCAACGGACGCTCCTGGGCAAGCGCCTCGAAGAGCTTTCGAACGGCCCAGAACGTCTCCTCGGCCGAGCCTGCTTCGGTCGAGTGCCCGAGCGCGCCGGCGATCCGCTCGGCAATCGCATCGGCGGCCTCCCGGCCCGCCACGAGGCGCGCGATCGCCGGCCGCGGGTCCTCCTCCTCGCCAACGAGGTCGCGGACGATCTCGAAGAGCGGCCAGTACGTGATGCCGTCGCCGTACGGGAGGCAGCGACCGGTCAATACCCGGGCGACGTCCGCAAGAGAAGCCTCGAGCTCCCTCGCGAGCCGCGACTTCCCGATGCCGGCGCCTCCGAGCACCGTGACGAGAGAGGCTCTCGCCTCCCGGGCGACCTGGTCGAAAGCCTGCCGCAGCTGCGCGAGCTCGACCTCGCGACCGACGAGCGGGGAGTCCAGCCCGCGCGCGAGCGCAGGTGCGCCTTCGAAGACCTCGAGCAGGCGCCACGAGCGGACACCGTCCTCCTTGCCCTTGAGGGTGAGCGGCCCGGTCGGCTCGACCCTGACCGCGTCCCGCACCAGCCGGCACGTCGTCTCGCCGATCAGGATCTCGCCGGGCCCGGCCGCCTGCTCGAGACGGGCGGCGACGTTCACCGTGTCGCCGGTGACGAGGGTCTGCCCGTCCGCGGGGTCGCCGGCGACCACCTCGCCCGTGTTCACGCCCGTGCGGAGACGGAGCAGCACGCCTTGCTCCCGCTCGAGCTCCCGGTTGAGCTCGTCGACGGCGTCACGCAGCTCGATCACCGCGCGGACGGCGCGGAGCGCGTCGTCCTCGTGAACCGCGGGGATCCCAAAGACGGCCATGACGGCGTCGCCGATGAACTTCTCCACGGTGCCCCCGTGGCGCTCGAGGGCCCGAGCGGCCGTCTCGAAGTAGCGCGACATGATGCTGCGGACCGCCTCGGGATCGAGCTCCGAGCCGAGCCTCGTCGACTCCGCGACGTCCGAGAAGACGACGGTGACCGTCTTGCGTGTCCGCGAGGGTGATCTCGCTTCTGTCATGCCGGCTCTCCGCGCGGCGCGAGGCAGGCCTCCCGTGGCCCCGTCACCGCAGTTGGGACATGTTCGCTCGAGCCGAGTTTACGGCGCGGGCCCCGGCGGGCGCCGGCCGGCGCTCAGAGGAGGCTGTCCACCCGCTCCGCCGCCCGCTCCATGATCGGATCGCCGTGCCCGACTCCGACGACCTTGGGAGTGAGAGCGGCCATGCGGCGGAGCGACTCTTTCTGCTGGACCGCGTTGAGCCTGAAGGAGTCCCAACCCCCTGCGAACTCGGGCCAGGTCACGATCGCGTCGCCCGAAAGCAGCACACCGTGCTTCTCCGACCAGAACCCAACGTGCCCGGGGGTGTGGCCGGGGGCGTGGAGCACCGCCAGGCCGCCCTCCTCGTGGCCGTCGGTCAGAACGTCGTCCACGGGGCAGGGTGGGTGATCCCCGAGACCGAGTGCGAGCCCGAGCTGGAAGGGGATGTAGGCGCGGAGCGGACGCTTCGGGACGAGTGACACCGGCTGCGCCTTACGGTCTCCCGAGACGATGTCCGCCTCCCACTCGTGCGAGCAGACCTTCGCCCCGGTGAGCTGCCTCAGCTCGGCGGCACCGCACAGGTGAGAGAAGTGCGCGTGGGTCAGCCAGATCCGCTTCAGATCGGTGACCGAGCGGCCCAGCCGGCGGATCGCCGCCAGGACGGCGAAGGGGTGCGTGTCGGCGAGCGCGTCAACCAGCGTCAGCTCCTTCCCGTCCGCGACGAGGAACGCCCGGACGTAGCCACGCGTCTTGTCTCCGATACAGACGATCCCCGGCGCGAGCTCCACGGCGGAAGTCTTCCAGCTTGACGGCCGTCTGGGAAGAGTGTTTCATCGGCCGCGACCATTGGCCCCATGGGAGCCTCGCACCTTCTCATCTCGCTCTCCTCGGCGCTCGACAGGAGGATCGGCTGGGACCGTCTGCCGCGCCCGCTCGGCCTCCTGACGCTGATCGGACTCCGCGACCAGCTCCGCGAGCGCAACCTCCACGACACGGGCCTCGTCAATCCCGCCCCGCCGAACCCGCCGAACCTCGCCGTGCGCACCCTCGATGGCAGCTGGAACGACCTGCATCGGCCCGCGATGGGAAGCCTGAAGACACGTTTCGGCCGCAACGTTCCCCTCGACCGGGCTTACCCCGAGGGCGAGCCGGACGTTCTCGAGCCGAGCCCACGCCTCGTCAGCCGCACGCTCCTCGCCCGCGAGCAGTTCATCCCCGCGCGGACGGTCAATCTGCTCGCCGCCGCCTGGATCCAGTTCGAGGTGCACGACTGGCTGAGCCATGACACGGACGCGACGAGCCCGATCCCCGTTCCGCTCGAGGACGACGACGCCTGGCCCGAGCGGCCGATGGAGATCGCCCGCACCGTGCCGGATCCCTCCGCAGGCGTGGACGGTGGTCCCCCGGCGTTCTCTACCCACGACAGCCACTGGTGGGACGGCTCGCAGATCTATGGCCACGACCAGGCCTTCCAGGACGTCGTCCGCACGGGCGCGGGCGGCGCGCTCGACCTCGTCAACGGCCTCCCTCCGGAGACGCTCGACCCCTTCTTCGACCCGCCGGGGCCGCGCGGGAACTTCTGGGTCGGCCTCGCTCTCCTCCACACGCTGTTCATGCGCGAGCACAACGCGATCTGCGAGGCGCTTCGCACAGAGAACAAGAACTGGAGCGACGACCAGCTCTACGACAAGGCCCGCCTCATCAACGCGGCCGTGATGGCGAAGATCCACACGGTCGAGTGGACGCCCGCGATCATCGCCCACCCGACGACCGAATGGGGCATGAACGCCAACTGGTACGGCCTCCTGGGAGAACGCGTTCGAAAGCGGTTCGGGCGCCTCGGACCCAGTGATGTCTGGAGCGGGATCCCGGGCTCGCCGACCAACCACCACGGGGCCCCCTACTCCCTCACGGAGGAGTTCGTGGCGGTCTACCGGATGCACCCGCTGATCCCGGACGAATACGAGTTCCGGTCCACGGCGGACGACGGCTTCCTGAGCGGACGGGACTTCCTGGAGATCGGGCCGCGAGCATGGCGAGCGCCTCTCGCGGAGATCGGGGTTGCCAACGCCCTCTACTCCTTCGGGATCGCCAATCCCGGCGCCATCCAACTCCACAACTACCCCACTTCTCTCCAGTCGTTCAGGCCCGACGCGGAGGGGCCGCTCGTCGACCTCGCGACGATCGACGTCCTGCGCGACCGCGAGCGCGGCGTCCCACGCTACAACGAGTTCCGCGCCCTCCTGCACCGCAAGCCCGTCTCGTCGTTCGAGGAGCTGACCCGCGACCCCCGTGCGGCGGCCGAGCTGCGCGACGTCTACGGCCACGTCGACAGGATCGACACGATGGTCGGTCTCTACGCGGAGCCGTGCCCGAAGGGATTCGCCTTCAGCGACACCGCGTTCCGCGTATTCCTCCTGATGGCCTCCCGGCGGCTGAAGAGCGACCGCTTCTTCACGACGGCCTACACCCCGGCGGTGTACACGCCGAGAGGCCTCCAGTGGATCGAGGACGCGACGATGTCGAACATCCTCAGCCGGCACTACCGCGAGCTCGAGCCCGCGCTCCGCGGCGTGGACAACGCCTTCAGGCCCTGGCCACGCCTGAGCGGCTGAGCGCTTAGGCCAGCGGGACGATCCGCAGCGTCGGCGTCGGCCTTGGGGCGCCCTCCTCGAAGTCGGGCAGATCCGCGTCCCCAAGTCTCGTCGCCTCGCCGATCAGCACGTCGCTCACTCCCATCGCTCCCAGACACCAGGTCGGCGTCTTCCAGCTCGCCGTCGCAGCGGGCAGGGTCGCGCTGCCCGCGACCGGCCACCTCTTGCGCCCGCTCACGACGTCCCAGCCGGCCCGCGCGAGCCGCCGCGGATACTGACGAGGCGGGGTGGCGATCCGGAGGCCGATCCTGAAGGCGAGTCGCGTGTCCTCCTTCGGCTGGAAGAGGTCACGCACGAAGCCCTCTTCAGTGATCTCCCGAATCACCTTCACGAGGCGGCCGAACGCGGCGGGGTCCTGGCGCCGCCCAAATTCGCAGGCCGCGGCGCCCGCGGCCGCGATTGCCCCGGCCGAAGCCCCGCCGACGTTGCGTAGCTGGTATCGCTGCGAGATCTCTCAGAGCGCGCTCGGGTAGACGGCACCGCTTGTCACCCCGCCTCGCATGACGAGATCGCATTCCTCTTCGCGGACAGGACGCTTCGTGCTCTTTTGCTCTCCGATCGCTGGCCTCCTTCGACTGCGGTGCGAGGACGCTACGCCCCGCGCGGAAGTCCGACAAGCAGCTGCCGGGGATGACTCCTGTAGCGTCCGGCACGTGCGCGAGCGGGTACTCACGACCGCGGACCTGAACCGTGCCTTGCTCGCGCGGCAGCTCCTGCTCGAGCGCTCGAAGCTACCGCTGACCAGGGCGCTGGAGCGCGTCGGGGGCATCCAGGCGCAGTACGCACCCTCCTCGTACATTGCCCTCTGGAGCCGGCTCGAGCGGTTCGCCTTGAGCGACCTGAACCGCGCGCTCGAGCGACGCCGAGCCGTACAGGGGACGCTCCTGCGCTCGACGATCCATCTGGTTTCTGCCTCGGACTACTGGCCGTTCGCCGTCGGCAGCCGGTCGGGGCGGCGCGATTCCTGGCTCCGCTTCGAGAAGAAGCGCCTCGGGCCCGTCGACATGGACGAGCGCGCCGCGCTCGTCCGCTCAGCGCTCGCCGGCCGGGTCCTCCATCGCGACAAGCTTCTCGAGCTCCTTCGGCAGCATGACCCGACGGGCGGGACGCTGGCCTGGAACGCGCTCAGCGCGTGGATCGACCTGGTGCGCGCGCCGCCCTCGGGCACCTGGGAGCGGCGCCGGGCCGACCTCTACGCGCTCGCCGAGGATTGGCTCGGCCCACCGGACGTGACGCACGAGCTCAGCGTCGAGCTCCTGCTGCGCCGCTACCTCGGCGGCTTCGGGCCGGCGCGCCTCGCGGACGTTGCCAGCTGGGCCGGCCTGCCGGTCGGCGAGCTGCAGCCCGTGGCGGAGCGCGTGCGCCTGCGCCGCTTCCGCGACGAGGAGGGGCGCGAGCTCCTCGACCTCGCGCGTGCCCCGCTCCCCGGGGGCGAGGCTCCGGCGCCCGTTCGCTTCCTGCCCACGTGGGACGCGACGCTCCTCGCCCACGCGAGGCGGACGCAGATCCTTCCGGAGCGTTTTCGGTCGCTCGTCTTCGACACGAAGACGCCCCACTCCACGCCGACGTTTCTCGTCGACGGCGCTGTCGCCGGCACGTGGGACGTCGAGCGCAGCCGGAAGGAGGCGACGATCACGCTTGAGCCGTTCGAGCGGCTGCCGGCGGGAGCGCGACGCGAGCTGCGCGAGGAGGCCGAGCGCCTGGTGCGGGTCATGGAGCCGGACGCCGAGTCGCACGTGGTCGCAGGCGCTGGGTAAGAGCCGGCTCACGTCCGCCGTCGCAGGTTGGGATAGCGTCCGCTCGAATGTCCGTCCTCGAGCGCGACGATGCGCCGCCCGTGCGCGTGATCGAGATCAACGAGCCCGCCGTCAGGCTCGACGCCGTCGTCGTCATCGACCACGAGCTCTTCGCGACCTCGGCGGGCGGGACCCGCATGGTGCGCGAAGTCACGACCGACGAGGTCGCCCGCCTCGCGCGCGCGATGACCTGGAAGCTCGCGGTCTGCGGCGTCCCCTACGCGGGCGCGAAGGCGGGAATCCGCTTCGACGGCGGCGACCGCGCGGCTGTGCTCGACGCCTACCTCGAGCATGTCCGCGAGTGGCAGGACTTCTTCCTCACGGGGCCGGACATGGGAACGCAGCCGGAGGACTTCCTCCGCCTCGAGCCTGACGGGAGCCCGTCACCCATCTGGGCGCGCACCCACGAGGGGATGGGAATGGACGACCTCGCCGTCGGGCACGGAATCAAGGCGGCGGCCGAGGTCGCCCTCGAGCGGCTCGGGCGTCCCTTCGAGGGCGCGGGCGTGGCGATCGAGGGGTTCGGGAAGGCTGGTGCTGGCTCCGCCCGCGCCTGCGCTCGGGCCGGTGCGCGCGTGGTCGCGGTCAGCACGATCGAGGGTGCGCTCGTCGATCCGACCGGGCTCGACGTCGACAAGCTGCTCACCCTCCGCGCCCGCCATGGCGACGCGTTCGTCCATCACGGGCCCGTCCCCGCTCGGCCCCGCGAGGCTCTCTTCACGGTCGAATGCGACGTGCTCGTCCCGGGCGCGCGACCTGACGTCATCAGGCCGGACTCGGTGGATGAGCTTCGCTGCACCGCCGTCGTCCCGGCCGCGAACGTTCCCTACGCCCCGGGGGCGATGGACGCGCTCGAGGCACGCGGGATCCTCGCCCTACCGGACTTCGTCACCAATGCGGGCGGCATCCACCTGTACGAGGCGCCCGAGTGCCAACAGGATCCAGAGCGCTGCCTGGCCGCGGTCGAGCGCCTCCTCGGCGAGACCACGGGGCGCGTCCTGGACGCCGCCGAAGCCGACGGTGTCACTCCGACAGAGGCCGCCCTGCGGATAGCCCGCGAGTTCTTGCGAGGGCACCGGCGTTGAAAACCTCACCTCGGAGGTCGCGGGACCGAGCTTCGTCGCTCCCGTTCTAGGTTTGTGCCTTGGTCCAAGCCTCGCGTGACGCCAGTGACTCGCATCCGATCACGCGAGCGTGACGGGATCGCCGCGCCGAGTCGTGCCGCCCGCGATCACGTCGGCATAGACCCCCACATTCGCCTGATTGTGCTGCGCTGCGGTACGCAGGATTCCAGCGTCCTTCGGTAGGTCGCCCTGCGGCAGCGTGGTCATAACGCAGCGAGGGCAGGGGCCAGTGATCCGCAAGCGGACCTCGTCGCCGATCGCGATCGTCTTACCGATCCAGTCGTTCTCCACGAAGCCTTGCGCATCCGGCTCGGTCGCTACAACGATGTTCGGCCGGAACCGCCGAACCTCGAAGCGCCCGTCCGGATACAGGGCGCGGAGACGATCGATCGTCGCCGTCGTGAGCACGTGGATGACGGCAAGATCGAAGAACGTGCCCGCCGGCAGTTCGAAATCGGTCACCGTATCCCGGTACTCGAGACCCTCCATATCCGGCCAGTACTCCTCGGCCTGCACGCCCGACGACTCTCCATTGTGCTGTGCCTCCACAAACGCGACCTCGCGGCCGAGCGCCTTGGTAAGGACTTGCGCCAAATCAGGCTGCTCGCTCGTCACGACAGTCCCATCGGGCAGCGTCAGGCGGACGGCGGGCAGTTTCGACCCTCTCTTCGGGGGCTGGACATACGCGGCTTGAAAGGCGAAGAAGTTGCCCCACCTCCTTGGATTCTTCGCGCCCGCGACCTTTCCGGTCGATGCGTCGACAACTGCGAACTGCCGATCGCCGACGAGGCCGCGTTCCGTCACCTCGGCAGCGTTCAACTCCTCCCCCATCATCGACTTCACCGGGTAGCGCCACAGCGCCACAACTGAACCACCCTCGGCCCGCGCGGAAGGCGAGTGCGACGGATCCGTTTGCATGACGGCCCCTTCGGCTCAACGCTCGATCTCAGCGCCGAGGGTCTCGCGGGGACGACCCCGTGTCAAGCGAAGAGCGGGGGCGTGAACCTCGTGATGCACTGGTGATGCACGGCGCCTTGCTTTGCCCACGACGGAGGAACTCACGGCCGCGCTCCCGTGGGGGAGCGCTCGGCACCGTCTCGCTTGATCTCGCTACCACGCCTCTTTGGTTCACTGGGGTAGCCGGTTCAGACCGCTCCTTCATAGGACGCCCGCACATAGGCGTGCTTGGCCGCCTGATCACGCTGAGAGCACAGGTAGCGGCTCCAGGCTTGCTGCTCGTGCCAGACCGCGCCGAGCTCCCACACGCAGAAGGTCGGGCGGTGCGTCTCCTCGATCGGCCAGGGGCGGAACGCGAGATCCTCGTCCCCGTCCTTGGCCCATACCGACTCCCAGAGCTCGTTGTCATTGCGCCAGGTGGAGACGAGGAGGAAGTAGAAGCTCTGCCCGCAGCGATGCAGGATGACGAACCCGAGGTCGCCGGAGAGCCCGAGTACTCCAGACTTCGATGCCTCCACCAGACCGCCTCGCGCCAGCTCCCGGATCTCGCGTGGTACGGGAGCATCGGCCGGGGCGATGTCGTACCACTTCAGAACGGCGTCCCGAAGGGTGAGGCTCGGCTCGGGCCGGACGAGCTTCGAGACGTGCTGGTAGTCGGGCCGGACCTCGCCGACTTGCTCGACGGCGCTCACGCGTCGTCTCCG
>Ga0209859_1000148_pt1 | contig 15940 bp, 12 predicted proteins | sample GWRWS3_50_60_FD_187241 | JGI IMG/M metagenome (GOLD analysis project Ga0209859, IMG submission 187241) | Riverbed sediment microbial communities from areas with vegetation nearby in Columbia River, Washington, USA - GW-RW S3_50_60 (SPAdes)... | ecosystem: Environmental > Aquatic > Freshwater >... | reverse complement strand
CGCATCGAGCAGGAGCTCGGCGTGATCACGTCGATGGGGTTCTCGGGCTACTTCCTGATCGTGTGGGACCTGATCCGGTTCGCGCGCGAGAGCGGCATCCGCGTCGGGCCGGGACGGGGCTCGGCCGCCGGGTCGGTCGTGTCGTACTCGCTCAGGATCACCGACCTCGATCCGCTGCGCTACGACCTGATCTTCGAGCGGTTCCTGAACCCCGGGCGGATCCAGATGCCCGACATCGACATGGACTTCGACGAGCGCCGGCGGGACGAGGTGATCCGGTACGTGGCCTCGAAGTACGGCTCGGACCGCGTGGCGCAGATCATCACGTTCCAGACGATCAAGGGGAAGCAGGGGATCCGCGACGCCGCGCGCGTCCTCGGGTTCCCGGCGAGCGTCGGCGACCGGCTGTGCAAGATGTACCCGCCGGCGATCATGGGGCGCGACGAGCCGATCGAGAAGGCGTTGCAGCTCTCGCACGAGCTGCGCGACGCGTACCAGCGCGAGCCCGAAGCCCGCGAGATCGTGGACACCGCCCGGGCGCTCGAGGGCCTGCGCCGGGAGGATTCGGTCCATGCCGCCGGGGTCGTGATCGGCGACGCGCCGCTCGTGACGTACCTGCCGCTCAAGCTCTCGAAGGACTCACGCGACGACTCCCGGCGGATCGTGACGCAGTTCGACATGCACGGTGTTGAGGACCTGGGCCTGCTGAAGATGGACTTCCTCGGCCTGCGCACGCTCTCGGTGATCGAGGACACTCTCTCGCACCTGCGGCGCAGCGCCGTCGAGCTCGACATCGACCACGTGGCGCTCGACGACGGGGCCGTCTACGCGATGCTGTGCCGAGCCGACACCACCGGCGTCTTCCAGCTCGAGGGCGGCGGGATGCGCTCGCTGATCAAGCAGCTCGCGCCCGACCGGTTCGAGGACCTGATGGCGCTGGTCGCCCTGTACCGGCCGGGCCCGCTCAGCGCGGGGATGCACGTCGAGTACGCCGAACGCAAGCACGGGCGCAGGGCCGTGTCGTACCCGCATGAGGACCTCGAGGAGATCCTCGGCCCCACCTACGGGATCATGGTCTACCAAGAGCAGGTGATGCAGATCGCCGTCCGCATGGCCGGGTACTCGATGGCCGATGCCGACCTGCTCCGTCAGGCCATGGGCAAGAAGATCCGCGCGAAGCTCATGGTGCATCGGGAGAAGTTCATCCAGGGATGCGTCGACAACGGGTATGCGGAACGCCTCGGCACGGACCTGTTCGAGCTCATGGAGCCGTTCGCGGACTACGGGTTCAACGCCTCGCACGCCTGCGCGTACGGCTATATCGCCTACCAGACGGCGTACCTCAAAGCGCACCACCCCGTCGAGTACATGTCGGCGATCCTGACGAGCGTCCGTGACGACAAGGACCGCAAGCCGTTCTACCTGAACGCGTGCCGTCTGATGGGGCTCGAGGTCCTTCCCCCGGACGTCAACGAGTCCGAGCAGGACTTCGCGCCGGTGACGAGCGGCGAGCCGAAGATCCGGTACGGACTGTCCGCCGTCCGCAACGTGGGGTCGGGCGCGGTACAGCAGATCATCGAGGCGCGCCGGGCCAAGGGCACGTTCACGGGGTACGCCGACTACTGCCGAAAGGTGGAGCCCTCGGTCCTGACGAAGAAGGTGCTCGAGAGCCTGATCTACGCGGGTGCGTTCGACTCGTTCGGGTACCGCCGCCGCGGGCTCGTCGAGAACCAGGACAAGATCTCGGTCCCCATCGCGGCAGAGCGCAAGGCCGAGGCCGCCGGGCAGTTCTCGCTGTTCGGCGGTGGGGAACAGGCCGCGAACGAGATCGACGAGGGCGTGATCACGTCGGACGAGTTCGATCAGCGGACCCTCCTCCGCCTGGAGAAGGAGGTGCTCGGACAGTTCGTCACGGACCACCCGCTGCTCGGTGTGAAGGACCGGCTCGCGGCGCTCGCCGACATGGAGATCGCCGAGACCGAGGGGCTCGGCGACGGTGACCTCGTCACGGTCGTCGGCATCGTGGCATCGGTGTCGCGCCGGTACACGAAGAAGGGCGAGCCGTACGCGCAGTTCCGGCTCGAGGACCTGGCGGGGGGCGTCACGATCGTGGTGTTCCCCGGGCAGTACGAGAGCGTGCAGCACCTGCTCGAACACGACTCGATCCTGCTCGTCAAGGGCCGCGCCGACCGGCGCGGCCGGGGCGAAGAGCTGCAGCTGCGCGCCGTCGAGATCTCGGAGCCGGACCTCGGGGAAGGTGGCCGTCCGAACCCACCCGCGGGTCTGTTGGTGATCGACCTGACGGCGCAGAGCTGCACGAGCAGCGTGATCGGCACGCTCAAGGAGCTGCTCGGCGCCCACAAGGGTTCCACGCCGGTGCAGGTGCGGTTCCATTCGTCCAGCGGGGTGCGTCCGTTCGACGTCGGCACCTTCCGGGTGGAGCCGGGCGCCGGCCTGCTCTCGGAGCTCCGCGTGCTGCTCGGCACCGAGGCGGTCCGTATCGCTCCCCTCGAACGCGAGGGCGTGGTCGTGATCCCGCAGCCCTCCGGCGTGCCCACACCCACGGGGTAGCCTCGGGGCCATGTCGTTCGAGGTCATCCCCGCCCTCGACGTCGCCGCCGGCCGCCTCGTCCGCATCGATCGGTCGGGCGCGATCCCGGTGGAGGCGTTCGAGTCGGACCCGTTGACCGCCGCCACCGCGTTCGTCCGAGCGGGAGCCACGCGCCTGCATCTGGTCGACGTCGACCTGGCCCGCTCGGGCGAGGTGGAGAACCTGTCGACCCTCCGCGCCGTGTGCCAGCTCGGCGTGCCCGTGCAGGCGAGCGGCGGCGTGCGCTCGCGAGCCCACGTCGAGGCCCTGCTCTTCGCCGGCGCTGAGCGCGTCGTGCTCGGGTCGGCCACCCTCGCCGACCGTGACGAGGCCGAGGTGCTCTCTCGCGAGTTCGGCGATCGGCTCGTCGTCGGGATCGAGGCGGACGGCGCCGTGGTCAAGCCGAGGGGTTCGGACGTCGAACTCGCGCTCTGGGACCTCCTCGAGTGGCTGGCTCGGATCGAGGTATGCCGCTACCTTTTCACCGAGGTCGGACGGGTCGGCGCGCTCGAGGGCCCGGACCTCGAGGGTATCTGGGCGTTCGCCGAGTACTCCGCGGTGCCGGTCCTGCTCGCGGGCGGGATCCGGGGCGTCGACGACGTTCGCGCGGTCGCGGCGCTCGGCGGTCGTATCGAGGGCGTCGTGATCGGTCGCGCGCTGTACGAGGGTCTGGGTCTCGAGGAGGCGCTCGCCGCCATCCCCTGAGGGCCGCCCCGGGCCGTGCGTAGACTTGCGGCTCTATGGGCTTCCTCACCGACCTCGTCGACGACCTCCGGCGCAGGCTCGAGCGCGATCCGCTCGACGAGTCGAGCCTGATGGGCCGCGCGATGCAGCTGCCACCGCCGCGGCCGTTCGAGGAGGCGTTGCGCGGTGCGTCTCCGCCGGCCGTGATCGCCGAGTTCAAGCGCTCGTCGCCCTCGGCCGGCGAGATCGCCGAGACCGACCTCTCGAGGCAGGTGCGGGCGTACGGGGCGGGCGGCGCCGTCGCGGTCTCGGTCCTCACCGAGCCGACGCGGTTCGGCGGCTCCCTCGCGGACGTGCGGACCGCTCGTGTCGCCGTACCGGTCCCGATCCTGCGGAAGGACTTCCTCGTCCACCCCGCGCAGGTGATCGAGTCGCGGGCGACCGGCGCGGACGCCGTCCTGTTGATCTCGGCGGCGCTCACCGAGCTCGAGCTGAAGGGGATGCTCGCGGTCGCGGACGACCTGGGGCTCGGCGCGCTCGTCGAAGCGCACTCGGAGGAGGACCTCGCCAAGTTCCTGGCGACCGACGCAGGCGTGGTCGGGGTCAACGCGAGGGATCTCGAGACGCTCGAGGTCGACCTCGAACGTGCGCTCGCGCTGCTCCCGCTCGTCCCGCGCGACCGCGTCGCGGTGCTCGAGAGTGGCGTCTCGACCCGCGAGCACGTGGAGCGCGCGCTCGACGCGGGCGCCTCGGCGGTGCTCGTCGGCGAGACCCTGATGCGCGCGCCCGACCCCGAGGCGACGATCCGAGAGCTGCGAGGCGAGAGGGATGGCCGGCGGTGAGCGTGACCCGAACGCTCCCCGATGAGCGAGGACGCTTCGGCGTGTACGGCGGCCGGTACGTTCCCGAGGTGCTGATCCCGGCCTTGGACGAGCTCGCCGCCGCGTGGACGGACCTGCGGGACGACCCGGCGTTCCGAGGGGAGCTCGACGCGCTGCTCCGAGACTTCGTCGGGCGGCCGTCGGCGATGACGTTCGCACCCCGTCTGTCGCACGAGACCGGGTACCGCATCTATCTCAAGCGGGAGGACCTGAACCACACCGGCGCCCACAAGATCAACAACACGCTGGGGCAGGTGCTGGTCGCGCGCCGGCTGGGCAAAGGCCGGATCATCGCGGAGACCGGCGCCGGGATGCACGGTGTCGCCACCGCGACGGCGTGCGCGTTGTTCGGGCTCCCCTGCGTCGTCTACATGGGAGAAGAGGACACGGTCCGGCAGGCGCCGAACGTCGCCCGGATGCAGCTCCTCGGGGCGGAGGTCGTCACGGTCACCTCCGGCAGCCGAACGCTGAAGGACGCCCTCAACGAGGCGCTCCGCGACTGGGCCGCCTCGGTGATCGACACGCACTACGTGCTCGGCTCGGTCGCGGGGCCGCACCCGTTCCCCGCGCTGGTGCGCGACCTCCAGCGCGTGATCGGCGACGAGGCCCGGACCCAGATCCGCGAGCGCGAGGGACGAGACCCCGACGTCGTGGTCGCGTGTGTCGGGGGAGGCAGCAACGCGATCGGGATCTTCGAGGCGTTCGTCGCCGATCCCGAGGTCGGTCTCGTCGGTGTCGAGGCGGGTGGCCGGGGAGACGGGCTCGGCGAACACTGCCGCTCGCTCACGTTCGGCGAGCCCGGGGTGCTCCACGGGTCCTACTCGTACCTGTTGCAGGACGAGCAGGGTCAGGTCGTCCCGACGCATTCGATCTCGGCGGGTCTGGACTACCCCGGCGTCGGGCCCGAACACGCCTTCCTCAGGGACGCAGGGCGCGCGACCTACGTCTCGGTCACCGACGCCGAGGCGCTCGAGGGCTTCCGCGTGCTCGCGACGCTCGAGGGCATCCTGCCCGCCCTCGAACCGGCTCACGCGATCGGCTGGCTGCTGCGCCGTCCGCTCCCGGAAGGGACGCTCGTCCTCGTGAACCTCTCGGGTCGCGGCGACAAGGACCTCGAGACCGTTCGCGCGGCATTCGGCTCGGTTCCCGCGGTCGTCGAGACGTCGCGTGGCTGACCTCGAGGCGGCTCTGCGCTCGGTGCTGGCTCGGGGCGGTCGGGCCTTCGTCCCCTACGTGACCGGCGGGCTGGCCGCGGTGGACGCGGACCTGCTTCGCGGCCTCGAGGCGGCGGGGGTAGATGCGATCGAGGTCGGCATCCCGTTCTCCGATCCCGTGATGGACGGTCCGGTGATCCAAGAGGCGTCGCGCCGGGCGCTCGTGGACGGCGCCACGCCGTCGAGCGTCCTCGGGATCGTCAAGGAGGCCGGGCTGGGGGTCCCCGTCGCCGTGATGACCTACGCGAATCCCGTCTGGCACGCGGGCTTCGGGGCGTTCCTCGAGGCGTGCGTGGACGCCGGCGTCTCCGGTGCGATCGTGCCCGACCTCCCGGTGGACGAAGCCAGCGAGTGGACGAGCGCGTGCGCGGATGCGTCGGTCGCCTCGATCTTCCTCGCGGCGCCCGGCAGCTCCGAAGAACGCCTTCGGGCCATCGGGGAGGCGTCCCGGGGGTTCGTGTACTGCGTGGCGACCTACGGGGTCACGGGGGAGCGCGACCGCCTGGCACCGACCGCCGCCGAGCTCGTCGCCCGCCTGCGCCCCCTCACCGATCGGCCGTTGCTCGTCGGCGTGGGGATCGCCGAGCCGTCCCAGGCTGCCAAGGCGTGCGCGTTCGCCGACGGTGTGGTCGTGGGGAGCGCGCTGGTTCGCCCGCTGCTCGAGGCGGACGCGTCTGCCGCGCTCAGGCTCGCGGGCGCGTTCCGGTCGGCCATCGACGCGACGTAAGCGCCCAGGGTGAGCTACGGCAGTCCTCGCACGGCCCGCGTTCCGTACATCCTGAGGGACCGCGTCAGGTGCCCGGAGTGGCCCCCGGCGTGCCGGATGTGATAGGTACGACCCGACGGAGGTGAGAAAGGGGGCGAACCACCGTTCCACCTGCATGTTCGAGTACCGCAACGATCGTAGGACAGCTTCGGAAGGAGGTTGGATGAAGAACCGCAGGTATCTTTCGATGGTGGCGCTCGTCGGAGCGCTGATGCTCGTTGCCGCCGCATGTGGCGGCGACGACGACGAGGGCGGCGCGGCCACGGGGGCCACTCCAACGGGCGGGGCCGTCGACTGCGCAGCGGACGAGTTCGGCTGCGTGGAGATCGCCGCAGGTGAGCCGATCCAGCTCGCGTCGTTGCTCTCGATCTCGGGGGACACCGCGTTCCTGGGGACGGACAGCAACCACGGCGTCGAGCTCGCGATCGACTACCTCGACGACGCGTTCGACGCGACGCCCGGACAGCTCCTCGGGCACGACGTCACCCTCCAGCAGGAGGACGACGGGTGCTCGGCGGAGGGTGGGCAGGCCGGTGGGACGGCGATCGCCGCCAACCCGGACATCGTCGCCGTCATCGGGACCTCGTGCTCGAGCGCCGCGCTCGGCGTCGCCGACACGATCCTCGGCGACAAGGGGATGCTCCTGTTCTCGCCGTCGAACACGAACCCGGGACTCACGTCGGAGGAGGCGCACGAGCCCTTCTACGCGCGCACCGCGCACAACGACAAGATCCAGGGCGCGATCGTGGCCGACTTCGTCTTCACGGAGCTCGGCATCGACACGGCGGCGACGATCAACGACGAGAGCCCCTACGCCGACGGTCTGGCCGCGGCCTTCCGCGACAACTTCGAGGCGCTCGGCGGCACGATCACCGGTATCGAGCAGGTGAGCAGCTCCGACACGGACCTCGGTCCGGTCTTCACGAACATCGCTTCGGGTGACCCCGGGGTCGTCTACGGGCCGAACTTCAACCCCGTGTGCGCCCTGAGCTACACGCAGGGCGCGGACATCCTGGCGAAGGGGACGATCCAGGTCGGCTCCGACGGTTGCCTGGAGAGCTCGTTCATCGAGACGGTCGGTGCCCCGATCTCGGGCGCCGACTACTTCGCGTCCTCGCCGGACGTGACGGCGTACCAGGGTGGGGCGTTCTACAAGGACGAGTACCTCCCTGCCTACACGGATCAGTTCGGGGAGCCCACCTCGGTGTTCAACGCTCACGCCTACGACGCGACGAACGTCCTGTTCGACGCGATCTCGGCGGTGGCGGTGGACGACGGGAGCGGGAACCTGACGATCTCGCGGACCGCGCTCAAGGACGCCGTCCTGGCGACGAGCGGCTACGAGGGCCTGACGGGGACCATCACGTGCACCCCGCTCGGGGACTGCGCGACCGACGTCACGATCGGCATCTTCGAGTACGACGCCTGGCCGGTCGAGGGTGGCACCGAGCCGGCCGACGCGGTCTTCTCGGAGACCAAGACGCTGGAAGACGTTCTCTAGTACGACCGCCACCGCACGCTGCGGGTGGGCCTCCGGCCCGCCCGCAGCGGCACCTCCGGAGATGGGCTAGGCTCGCGCGATGGCCACCGCCACCGACGAACAGGTCCGCGGCGCGCATCTCGGACTCCTGGAACGCCTCCCGTGGCGCAGGATCGTCCTCATCCTCCTGTCGATCGTGATCCTGGCCGTGGTCGCGATCGGCGCGTACAAGACGCTGACCCTTCCGGCCGACGAGCGATACACGGCAACGACGTGGAAGAACTTCATCATCTTGGGTCTGGCTCAGGGCGCCATCATCGGCTTGATCGCGCTCGGATATACCCTCGTGTACGGGATCCTGCGCATGATCAACTTCGCCCACGGCGAGGTGTTCATGTTCGGCGCGTTCGGCGCGTTCTTCTTCGCCGACGCCTGGGAGCAGAGCGGGTTCCTGGACAGCAACCCGATCCTGTCGATGGGCCTCCTCCTCGTGATCGCGATGCTGACGTCGATCGGCGTCGCCGTCCTGCTCGAACGGATCGCCTACCGTCCGCTGCGCAATGCGCCTCGGCTCGTGCCGCTCATCACGGCGATCGGCGCATCGCTCTTCCTCCAGAACACCGCTCGCGGTTTCTTCGGGGCCCAGAGCCGAGGGTTCGGTGTCCCGGCCGCCCTCGAGGGCACGTGGACGATCTTCGGCGTCGCCGTCGATCGGATCCAGGTCGTCGTGCTGCTCACCGTGATCGTTGCGGTTACGTCGCTCTCGCTGTTCGTCTCGCGGACCACGACCGGGAAGTCGATGCGTGCCGTCGCCGCCGACAGCGAGATCGCGAGCCTGATGGGGATCCGCGTGGACCGTGTGATCGTCACGACGTTCGTGATCGGTGGCCTGCTGGCGGGCATCGCCGCCGTGCTGTTCGCGATCACGTTCGAGTCGGTGAGCTTCACGATGGGGTTCCGTCCGGGGATCGCGGCGTTCACCGCGGCGGTCCTCGGCGGCATCGGCAGCATCTCGGGCGCGGCTCTCGGCGGGGTCCTGCTGGGACTCCTCACGTCGCTGGGACCCGCGCTGATCCTCACCGGCTACGGCATCCCATCGTCCTTCCAGCTCAAGGACGCCTTCACGTTCCTGGTCCTGGTCCTCGTCCTGATCTTCCGGCCAGGAGGGCTCCTCGGGTCGGGCGAAGCGGAGAAGGTCTGATGGGCGGGATCTCGTCGCGCTCGATCGTTCGGACGGGTCTGCTCGCCGGCGCTGGGTCGATCTACATCTCGCTCGTCGGTCTGTACACGAAGTTCGCCGACCTCGCGCTGGTGGGGGAGCAGATCACGCTCGGCCGGGTGCTGATCGTGGCGCCGGCTCTCGTCGCCGCGTACGCGGCGACGCGACCGAGGATCGTCGCGGGCGAGCGCCGGTCGGTCGAGCTCCGGAGCGGTGTGGCCCTCGGCGCGGTCGTGGGGCTCGTCGGCGGCGTGGTGTTCGCCCTTTCGCTCGTGTTCGCCAACTGGTTCGGCGTGGACCGGATCCGCGAGGTCTTCGTCGCCGTCACCGAGCCGCTGCTCGATTTCCTCACGTTCGACAAGGGGGTTCCGGCAGGGCTGCCGATCCTGGTCGGGCTGTGCGCGTTCGGCGGGGCGATCGGAGGGTTCGCCCGCACCGCCCCCGCCGTTATCCGCAAACCCGTCTCGCTGGGCGTGCTCGCCGTGCTGCTCCTCGGTCTCCTTCAGCGGATCATCCCGATCATGCTGGTGGAGTTGGGCCTGGAAGCGCAGGGGGACTGGCTGTACCGCCCGGCGAGCGGGCTCACGCTCGCCGGCGCCGCGGTGGTCTTCGCCGTCGCGGCGGGGGCCGACGCGCTCTGGAACCGTGACGGCGGGCGCACCCGCGAACGTGTCCGCGCGACCGTGGAGGAGGCTCCCGCCGCTCGGGTCGGGCTGTTCGTGGCGATCGTCGCCGTCCTCGCGATCCTGCCCCTGCTTCTGGGCACCGTCATCTCCGAGGTGCTCGGACAGGTGATGATCTACGTCCTGCTCGGTCTGGGTCTGAACATCGTGGTGGGCTACGCGGGCCTACTCGATCTCGGGTACGTGGCGTTCTTCGCGTTCGGCGCCTACACGACCGGTGTCCTCACGGGAGCCTTCCTGAACACGACGACCGGCGCCGCCGAGCCCGCGCTCTCCGCCGACCTGAACTTCTACGTCGCGGTGTGGATCGTCGCGTTGCTCGCGGCCGGAGTCGGTCTGCTCATCGGCGCACCGGTCCTGCGCCTTCGGGGGGACTACCTGGCGATCGTCACGCTCGGTCTGGGTGAGATCGTGAGCGTCATCACGGCGTCGAAGTGGGCCCAGCCGCTGATCGGTGGCCCGCAGGGGATGCGCGGCGTCACGAAGGCCGAGGTCTTCGGTTTCAACTTCCAGGACAACCCACAGCATTTCTACTACCTCGCGCTGGCGTTCGTCTTACTCGCGGCGTTCGTCTCGTGGCGGTTATCGACGTCACGGATCGGGCGAGCGTGGAACGCGATGCGCGAGGACGAACAGGTCGCCGACGCGATGGGTATCAGCACGACGAAGTTCAAGCTGCTCGCCTTCGCGCTCGGAGGGGCGATCGGCTCGCTCGGCGGCGCGCTGTTCGCCGTCAGCATCGGGTCGCTCACGCCCAGGAGCTTCGCGATCTTCGTCTCGATCACGGCGCTCGCGGTGGTGATCCTCGGCGGCCTCGGCAGCATCCCGGGCGTCCTGGTCGGCGCGCTCGTGCTCATCGGCCTGCCCGGGCTCCTGCGAGAGTTCGAGGAGTACCGGCTGCTGATCTACGGCGGCGCTCTGGTCGCCATCATGATCCTGCGACCACAGGGGCTGATCCCGAACGTCCGTCGGAGCCGCGAGCTGGAGGAAGAAGAGGTCACGCAGGACGCCTGGGCCAAGGACGCGAGCGGGGAACGAGAGGCAGCCGCCGCGGTGCTGCCCGGTGGCGGTCTCGGCGTCGAACGCGAGGACATCGGATGAGCGAGCCGGAGCACCTGCTCGAGCTCCACGACGTGGCCAAGCACTTCGGGGGCCTCTACGCGCTCTCGGGCCTGACCTTCCACGTCGACGAGGGAGAGATCGTCTCGGTGATCGGCCCGAACGGGGCGGGCAAGAGCACGATGTTCAACGTCGTCACCGGTCTGTACGAACCGGACGACGGCCAGATCCGCTTCCGTGGGGACAACGTCGTCGGCCTGGCACCGAACCAGGTGACGAAGCTCGGGATCGCCCGGACGTTCCAGACCGTGCACCTGTTCCCGAACATGACGATCCTGGAGAACGCGATGGTCGGTCAGCACTGCCGGACCAGGTCCGGCGTGGTCGGGTCGGTGCTGAGCCTGCCCGGGACCCGGCGTGAGGAGGAGCGGATCCGAGCCAGGGCGAGGGAGAGCCTCGCGTTCTTCGGAGCGCGCCTGGCCGGCTACCGCGAGGAGCAGCCGGCGTTCGCGCTCTCGTACGCGAACCGGCGACGCCTCGAGATGGCGAGGGCCCTGGCCACCGATCCCGTGCTCGTGATGCTCGACGAGCCGACCGCGGGCATGAACCCTCGCGAGACCCTCGAGCTCCGCGACCACATCGTCCGGATGCGCGACGAGCTCGGGCTCACGGTCCTCGTGATCGAGCACGACATGCGGGTCGTCAAGGGCGTCTCGGATCGGGTCGTCGCCCTCGACTACGGCCGCAAGATCGCGGAGGGTTCGTACGACGAGGTCGCGAACGACCCGCAGGTGATCGAGGCGTACCTCGGGACCAAGGCGGCGGGATGAGCGGCGAGGCGGACGACGCCGGCCGGGTGCCGACGGGGATCGATCCCGCCGAGACGGGCGTCGACGTCCAGCCGGTCGACACTGGGGCGCTCCCGGTCCACGCCGAACCCGTCCCGGACGACGACGGCAAGGGCAAGCCCGTCCTCGAGCTCCGCGACGTGAGCACGCACTACGGCCTGGTGGCCGTGCTGCGCAACGTGAACGTCCAGATCTACGCCGGCGAGATGGTGTGCCTGCTCGGGGGGAACGCCAGCGGGAAGACGACGACGCTCAAGACGATCCTCGGGTACGTCAAGCCGACCGAGGGTGAGGTCGTGCTCGACGGTGAGATCGTGACCGGGCTCCCGACGGCCGACGTCGTGTCCAAGGGCATCTCGATGGTCCCGGAGAACCGACGGCTGTTCTCGAACATGACGGTGTCGGAGAACCTGGATCTGGGCGCGTACCAGCGCAAGGACAAGGCGAAGATCGGGGAGGATCGGGAGAAGGTGCTCGAGACGTTCCCGCGGATCCGCGAGCGCCTCAAGCAGAAGGCCGGAACGCTGTCCGGCGGCGAGCAACAGATGGTCGCGATGGGCCGGGCGCTCATGGCCGATCCGAAGGTCCTGCTGATGGACGAGCCGTCGATGGGACTCGCGCCGATCCTCGTGGAGCAGGTCTTCGAGATCATCAAGCAGATCCGCGCCCTGGGCCGGACGATCTTCGTCGTCGAGCAGAACGCGAACATGGCCCTGTCGATCGCCGACCGTGGGTACGTGATCCAGACCGGACAGGTGGTGCTCGCCGACACCGCCCAGAACCTGTTGGACAACCCCCTCATGCGGGAGGCGTACCTCGGGGAGCTCTGAGTGACTGGCCATCGGCGCGCGGCCGAGCTCGCCCTCCGGCGCGCGCGACCGCGGTGACGCGAACGGCCGACGTCGTCGTCGTCGGGGGCGGCGTGGTGGGCACGAGCGCCGCATACCACCTCGCGGACGCGGGCGCCGGCCACGTGCTGGTGCTCGAACGGGCGGATCATCTCGCCGCGGGTTCGACGGGAGCGTGCGCGGGAGGCTTCCGGTACCAGTTCTCGAGCGAGGTCAACGTCCGCCTGTCCCGCGCGAGCATCCCGATGATCACGGGGTTCACCGAAGAGCACGGCCTCCCGCTCGACGTCGCGCAGCACGGGTACCTGTTCCTCGTCCGCACCGAGTCACTGTGGCGCGATTTCCTCGCCGCGAACAGGATGCACGCGTCCGTCGGGGTCGAGGCGGAGGTGCTGTCGCCCGACGAGGCGGTCGCCCTGGCGCCCGGGATCTCCGCCGAGGGGTTGGTCGGCGCGACCTACGGGCCGATGGACGGCATCGCGGATCCCTCGGGGCTCACGCACGGGTACGCCACGCTCGCTCGCCGAGCGGGCGCCGAGATCGAGCTGGGGGTCGAGGTCCAGGGCGTTCGATCGTCGGACGGCCGAGTCCTCGGCGTGGACACCTCCGGTGGGCCGGTGGATGCCGGCGTCGTCGTGAACGCCGCCGGGCCGTGGGCGGGGAGGCTCGCCTCCACGGTGGGCATCGACCTCCCGCTCGAGCCGATCCCGCGCCACGTCCTGGTCACGGGGCCGTTCCTCGGAGCACCCGAACGGCGGACCCTCGTGATCGACGCCGAGACGACCTTCTACTTCCATCGCGAAGGCGCCGGCGTGCTGATGGGGATGGGGGGCGCCGCCGAGGTCGCCTCGTTCGACACCACGCCCGACCAGGCGTTCATCGCCGAGGAGCTCCTGCCGACGGCGGTACGCATCTTCCCGCCCGTGGAGGAGGCGGCGATCGAGCACTCGTGGGTCGGGTTGTACGAGATGACGCCGGACCGCCATCCCATCATCGGGCAGGCGCCGGGCGTCGCGGGCTTCTACCTGGCGAACGGCTTCAGCGGCCACGGCTTCCAGCACGCCCCGGTGGTCGGGAAGTTGTTGGCGGAGCTGATCGTCGAGGGAGCGGCGAGGACCGTCGATATCTCGAACCTCGGGCTCGAGCGCTTCGAACGCGGCCACCTCGTCCGCGAGGGCCACGTCGTCTAGGTGCCGGGAGAGGGACTCGAACCCTCAAGGGCCGAAGCCCACGAGTTTTTGAAACTCGCGCGGTTGCCTGATTTCGCCATCCCGGCGCGGTGAAGAGTCTAATGATGCCTCTCAGGCCTTGGGGCCGATGAATGCATCGAGCGAGGCGACCGAGTTCCGCCTGGCGACGGAGATCGTGTTCGGCTTGCTGTTGCGGTGCTCCACCCCGATCGCATCGCAGGCATCACGGAAGATCTGCAGGATGTCCTTGGAGGTGTTCGTAAAGAGATACCTCGGGTACCGGTACCGATCGCCCCAGACACGGTTGATCACCCGACATCCGTCCGAATGGATCAGACCCCGGAGCAGCTGGCGGGGATAGGCGTGGACGATCGCGCTCTGCCAGTCGTCAAGAACGATCGGGCGCTGGTGCTTCATGCCGGGACCATGTTGAGGAAAGAGACACGGCCAGTGGCTCCAGTGAGCCGAGACGGCCACGCATCCAACGCAAGGGACGAGACCCACCCTCGCGAGGTCGCCACCCAGGACCCTCGCGATGGAGGAACGGGCCAAGTTGATGAGCTCGGGATACCGCTGGTCCTGGGAGATGCGAAGCCGGTAGGTCCTGGGCTCCTTGGAGATGTAACCATCGCCGAGGTAGTTGCCGAGGAGGTACGAATAGGCCGGTTCGTCGAGGGGTTCGCCATCGCAGATGAAGCAACGTGAGGCTCGGTGCGAGCGTCGCCCCGGCGGGCCTTGATGTCTCCACTCTCGGATCGTGGTGCGATTGATCTCAGTCGCTCGCGAGATCTGGCAGTCGTTCCAGCCCTCGGCAACGAGCGAGAGCACTCGCTCTACCTCGTATCGTGAGTGCATGTCCTCCTCCCGGCATGTGTGCACGACCGTATATCGAGGTACGGACAGCAGACCGGACAGGGGAGAGCAGACGCTTCGACAGCTGACGATCGCCGTGACCCTGATGACGCTGCTCGCGGCGTGCGAGGCGGCCGCGCCGGTGTCCACCGAGGTGCCCGCCTCGCCGACGCCCGTCATCAAGGTCGCGTTCGTTCGCGACCTTTCCGTGCCGGACGCCGACGAGCACGCGCTCCCGGCCATGCAGGCGGTCAGGTTGGCGTTCGAGACGGCGACGCTGCTCGACCCGACCGCCGCGCCGGTCGAACTTGAGGAGTTCGACCTCCAGCAGGGGACGGTCGAGCTGGACGAGATCGACGCGGACCCGAGCTACGTAGGTGTGATCGTGGCGCCGGGCGTGGACGGCGACGCCGCGGCGCTCGACGTCGATCTACCGGTCGTGAGCCTGTCGGGGCTCGGAGCCGGCGATGGCCGGCAGGCCTGGATCAGGATGGTGGCGCCACTCGTGACGGTCGCCGACGCGCTCGCGGCGAGGCTCCGGCGCTCGAGCGCCTGCATCTTTTCGGAGAGCCCGCCGCCGGACCCGTTGTTCGGGTTGCTCGCCGAAGGCCTCCCCGGCGCCACCGCGCAAGGTGTCGAGCCCGCCGAAGCGGCGGACGCGGCCCAGGGAGCGGGGTGCGACACCGTGATCTGGGCCGGCGGGCCCGACGCCGGTGGTGAGGCGGCACCGGAGATCCGGCTCGCCGGGCTGGCCTTCATCGGCGGCGACCGCCTCCTCGATCCGGATTTCCTGTCGACGGCAGGCACCGCAGCCGAGGGCTCGTTCGCCCTCTGCGCCTGCGCCAACGTCTCGACCTCGACCGAGCTCTCCGCCCGCCGGTTCATCCAGGACTACCAGTCCGAGCACGGGGTGGCGCCCGGGGCGTACGCGGTCGAGGGCTGGGACGCAGCGCATGTGATCCTTCGAGCTGTAGGCGAAGGAGGGGTCACCCGGAGCGTGGTCGCGAGCTCGCTCGATGCCCTGACGGAGATCGACGGGCTGGAGGGCACGCACCGGTTCGGCGCGAACGGGGAGCCGCTCGAGCCGAGGGCGCTGCTCAGGCTGTACCGGGTCGAGGGCGGCCGATGGGTTCCGGCCGGGTGGGAGGAGATCTGATCGGGGGCCGGGCGGCAGTGGGTTGAGCCGGGCACCCGATTCGGGGGAGGATGGTGGTTCGAACGTTGAGCACGACCGGGGTAGGGAGAAGGGGGACGCGGTGAAGAGAACGAGACTCTGGCTGGCGGCGCTGATCGCGGTGTTCGCGCTGATCGTGGCGGCGTGTGCGGGCAACGACGACGAGGGCCCCACCGGCGGGACGGGCGTGACGGCCGAGACCGGGGGTACCGGCGCGACGGGCGAGACGGGCTTCCCGGCGTTCACGACGCTCGAGGAGGGCGTCCTCCAGGTGGCGAACTGCCTGGACTACCCGCCGTTCGAGTCGGTCGTGGACGGGGACGAGGTTGGATTCGACATCGATCTCGTCGAGGAGGTCGCCGGGCGACTCGGCCTCGAGGTCGAGTGGATCCGTGCCGACTTCGACACCGTGTTCACGGCGGTCGCAGGGGACCAGTTCGACATGGTCGCGG
>Ga0209859_1000147_pt1 | contig 15942 bp, 16 predicted proteins | sample GWRWS3_50_60_FD_187241 | JGI IMG/M metagenome (GOLD analysis project Ga0209859, IMG submission 187241) | Riverbed sediment microbial communities from areas with vegetation nearby in Columbia River, Washington, USA - GW-RW S3_50_60 (SPAdes)... | ecosystem: Environmental > Aquatic > Freshwater >... | reverse complement strand
ATGTGCGCGGCCGCGATCGCGATCGGGATGCCCCCGGCGGAGACGCCTGCCGCCCAGACCATGGCGAGCAGCGAAGCGATCGTGACCCCGAGAATGACCAGCGCCGCAACGTACTGGATTTTTGCGTATTCGACCTCCAGAGCGGTGCGGTCGCAGGCAGCGGCGAGCTGGTCGCAAGCTGCGGCCAGCTGTTCGACGAAGCTCTCGCCTTCGCCCGTGAACAGTTGCCACAGGTTGGCGAAGGCATCTGCCGCCTCGCCGTCGAGGGCCTGGACGACCTGCACGCCGGCGGCGATAGCGTCGGGCTCCAGACGTCGCAGGTCGGTTGCGGCGCCTGCCCAGGCCTGAGCGCAGCGCCAGAGCGCGTCCTCATCGGCCTCCGGGAAGTCGGTGCCAACGAGGAAGTTAAGTTCTTCGAGCGCGTCCCACAAGCGGATGGTCACCGCGATCCTCCCCGTCCCCGGTTCAACGACTCCTCAGCGGCTCAGCGCTGAGCGCTACGACACGGCGGCCCTCGCCCAGCGGTCATCCACGAGCTGGATCGCCTCAGCCTCGGTGATCTCGCGGAGCTCACCGCGCCCGCTACCCTCGTCGCGCCCGCCACCGGAGAGCCGCCACCGCAGCTCGTCCGAGAACGTCTCGGCGCGGGACATGTCGCGCTCGGGTGCCCGCACGAGACTCTGGCCGGACCCGCGGTCCTGGTAGTACACCAGCGGCCTTCGCTGCGACTGTGGCGGCGGCCCTGCCTTTACCACGGCGGTGGCCAGAGCCAGAACGTCAGCCGACACGGACTCGGGGAGACGGGAACCACGCTCCTCAATGTGACAGAGCAGCTCCAGTTCCGGCGCCACCCCGCGCGTCCGGACGTAGTAGGCGAGCGCCTCCTGCCACACCCAGGTGCCATCGGTGCGATAGCTGAGCGGCACCACCGGTTCGGTCCCTCGGCCCAGCGGGTCGCTCATCCGACCCGCGGCGCGGACGACGAGCCGGCCGCTGCCCAGGTACGAAGCGAGGCGCTCCCGGCGTACCGGCTCCAGGATCCGCAGGCGGCTCGGCGAAAACCATGGCGCGCCCGCCGGACTCTGACCGTCGAAGACCCGGGCGAACAATAGCGGGGCAGATCCATGGTCGGACTCGCGAGCCTCGCTGAGGAAGCGTTCGTGCCATCGTGAGCAGAGCTGATCCGCCAATGTGGCGGCTGCTGCGGCCGTGATCTCCTCGTACTCCACCGATGCCAGGCTGGGTTCGCCCTCAGGAAGCCCTCCGTGCTCCCAACCGTAGGGGCCGAAGCTGGACTCGACCGTGGAGCCGTCGGGAGCCTGCGCTCGCCGGATAAGGATGGCGGCCGGGCAATGTCGCTGCGGATAGCCGGCCACATACGTGACGAGGCCTGCTGGAGCGACGGCCAACGGCGGATCGCCCACAACTCGGGCCGCCCGCTCGAGCACGTCGGATGCCAATGCCTCCGGTGCCAGGTACTGCACCGCTGCCATGTGGTCGAGAAGGTCACGCTGCGGGCCGACGCCGGGCGACCGGACGCGATCGATGAGCGACTGCGGCCAGCACCACACGCCGTCGGTGCGGTACCCGGACGCGGGTATCGGTGCCGTCGCGAGATAGCCCAGCACCCTGCTGCGCAGCTCCGGCTGCGTCAACCGCGGCTGCTCTGGCGACGAGTAAGGGTGGTCGCCATCCATCGCGTCGAAGGCGTGCGCCATAAGCATCTGAACCATGACCGCTCAGCCGAGCCTGGACAGCGCACGTTCGTCGGCGGCGTCAACGTCGTCGGCGACCACCAGGACCGCGGCGCGGACCTCAGTGATGCCGTCGTGCAGCACCGGGAACGCGTCCCTGACCTGCTGCGCGGCCAGCGCATAGGACTGAGCGAATGTGACACCCATCTCGTCGGTCCCCCAACACTCGCCCTCCGCGTCGAGCGTTACGGCCAGCCGGTGCAGGGCTTCGGCGACCGAGGACGAGAGCGAAACGAACCCGGGTCCGGCATTTCGCAGTCCCACGGCATTGACCCGCAATGTCTCCGCCATCACCACGCACCGTTCGATCGGTTGGCCTCGCCGCGGTCACGGGGAAGGAGGCGAGTCAGGTCCACGGTGCCGTCTGGACCGAACAGGTTGCGCAGCCGATCCGGGATGGCGTCGCATACCTCGGCGCGCACCTGCTCGTCGACCCGCGTCGCGGCGAGGCCGGCGGTCTCGACGATCCGGGCGGCCAGCGCCTTGAGATCGAGCTTGCGTGCACGCGACGGATCAAGTGCCACATCCAACAGGTCGCCCCGGGGGCCCACCGTCACGGTGACGCTGCCATCAGGCGATCGCGCAGTCCCAGTCATCGCCGCGACATCCGCCTTCATCCGGTCGAGGCGCGCCATCATCGCCCGGTACTCGCCGAGCATCTCCTCGAGCTGGGCTCGCGTCTCTGTCCGCATGGGACTGACCATAATGGCGGCGACGGGCCACCGTAACCCAGTCCGTTTTGTCTGTGGATAACTCTCTGACCTGCGTAAAGTCGCGGTCGGTCAGGCGTTCTTCTCGAAGACCATGCGAAGCCCGATCAGAGTGATCATCGGCTCATGATGAGTAACCGTTCGACATTCATCAATGACGACCGGGGCGAGGCCACCGGTCGCGATGACCGCCCGCACCTCGCCCAGCTCCTCAATCATGCGCTCAACGATCCGGTCGACCTGGCCAGCGAAGCCGAAGTACATGCCCGACTGCAGGCACTCCACCGTGTTCTTGCCGATGACCGAGCGGGGACGGACCGCCTCGACCTTGCGAAGCTGCGCGGCCCTCGCCGCCAACGCGTCGAAGGAGATCTCGATGCCCGGGGCGAATGCCCCGCCCAGGAACTCGCCACGAGAACTGATGACGTCGAAGTTCGTCGTGGTGCCAAAATCAACCACAATGGACGGTCCACCAAAGAGCGTGTACGCCGCAAGCGTGTTCACCACTCGGTCGGAGCCCACTTCCTTTGGGTTGTCGATCGCGAGCTGCACGCCCGTCTTCACGCCCGGCTCGACAATGACGCTGGGCACCGCCGGGTAGTATCGCTCCAGCATCGCGCGCAGCGATCGCAGTGCGGCCGGCACCGTCGAGCAGGCGGAGACACCGGTGAGAGCGACGGAGTCACCAGCCAACAGACCGCGGTACATCAGCCCGAGTTCATCCGCCGTCGCCCGCCCGTCGGTTTTGATGCGCCAGCTGTGCACGAGCTTCTCGCCGTCGAAGGTCGCGAGCACGGTGTTCGTGTTTCCGATGTCGATGCAGAGCAGCACGGGACCAGCCTATAGGCGTCGCGTGAGGTCGAGCGCGACGTCCATGATCGGAGACGAGTGGGTCAACGCTCCAACCGAGAGATAATCAACGCCGGTCTTCGCGTATTCGGCGGCCACGTCGAGCGTCAGCCCACCCGTCGCCTCCAGCTCCGCGCGGCCCCCGACGGCGGCCACGACCTCCCGCAGCAGCTGCGGCGACATGTTGTCGCACAAGAGGAACGAGGCTCCCGCGTCGACCGCCTCCACCGCCTCCGCCACCGTGGTCACCTCCACCTGGATGGACACATCGGGAAACGCCTCCCGAACCCGTCGGTACGCCGCCGCGACCCCACCGGCCGCAAGCTTATGGTTGTCCTTGACCATCGCCACGTCATACAGGCCCATGCGCTTGTTGGTGCCGCCACCGGCCCGCACGGCGTACTTCTCCAGCACCCGCAACCCCGGTGTCGTCTTGCGGGTGTCGAGCACCGTTGCCTTGGTGCCGGCCAGCGCGTCCGCCCACGCCCTGGTGTGCGTCGCCACACCGGACATCCGGCAGAGCAGGTTGAGCGCGGTGCGTTCGCCGGTCAGCAGCGCGCGGGTCGGGCCGGAGATTGTGGCCAGGATGGCCCCGCGGGTGACACGATCACCGTCGTGGACCCTGGCCTCGAAGCGGAGGGAGTGGCCACCCGCCAGATCGAACACCACCGCCGCCACCGGTAGACCGGCGACGACGCCGTTGGCGCGGGCCACGAGGTCGGCGACGTCAACCTGGTCAGCCGGGATCGTCGCGACCGAGGTGACGTCCACGCCACCGGGGCCGCCCAGATCCTCGTCGAGCGCGGTCGCGACGATCCGCGCCACGCCGTCAGGATCAAGTCCGACCATCCGTAATGCCTCGACGGTGGCTTCAGCTAGCGATCTCACGCCGGCTCCCATATCTGGGTCAGCGAGCCGTCCGGTTCGACCCGCGCGAGAAGGTGGCCGAGCCAATCCGGGCGTGCGTCCGGGAAGTCCTCCCGCCAGTGACAGCCACGGGTCTCCTCGCGTCGCGACGCTGCCGCGACGAGCGCGCTCGCCACGGTGAGCAGGTTCGTCGCCTCCCACGTATCGGTCCGCGGTGACGCGCGATCGACACCGAGCTCGAGCAGCTCCGCGGCCGTGTCAGCGAGCGACGCCCGGCTACGGAGCACACCCGCACCGCGCGTCATGGCACGCTGCAACGGTTCGCGTACCTGCGTCGGTACGACCCACCCACCCACACCGGTGGGCGCCGGCTCGGTCTGCGGAGGAAGGTCGGTGGAGATGTCCTCGGCGATGCGACGGGCAAATACCAGACCCTCGAGCAGCGAGTTGGAGGCGAGCCGGTTAGCTCCGTGGACCCCGGTGCAGGCGGCCTCGCCGCATGCGTAGAGGCCCTCGATGGACGTACGGCCGCGCAGGTCGGTGCGCACCCCGCCACTGGCGTAGTGGGCCGCCGGTGCCACCGGGATCAGCTCCGTCACCGGGTCGACCCCGGCCGCGCGACAACTCGCCGTGATGGTCGGGAAACGAGTGGCGATGTTGGGCAGATGGCGGCCGTCGAGGTACACGTGGTCCGTGCCGGACGCGAGCATGACCCGGTGAATACCCTTCGCCACAACGTCACGCGGCGCTAGCTCGGCCAAGTCGTGCTGGCCGAGCATGAAGCGCTTACCGTCGCCGTCGACGAGGTGGGCACCCTCGCCTCGTAATGCCTCGCTAACGAGTGGCTGCTGCGGCCCCCCTGCGCCCGCCGCACCACCAAGGTGCAGCGCTGTGGGGTGGAATTGGACGAACTCGACGTCCGTGACAACCGCACCCGCCCGCAGCGCGAGAGCCACGCCGTCCCCAGTGGACACGATGGGGTTCGTCGTCGAGGCGAAGATCTGACCCATACCCCCAGTAGCGAGCACAACCGCACGCGCCAGCACCGCGCCGACGCCATCCTCCGAGCCCTCGCCCAGCACGTGCAGCGTCACGCCGCAGGCCCGGCCGGCGTGGTCGCGCAGCAGGTCCAGGACGAGCGCGTGCTCGACCATCCGGATCCACGGATCACGGCCGACCGCGGCATGCAGGGCGCGCTGCACCTCGGCCCCGGTGGCGTCGCCGCCAGCATGGATGATCCGGTTGGCGTGATGGCCGCCCTCGCGAGTGAGCATGAGCGATCCGTCGGAGTTCCGATCGAACTGCGTACCCCATCGGATCAACTCACGGACCCGCGCCGGCCCCTCGACGACAAGCACCTCGACGGCCGCCCGGTCACAGAGTCCGACTCCGGCGACGATCGTGTCGCTGGCATGCGCCTGCGGGGTGTCGAGCGGATCGAGGACGGCGGCGATGCCGCCCTGCGCCCACCGCGTAGAGCCATCGTCGATGTTGACCTTCGTGACAACGGTCACGTGCAGGCCGGCCTCGCGCAGGTGCAGCGCGCAGGTGAGTCCGGCGATCCCGGAGCCCACGACGACCACGTCGGTCGTCTCCGCCCAGCCCGGATCTGGGCCGGCGAGCCGTCGTGGCAGGGGCGGCAAGGGCGTAAGCGGCATGGAGCTAAGTCAACGGCATCGGGCTGGCCGCCGGGCCAGCAGGGTTCGCAGCGCGTGGATCACAACGGCGGGCGGCGACCCTTGATCGATCCCTTGATCTTCCTCGTCGGATAGGGGCCGAGGTAGCAGCGCGTGCTGCGGTCGCCGACGGACCAGAAGGCCTCGTCGCGTTGCCAGGCGATCCACTGCACGCCGCCGCGGCCGTTGAGGGCCGACGTGGTCATGCCGAGGTACTTCGCCCCGATGGCGAAACAGCCGGCCAGCGCCTTCTTGAGCGCCTTGTCCCACCCCAGGTTGGGGCCGTTCGGCGCGGTATATATTCCGGTCAGTTCGGCCGTGTGCGGCACCGAGCAGCTGACGTACACGACGTTGTTACCGGACGCGCTCTTGTCATCGAAGTTGTCGTTGGCGCAGGTGATCGCGGCTGGCCGGGATCCCCGCAGCCCATCGCGGAGGCTGGCCTTCCGGCTGACGATCGTCTCCCAGGCGTCCTTGGTCTCGAGCATCTCGCAGCGATACCACCGAGCCTCACCCCGCCACTGTCGCTCCGTTGGCATGACCGGGACGATCGCCACCCGGGCGGTGTGGAAGTCCCCACCGAGGAAGCCTTTGGCCTCCTTGGCGCAGGCCTCGTACGCCTCGCGGAAGAGGTCGTCGCCCACCTCGGGCCGGTCGACGGAGTCATCGGCGGCGAGCGTGCCAACGTGGAAAGTCTCGCTCTGGTGCTCCTCGATGCAGGCGACCGGAGTCGACCCGAATGTGGACAGATCCCAGTCGACCTCGTTGGCGACCCCGGGGTAACACACGTCGGGCTTCGGTGTGGGCACTACGGGCTTGGGCATGACCGACCAGTCCAGCCCGAGGACGCCATCACCCACCGTTGGCCCACCACCGCACCCCGTAGCGGCGAGCACCACCGCCGTGGCAGCCGCGATCAAACCCGCGCGAAGTCCCCGCCGCATAGCCTGTCCTCCCCTTGCCAGGAGCGCGAGCATACGACAGGTCCGGGTGACGCAACAGGTCAGGCGAGCTCTACCGCCATATTGTCGATCAGCCGGGTGCTACCGACACTTGCGGCCACCAACAAACGGGCCGGGCCACGGGACGGGGCTGGACGAAGCCACGGATCGGTGAGCTCGAGGTAGTCGGTGGCCACGCCCCGCGTACCGGCGATCTCTTCTCTCGCGGCCCTTAGCACTGCCTCGCCGGTCTCCCCGGCCGTGGCCGCGGTGACCCCTACCTGAAGCGCCCGCCATAGAACGAGCGCGGCGTGCCGATCGGCCGCGGACAGGTAACGATTGCGGCTCGATAGCGCCAAGCCGTCAGGTTCGCGGACCGTGGGCACACCAACGATCTCGGCCGGCACATTGAGGTCACCGACCATGGACCGGATGAGGGTGAGCTGCTGGTAGTCCTTCTCGCCGAAGTACGCCACGCCGGGTCGGGTCAGGTTGAGCAGCTTGAGGACGACGGTCAGCACCCCGGTGAAGTGCCCGGGCCGGCACGCCCCCTCGAGGATCGCGGCGAGTGGTCCGGGATCGACGTGGACCTTCGGCTCACCGTCGGGGTACATCTCCTCCCGGGCTGGAACAAAAACAACGTCCGCCCCCTCCCGGCGAAGGACCGCCAGATCCGCGTCGATCGTGCGCGGATAGCGGGACAGGTCCTCGTCCGGCGCGAACTGCAGCGGGTTGACGAAGATCGTGGCGACCACGTGGTCCGCTTCGGACCGGGCGGCCCGCAACAGTGCGGCGTGCCCGTCGTGCAGTGCTCCCATTGTCATCACGACCGCCACCCGCCCGGACATCGCGGCCCGGGTAGCGGTTAGTTCGTCGCGCGTCGTGACCAGGATCAGTTGTTTGACCGCCGTCACGCGGACACCTCGGCCGGGGCGCCGCCGGCGGCGAGCACGCCCAGGAGTGGCTCGGCGTCGGTTGGACGCAGCGCTCCCGAGGCGATGGCCCGGTCCGCCGTACGACGGGCGAGCGCTAGATAGACGGGCACCGAGTCGGGCGCGGTGGCCTGCAGCGTCGCCAGATGCTTGGCGATCGTGCCGGCATCGCCCCGGGCGACCGGACCGGTGAGGGCCACGTCGCCGTGGCTCAGGGTGTTCTCCAGCGAGGCGCGCAGCAGTGGTGCGATGACCCGCTCCGGGTGGACGACGCCGGCGTCGCGCAGGCGGTCCATCGCCTCATTCACGAGGGTGACCAGGTGATTCGCGCCGTGGGCGAGCGCAGCGTGATAGAGCGGGCGGGCATCCTCGGCGATCCACTCGACCACGCCACCGAGGTCGGCCACCAACCGCGTCGCCACCTGGCGCAACTCGGTCGGCGCGGTGACGCCGAACGAGATTCCCTCGGCGAGCCGGTCAAGGTCGTGCGGGTGCCCGGTGAACGTCATGGCTGGGTGAAGCGCCAACGGATAGGCACCTGCTGCGACGGCGGGAGCGAGCACGTCGATGCCGTGGGCACCCGAGGTATGGGCGACGATCTGCGCCGGCGAGAAGTGAATGCTGCCCGTCTCGACCAGGCCGCGCACAAGCCCGGCGAGCGCGTCGTCGGGTACGGAAATGAGCAGTAGATCTACGGCGACGGCCACCTGGTCGGGTGGTAGGAGGCGGGCGCTGGGCAACAGCCGCTCAATGCGGGCGGTGCTCGCGGCGGAGACACCGGAGGCAGCCACCACACGGTGGCCCGCGCGGGTGAGGGCGGCACCCAGAACCGCACCGACCCGGCCAGCGCCGATGACGCCGACGGTCATAATCCTGCTCATTCGAACGGCCGGCCGCGCGAGGCCGTTGATGGGCACTTGGCGGCGCGTCGGTGCACTCATGCGATGATCCAGTCCTCGAGTAGGGGTACCGGTCGTTAGCAAGTATGTGTCCGCCGCACCCCCGCCGTAACCACCATGTGGGAAGTTTCACGCCGCGCGTGCCATCGTGGATGACAAGGCCCTGCTCGATGGCGGGACTCGAGCGAAGGGAGACACCGTGGGCGAGGCGGTGTTGTGGCGGACCGCCATGACTGAGGCGCTCTACGGAGACGAGGGATTCTTTAGTCGGGCCAACCAGCCTGGCGGGTCGGGGGGACACTTCCGCACGAGTGCCCACGCGTCGCCCCTGTTCGCCACGGCGATGCTGCGCATCGTGGTCGCCGCGGACGAGGCGCTCGGCCGACCCAACCCACTTGACGTGGTCGACATCGGCGCCGGCGGCGGACACCTTCTTCGGCGCCTCGCCGTGCTCGCTCCCACCTATCTCGGCCGCCGATTGCGGCTAAGCGCGGTCGAGTTCGCGCCACGCCCGGCCGACCTGCCGGAGCACATCAACTGGTACCGCGAACCACCGCCACCGGGCGCCGTCGCGGGTGTGGTGCTTGCCACCGAGTGGCTGGACAACGTGCCGCTCGCCATCGCGGAGGTCGACGAGGCGGGGCACCTGCGCTACGTCTTGGTCGAGCCGACGTCCGGCGCGGAGGTCGCGGGCGGTGAGCCGACCGCGGCCGACGCGGAGTGGGCCGCGCGATGGTGGTCTGACTCGCCGTGGGACGAGGGCGTGCGGATCGAGTTCGGCGCTCCCCGTGATGAGGCGTGGGCGACGGCCGTCTCGGCCGTATCCCGCGGCCTTGCCGTCACCGTCGACTATGGACACATGTGGTACGCGCGGCCACGCGCCGGTACGCTCACCGGGTTCTACGCCGGCCGGCGCGCCTCCGCGGTGCCCGACGGTTCGCGCGACATCACGGCGCATGTCGCCATCGACGCGGTCTGCGCCGCGGGTGAGACCGTGGCTGGACAGGGGGCCGTGCTGACCACGCAGCGGGAAGCTCTTGGCGCGCTCGGCCTCGACGGTGTCCGGCCGCCGCTCAGCCTCGCTACCAGGGATCCAGCGGGCTATGTCCGGGCGCTGTCGGCGGCCACGCAGGCGGCGGAGCTGATGGACGTCGAAGGGCTGGGCGCGCATTACTGGATCGTGCAACCGGTCGGGATCTCGGCGGCCGCCCTGCCGGCCGGGCTACGCCCCTGATCTACTCGACTACCCGCTGCACCGGCAGCCCGGTCACCCGCGACATGGTCTCGTAGTCCGCATCGTCGTGCAGAACGGCGAGCCGATGATGTCGAGCTGTGACCGCGACCACGAGATCAACGATCGACGCTCCCACGTGCAGGCTGGTGTCAGCAAGCTGGTCCTGCACCGCCGATGCCCGTACCCGAAGATCTCCGTCAACGTGGCACCATGACCGCATGACGGGCACTGGGCAGGACCTCGCTGGCTCCGCCGGCGGGGCGCTGCGTGAAGTCACGGTCGGGACCGGCACCGGGCTCGATACGGCCGACATGGTCCTCAACATCGGCCCGCAGCATCCCTCGACCCACGGTGTGCTGCGCCTCAAGCTCGTGCTCGACGGCGAGCGCGTGCGCTCCGCCGAGCCGATCATCGGGTACATGCACCGGGGGGCCGAGAAGCTCTTCGAGGTGCGCGACTACCGGCAGATCATCGTGCTCGCCAACCGCCACGACTGGCTCTCGGCGTTCGCCAACGAACTCGGCGTCGCCCTCGCCGTCGAGCGGCTGATGGGCATGGAGGTGCCGGAGCGGGCGGTCTGGCTGCGGACCGCACTCGCCGAACTCAACCGGGTGCTCAACCATCTCATGTTCCTCGGCTCGTACCCGCTGGAGATCGGTGCGATAACACCGATCTTCTACGCATTCCGTGAGCGGGAGACCATCCAGGCGGTGATGGAGGAGGCCTCCGGCGGCCGCATGCACTACATGTTCAACCGAGTCGGCGGGCTGAAGGAGGAGGTGCCCGCCGGCTGGACCCGCAGGGCCCGAGCCGCTATCGGAGAGGTTCGCCGCCGGCTGCCCGATCTGGACCACCTCATCCGGCGAAACGACATCTTCCTGGCTCGTACGGTCGGGGTCGGGGTTCTCCCCGCCGCGGCCGCCGCCGCGTATGGGGCATCAGGGCCGGTGGCCCGAGCCAGCGGGCTCGATTTCGATCTGCGCCGAGACGAGCCGTACCTCGCCTATGGCGAGCTCTCCGTCCCCGTCGTCACCCGCACGGCGGGAGACTGCCATTCGCGCTTCGAGGTCCTGCTCGACCAGGTCTTCGTATCCCTGGACCTGGCCGAGCAGTGCCTCAACCGCGTGGACCAGATCTCGGGGCCAGTCAACGTCCGCCTCCCGAAGGTCGTGAAGGCGCCGGAGGGCCACACCTATGCGTGGACCGAGAACCCGCTCGGTGTGAATGGCTATTACCTCGTGTCGCGCGGAGAGAAGACGCCGTGGCGGATGAAACTGCGCACGGCGTCGTACTCGAACGTGCAGGCGCTGGCCACGCTGCTGCCGGGATGCCTGGTCCCGGACCTCATCGCGATTCTGGGCTCGATGTTCTTCGTCGTCGGCGATGTCGACAAATGACGACCCCTTCCGCGTCGATCATGACCTGGAGGTCATGATCGACGCTGTTTCGCGACGGTCAGCTCATGATCACCGAGATCTTGAAGGCTAGTGGTCATACTCCGACCGATGGGCCGAGCGCGGTCTAGGGGCGTATGGGCGATCGTCGCGGTCGGACCCGCGGTCCCGATCGTCGTCGCGGTAGCGGTCCCGATCGTCGTCGCGATAGCGGTCCCGATCGTCGTCGCGATGGCGGTCCCGATCGTCGTCGCGGTAGCGGTCCCTATCGTCGTCGCGGTAGCGGTCGTACGGGCGATCGCGTTCGTGATCGCGGCCACGATCCCGGTCGCGAGCGTGCGAGGTGTGGTGATCTCCATCGCGCTCTCGAAACCGGACCCGCTCTCGATCATGGTCGTCGCGTTCGTCGAGGTACCGGCTGGGCGACTCGCCGCGGGCCGGCGGCAGCGCCGGCACAGCATTCTGCTTACTGCTCAGCGAGCGGAAGGTCTCCTCCCAGTCCGACTCGCCGTAGCCGTCGTCGCGCCGCCGATCACGCGGGTCATCCCGGCGCAACGCCACCCAACGATCTTCGACATGAAGCTCGGAGCCCCGATCGTCCCTGCGTACGGACGACCTCCGCTCGCCCACCCGCAGCTCCCGACCGTGATCATCGGCTCGAGCCGCGGCCCATCGGTCATCGCCTCGATCGCTTCTCTCGGCCCGTTCACCGCGGCGGTCGTCCGGGCGCCGGTCGTCGTGGCGTTCCTGCCACTCGCCCTCGACCGCGGCGCGTGAGCCGTAGACGGTGCCACGGGCGTCATCATCACCGGCGTCGACCGTGGTCGTGCGGCGCGTGACGTGCACTGTCTCGGTCCGGCGGACCACTCCAGGCCCGCCCGGTTGGCTGCCGTGGTGGCTGGCGGACGGGGCCGGCTGACTCAGCGTTGAGCTGGCCTGAAACTCGTCCATCTGGGCACGAAGAACCTCGACCGTCTCCGCCAGCATATGGATCTTGTCGCTGAGGGCACGATGGGTGTTACGGGCAGCCGTGGTGACGTCCTCCCGGGCGCGCGCCCGTACCCGATCGACCTCGTTGAGCACGCGCTCCTCGATATCGATGCGAACCAACTCCATACTCGGGCGCAGCACAACGGAGACCGCGAGCATCACGATCGTGAGCACGCTGACGATCACCGCGACGCGCAACGCCCCAATGCCTTGACCGAAAAGGAGGATGAGGATCGCGAGGGACGCGAGTCCGACGCCACCCCAGAACAACCCTTGCAGCAGCTTCCCGCGCCGGACGTCCTGGATTTCCGAGGCCGGCATGGGTGCGAGGCTACCGAGGATCGGTGTCCAGGGAAAGTCGATGGTCAACGAGGGACCGTCCGCCACAGCGCTATGGCACCGTGGCGGACGACCATCCCGAGAGGTCGTCGCCCGATCAGGTCGCCCGATCAGGCTGCCGACACGGCGGGACGTCTGGTGAGTGCGGCCATGATGCCGACGATCCAGCCGACGAAGAGGCCGTAGATCGACGCCGAAGCGGCGGATTGCAGGGCGTTGTAGAACGAAGCGTCTGTGGTAATGAACGCGGTGAGCAGGGCCGCCAACGCTGCGCCGGCGATCACGGCGAACCAACCGACGATGAAGGCGCCGGAGCCTCCGACTACATTCGCTCCGGCCATGCCGAGGAGGGCCGCCACGAACACGATCAGCAGAAGTGCCCGGATGTCGAAGGCGATCACGTCGCGGGACGCGTTGCCGCCCGATGTGACGAACCACTTTGGCCAGGCGAGGGTCCGCAGCAGCAGATCCCAGGCGTTGGCGCCCTGCGCGTGTTTGGCGGCCCACTCGACGTAGGCCTGATTACCGAACGCCAGGACAAGCAGGAGGATCGCGATGACGCCGGCACCGGTGGAGGTGCGGGCGCGGGTCATAACGGGGGACATGCTCGCGGAGTACCCAGCCCGTGACATCCCAAACCTGCCGCTCTCAGGCGGCCGGCTCACCCGCGTCGTGCTGTACCAGGTAGTTGATGAATGCGGCGCGCAGCAGAGGCTCGACGTCGCCGTACCCGTGCCCGGTGAACTCGCGCCACAGCGCGATCGCGTCACTGATCGATGCGCCTACCGCGCCTAACGAGGCGTCCAGCGTCTCGGCGTCGTCGGCGTGTGGCAGGTGTCTGAGGATCGACCAGAAGAAGCCGACATCGCGACGCCTGATCGCCAATGCGAACGCCCGCTCACGTAGCTCCTCAGTAGGGAGCCCGTCCAGCTCGGCGATTTTGGCTTCGGCGTCCATGTCACGCAGCTTACCGTCGATCCGTAGACCCCCAAGCGTCGTCCGAGGCCCATAGACCACCAGCGGCTGCCGGAGATGATCCGGACGGCCAGTTGCGCCCGTTGCCCGGCGACGAGTGGACCTTGGGGCCCCAGTCCTCATCGTCCCCGTCCTCGTCCTCCTCGCCGGCGTCGGGTCGGCCGAACCGCTCCACCAGGCGCGTCGCGGCGAGGCCCAGGCCGATCGCAGCGGCGGCGAACGCGGCGGCGGGCCACCTGCGAGCGGTGGCCTCTGAGTACGCCATAGCGACCGTGATCAGGCCGACGGCAAACACCGTACCGAAGACGCCGCCCCGGCGGCCGAACGCGCTCGTACCGCCGAGCAGAGCAGCCCCAAGCGCGAGACCGGTCACCTCGAACCCAGCCGAGGCCGAGGCCAGACCGGTGATCGAGACGGCGAGAACGCCACCGATTCCGGCCAGGATGGTCGAGACCACCGTCGCGGCCAACGCGATCAACGCGGCGACAATGCCGCGTCGATACGCCGGGTCAGCGACGGGGCGGAAGCGTCCGATACCCCGCCGAACCGAGGGCACGAGCCCGGCCAGACCGGCTACGACGCTGATCGCACAGAACCCGCCGAACCACCAGTAGGCGTGCGGTTGCGGGTCGTACCCGTCGGCGAGGGTCACGCCCGCTTGCCGCTCAGACCAGATCAGCAGCAGCAAACCAACACCGATGCTCGCCGCCCAGGCGGGCACCTGCAGTCCGACGATGACCAAGCCCTGGACGAGGCCGATCGCCGCACACACACCGATCACCACGAGCAGAGGCTGGACCAGGCCACCATCGGAGTTGTGGCCGAAGTAGAGCGCGGCGGCAGCGGCCACCGCGCCGACCGCGAGGTTGGGTGCCCCAGCCCGGAGCGCGATGGCGCTCCCGGCGGCCACCGCGCCGAGGGCGGACGCGCCCAGCAACAGAGTCCGGAGTCCGTCGCCCCCGAACGCGGCCGAGTCCTCCCGGTAGAGCAGGTAGGCCAGTCCGGCGACCGCGACCGCAAGCATGAGCTCCCAGACGCCGTGGACGAACATCCGGTCGCGGCCGGGCTCCCCCTCGATCGGGTCGTCGAAGACGTAGTCGAGGTTCGGCGCCGATAGTCGCTTGCCCAGGGTGAGGGTCGGCTCCGCCTCGATGGTGTCGATGCTCGACTCGGCCGCGGCCTGGAGCGGAACCGTGCTCTCTCGGCCGTGCTGTGTTGCTCCGCTCGCAGGCTCGCGGCCGTGCTGTGTTGCTCCGCTCGCAGGCTCGCGGCCGTGCAAAGTTGTTCCGCTCGCGAGCTCGCGGAAGTCCGGCTCGTGGCGGAAACCCTCGCCCAGGTAACGCGAGCCCGGTCCGCTCGTCTGCGAGCTGTCCTCGAACGCCATGGTGTGTGCCCCAATCGCTTCGCGTCGCACCGTACCTGCCGGCGGGCGGGAGGAAAAGTCCCGGGTGGCTTGGCCGATGCTCGGTATGTTTGCGCAGGTCAGCGCCGTGGCGGCGGAGGACCGCCGCTGGCTGCGTCGTGGTCTTGGTCGTCCGGCGGTTCGGGCACGCGGCATGCCCGCTCGAGCAGAAGTGCCGCCGCCACAAGCGCCAGCGCTCCGACCAGGCCGGCGGTCGCGGGCGCCAGATTCTCGTTTGCCACGGTCAGGTGGCCGCGCTCGGCAAGAGCCCACGAGGCAACCCCTCCGTAGGCGCCCGCGAAGATCGCACCGGCGAGTGACGACGCCTTGGCCAGCACGGCGAAGCGGGCGACGAGGAGCGGATTCAACGCCCCGCTGCGCGGGCGGTGCTCGACGCGGGCGCGGGTGTTGCGCGCGGCGATGCCCTCGACCACAGCGAGTCCGGCCAGCGTGAGCCCGGCCAGCCAGGTGATGTTTGGGATGTCGCCGTAGTAGCGGCTGATGCCGAGCCAGGAGAGCGCGGCCGTTGCCAGGGCGGAAACGACGAGCGTGGCGGACCTGGTCGGCCGGAGACGGGGCCGCGTCGGGCCGTCCGGCCGCTCGCCCCGAGACTGCGCGTCGTTGTCCGCGTTCATCGGATCGAAAGGTTACCCGATGACCTGTCCGGGCTCGTCCGGGCTCGTCCGGCCCGAGGCTTGGATCGCCGGAATCGCCGGAATCGCCGGATGGGCGGGCCGCGGCTAGCCGATGCTAGCCATTCAGGTCGGGTGTGAGGTCCAGATCCGGCCGAGGAGTGAGGTGGGCGAGGTCGACCATGATCGGCCCGGTTCGCACGAGGTCATAGACCCAACCGTGCCCCGGCAGTTGGGCATACGGCTGCACGTCGAGCCATGGGCGCAGGACGAAGGCGCGCAGGTGGGCGCGGGGATGGGGCAGGGTGAACTCCAGATCGTCGCTTGTGACCGGACCACCGTTGTCGG